>ERZ1027240.44-NODE-44-length-49907-cov-10.602323_pt1 | contig 49907 bp, 29 predicted proteins | sample MGYA00519263_ERZ1027240 | MGnify/ENA primary metagenome ERZ1027240 (study PRJEB26926, sample SAMN06164633) | human gut metagenome | biome: ENVO:00009003; feature: ENVO:2100002; material: ENVO:00002003 | host: Homo sapiens | place: USA | collected 2012 ... | reverse complement strand
ATCAGCCTCGGTCTCGTGGGCTCGGAGATGTGTATAAGAGACAGTTATCTTACAATGAATTATCACATACAAATACTATACAAAAAGAAAAAGATCAGGGAGGATCAAGATGAAGAGCAGCAAGAAAAATCTAATTGCTATCGCCGTGGTGATTTTGATTATCGCGGTTCTTGGAATTGTGTCCATATATGTGGATAAGATTCCATCACCATCGACCTATGCAACGTTCTGGGCGCTTGTACCATCGGTTGTGGCCATCACACTTGCTCTTATAACAAAAGAAGTTTACAGTTCACTTTTTATAGGAATTGTAATAGGCGGTGTGTTTGCATCAGGTTTTAGTTTTACAGGTAGTATATCAAACGTATTGCAGGATGGACTTATAGCTCAGCTTTCAGATTCCTACAATGTGGGTATACTTATATTCCTTGTCATCCTGGGAACGATAGTTGCCCTTATGAACAAGGCTGGAGGTTCAAAGGCATTTGGAGACTGGGCAGCGACTCATATCAAGACCAGACAGGGCGCGCAGCTCTGTACAGTACTGTTAGGTGTACTTATATTTATTGATGATTATTTCAATTGTCTCACGGTTGGTAGTGTCATGAAGCCAGTGACTGACAAACACAGGATATCGAGAGCGAAGTTTGCGTATGTTATAGATGCCACAGCAGCACCTATATGTATTATTGCACCGGTGTCATCCTGGGCTGCGGCTGTCAGTGGATTTGTAAAAGGTGAGGATGGATTTGGCCTGTTTATAAAGGCTATACCATATAACTATTACTCATTCCTAACTTTGGCTATGATGATTGCCATGATAGTTATGAAGGTAGAGTTTGGCCCTATGGAAAAGCACGAACTGAATGCGCTGAAGGGTGATCTTCTCTCACTTGGAGATGGGAAGAAAACTGTCACAGCTGAGGAGACAGACGTTGTCAACAGTAATGGAAAGGTTATAGATCTTATAATACCGATCATCTGTCTTGTTGTATGCTGTGTTATAGGAATGATCTACACAGGTGGATTTTTCAGTGGAACAGGATTTGTCGAGGCATTTTCGAACAGTGATGCTTCAGTTGGACTAGCAATAGGAAGTTTGTTTGGTCTGCTGATCACTATCTTATTATATGTGATAAGAGGTGTACTTGACTTCAGTAAATGCATGGAGGCGATACCAGAGGGCTTCAAGGCTATGGTTCCTGCAATATTGATTCTGACATTTGCATGGACTCTTAAGGGAACCACAGATATGATGGGCGCAAAGGATTTCGTGCAGAATGCTATGGAATCAGCGTCAGGAAGTCTGTTCAGCCTTTTGCCGGCGGTTATATTCATTGTAGGTTGCCTTATGGCATTCGCTACAGGAACATCATGGGGAACATTTGGAATACTCATTCCTATCGTGTGTGCTGTATTTGAGGGAAAGAACAACGAGCTTATGATAGTAGCTATCTCAGCATGTATGGCGGGAGCTGTATGCGGAGATCACTGCTCACCTATATCAGATACCACGATAATGGCATCAGCCGGAGCACAGTGCAACCATGTAAACCATGTATCAACACAGCTTCCATATGCCATAACGGCTGCAGTGCTGTCATTTATATCATACGCTATAGTCGGACCGCTCACATACAGACTGCATGTTAAGTGGTTTGTGATGCTGCCAATATTTATAGCACTTATGGTTCTGTTTGTATTTATACTTAAGGTTATCAAACAGAAAAATCCGGAAAGTTATGCAAGTGCCGACACAAAGGTGGCTGACGCAGAATAATAAAGTATTTAAGTAATAAAATGAAAAAAGTGTTGACTTATAAGTGAGTATAAGTTAATATGTGAGAGTAGAGTTTTCATTTATTTGAATCCTCTCTCCCCTCATTATGGTGACCAGGTAATCCCTGGTCACTTTTTTTGCTTATAATTATATAATATAGGGAATTCTATGAGAAAATTAATATGAAATAGCTTTATATTTGTTAATTTGAGTTGATATGTGATATGGTATATTCTGTAAAAGGCAGTTAATGTTACATATGCTGAAAGCAGTGGTATAAAGGTAAAAGGAAAGTGAGTAAAAATGCAGGAAAACACAGAATTAAACAGGGAGATATCAAACGAGGAGATACAGAAAGCCGTAGGGATAATAAACAGGCTTTTCAGTTATTATAACAGCAAAGTTGTTGGACAGCCAGGACTGGGATATTCACTTTTGGTCGCAATGATGACAAATGGACATGTTCTGCTGGAGTCAGTCCCGGGACTTGCTAAGACGACTGCAGCCCGCGTTATGACTGAGGCGGTGAATGGTTCTTTTTCAAGAATACAGTGCACACCGGATCTTATACCAAGTGATATCATAGGAACTCAGATGTACAATATGGCGACAAATACATTTGAGGATAAGATCGGTCCAGTATATTCCAATTTTGTACTTCTCGATGAGATCAATAGATCAAGTGCAAAGACTCAGAGCGCTATGCTTGAGGCGATGCAGGAAAGGGAGGTAAGTATAGGGGGCAAGACCTACAAGCTCCCGGAGGTGTTCGTTGTAATAGCGACACAGAATCCGATAGAATCCGAGGGTACATACGTGCTGTCTGAGGCTCAGCTTGATAGATTCCTTCTGAAGGAGACACTCACATATCCAAATCCGGCAGATGAGATTGAGATATTAAACAGAGTGGAGTCAGATGTATTTACAAATATCAGCGCGGTGGCGTCCATGGAGGATGTGCTGTATCTTCAGAAGCTGTGCAGGAGAGTATATATAGATCCGGCTATAAAGAAATACATAGTCGATATTGTTCAGGCATCGAGAAATACTGATAAATTTATGGATCCAAAGCTTGCCCAGTATGTTGCCATGGGAGCAAGTACAAGAGCGGCAATAGCATTTATGGAGACTGCAAAGGCGGTCGCACTCATAAATGGCAGAAGATACTGCGTGCCTGACGATGTAAAGGCACTTAGATATTCGGTTCTCAGACACAGGATCATGCTGACATTTGCCGCTGTGGCAGATGACATAAAGGTAGAACAGATAATAGATGCGATCGTAGGTGCTGTAAAGACTCCATAGCCTACGGTGCTGACCGCAGATGGAAAATGGAACTTCTTCAGAGAGAGCAGGTAAAAATATATGAAGATGACATATGTCCCTCTCATACAGGGCAATATGAAAGGCATGAAGACGATCTACACGACAAGGGCGACATCAAGGATAATTGACGGTTCATACAATTCCATATATAAGGGAAGAAGCATGAACTTTGACGAACTCAGAGAGTATGTTGCCGGGGACGATATAAAGGATGTGGATTGGAATGCGACTGCGCGCAGCCAGAAGGTCCTTGTTAGACAGTATATAGCGGAGAAAAAACATAATATTATGCTGGTACTCGACACTAACAGGAGAATGCTTGCAAACGCGAACGAGACGCAGGAAAAGAAAAACGTGGCGCTCATGGCGGCAGGAACTTTGGCATGTATGGTGAGTGCAAATGGAGATTATATAAGCGCAACGTATTCAGACAAATCATCCATTCGGCATTTCCCATTTAAGACAGGGCTCTTCAATGTGGAAAATATTATGGCAGCATATGACAGAGATACATCCATGGACAATGATTCAGATCTAAGTGCGGCACTCGAGTTCATATCAAAGAATATCAGAAGGAAGATGATCATGTTGATAGTTACAGATATGGATGGCATGAACAGACTTTCTGGCAGGCTTTTAAAACAGCTGAAGGCAACGAATGACATACTTCTGATATGTGTGGATGATGTCGACATAAAGGGAAAACGTGTCTATGACATGGCGGCAAGACATTATCTGCCGGATTTTATTTCGGAGGATAAAAAGATTGCCCGCAATGAAAAAATACGCAGACAGAAGGTTGCAGAGGAATGCGCGGAGAAGATGAAGTCCGTTGGAATGACATATCAGATCATTGATTCGACAGAGGACATGGATGAAAAGATAGCTGAACTGTTAGGCAGGCACAGGCAGGAGAGCTCGGCTGTCTACAGATAATCAGATGGATAAAGGAGAGTAAATATGGAGAGTTCAGTAAGCCTTCAGGAACCATTTTCATACGCGATATGGCCGATTGTGGCTGCTGGAGCAGTAGTGCTTGCAGCTCTGATATATTGGATCATCGTGTTTATCCGGAAAAGGTTTTCCAACAGGCCTCAAAAGCCTGTTGTGAGAGAATTGAGACCGGAGGACAAGGACAGGATAAGAAGGAAGTATATAGCTGAGCTTGATGTCATAGGCATGGATTTTGAAAATGGCAGACTGGATATTCGTCATGCCTACCAGAAGATGAGCATGTGTATAAGGAAGTTTGTGCATGAGATGACGGACATAAAGGTTCAGAACTATACACTCCGGGATATAGGAACTTTGGGTATTCCTGATCTGTATTCTCTGGTGGCAGAATATTATGCGCCGGAATTTGCACGCAGATCAGAAGGTGATGTCAGGAACTCGTTGGCCAGAACAAGGAGTGCGATAGAGAGATGGATATAAAATACATGTGGGTGATCTGGCTCGGAGCTGTGGTGGCACTGGGCATGGTCATCAGCCTGTTTATACGGAACAAGAAAAAAGGAAATACATATGAGGGCGGCAAGAAGATTGCAGGACCTTTATACAGCAGAGATGAAGATTATTTCAAGAGAAAGATGACGGTGTACAGATCCTGCATGGCGGCTTTGCTGATATTGAGTATTGTTGCTGTCGTGTCCGCATTTGTGATGATGGCCAGACCGTACAGCAAAGAGCGTGTTCAGGATGAGCGTTATTGCAGAGATATCATGTTGTGCATAGATATATCGACCTCAGTTGATTATCTGAATGAAAATCTTCTGGAGGAACTCAAGAAAACCGTGGATGAATTGCATGGAGAAAGATTTGGAATAGTCATATTTAACACAAGTCCGGTGTTATTGTCACCGCTCACGGATGACTATGAGTTCATAAAAGAGCAGCTCGATATGATCGATAAAAGCTTGAAGGTCAGAAATTCAGAGGACGATTCGGATCTGTACAGCACTGATCTGAGTAGTATGTATGACTGGCTGTATTACGAAGGTTATATAACTTCGGGAACACTGGTTGGAAATGAGCAGAGGGGAAGTTCACTTATAGGTGACGGCCTTGCGGCAGCAGCATGTGACTTTTCCGACAAGGATAAAACCAGAACAAAAATAATGATATTTTCAACTGATAACGATATTCAGGGGAATCCGGTGGCTACGCTGGATGATGCAGCTTCGATATGCAAGAACAATGGTGTGACTGTATATGGAGTCGGAACTAAGGAGATGACAGACGAGAACAGGGAATCCATGAAAAAGGCGGTGGAGAGTACAGGTGGTCAGTTTTTCATGGAAGAGGAGTCGGGAACGTTTGACCAGATAGTTACAGCCATAGAAAAAAGCAGTAAAAACCAGGTCGATGCAAAGATGATCGTACAGGAGAAGTCGAAGGTTGAATGGCCATTTGTGGCATTGCTGATAATATTTGTAATGATGACATGTATCGGCAGAGTCATAAAGCTGTGATATCACAGATGAGAACATAAATCAGATAAAAGCGGGTGGCAATTATGAAAATTGATCCAATAATACCGATCTGGCTGATGGGCATATTGTGTGTTGGAATGATCTTCCTAAAGAAGAGAAGCCGAATTGCGTATGTCAGACAGATAATAGCGATAGTCCTAGTATTTCTCATAAATCTCAGGATTATGGTTCCAAGTGATAATGTCAGCTCAAATACGCAGACGTTGGATACATATGTGCTGTTTGTGGTGGATGACACGATAAGCATGCTTGCACGTGATTATGACGGAGATACGGAGAGACTTACTGCGGTCAAGAAGGACTGCGGTCATATAATAGAAGAACTTGACGGGGCAAAGTTTGCGGTAATCAGTTTTAACAACAATGCGAATCTGGTGGCGCCATTTACAAACAATTCACAGTATGCAGAGGATGTGATAGATTCATTGTATCCACTTGAGCAGTTGTATGCAGAAGGCACATCCATGAATGTCAGCATTGATGTGATGACAGATACGCTCAAGAGGGCCAGGGAAAAGGCCGATGGAAGTGTTGTTGTGTTCTTCATAAGCGACGGTGAGATCACAAATGAAGAGAATTTGAAATCGTTCAAGTCGGCTGCCAAATATGTTGATGGCGGCGCCGTGCTAGGATACGGTACAACAGAGGGCGGCAATATGTATATGAAGTCAAGCTATACAGGTCAGGATGAGCTCATTGAAGATACCTCATCCTATCCGAGAAAGCCTGCTGTGTCAGTGATCGATGAAGACAATCTGAAAAGCATTGCAGATGATATGGACGTTAAATATATCAATATGAACGACGCTTCAAACATTGACACTACGATCAATAAGATCAAGAGGGAGTCTGCATCGGAGAGCAAAGACGGAAAGGTTTCAGGATATGCTGATATATATTATATATTTGCGGCTATGCTGGTACTGGTCATGATATGGGAGTTTATCGATATCAGAAGAAAGTCCGGAGAACTTGCCTGGCGAAAGGAACAGATATGATAAAAAAGATCGTTACGGGACTTGGTATAGCGGGACTGCTGTGTCTGGTACCATTGTCAGTCAATTATATATGCAATATGCGGTTTATCAGAAATTATGACAAGGGGATATATAAAAGCAGCGAGGTAAATCAGGTTCTGGGTTTTTTTCAGCCGTATATATATCATTATAATAATGGAAATGTTTATTACAATGAGGAAGATTACCAGGGCGCTGAGGAGGAGTACAGGACCGCACTTGGATACAAGCCGCGTGGGGAAAGAGACTGTATGACAAGGATAAATCTTGCATTAGCCATAGTGAAACAGATAGATCCTGAGTCAGTAAACGCAGAGAATCTTGATGAGACGATTGAGCTTCTTGATGATGCCAGAAATATACTGGTGGAAAATGGCTGTGCGCACAGGAATGACGAGGATGGTCACAACAAGGATGCACAGACACTCAAGGATGAGATAGATGCTTTTGAGGAACAGCTGAAGCAGTCGGTTCAGGATCAAAAATCATCTGGAGGTTCGGATGATAAGGATCAGCAAAATGATAATGATACCCCGGATGACAGTGATGGAGAAAAGGGATCGAGCTCTGCATCGGAGGAGGAAAAGATAAAGGAAAAACTTCAGGAGATACAGGGGGACAGTTTAAAACAGCGAAACAGCGAGATGGATACCTATGAGACATACAAAGACGGCTACAATTACTATAATGGACGGACATGGTAAGGGTATGACTTGGGCAGTGCGTATGCTTAACAGTCATTAAATTACAATATAAAACTTGCGAATTGGTATTCATCGGGTTATAATACTGCTAGTTATGGGCATTTATGGCTTATGGACAATATAAGGAGAAAGAAAAAGCGATGATTAATGAGGAAAAAGTCATATTGATGACGAAGATCGCCATGTATAAGGAATCCCTCGGAAAGGAAGATCTTGAAAAGGGAAAGTATTTTCAGAGCGATTATGTAAAACTTAATTGTCTGAAGACTATTGTTTCTTCAACCGTTTTATTTGTGGTAGTTGCGGTTGCATACATTTATTACAATATAGGTTCTATCGTTGAACAGTTGACGGAACTTGATTACCTAAGTGTTGCGGGTGAGATTATAGGAAGCTATGCTATAGTTTGCCTGGGATTTGCATTGTTTGCCTGGGTATTATATACATATAGATATATGAAGGCAAAGCCAAAACTCATCAAGTATAATCAGAACCTCAAGAAGCTGATTGAATTTTATGAGAAAGAAGAGCGGACAAAGGGTTCTGAAAAAAGAAAGAGGAGGGCTAAGTAATTATGACAGCACTTTTGTCATTTCGAGATGGAGTAAAGGATTTTTGTAGTAAATATGATAAGTTCGTATCGCCTCTGTGCAAGTTTATATTGGCGATAGTGATGTTCTGGTCGATAGCACATCTTACAGGATATAACAGCATGATGAGCAGTATGGTAGTTGTTCTTGCAGCTTCGTTTGTATGTGCATTTCTTTCAGATTCACTCACACTTGCTATCGGCGGTGTGTATGCATGTGCTCAGGTTGCGAGTGCGAGCATTGAGCTGGGAATCACTTTTGTGATAATATTTGTGATCATGTATTGTGTATACATAAGATTTTTCCCAAAGGCATCATGGGTCATCATGTTTATGCCATTTTTGTACATCATAAAGTTCGCATATTTTATGCCGCTCCTTGCGGGAATGCTTATCGGATTTGCTGGAATGATACCGGCTGCATTTGGATGTATATTCTATTTCTTTATGAAGTATACCGCAGATTATATGCAGCTTGCATCAACAACACCTGCGGATAGTATAGTAGAGGGTTACAAGTACATATTTGAACATCTTGTACAGGATAAGACACTGCTTCTCACAATAATAGTATTTGCAGTCGTTATAGTGCTGACATATATCATCTACAGAATGTCATTTGCATACTCATGGTATGTGGCAATAATAACAGGTGGTATAGTGGAGATTGTTTTATTCTTGGTTGGAACACTTTCTATGGAGACAGAGATATCATTAAGCGGAGCACTGCTTGGATGTATCCTTGCGATACTGGTGGCGATCATAGTACAGTTCTTCAAGACGGTTGTTGACTACTCAAGTGTTGAGAATACGCAGTTTGAGGATGATGAGTATTACTACTATGTAAAAGCTGTTCCTAAGATTATGAGTGACAGACATAAGGGCTCTAAGAGTGCGGCGGGAAGACCTGAGACGCCTCGTAAGCAGACACCATCAAGTGCTCAAAGACGAAGTAGCACACCAGCCCATAGAGGTGAGTCTACCACAGGAGCTACAAGATAGAGAATATAGACGCTGGACAACATGTGACCTGACTTATGTCAGGTCATATTGATTATATAAGAATTTTATTGATTTTATTTTTTGAAGATTTCAGGAAAGGAGGATGAAATGGAAAAGATATCTACATTTATTTCAACATATTTTGACTGGTTTTATATAACAGTTCCGGGAACAGTGGATATAATAGAGATTCTCATTTTGTCGTTCTTTATATACAGGATCATGCTCTGGTTCAAGACCAGCAGGGCATGGACTCTCCTCAAAGGAATAGTCATGATATTCCTGTTCACAGCGATCGCGGCTGTATTTCAGTTCAACACGATATTATACCTTCTGAAGAATGCGTTCAGCGTGGGTATCATTGCGGTTGTCATTCTGTTTCAGCCTGAGTTCAGACGAGGCCTTGAACAGCTCGGAAGGAAAAAGATCATCAACTATATAATAAGAGATGGTGAGGATGATGGGATACTGTCTGAAAAGACTATATATGAGCTTGTGAAAACAGTACAGGTTCTTTCGGCAAACAGGACAGGAGCCCTCATAGTAATCGAGAATGAGGTTGCCCTTGGTGAGTATATAGATACAGGAATTCCGATAGATGCGGTCGTGACGAACCAGCTTCTCCTCAATATATTTGAGCACAATACACCGCTGCACGATGGTGCTGTGATCATCAGAAAGAACAGGGTGGTATCAGCGACATGTTATCTTCCTCTCTCAGCAAATGATTCCATAAACAAGGAGCTTGGAACAAGACACAGAGCCGGAATCGGAATCAGTGAGGTGTCTGACAGTATGACGCTCATAGTATCGGAGGAGACGGGATCTATATCGATAGCTCAGGGCGGTGAATTGTTCAGAAATCTTGACAGCGAGGGTGTCCGCAGACATCTTCAGACTCTGTGCAAGGAGTACAGTGAAAAGAGATATCACAGATCATCGGGAGCACGCCCTATAAAGAAGAGAAGAAAAAGGGTAGTTATAGAGAACAAGAATAAGGCTTCCGGAAAGGAGGCTGATGACGATGAGAAATAATACAGAGAACAATGGAGATATCAGGAAGAATAAGCCGAAGATATATTCCAATCTGGGCTTGAAGCTATTGTCGGTGGTGTTGGGATTCCTTGTATGGCTGCTGGTACTCAATATAGACGATTCGGCGGTGACAAAGACCATAAGCAACATTCCTGTAACGCTTGTCAATACCGATGCCATCACAAGCCAGAATCAGTTATTTACCATAACATCAGGTGACACGGTGGATGTGGTGATAAAGGGAAGAAAGTCTGTTATAAGCAATCTGGATGCTTCTGACTTTAAGGCAACCGCAGATATGTCCAAGATATCCATAACAAATGCGGTGCCGATAGCGGTAACGGCGAACAGCAACAGTATAGCAAAGAAGATCAGCATAACTGTTGTGGATAATGTGCTGTCCGTGGAGCTTGAGGCGGAGAAGTCGGTGTCAGTTCCGGTGAAAGTCGTCACAACAGGGGAGGTTGCCAGTGGATACACGGCCGGCAACAGTGTCGCAGCTCCAAACCTCATAACTGTTAAGGGCCCATCAAGTGTGGTTTCCAGTATAGACAGAGCTGAGGTGACGGTCGATATAAAGGATGCAAAGGATGATATAACGACCAATTGCACACCGTCATTTGTGACATCAGATGGTGAGAAGGTATCAGATGAGACACTGACATATGATGAGGTATCGATCGCGGTAACTGTACCGGTTTACAAGACGAAGAATATACCTATCAAGATCGCGGTTATAGGCGAGCCGGCAGATGGATATGCAGTATCACAGATAACATTTGTACCGGAGACTATAGATATAGGTGGCGATGCGGCGGTAATTAAGGATATACAGCAGTTGGAGATCAATGATGTGGATGTCAGTGGATGTACAGAGGACGTTGAGACAACACTTGATGTATCAAAGTATCTTCCGGATGGCGTGGTGGTTACAAAGGAAAGTGCTTATGTGAATGTTAAGGTTGCCATAGAAAAGATGGTCACGAGGAATATCGCTATAAAGACATCCGATATCAAGCTCAATAACAAACAGAGCGATTATAGATATGAGCTGGTGATAAAAGAGAACAGCGTTGCGATAAAGGGAATGTCCAGTGCAGTTTCCAAGATCACAGCTAAGAGCTTCCATCTTGCAATTGATGCGTCCGAATTGTCATATGGTGAAAATACCATAACGCTGGATATACCAGATGGAAGCAGCTATACAGTGCAAGGCTCCTGCACAGTCACAGTTAAGGTGACATCGACAGGACAGTAGATCAGTTAAAGGTAACACAGAGGAGGCGGTTATCATGAGTGACAATGCAGATATGAAGTCAGAGAAGATAAATGAACTCAGAAAGATAGTTGAGGAATCTGATAATATTGTATTCTTCGGAGGCGCCGGGGTGTCTACAGAGAGTGGTATTCCAGATTTTAGAAGTGTGGATGGATTGTATAATCAGAAGTACAAATATCCACCAGAGACAATAATCAGCCACAGCTTTTACCTGAGAAATCCTGAGGAATTCTATAGATTCTATAAGGATAAGATGATATTTAAGGATGCGAAACCTAATAAGGCTCATCTGAAACTGGCAGAGCTTGAGAGAGAGGGAAAACTCAAGGCTGTCATAACACAGAATATCGATGGACTCCACCAGATGGCGGGCAGTAAGAATGTCATAGAGCTGCATGGATCAGTTCACAGAAATTATTGTGAAAGATGTCATGCATTTTACAATCTGGACTACATAGTGAATTCAGATGGTGTCCCTAAGTGTGAGAAGTGCGGCGGCACAGTAAAACCTGATGTTGTGCTGTACGAGGAGGCTCTGAATGACGAGAATATGTCAGATGCTCTCAGGTATATATCGGAGGCGGATACGCTGATAATTGGCGGAACCTCACTTGTGGTATACCCGGCAGCAGGGCTTGTCAGATACTTTAGGGGCAGTAAGCTTGTAGTCATCAATATGTCTCCGACACAGTCGGATGCAAATGCTGATCTTCTTATTGCGGATAAGATCGGTGATGTGCTTGGCAGTCTGTAAGAATGATGAGAAGGCATGGAGAAGGCATGTCTGATATAAATACAATATGGAGGGTGATTTATGTATTTTGAGAAATCGAAAGGCTTCCCGAAGGATTTCCTATGGGGCAGTGCATCTGCCGCATATCAGGTTGAGGGAGCATGGAATGAGGACGGAAAAGGACCATCCAACTGGGACGAGTTCGTGAGGATCCCGGGCAAGACATTTAAGGCAACTACCGGAGATAAGGCTGTGGATCACTACCACAGATATAAAGAAGATGTGGCTCTCATGGCGGAGATGGGACTGAAGACATACAGATTCTCAATATCCTGGCCGAGAATAATACCTGACGGCAACGGTGAGGTCAATGAGAAGGGGCTTCAGTTCTATGATGATCTTATCAACGAGCTTGTAAAGAATAATATAGTTCCTATGGTGACCGTGTATCACTGGGATATGCCACAGGCACTTGAGGAGCAGTATCACGGATGGGAGAGCAGACGAATAGTCGATGATTTCGTCAGATACGCAAAGGTTCTGTTTGAGAGATACAGTGACAGGGTAAAGCACTGGATAATCATGAATGAGCAGAATGTATTTACAGGTCTTGGCTGGAATGCCGGAATGCACCCACCAGGAAAGGTTGATGACCAGAAGATGTTCTATCAGGTAAACCACCATGCATTCATGGCACACGCAAAGAGCGTTATAGCGCTGAAGGAGATCTGTCCGGATGCAAAGGTCGGTTCATCATTCGCATTTACTCCAGCGTATGCATTTGACAGAAAGCCGGAGAATGCCATGGCGAAGATGGATTACGATGATCTTGAGAACTTCTACTGGATGGATATGTATGCATATGGCCGATATCCAAGAGCTGCAAGGGCGTACCTTGAGAGCAAGGATCTGATGCCGATTATAGAAGATGGAGATGACGAGATTCTGAAGAAGGCTGCCTCTCTTATCGATTTCATGGGTGTAAATTACTACAGAACATGTGTTGCAGAGTACAATCCGATAGATGGAGTTGGCGCTACACATGAGATGAACACCACAGGCAAGAAGGGTACCGCAAAGGTGCAGGGAGTTCCGGGACTCTACAAGAATCCTGCAAATGAATTCCTTCCTACGACAGACTGGGATTGGACCATCGATCCGATGGGACTTCGCATGTGCTGCAGACAGATAACATCGAGATATGATCTTCCTATAGTCATATCTGAGAATGGCCTCGGCGCATTTGACAAGTTTGAGGATGGGGAGATCCATGATCCGTACAGGATAGATTACCTGAAACATCACATAGAGGAGCTCAAGAAAGCGTGTGATGATGGCTGCCGTGTCCTGGCATACTGCACATGGTCTTACACAGATCTTCTCAGCTGGCTCAACGGATATCAGAAGAGATACGGATTTGTGTATGTGGACAGAGAAGAGGACGAGAACAGTGGAACTCTGAACAGATACAAGAAGGATTCTTATTATTGGTACAAACATGTTATAGAGACCAATGGTGAGGAGCTGTGATAATAGAATAATATCAGAACAGGGAGAACCGGCACATAAGTGCTGGTTCTTTTTCGTACTAAAGTTATTCATTTAGCATTTAATTTTTAAAACTAGCCGTTTGGCTAGTTTACTAAAAAACCCAGTGTATTATAATTATTTGTTATGTTGATGGCAATATCTGGCAGTAACTGCCAGGGATTAAAGACAGGAGGAAAGGGATAATTATGAAATCAAAGAAATTGATAACTGGGTTGATTATGGCATGTATATTGGCTGTAGTGATTATTGCGGGAAAGAACTCTGTGAAGGTGCAGGCCGCGGATGGGGATGTGGCAATTGTGACGGATGGCAATGGCGATGAGATCGGATCATATGCTACACTGGCTGATGCATTTGCAGCCGCACAGAATGGCTATACAATATGTATAATTAGTGATATATATGATCCTTCGGCTTCTATAGGATACAATGATGGTGAACATAATAAGCATATCATTATAGATCTCAACAGTAAAAGTGTCACTTTGCAGATGATGAATTTTGATTATTCGTTATACGTGAAAAATGGAACATTAAATTGCGGTATCACAAATGGAAGTGTTGGATTTACTAATGCTATGCTGACTTTGTCAAATGTCAAATTCATTACGGATAGTATCAACTGGATGACAAAAGATGGAATCTGTCTGAATAATGGCTCAAATGTGACGCTCAACGGTTCACAGTGTTGGTTTGAAAAACTTGAGATGGATACAGACTGTGTATTTACGGTACAGAACAGTGACGGACTTAGCAACTTTGGGCATATTGCAGATGGATTTGACGGTGTGAAGGAGTTTGTACCAGAGGGACTTTCTGTAGAAGGAACGACAATCATTGATGATGAGACAGGAGCCAAGGCTAAGGATTTTATTCTCCGTTACCGCAGCTTGTCGGATGATGCAGATGTCGCTGTCAGCATTGCTCCAAAATCGTATGTGTACGATGGAAAAGAAAAGAAACCTGCGGTTACGGTTTCTTATGGCGGAAAGACTCTGACAGAGGGAAAAAGTTACTCATGTGTATATGCGGATAATATTGATGCGGGAACAGCTACAGTTACTATCAAGGGTGAGAATACCATGCATGGACAGATCGTGGAAGAGTTCACAATAGATAAGGCAAAACAGAAGGCACCTACAGGTTTGGTCGCAACGGCAGAGACTGTGGATGGGAAAAATGATGGTCAGATATCTAATCTGAAGACGTCAATGGAATATAGTGTTGACAAGAGAAACTGGCTGGATTGCGAAAGCACGGTACTTAAGAAACTTGCAGATGGAAAGTATTATGTGAGATATAAGGAGACCAAAAATTATTATGCGTCTCCTGCTGCAAAGGTAGTGGTAAAGAAGGGAAATGTACCAGCAACAAATGAACAGACTACAAATGAACCTTCAACTGAAAAACCAACGTCAAGTGAGCAGACGACAGAGAAGGTCACGACAGAAAGACAGACAACGGAAAATCCTACAACAGAGGAGATCACAACAGAGAAGCAGACAACGGAAGTGCAGTCGCCCAACGAGAAAACTGATGTGGCTTCAACAGAGGGAACAACGGCAGTAGTATCAAAGACGGAGTCAGGTGTTCCAAATACCGGGGATGACGGAAATGTGGCATTGATGCTCATAGTCATGATGACATGCTTATTAGGGGCTGCCGGGGTGGTAGTTTATCGTAGAGAGAAATAATTTAAAATAATAAAAAAAATGTCAGCACTCGGTATTGACGAGTGCTAACAAGTGTGTTATATTATCATCAGACAGGGAAGTGATATTAAGGTATCAGTTCCCTGAAAGTTTAGTTTAGGAGGTAAACAGCTATGGAGATGGATAAATACACACGTAAATCGTTGGAAGTTGTAGAGAAAGCAAAAGAAAAAGCTCTGGAGTACGACAATCAGGAACTTACGCAGATGCACCTTTTGGCTGGCTTGCTTGAGATAGATGACAGTTTGATAGCCAAGATATTTGAGAAGATGGGCGTGAATGTTACTGGTGCCGTGAATGCGGTGGAGGATAAGCTGGCAAGGTTGCCGAAGGTCAGCGGTGGCAATATGTATGCCGGAAATAACTTCTCAAAGGCTCTCATCCAGGCAGAGAAGGAAGCAAAGCAGATGGGCGACACATATGTGTCTGTTGAGCATTTGTTCCTCGGCATGGTGGATAAGGCTGATTCGGATATCAAGGAGCTTCTTAAAGGCTGGGGAGTTAGCAGGAATGCATTCCTCAAGGAGCTGGCAGAGATTAGAGGTAACCACAAGGTGGACAGCGATGATCCGGAGAGCTCATATGAGGCTATGGAGAAGTTCGGATATGATCTGGTCGAGAGGGCAAGACAGCAGAAGCTTGATCCGGTAATAGGACGTGACGCTGAGATACGAAATGTGATCAGGATCCTGTCAAGGAAGACAAAGAACAATCCGGTGCTCATTGGTGAGCCTGGTGTAGGTAAGACTGCGGTTGTAGAGGGACTTGCACAGAGGATACTCAGAGGTGATGTACCAGAGGGACTTAAGAACAAGAAGATATTTGCACTTGATATGGGAGCTCTTGTGGCCGGTGCCAAGTACAGAGGTGAATTCGAAGAGAGACTTAAGAATGTCCTTGATGAGGTGAAGAAGTCTGAGGGTGAAGTGATCATGTTCATCGATGAGCTGCACACCATTGTAGGAGCAGGTAAGACTGACGGTGCAATGGATGCGGGCAACATGCTTAAGCCTATGCTTGCCAGAGGTGAGCTGCATTGTATAGGTGCCACAACACTTAATGAGTACAGACAGTATATAGAGAAGGATGCGGCTCTTGAGAGACGTTTCCAGCCGGTTATGGTGGATGAACCAACAGTTGAAGATACAATATCTATCCTTCGAGGAATCAAGGAGAGATACGAGGTGTTCCATGGAGTTAAGATATCAGATGGTGCCCTTGTAAGCGCAGCGGTTCTTTCCAACAGATATATAACAGACAGATTCCTGCCAGATAAGGCCATAGATCTTGTTGATGAGGCGTGTGCCATGATCAAGACAGAGCTTGATTCAATGCCTGTTGAAGTGGATGAGATCACACGTAAGATAATGCAGCTGGAGATTGAGGAGACAGCCCTTAAGAAGGAGGAGGATAATCTGTCAAAGCAGAGACTGGCAGACCTTCAGGCTGAACTGGCAGAACTCAAGGATCAGGCAAATTCCCTGAAAGCAAAGTGGGAGAACGAAAAGGCTGCAGTTGAGAAGATAAGGATCCTCAAGGAAGAGATGGAGCAGGTCAAGGCTGATATTCAGGATGCACAGAGAAATTATGATCTGAACAAGGCAGCAGAGCTTCAGTATGGTAAGCTTCCAGCGATCCAGAAAGAGCTTGCAGAGGCTGAGTCCACAGCTTCAGATAAGGAGAGGGAGCTTGTCCATGAGGTAGTTTCAGAAGATGAGATATCGAAGATCGTATCCAAGTGGACAGGAATTCCTGTTGCAAAGCTTACTGAGAGCGAGAAGAGCAAGACCCTCAATCTTGCCAGCGAACTTAAGAAGAGAGTTGTAGGTCAGGATGAAGCCGTTGACTATGTCAGCGATGCGATCATCAGATCAAAGGCGGGAATAAAGGATCCTAGCAAACCGATAGGTTCATTTATCTTCCTTGGACCAACCGGTGTTGGTAAGACAGAGCTTGCAAAAAGTCTTGCAGCGGCATTGTTTGACAATGAGCAGAACATGGTTCGTATTGATATGAGTGAATACATGGAAAAGCACAGTGTGTCAAGACTTATAGGAGCGCCTCCGGGATATGTAGGTTATGATGAAGGCGGTCAGCTGACAGAGGCTGTTCGTAGAAAGCCATATTCGGTTGTCCTCTTTGATGAGATAGAGAAGGCACATCCGGATGTGTTCAATGTGCTCCTTCAGGTGCTTGATGATGGACGTATCACGGATTCTCAGGGCAGAACTGTCGACTTCAAGAATACGATCATCATCATGACATCCAATATCGGCGGTGCGGATATCGCAGCTGCCGGCGGAGAGATCACAGATGAACTGAAGAATGACGTAATGGCTCAGCTTAAGAGCAGATTCAGACCTGAGTTCCTGAACCGTATCGATGAGATAATCACATTCAGGGCACTGTCAAAGGACAACATCAGTGGTATAGTTGATCTTCTCATGGCAGATCTAAACAGCAGACTGGCGGACAGAGAGATCACGATCAAGCTTACGGAGAGCGCAAAGCAGCACATCATCGATCAGGGATATGATCAGGTGTATGGCGCAAGACCGCTCAAGAGATATCTGCAGAAGAATGTGGAGACACTGGTTGCAAAGATGATACTTGCAGGCAGCGTAAGCACACAGTCGGCTATAGTGATAGATTATGACGGCACTGAGCTGAGGGCAGAGAATGAAAAATAAAATATTCACAACAGAGAGCATGTGCGCTATTATGAAAAGGAATAATATTACATTTTTGACATTATTTGTAAGAAAATATTAGTAGTTTATTACCTGGTTTCATTTAATAATATACGTGTTTACTGGATGTAATAATTGACACGGGTCTGAACCAAGGATATATTATATGGTTTGGATCCGTGTATTTTTATGTATATTTAATAAGGGATAAATGTGTGGATTGTTTAGATAAGCTGTATTATGTTATACTTATTGGTGCAGCTACATTCGCAGTGTAATGAGGAGAAAAGAGTGAGTACACAGATTGTTAAAATGAAAATAATGGAACTGGATAATTACTATTTTATCGCGAGGCCATGTGTGGATATAGCAGATCAGAAGGTGCAGGATCTGGTGGAGAAAGCTGATGAGCATGATTTGGACTTTGTTGGTATAGTATATGAGAATGTCGGACTGCCAGAGGGAGTGACATACGATAAGGAATTATTCCTTGGGAAGGATCCGGCATATGTTATGCTCGTGAGGAACATAGGCGCTGGATTATATAGTAAGGGGTTTATAGAAAAAAAAACATCTGGAGATTGGCGGCTCTGATGAGCTGTTTCCGGATATTTATCTGTTGTGGCAGGTGTTCACGAGCGCAGGCAGGGCGATGTGTGTAAGTGCAGCCATATGTGAAAAAGTTTATCGGGATACGGTATGGATAGATGACAGTCAGATAGCATTTACTGTAAACAGAGCATATGACAGGATAAAGGATATGCTCATGACTGACTGGGAAGTGTGGCAGAAGTGGAAGGGATATTATTCATCTCAGAGATGGGCATGCTATTATGAATTGCTGCACTGGATGACGGAAGATGTTGGCTGGGAATTTGCAGAGAGAATGGCTGTGGAGTTCCACAGAAGCTATGAAAACGATGAAATAGATGAGAAACTGTTCTCTCTGGAGGAGCGGTCAAACCTTTATATTCTTGCCAAAGATCCGGGATATGTAAAAAGATTTTACCTTGGAAAAGTTATCCTGGATAAGAGAGTATATGACTGTAAGAACAAGGTAAATGATCTTGAAAAGGTTGTAGCTGAAAAAGACAGGATGATGCAGGCACAGAGGGAATCGTATGAACAGCGACTGGCAAAGAAGCAGGCGGAGCACGAGGAAATGTGCAGCGGACTGGAGCAGCAGAGACTGCTGGAGCTTGAACAGCAGAAACAGAAATATGAATCATCAGTCACATTCAAGGCTGGCCGGGTGATAATGTTTATTCCTTCGGGCATTAAGAGGTTAGTGTTCAGAATGATGAAAAAAGAGTAATCAGTAATATGTTATGGGAAATAGCGTGACATATGAGGAGAGAATGCATGGCAGTAGATGTATCTATAGTTGTAGCTATATATAATGCGGAAGAATATATTGACAATTGTCTCGATATGCTGACGAGACAGACACTGAAGAATATAGAGATAATATGTGTTGATGACGGGTCTGTGGATGGATCCCTAGAAAGGCTTCAGGCCTACAGCAGCAGGGATGAGCGTATAAGAGTGTTCACCGAGGAGAATAAGGGCGCTGGAGCAGCAAGAAACCGCGGACTTACAGAGGCGACTGGCAAGTACATGTTATTCCTGGATTGTGATGACTTCTTTGAACCGGATATGGTGCAGCTGGCATATGAGAAGGCTGAGGAGCAGGGAGCAGAAATCGTTATATACAAATCAGATCAGTACAATATGGACTCTGGCGAATTTGTATATGAGAACTGGGCTATGATAGAATGGGCACTTCCACCATATGAACCGTTCGGTTACAGACAGATATCGACCAATATATTTAAGGCATTTGTCGGATGGGCGTGGGATAAGCTTTATCTAAGAGAGTTTGTAGCTAAGAATGATCTGAAATTTCAGGAACAGCGTACCACCAATGATGCACTCTTTGTATTCAGCGCTCTGGTGCTTGCAGAGAAAATATCAACGGTTAGAAAGATACTTATCCATAGAAGAGTAGACACTGCGGATTCTCTTTCGAAGACCAGAGAAAAATCTTGGGATAACTTCTACAGGATGCTGCTTGCCCTCAGACAGTTCCTTAAGGACAGAGAAAAGTGGAATGAACTTGAGAAGGATTTTGTCAATTATGCATTACATTTTTCACTCTGGAATTACAATACACTGGCTGAGCCTACAAAAACAAAACTCAGAAATAAACTGGTGTCAGAGTGGTTTGAAGAGCTGGGTATAAGGCAGAGACATAAGGAATATTTCTACGATGAATATGAATATTCACAGTATGAAGCAATGTTAAAGCTGCAGGATACACCGTGAAATAAATAAAGTGGCACAGTATAATAGCTTAAAAATATGCAAAAAGGCTGTTTGGTGTTGAAAAAGATCAGACATAGAGGATATAATATAAAATATTAAATTATGACGGAGGTAATATAGATGTTCAGTTTTGACGAGATTACAAAAGTAGATCCTGAGATAGCAGCCGCTATGACAGATGAGCTTAACAGACAGAATAACAACCTGGAGCTTATCGCATCTGAGAATATTGTATCAAAGGCAGTTATGGCAGCCATGGGCAGCCACCTTACAAACAAGTATGCAGAGGGTTATCCTGGAAAGAGATATTACGGCGGATGCCAGTATGTAGATGTTGTAGAGGATCTTGCAAGAGAGAGAGCAAAAGAGCTGTTTGGATGCGAGTACGTTAATGTACAGCCACATTCGGGTGCACAGGCTAACATGGCAGTGTTCTTCGCTATCCTTAATCCTGGCGATACATTCATGGGTATGAATCTTGATCACGGCGGACATCTCACACACGGTTCACCGGTCAACATGTCTGGAAAGTATTTCCACTGTGTTCCTTACGGTGTAAACGATGATGGATTTATAGATTATGATAAGGTGCTTGAGATCGCAAAGGAGTGCAAGCCAAAGCTCATCGTGGCAGGTGCTTCAGCATACGCCAGAGCGATAGATTTCAAGAGATTCAGAGAGATAGCAGATGAGGTCGGAGCATACCTCATGGTGGATATGGCACATATCGCAGGTCTTGTGGCAGCAGGTCTTCACATGAGTCCTATCCCATATGCACACGTAACAACTACCACAACTCACAAGACACTCCGCGGACCTCGTGGCGGAATGATCATGTGCAGCAATGAGATCAATGAGAAGTTTAACTTCAACAAGGCAGTATTCCCTGGAATCCAGGGTGGCCCTCTTATGCATGTCATAGCCGGTAAGGCAGTATGTTTTAAGGAGGCACTCACACCTGAGTTCAAGGCATATCAGGAGCAGGTCGTAAAGAATGCAGCAGCCCTTGCTAAGGCTCTTATGGCAAGAGGATTTGACATAGTATCAGGCGGTACAGACAATCACCTCATGCTTATGGATCTCAAGAGACTTGGCCTTACAGGTAAGGAAGTTGAGAAGCTCCTCGATGAGGTTCATATCACAGCCAACAAGAACACAGTTCCAAATGATCCTAAGTCACCATTTGTCACAAGCGGTATAAGACTTGGAACTCCTGCAGTTACAACAAGAGGTGCAGATGAGGCTGATATGGATACCATTGCCGAGGCAATCAAGGCAGCAGTTCTCGATCATGACAAGGAGAGAGCAGAGGCGCTTGTAAAGAGTATTGTTGAGAAGTATCCATTATATGAATAATTAGTCCAGTATGGATAATTAGTTCGTAATAGTCGCAATAAGATACTGCAGTATACGAATAGAGTACGTGATTATATCGGCGGCACGGATTTCCGTGCCGCTTTTTTGAAACGGGGATTCACTGGAGAAGATATGAAAAAAAAGAAAGTGATTGCGTCGATTGTCGCTGTGTGCTTCAGCTTAGCCTTGTTGTCAACCTGGGTGATGATATTCGGTTGTATGAAGAGGGGAGAACAGGAGTTACACGCAAATACATCAGTGGAAATACCAGATATGTCATCTATACCCGGATGCGTTCAGAATGGTGGTCAGTTGATGTACAGGGGTAACATTTATAAGTATGATCCGGCAAATATAAATATACTTTTTATGGGCATTGATGCCAGAGGCGAGGATGAGAGCATCGGACAGGCGGACATGCTTGCGCTGGTGGTTATCAATACAGAAAAAGATACGGTGAAATGCATATGTATAAATAGAGATAGCATAGGACCGGTTGCGATATACGATATTTCCGGTAAAGCTGCAACAACGAAGAATGTCCAAATAGCTTTGGCATATTCCTACGGGAAAAGTCAGTCTGAAGGACGCGGACTTGAGATGAATACGGTGTCAAAATTGTTACATGGCATTCCGATACATGGAAGTGTTTCCGTAGATATTGATGGCATAGGCGGCATAAATGAACTTGCCGGGGGAATTACCCTGACTGCGTTGGAAGATGTGCCGAAAGCCGGAATTGTGAAGGGCGAAGAAGTCACTCTTAACGATGAACAGGCCATGTATTATGTCACTGAAAGAGACAGCGCCTCTACGGATATAGGAACAAATGAGAATAGAATGTCAAGACAGAAACAGTATATATCAGCGTGGTGTGATGCAGTACAGCAGCAGATAAAAAAGAATCCTTTTAAGATATTCAAAATGTACGATAGTGTACAGGGATATGTGGATACTGATATTTCTCGAAATAGTATGCTTTACCTTGCAAAAGTGCTTAAAAGAGTGCAATTTGGTGAGGGGGATATATATACGGTGTCAGGCGATTACGAGAGAGAAAATTATTATGATAAATATCTTATAGATGAAGATAAACTTACAGAGATGATGATTGAAACTTTTTACAGAAAAACGGAGTAGATGATATGTCAGATCTACAAGAACAAAGAGAGTTGGAAAGACGCCTTTCGGAGGCTATTGCTCTTGCTCAGTCTATAGTTGAGGAAAATAGCAGAGAAAATATCAGCACAAATAGCAATAATGAAAGCAGTGCTGCTCCAGCGGATGATGATACAGTGGACAGCAAACGTGAGATTGGTCCACATCGCAGAGTAAATAAAACGTCATGCAACCTAGTATGGAAGATCGTGTTTGCAATCTCGGTATTTGCAGTACTAGTCTGTGTATGTCTTGCTGTGCGGTATGTGAGAGGACACAATAGAAGTCTCAGAGCAGAGAACAGACTTAGGACATACGTGGATAGAGGTACAGATACATCAGACGGCCCGGAAAGTGCAGAAGGAAATGCCGGATCAGGGCAGACAACAAATGGGAACTATCCGGAGTTGGATGTTAATTTTGCTGGCCTGAAAACTCAGAATGGTGATATATGTGCATGGATATATATACCGGGGACAGACGTTGACTATCCTGTTTTGCAGGGAAGCGATAATGCGTATTATCTCAACCATGATGCATATGGTGAATACAGTCCTGACGGTTCTATATTTGTTGATGCAGGGAACAATTTGGATTTTGAAGATTTTGATACAATAATATATGGTCACAATATGTCTACCGGTACAATGTTTAAGACTCTTCATAATTATGAGGATGACTCTTTCTGGGAAAGCAACAGGAATGTATATATATATCTTCCAGACCGGGTTATGAGATACGAAGTTTTTGCCGCCTATAGAACAAATGACAGGCATATACTCACGTATAATGATTTCTCGGACAAAGAGGTCAGAAAAGAATATCTTCTAAATATAAAATCTGAAAGGTTTGATGAGGGTATTGTCAAAAATGACCAAAATATAGATATAGACAGCAGACTTTTGACACTTTCAACATGTTGTGGAATGGATGGAAAAAGATGGCTGGTTCAAGCTGTCAAGATTGATGAAATACCGGTTGAAAATCGATGAATAACCATTAAAATGTTAATTTGCACAATTGACGGTATTTTTTTTAGATGGTATTATGTGAGAAGATTAAGGCATCAGGGAGCTGCCTTAGGAGGAGAAGGAGTGAAAAGGTTATGAAAAAGGTTATGACACATATGATTAGAAGGATATTTTCAAGAAAAAGACTTGCTGTATATGCAATGACCATGGTTATGCTGTTAGGATTTGGAATTACGGCTATGGCTAATGAGAGTCCGGATCGTGATTTTGGAACAGATTCGTCGCATATACTGCTTTCGGAGCCAGACACATCCATAGAGGATATAGATGATCTGGTGATGGGATATGATCCTGCAGGTGTTCTCGGAGATAGTACCCTTAAGGGTTTCTCAACCCTTGCGGTATTCTCTGTAACGGCCGTTGATGATTATGATTTTTCGAATTTGGAGATAACAAAGATAAGAGGTGCAGTCATAACCTCGGATATGACAGTTCAGGTGAGATTTCTTCCAACAGATGGAGCGTGGGAGAAACTTAGTTTTGAGGTCGTTGACGGTGCGGTCAATGTGAAACTGCCATCAGAGGGGCAGCTTGCAATATTTGTCAAAGACGAAGTAGATATCAAAGACGACGATGGGGATGGCAATTCGATGACGAAGCCGACAACAGAATCTGGTACGGATGGTAATGTTGATCCGGGAAAGGCCCCACAGACAGGTGACAGACTTCCGTTTTATATAGTCATTGGAGTGATGGCCATTATCTCAGCTGTTGTTTCATTTAAGAAGATAAGAAAATAGAACAATGTATTACATAGGGCTTTCAGTTATGGTCTGCAATAGACATCATCAAGATGCATTTTGTAGATTATGACTGAAAGCCTTTTGTTTGTTTGGTGTTAAGTCAAATAGTTAAGTCAAAAATTCATAAAAACAATTGAATATGATATTGATTTTTGGTAGAATTTTCTATAAGTAGGGCTGTTATACGACCAAGAAAGGCGGGAGTGAATTATGAGAAAAGGAACTGGTAAACGAGTGATCGCATTCTTCATGGCGTTTATTATGGCATTGTCCGTAATATTCCAAAGTGATATGGCGATTGGAGGATTTGCAAAGGTGCTTGCTGCAGACACGGGAGGTATAGCCACTCCAACGGATGCGGACAGCGAAGCACAGCTTGCAGATACGGGGGCGATAGACCTCAATGCGGATGGATATTACGCATATCTTAAGAATTTGCCTAATGGTAAGATATATACGGGAAATGCGATTAAGATAGACAGTAATATCGGTGTAAAGAAAGTGGGAGATACATCGGGAACAACCACATTGTCATCGACACTTTATACGATAAGTTATGAGAACAATGTCAATGCGGGCACCGCGACAGCGATCATAACGGGTAAGCCGGATATGAACTGTACAGGTACTCTTACAGTTACGTTTACGATCAGGCCTAAGACAATATCGACTGCGGGCTGGTTCTATGTCGGTGGAACTAATACGGCAAATAAATATAGTACCAGCAAATCAAAGTATTACACATATCGGGCACAGGGTGTGGACCCAAAGATATATGTAAGATCATCTGCGAACGGTCCCTTCCTCACCGAAGGCGTGGATTATGAAGTTGAATATTGGAATGTGGATCAGGCAGCAGATATAGAGAAGGAACACATGGGTAATGGTCCATGTGCGGTTGTCACATCAACAAAGAACAGCAATTATGCTATAGGTGGCAGCAATGGATATTTTGATATCTTTTATGGAATAAATGCTGCGGATCTTGAAACACAGACTACTATAAGTCTTGAAGGCGAGAGCTTTGTGTATACTGGCAAGCCGATAACACCTAAAGTTGAGGTTATAGATAATACCAATAACAAGAAACTCTATAGCTTAGAAGAGACCAACAAAGATGATTATGAATATAAAGTTGAATATTCAAACAATACAAATCCAGGTACAGCAACTGTTACAATAACGGGTCATCCAAAAAGATTTCAGGGATCAGTGACTAAGACATTCACGATCCTCAGCTCTGGAAGTAATGTTAAAAATATTGCAGATGCAGACGCTGTTGTAACGGATGAATTTACATATGATGGCAAGGGCAAGACGCCGGAGCCGGTGGTTACATACAAGGGAACTACGCTCGTAAAAGACAGAGATTACAAGATTGCATATTATACAGATAATATAAATGCAACTACAGCTAAGAAGAAGGCAAGCGTTACTATTTCAGGTTTGAATTCATTTACAGGTTCAAAGACGATCCAGTTTGATATTGCACCGAAGTCGATAGACACTCTTAACATAAGTATATCTGATGCTGTATACAATACTGCAAATAATATAGCTATGGCGGTTGTGCCAACAGTAAAGATCACGGATCCTGTTCTTGGGACAACTCTGTCAACTGGTGATGGAGATTACTTCTTGGATTTTTCCGAATATAGAACAGAGAAGAATTACAATGTCGGTGAACACAGCTTTAAATTGACTGTGTATAACAACTACACAGGTTCAAAGACATGCACATTCAATACGGTGGCAACAAGCATTGCTCCTGCAGTGATCACAGTGGAGCCGGTGGAGTATACTGGGGCAGAGGTTAAGCCTGTGCCATCTAAGGTAACGTTCAGCAATACAGCACTTGAGAATGGTGTCGATTACGAGATCACGGGTTATAAGAATAATGTTGAGCTGGGCAGTTCAGCCATAATCACCATAACAGGTAAAGGCAATTTCAAGGGCACGGCTACAGGTACATTTACAATCAAGACAAGCAAGATCGGAATGACAGACGTTACAATTCCGGATATAGGAAATAAGGCATATACTGGTTCTCAGATAAAACCGGATATAACGCCTACATATGATGGCAGGAATTTGGTTGAGGGAACCGATTACACGGTCACATATGGTGACAACCTCTCACCAGGGGATACTGGTTCCGTAACAGTTGTCGGAAAAGGCGACTATGCGGGAACTGTGACCAAGACTTTCAAGATCGTTGCAAAGGATATAAGTGCGAATGATGTCATATTAACTAGAAATAAAGTCAATTATGAATATACAGGTTCACCGATTGATCCTGATATAACGGTTACATATAACGGAATCGTTTTGGAAAAGGGTGTAGATTACAAGGTGATGAATCTGTACACTGAACCAGGAACATACAATATGGTCATCAGCGGAGCGGCAGGATCAACTCCGTATTTTACGGGTATGAGAATTTTCCAGATAACCATCACCGCACCAGCGGGAGAGATGGCTGATCTGGAGTACGCCCCAATTCCTGATCAGTACTATGCCGGTAAGGAGATAACTCCAACACTTACAATCAAGAAAGGGGATTACACTCTTCAGCTTGATAAGGATTATGTTATAAAATCAATAACAGGAAATACAGAAGTAGGTGTTGCAACTGTTGAGATAGAAGGAACAGGATCTTACAGCGGCACAAAGAGTCTCGAGTTTAACATTGTTCCAAAACCTATTGAGGACTGTACGATAACAGGAATAGAGGATACACAGTATGAGATGGGGGCAGCGATAGAACCTGCGGTCACAGTGAAGAATGGAACGGTAGAGCTTGTTCAGGGACGAGATTATACGTTAGCATTTAACAATAATATAGATGTCTCAGATAGCGCTGAGGTGGTAATCACAGCAAAGAGTTCAAACTACACAGGCGATGCGACTAAGATTTTCAAGATTACACCAGTGTCAATTACAGCAGCCGGAAATGGTGTCAGCATAACAAATGCAGATGCTACACAGGAGTATACAGGAACTGACATTGAACCAGAGATCAAGATAACAAGATATTATAATAGGAAGATTTACACTCTGGAGCAGGGCAAGGATTATACTGTAGTTTATGAAAATAACAGAGAGGTTACAGGATCTGGAGAAAGAGCCTCAATCACAGTAACCGGTACAGGCAACTTCAGCGGACAGACAGTTATTAGATTTGAAATTTCAAAGAGAAGCATAAGTTCATGTGCAGTGGAGTCGGTTCCGGATCAGCAGTGGACAGGCTCTGAGATAGAGCCGGATGTCGCAGTCTATAATGGCATAATAAAGTTGGAAAATGGCGGAGATTATGATGTAATTTACAGTGATAATATAGATGAAGGTGAAGCTTCATATACAGTTATCGGTAAGGGCGATCATTACACTGGAAGTGTTACAAAGTATTTCCGGATAACAAAGGAATTTATCAATATAGAAGACAATGACAAGATAGCCGTATCAAAGATTGAAAATCAGACATATAGGTTCGGAGCTGCGATAACTCCGAATTTCACAGTAACTTATGACGGAGAAAAACTGACTGATAAAGAGGACTATACATATAATTTTACAAATAATAAGAATGTGGGTACAGCGACACTTACAGTAACAGGTGTTGGAAGATTCAAAGGAACGCTTACATATACGTTCAATATACTTCCATACGATATATCAGGGGATACACTTGTTATTGATCAGAATGTGTTTGAGTACGCAGGCACTCCTGTAGAGCCTCGACCAGTGTCCATAAAGTCTGGAAATAATGTGCTGGTAAAAGATTTTACGGGCTTCACTGTGTCATATAGTGATAACACAGAGGCAGGTACTGGAAGCGTTACAGTTACAGCAGGAAAAACCGGGAACTTTATAGGCAGTCTTACCCAGCAATTTACTATAGAGCAGCAATCAATAAATTCAGCCAAAATAACTGTGGAGGATGTGACATACACAGGCGAGGCACAGACACCTGATGTCACGGTTACGCTGGCAGATGGAAGAGTTCTTTCGGCAGATGATTATACAGTCAAGTATAAGAATAACAGGGATGTAGGAACAGCAACAGTAATTGTCACCGCTGTTGAAGGTGGAAATTATACAGGCTCAGTCGAGGGATCGTTCAAGATTCAGGCAATAGATATTGCTGATGCAGTCATAACGGCTATAGAAGATCAGACCTACACAGGTTCTGCAATATGTCCTGACATTGAGGTTAAGTATGGAGACAAGATCCTTGCTGAGGGTGAGGACTATGTTGTGGATTCTTATACCGACAATGAGAATGTGTCAACAGTTTCAAAGAAAGCCTGCGTCACTATAAAAGGCAAGGGACTTTATGTGGGAACATGCAGTGCCAAGTTCAGCATTGTGCCTGCATCAATAGAAAATGCAGTGGTATCCGGATATTCAAAGAATGTGGAATACACCGGTTCTGCAATAACATTTACATCTCTGACAGTTAAGGTTGGAGAAAAGGTCCTCACAAGTTCTGATTACAAGGTGACATACAGCAACAATACTGATGTGACGACAGAGAAGACCCCGGCAAAGATTACAATAACAGCTGCGGGAAATTACACAGGTTCAATAGTTGTTCAATTTGCTATAACTGCCAGAAACCTGGAGAATTGTAATATAAGTGACATCGAGGGCCAGATATACACAGGGAAACAGGTTAAACCGGATGTTGAAGTCCGCGATGGAGCAAAGACTCTTGTAAAGGGTACAGATTATGATATAGAGTATTCAAACAATACTGAGGTGACGACAGAGGCTGGCGGTCTCGCTGTTGCAAAGATCATAGGTAAGGGCAACTATACAGGAGAAGTAAAGAAGACATTCTCAATTGCAAAAGAGATAATCGATATAAGCTCAGCAGTTGTGACGATCGCTGACGGTGGTTCATTTATCTATAACTTTGGAGATGAGATAGAGCCAAAGGTGACTGTGAAGCTTGGTGACAAGGTACTTGATGCCGGTGCTTATACAGTCAGATACACAGATAATGTAAATGCTGGAAAGGCAACAATAACAGTCTCAGGAACCGGTGATTACAAGGGGCAGACAGGAACAACGTTTGTTATTGAGCAGTACGACATAACATCAGCAGGCCTTGTACTTGAAAGTGACAGTTATACGTACAGCGGAAGTGAGATAAAGCCAGCGGTTAAGAGCATAACAGCAGGTAATAGGAAGATCACTCCTGGTTCAGACTTTGATGTAACATACAGCAACAACATAAAGAAGGGAACAGGAACTGTATCCCTTACAGCCAGAGCAAATACAAACTACAAAGGAACCGCAAGTGCGAAATTCACAATTGGCGCTGCAGATATAACATCAGCCCGCGTGACGGTTCCGGATGCAGAGTATACAGGACTTCCGGTGAAGCCGGATGTAACGGTGGTACTTGGAACAAAGAAACTTACAGAAGGTACAGATTATACAGTAGAGTTTGCAGACAACACGAGTGCTGGAACTGCGACAGTGACAGTTGCGGGTACCGGAAATTATGCGGGAACAGTCAATGCACAGTTCAAGATCACAGCAAAGTCTCTCAGCCTTGCAGTGGTGACAGCAAAGGATCAGACATACACAGGAAAGGCTCTTAAGCCTGTAGTTGCAGTGACACTTGATGGCAAGACGATCGCAGATACAGAGTATGATGTGACCTATTCATCAAACATCAACAAGGGCACCGCTACAGTCACAGTCACAGGAAAGAACAACTATACAGGCAGCAAGGCCGGAACATTTAAGATACTTGCAAAGGATATCGAAGAGTGTGATGTTTCAGACGTTGCGGATGTTGTTTATAACGGTAAGGCACAGACCCCTGAGATAACAGTAAAGAATGGGGATGTGGAGTTAAAGAGCGGAGTTGATTATGAGGCTGTATATAGCAACAATATAGACGTATCAACAACCGCCCAAAAGGCCGAAATAACTATCACGGGTCATGGCAATTACACAGGGCAGAAGATAGTTAGCTTTAATATAACCAAGGCTGCATTTGACGATGCGGTCATAACAGGAATACCCGAGAGCGAGGCATATACAGGAGACAGTATAATTCTGACAGGATATGAGGTTACTGTATCAGATGTTAAGCTCACAGAGAACAAGGATTACACAGTTTCATACAAGAACAATAAGGAAGTTGGAACTGCTACAGTCATATTTACTGGTGCAGGTAATTATGAAGGCAGCAGAGAGATGACATTTGATATCGTACAGAGAAATGTTGCAGATTGTCAGATTTCGGCAATACCTGGACAGAAGTGGACAGGCAAGCCGGTTGCCCCAGCGGTAACAGTCAAAAATGGCAGTGTATCACTGGTAAACGGTACGGATTACACGGTTGAGTATGTGAACAACACAGATGTGACAGACAAGGCTGAGGCGATCATCACAGGACAGGGCAACTACACAGGTAGTATCACAGTGTACTTCTCAATCTCAAGAAGTATAGTGAGCATAAGCACTGCGACAATATCAGCGATCCCGGCACAGACATATGCGATGGGTGCTGAGATAAAGCCGTCAGTGAACGTTGTATATGACGGAATGGAGCTTACTGAGGACAAGGATTACACGGTTTCATATGCGAACAACATAGATGCCGGAACCGCTGAGGTTACAGTAACCGGAATTGGATATTATTCAGGATCAAAGACCGTAAGCTTTGTGATAGATCCTCTCGATGTGAGCAAAGGAAGTGTAAAACTTGAGTCTGATTCATTTGTATACAATGGAAAGGCTCAGATACCGGTGGTGACCGGTATAGAGATCGGTTCAGATGTGCAGATAACAGACATGAGTTCATTTGATGTGGCATATGCGGACAATATCAATGTTGGAACAGCAAAGATTACACTCACAGCGAAGAACAATACAAACTTTAAGGGTAGTGTGACAGCAAACTACAGAATAACAGAGGCTGACATTTCTACGGCTATTGCAGTGGCAGAGACTGCGGTATATCAGGGAACAGCACTGAAACCTGCAGTTAAGGTTACACTTGGCGGTGTTAATCTGGTGGATGGAAAAGACTACGAGGTGGCATACAGCAGCAATGTAAATGTCGGAAAGGGCAAGGCAGTTATAACTGGTGCCGGCAATTACAAGGGTCAGCTCACAGTTTCATTCGACATTACAGCGAGATCACTGAAAGGTGCAGATGTGCAGATAGCTGATCAGGTCTACACAGGAAAGGCACTCACGCCAAAGCCAGTTGTTACATTGGCAGATAAGACACTGGTTCAGGATGTTGACTATACAGTCACATATGAGAAGAATGTAAATGCCGGAACAGCAAATGTGATAATCGCAGGTACAGGCAATTACAAGGACAGTGTTAAGGAATCATTCAAGATAGCAGCGGCCGATATAGGAAAAGCTGAGGCATCAGCTATCGCTGATCAGGTGTATACAGGAAGCGAGATCACACCGGATGTTCAGGTAACCACTGCATCAGGAGAGGTGCTCGCAGTCGGAGTAGATTACGAGATTACTTATACGGGTAATGCTAATGTGACTACTGAGGACGCACCAGCCCAGGCGGTTATCGCAGGAAAGGGTAATTATACAGGAACACTCAAGGTTGCATTTGCGATCGTTCCAAAGAACATTGCAGGTGTCTCAGTGAGCGGATACAGCGAGTCAGTTACATACACAGGCTCGGATGTGGAGTTTGGCAATATCATAGTGGCTGATGACAAGGAAGTGCTCACAGCTGGCGTTGACTACACCATAAGCTACACAGGCAACAAGTTAGTGACAACTGATGAGAAAACATATTTCACAGTGACTGGTAAGGGCAACTATACTGGTACAAAGGATGTTCACTTCACCATCACAAGAAAGAATATTAAGGATTGTGATGTACAGGCGATAGAGAGCCAGATATGGACAGGCAAGGAGATCAAGCCGGAAGTGACCATAAGAAATGGTTCGGCGCTCCTTGTAAGCGGAACAGATTATGATGTAGAGTACAGCAACAATATTAATGAAACAACGGATACGTCCAAGGCATTGGCAGTGATAACAGGTAATGGCAATTACACAGGATCGATAACAAGAGAATTCACGATATCAAGAATACTCTCAGATATATCGAAGGCAGAGGTATCAGCTATTCCGGCACAGACATATGACTTTGGAAGAGAGATAACACCAGATGTCACAGTTAAGTATGATGGCAAGGTGCTCACGAAAAATGTTGACTATAAGCTTGATTACACAGACAACATAAATGTAGGAACAGCAACGGTCAGCATCGTTGGAATTGGTGGATATAATAAGTCAGTTTCAAAGACATTTGCTATAAAAGCTGCAGATATATCAAAGGGTGAGCTTATATTAAAGGGTACATCGTTTGTATATACAGGCGAAGCGATCAATCCATCAGTTACAAGGCTCATGCTTACAGTGGCAGAGGGTGCAGAGATCATAACAGATCTGGCTTCATTTGATGTGAAGTATACAGACAATGTAAATGCTGGAAAGGCAACAGTTTCACTCACCGCAAAGAGCGGAACGAACTTCACCGGAACAGCGACAGCGACGTTCCAGATAGAGAGAACATCACTTGCCGATGCGGTTGTTGAGGCTTCATCACCAGAGTACACCGGAGATGCCGTCACACCGCACATCACAGTGAGGATCGGTGAGAAGGTTCTTGAGAACGGAACTGACTATGAAATCACATATACAGATAACGTGAATGCGGGGGATAAGGCCGGATTTACCATTACAGGTAAGGGCAACTACGAAGGAGTCATAAACAGAACATTTGAGATCCAGCCAAAGAGCGTTGCAAATGGTAAATGTGAGATACCTTCACAGGTATATACAGGATCGGACGTTACACCGGGCGTAACAGTCAGCGTGGATGGAAAAGTCCTTGTCGCAGGCAGGGATTACATGGTGGTTTATTCAGATAACAGAGACGTGACGACGGCAGACCACAAGGCCAGTGCAGTCATAACAGCTATGGGCAATTACACAGGAAAGCTTATAGTTCAGTTCGAGATCACGGCAAAGACCATACTTCCTGCGGATGTGTCTGATATTGAGGCACAGGAGTACACAGGAAGTGCCATAGAGCCAAAAGTTACAGTAAAGAACGGAACAACGATCCTTGTCGCTGGCCGCGATTATGATGTGGCATACAGTGACAATGTGGACAAGACAAAGTCAGCAAAGGCAGTCATCACAGGTAAGGGCAACTACAGAGGCGTTGTAGCAAAGACATTCGAGATATGCGCAACAAGTATAGCTTCAGCTGTAGTTACAGGAATACCTGAGAACGCAGTTTACACAGGTGAGAGCATTACATTTGACGACATAAAGGTTCAGCTCGGCGGAAAGACCATGGTGTATGGTTCTGACTACAGCATAAGCTATGAGCGAAATGTAAATGCGACAACAGATGAGTCAAAGGCATATGTGATCATCAAGGGTATGGACAATTATGGTGGACAGATAAGAGTTGCATTTGACATAACTCCTAAGAGTATCAGCAGTTGTAAAGTCGATGCCATAAATGGACAGATATATACAGGCAGTGAGGTGACTCCTGAGGTAACAGTCAGGGATGGCTCAGTTGTCCTTGAAAAGGATGTGGATTACACAGTTACATATGATGACAATATCGAGATAACGAAGTCAGCTAAGGCGGTCATCACAGGTAAAGGCAACTATGAAGGTGTAATCAGGACAGAGTTCTCCATATCAAAGGAGGTACTTGACATCTCAGCGGCCAAGATAGCAGGTATAGCTGACCAGTATTACAACTTTGACGCAGAACTTACACCGGATGTGAAGGTAACTCTGAACGGAAAGACACTCGTTAAGGGCATTGATTACGACCTGACATATGCAAACAATGTAAAGCCTGGAAAGGCAACTGTGACAGTGAAGGGTATAGATCAGAACAAGGGCGAGGTAAGCGGTACGTTCAACATACTTCCGATAGATATCACCACTGCTGATATAACACTTGTTAAGAACTCATACGCATACACTGGAAATGCAGTAAATGCAGAGATAAGCAAGGTCACAGTTAAGAGAAATGGAGTTGCAAAGACTCTGACGGATCTCACAGGATTCACATATTCATGCAGTGATAACGTGAATGTGGGCAAGGCAGTTCTGACACTCTCAGCTGAGGATGGTATGGGATTTGCAGGTAGTGCGACAGTTAATTATACGATCACAGCCGCATCAATAGAGCAGGCAGTGATAAGCATTGACAGTGCAGTATACACAGGTGAGGCGATCATCCCAGTATGCAGAGTCACACTGGCAGGCAAGACTCTTATTCCTGGAACAGATTACACAATTGCAGCATCAAACAATATAAATGTGACAGATGAGGCAGTAGTAACAATAACAGGAAAGGGCAATTATTCAGGAAAAGCTGATACATATTTCAGCATAACACCAAAGAGAATATCGAGTGCAGAACTCACAGTGGCAGATGCGGAGTATACAGGAGCTCCACTTGAGCCGGCAGTTACAGTGATCCTCGATGGAAAGACGCTCAAGGCCGGAACAGATTACACTGCTGATTACAGTGACAATGTAAATGTCACGACCGGAAGCGCTAAGGCTTTAGTGACAGTTACAGGTAATGGCAACTATACAGGAACTGTGGATGCCGAGTTTGCCATAACACCTATGGATATATCGAAGCTGAGTATCGAAGACATACCGGCTCAGGTATATGCAGGACGGGCGGTAAGACCTGAGGTCACGATCAGAAATGGAGACGTGGTACTCACGGCGGGAGCTGATTACTCAGTTGAGTATCAGGACAATGAGGCAGTCACAAAGACAGCCAAGGCTGTTATTACAGGAAAAGGTAATTACAAGGGTTCTGTAACAAAGACATTTATCATCACTGCGCTCAGCGTTGAGGATGCAGAGATATCAGGAATCGCAGATACTGTTGTATACAGCGGAGAGGACATAGAGTTCTCAGGAATAAAGGTAACTGTGAATGGAATACAGCTTGCAAATGGCACAGATTACACAGTTGCATACAAGAACAATCACGATGTGACCACCGATGAGCTCGCGAGTGTTATCATCACAGGTAAGGGCAATTACGGCGGTGAGGTAAGCAGAACATTTACAATCACAGCTAAAAACATCGTGAGATGCAGCATCGATCCTATCGGAGGTCAGACATACACAGGCTCACCTGTTACACCTGAGATCGTTGTGAGAGATGGTGCGATAGTTCTTGAGAAAGACAAGGATTACACGGTAGAGTACAGCAACAATACAGATGTCACGGAAAATGCTAGCGTAACAGTTACAGGTAAGGACAATTATAAGGGAACAATAAGCACAGTATTCACGATCGCGAGGGAGATCATAGATATCTCAAAGGCTCAGATAAGCAAGCCGGACGATGACTACTATGATTTTGGAAATCCTATAAAGCCTGATGTCACACTTACATATAAGGGCAAGCAGCTTACAAAGGATGTAGATTATGAACTTGTGTACATAGGCAATACAAAAGAGGGTACGGCAACTATCCAGGCAAATGGAATCAATACCAACACAGGATCAGTAAGCACTACATTTGAGATTCTTCCTATAGATATATCAGATGCAGTTGTGACACTTGAGAATGAGGAGTATGAGTACACTGGCGGGGAGATAAAGCCTGAGGTCAGAATGGTCATGGTAAACAGATCAGGAAAGTCCGAGGCGGTCACATCCCTCGAAGGCTTTGAAGTGACATATGACAGCAACATCAATGTTGGAACTGCAAATGTCACAGTGGCTGCAGTAAATGGAAGTGGTTTCACAGGAAAAACAGTCAGAACATTTGAGATAACAAAGGTGGATATGGCGGACGCTGTTGTTGAGATAGATGGCAGCTACGAATATACAGGCAGTGCGATAGCGCCAAAGTACACAGTTATTCTTGATGGAAAGACGCTTAAAGAGGGAACGGATTACACCGCGGTATGCAGCAACAATGTAAATGTCGGAAAACGTGCAATGGTTACAGTGACAGGCACAGGTAACTATACAGGAACGACTATCGGATACTTTGAGATCACAGCGAAGAATATAAGCGGAGCTGATGTCGCAGCGGCTGATGCTGAGTTCACCGGAATGCCGGTAACACCAGCGATAACAGTTACAGTTGACGGAGAGATACTCAATGCGGATATCGACTACACGATATCTTATAACAACAATATCAACGCAACCACAGACAAGACAAAGGCTGCGGTTGTCATAAAGGGAACAGGTAATTATACAGGAACTGTTACATGTACATTTGACATAGCTCCAAAGGATATATCAGGTGCTGTCATAAGTGATATAGAGGTTCAGAACTATACAGGAAAAGAGGTTACACCTGAGTTTTCTGTAAATCTTGACGGTAAGGTGCTTGCAGCAGGAACAGATTACGCTGTCTCATACGAGAACAACATAGCCGCTTCTGATGATGCGGTGGCTATCGTAACAGGAAGAGGTAACTACACAGGAAGTATTTCAAAGAAGTTTGCTATACAGAATGTGGACATTACAGACGCAGCTGTGACTGGAATAGAGGAAAGTGTTGTCTACACAGGAAAGGAGATAACATTTGGCGATATCATGGTTACAGTATCCGGAAGAACACTTTCGGAGGACGAGGATTACATAGTAAGCTATGAGAACAACAAGAATGTAACAACATCTGCTAAGGTAGTCATAACCGGTACAGGAAACTACAGCGGCGTAATAACAAAGGCATTTGCTATCACACCTAAGAATATTGCTAAGTGCAGTGTCGATGCGGTCAGTGGTCAGATATACACAGCAAAGGCTATCACGCCGGAGGTGACAGTGAGAGATGGTTCATCAGTACTTGCGCTGAGCCAGGATTATACAGTCTCCTACAGCAATAATGTGGAGGTTACCACAGCAGACAGTATGGCGGTCATAACAGTCACTGGAAAGGGCAACTACACAGGAAAGACAACAGTGACATTTGCCATATCAAAGAAGCTTACAGATATATCCAAGGCAGTTATATCAAAGATAGCTGATCAGCATTACAACTTTGGTCAGCCGCTCACACCGGATGCCACAGTAACACTGAACGGTAAAGAACTTGTAAATGGCACAGATTACGCCCTTGTATATGTGGACAATACGGACGAGGGTACAGCGACAGTCACGGCAAAGGGAATCAATTCAAATACCGGTTCTGTGACCGCTAAGTTTAATATCAAACCTATAGACATAAGCGATGGAGTCATAGCACTCGATGCCGCTACATACCTCTACACAGGTACAGCAGTCAAGCCGGAGATCATCTCATTTACAGTGAAGAGACTTGGCAAGACAGTGACGGTTACTGATTTCGATAACCTGGATATAACATATTCATCCAACTCTGATGTTGGAACAGGAAAGATAACTATCACAGCACTTGAAGGAGAGGGCTTCACAGGAAGCGTGAGCAAGACATTTACGATAGTCGGAGCTTCAGTGGAGAATGCAGTGGTCAGAGTTGAAAATGGAGTTTATACTGGAGAAGAGGTGGAGCCATCATATGTTGTCACACTTGGTGGAAGAACACTCGTAAGTGGAAAGGACTTCAGGGCAGACTTCAGCAACAATGTAAATGCAACTGACAGTGCGGTCTTGACTATAACAGGAATCAACAACTATAGCGGAACAAAGTCAGTCAGATTTACGATCAGTCCAAGAAGGATCACAGATGCCGACATAACGGTGGCTGCAGCAAGATACACAGGACAGAGTCTGACACCGGCTCTCACAGTTACAATCGGTGGAATGACACTTGTTCAGGATGTTGATTTCACGGCAGAGTATATTGACAATGTAAATGTGACAGATGATGAGACAAAAGCATCTGTAAAGGTAACAGGAATCGGTAACTACACAGGAAATGCAAGTGAGGAATTTGAGATATCACCTAGAGATATTTCTCTTGCAAGCGTTGCGGATATAGACAGTCAGGCATATACAGGCAATCCGGTTATGCCGGAACCAGTTGTAACAGACGGTACAACAGTTCTGAAAGCTGGCAGAGATTATGTGGTAAGTTACAGGAACAACACAAATGTGACAGCTGAGGCTGGGGTGATCATTACAGGTAAGGGCAATTACACCGGATCTGTTGTAAAGATATTTTCTATTGCCGGAGCAGACATAAAGGATGCAGTGGTCACAGGAGTCAAGAGCAGTGTGACGTATACTGGAAGAGAGATAACATTTACAGGTCTTAAGGTGACATACGGAGATGAAGTGCTTGTAGTAGGCCAAGATTATACTGTTACATACAGCAATAACAGAAATGTCACGGATAAGGCGGAGGTCAGAATCGCAGGTAATGGCAACTATACCGGAACCGTGATAAAGACATTTGCAATAAAACAGAAGAATATAGCAGATAATGACTGCCATGTAAGTGAAATCGGTGGACAGATATATACAGGCAAGGAGATAGAGCCAGAGGTAGTAGTTACACATGGAGATATCACCCTTGTTGAGGATGTTGACTATGAGATAACATACAGCAACAATATAGAAGCGTCTGCTAAGAATTCTCCTGCGAAGGCGGTTATAACAGGAAAGGGAAGCTATACCGGAACTGTTTCAAGAGAATTTACAATAACAAAGGAACCTGTAAACATAAGCGGTGCGAAGATCAACGCGATAGCCGATCAGGAGTTTGCAAAGACATTCATCACACCGGCTGTTGATGTGACATATGCCGGCAAAGCGCTTGTTGAGGGAACGGATTACAAGGTATCGTATTCAAACAACTACAACGTTGGAACAGCAACCGTATACATTACAGGATATGGAAATTATGTAGGTTCAAAGAAGATAACATTTAACATTACAAAGAGAGACATTACAGGTTATACAGCGGTTCTGGCACAGACAGATATGACATACACAGGCAAGACAATAACGCCGGATGTTGTATCGATCAGCAGTGCGGATGGTTCATTTATCATCAACGACGAGGAGCTTGATACATTTGTTGTAAAATATGCCGGAAATGTAAATGCAGGAACTGCAAAGGTAACTGCAACAGCTGGAAGCAATTCAAATTATACGGGAAGTGTAACTGCCCAGTTCAAGATCGCTCCAGCTCAGTTAAATGGTGCAGTTGCCACAGCGGAGACAACGGAATACACAGGAAGTGCCGTCACACCGGCAGTTGCTGTCACAAAGAACGGAGTTGTTCTGTCAGCTGATGATTATTCTGTAGAGTACAGAAGCAATACGGATGTCGGAACAGCAGAGATTATCGTAACAGGAAAGGGCAATTACACTGGAACGGTACATGGAAGCTTTGAGATAACGGCGGGAAGCATAAAGAACTGCACTATAACAGTGACAGCATCGACTGAGTACACAGGTGGACAGATAGTTCCAGTTGTAACAGTTAAGAATGGCACGAAGCTTCTTGCGAATGGCGTCGATTACATACTGAGTTATGATCAGAATTCAGATGTCACAAGCAAGGCTAAGGTCGTTATAACAGGTAAGGGCAATTACAAGGATTCAGTTACAAGATATTTCGCGATAACAGGAAGAAGTATTACGAAGGCTGTTGTGTGCGGAGTTATCGATAAGGAATTCACCGGAAATGCAATTACTCAGAATATCGAGGTCAAGTTGGATGGTGAGACACTTGTCCAGGGAACTGACTACACAGTGAAGTACATCAACAATGTTCATGTTGGAACTGCAACTGTGGTGATCACAGGTACAGGGAACTATACAGAGTCAGTAAAGAAGAACTTTGTTATCAACAGAGTGGATGTAAGCAACACAGCAGTCATAACGGGAATCGAGCCTGAGGCTACATACACAGGAACGGCGTTTAAGTTTAAGAATGTGAAGATCACATGGAGCGGAATAGTTCTCAGGGAGGGCAGAGATTACACTATCTCCTACAAGAACAACAGTGGAATAACAATGACACGTACAAGCAAAGCTTCATGTACAGTGACATTTAATGGAGATTACAAGGGTAAGGTCACAAAGCAGTTCAGGATCAAGGCATTTGATATTTCAAAGGCTACGGTATCTGTGATAAAAGATGTTACATACAACGGTAAGGCAAAGACTCCGACAGTAGTGGCCAAGATAGGAAGCACCACGATAGATCCTGCGGAGTACGAGGTCAAGTACAGCAACAATGTAAAACCTGGAGTTGCAACGGTTACAATAACAGGGCTTAACAACTTCTATGGAACAAAGAAGGTTACATTCAACATTCTTCCGGAGAGGGTTGCAGGACTTCAGTTTGTAACGTCTACAACGTCAGCAGTAAGGGTTAAGTGGAATAAGGTCAAATATGCGGCCGGTTATGTTGTATATTACAGTAAAGATGGCAAGAGTTATAAGAAGTTTGGAACTACAAAGGATACGACAATGGTTCTGTCAAAGCTTGCAAGTGGACAGACATATAAAGTAGCTGTGTATGCATATGTAACTTCAAACGGCAAGAATCTTATATCGACCAAGTCAGAGGTAGTAACCGGAACAAAACCAGGCAAGGTTACAGGAATAACATATTCGAGCAGAACGGATACTGTTATTAGTGTAAAGTGGAACAAGGTTTCAGGTGCAACGGGCTACAAGGTATACAGGACCGATGACAGCGGTAAGAAGGTCATGGCTGTTGGAACTGTAAAGACGAATGCAGTATCGATCAAGAAGCTTAAGGCGAGCACTGTATACAAGATAAAGGTAGTTGCATACAAGAGCGTTGGCGGAAAGGTTCTCCTCGGTACAGCAAATGTAGCAGCGATCATGACTACACCATCTGCAGTCAAGGGACTAAAGACATCTAGAAACTGGGTTTCAAGCATAGCACTTAGCTGGAACAAGGTAGCTAGTGCGGACGGATACATAGTTTACAGGCTCAGCGGAAAGAACTGGATCAAGATCAAGCAGATCAGTAAGAATACGACTGTCAGTTTCATAAGTTCTAAGCTCAGAGCCGGAACAGAGTGGAAGTACAAGGTAGTAGCTTATAAGAAGCACGGCAACAGTGTAGTTAAAAATGTCGGAAGCCAGATTAGTTCGGTAACGCTTCCTACAGCGCCAGTGGTTGTAATCAGGGCAGGTAAGGGCAGTGTGACTTTGGGCTGGAATGGAGTGACTGGAGCCGATGGATATGAAGTATACATGAGAACCACAAAGAAAGGCAAGTCAACTAAGATAGCCACATTAAAGAAAGCATCTAAGGTAAAATATACAAAGAAGGGACTTGCAAAGAATAAGACATATTACGTAAATGTCAGAGCATTCAAGAAGGATGCAAAGGGCAGAAAGTATTACAGCTCATATTCAACGGTCAAGGCTGTTAAAGCAAAATAACACTAAAATAAAAGCAAGATACAAAAAAGGGCGTCCAGCCGGTTGTGAAAACAGCCGGCGGGGCGCTTTTGTGTTATATGCAGTATGTATTGAGCTTTTTAATACAGGTAAAGAAATCTATCGGCACAGCTTACAGTGAACTCTTTCAGATCATCATATGGGAAGACGTTTGTAGTCGCCTTCTGTACGGGTGGCTCAGCACTGACAAAGAGTGACAGATCACGGCGGAGCATCTCAGGAGAGAAAGCGTTGCATTCTGATATGGTCAGACTGACTGGAGCTATGTTGGGGATGGCTGGTGCAAAATCTATCTGGAATAAAGGATTTGTGATGTTGTAGTCACCGTAGAAATACCGGTCGGAAAAAAAGTCTCTTATTGGTATTATAGTTCCGTCGCTCTGTCTGCTGATTGCTGTCATTTTAACATGGTCTATATTATTTGATACACACGTAGGCTTGCCTGAGGAGTCCTCAAATTGAAAATACCTGGGCCAAAATTCTTCTACATAGATACTGTCCATATATAGGTGCGCAAGAATTCCAAGATCAGCTGCAGTAAGATGATCCGGGTTATGCCGCTCGGTCAGGTAGTGCATGTTGGGGTATTTGGTGATCAGATTGTCCTGCCATGGTGGACGGAAGTGTGTAAGGGATTTGTCCGACACCGCATCGGGAAGGACTGTGCCGAGAAGAAATTCATTTGTTGAATCAGGGGAATTGAAAACTGATATCAGAGCCCTTGAAATCACTGTGTCCACATCGCCTTTGTCAGAATTCAGTATGATATTTTCTATATATGCAGCCTCACACAGGTGCATCATGTATCCAGGCATATGTACATCCTCCCGAAATATATAAATTCAATGCGTAAAAATATGTATGTGACAGAATGAGTGTACTCCTGATAAAATGTTGATGTCAAGGCTGCGTCAGGTGTCTTACTGAAAAATATAAATTACAGTTAACTTGACTTATAAATAAAATAGAATTAAAGTCATAATTATAATGTTTATTAAAAATTATAATTGGAGGGAAATATTTGAGGGGAATAATGTAGATGAAGCAAAAAAACGAGAGAGAAGCTGGAATGTAAATGCGAAATGTGAATGCGAAATATTCAGATCTAAAACAGTGAAAATAAAAGGAGAAAATGACTTGGATAGAAACGTGCAGAATGATAACGATAACAAGAATAAAGACAATGGAGATGGAGGAAAGGGAAAAAACAGAAATGTCATAATTCTGCTTGCTCTGTCTATCGTACTCACTTTGCTGTGTTGGCGTGCGTATGACAAGATAACTAACGGAACTAAGAAGGAAATACCTTACAGTGGTTTTATAGAGATGCTGGATGGTGGACAGGTCGAAAATGCCGAAATATACTCAAAGAAGATCAAGTTTACCACTAGAGATGATGATGGCAAAGTTGACAAGAACACATATATTACTGTCAGAATAAACGATGACAGCCTGGCTGACAAGCTGAGCAGAGCCCATGAAAAATATGCCACCACATACAATGGCAAGGATGAGAGCGGATCGGCGATGATAGGTACGATATTGTCATACGTTGTCATGATCGGAGCATTTTATCTGTTCCTGTCGCTCATAACGAAGCGTGGTGGTATGATGGGGGGATTTGGCAAATCAAATGCAAAGGTGTATATGGAGAAGAAGACTGGTGTGACATTTGCGGATGTGGCAGGTGAGGATGAGGCAAAGGAATCCCTGACTGAGATGGTGGATTTTCTGCACAATCCTAAACGGTATTTGGAGATAGGAGCAAAGCTTCCCAAGGGGGCGCTGCTTGTCGGACCTCCGGGAACAGGAAAGACACTTCTGGCAAAGGCTGTTGCAGGGGAGGCAAATGTGCCATTTTTCTCTATGTCAGGCTCAAGCTTTGTGGAAATGTATGTAGGCGTGGGCGCGTCGAGGGTGCGTGACCTGTTTAAACAGGCAGCAGATATGGCACCGTGCATCATATTTATAGATGAGATAGATGCTATCGGACAAAGCAGAGACAGTGTGAGAGGTGGAGACTCCGAGAGGGAGCAGACACTCAACCAGCTTCTTGCAGAGATGGATGGATTTGACACATCGAAGGGAATAGTGATACTTGCGGCGACGAACAGACCTGAGACGCTGGACAAAGCTCTACTCAGACCGGGCAGATTTGACAGAAGGGTTATAGTAGAAAAGCCGGATCTTCAGGGAAGGATAGATACGCTCAAGGTTCATTCGAGAAATGTGAAGATGGATGAGAGTGTTGACCTCAGAGAACTGGCACTTGCAACTGCGGGTGCTGTTGGCGCAGATCTGGCGAATATAATAAATGAGGCGGCACTCACCGCGGTGCGTGCCGGAAGGACTATGGTTTCACAGGCTGACCTCATAGGCGCTGTGGAATTGGTATTTGCGGGAAAAGAGAAGAAGGGCAAGCTCCTAGGCGAGGAGGAGAAGAAGGTGGTGGCATACCATGAGGTGGGACATGCACTTCTCGTTGCTCTCCAGAAGCATACGGAGCCTGTCCAGAGGATTACCATAGTTCCTAGAACGATGGGATCTTTGGGTTATGTATGGCAGGTGCCGGAGGAAGAAAAATATATGGAGACGAAGGCTGAGCTTGAGGCGGATATCGTCACTACACTCGGCGGACGTGCTGCTGAGGAGCTGAAGTTTGAGTCTGTTACAACGGGAGCTGCAAATGATATAGAGCAGGCGACAAAGACTGTGAGGGCCATGATAACGATGTACGGTATGTCGGATACATTCGGACTTATGCAGCTTGAGTCGGTACAGGGAAAATACCTCGACAGAAATGCGGTGCTCCAGTGCTCCGATGAGACGGCAGCCAAGGTCGATGAGGAGATTAGAAAGGTGCTCAGCGATTCATATGATAAGGCGAAGAAATTGTTGGCAGATCACATGGATACACTTGATGAGATCGCAAAATTCCTTATCGAGAAAGAGTCGATAACCGGAAAGGAATTTATGGATATATTTCACCGTGTTGAGAACGCTTGCGAGTGAAAAATTATTTTATCCTTAATCGACTAGTTTGGGGAGAAAAGGAAACATTTTTCTCTTTTCGTGTGATAATCAGAAAAAAAACGTAGCTAACAGAGGCAATTTTTGAAGAAAATAGAAAAACAAGTTGTTACAAAAGGCTCTTTGAGGTGGAAAATGGGAAATAAAAATCCGAGTTTCTGTCTCGAAGAGCCTTTTAAATTTGCATGGGGAACATGCTTTGACTCGTTTCTCGTGATTTTCTCAGGGCAGCGGGCTAAGGACCTTGCCTGATCACTTGTCTGATTGCAGCTCGTCAAGGGTTTTGCCGTAGGCTGGCAGAAACTCACAGACAAAATCGTTTACCTCCGGGTATTTCCCAGCCATCGATGATACAGATGCAAGTATGGTGCTCATGGCACTTGAGAATTCGGTGTTGCCAGACCCGGTCTCCTCCATACATTTTATGAGGGCTGAGAGTTTATCCGCAGCTTTAACGAGCTTCCATATATATACATCGTTCTCGTCCTGATCATCCTTGAAAAAGATAGGGGTGTATGCATTCTTCAGGTCGTCAGGAAGTTTGTCAAGAAGAGTGTGGCAGGCGATATCTTCAATGTCCTTAAAAGCGGTTTTGATGTCGTTATTGTAGTATTTTACGGGCGTTGGCATGTCTCCTGTGATTATCTCGGAGGCGTCATGGTAGAGGCCTATAAGGGAGGCTCTCTCGGCGTTGAGTGACTTGCCGTAGCGCACATTGCCGATGGTGGCAAGTGCGTGTGCGATCATGCTGACTTCAAGGCAGTGCTCACACAGATTTTCCTCTCTGCTGTTTCTCATCAGCGACCATCTGTCGATGTATTTCATTCTTGATATAAGTGCAAAAAAATTATATTCCATAAAAGTAAATACCTCACATATGAATAAATATATACAAACTGTAGGCCAGTTTTTATTGTCCGTTGTCCTTCTTTTTGAATGCAGTGCTGTCTGCATGGAAAAAATTGTAGACGGCTTCGGCGGAAGCTCTGGTCATTCCTGCAGGAATCTCAAGGTCTGCGATGGCAGCCTTTTTTATATTGTCGATGTCCTTGAAATATGCCAAAAGTGCTTTCCTTCTTGCAGGACCTATTCCATCGATATCGTCCAGAACAGAGTGAATCTGTGCTTTGCTCCTCAGACTTCTGTGGTACTCTATCGCAAAGCGGTGAGCCTCGTCCTGAAGTCTGGTGATCATATTGAAAGCCTGGGTTCCGGCAGGAAATTCAATCTCCTTGTTATTGTAGTAAAGTCCCCTTGTTCTGTGGTGGTCATCCTTTACCATGCCGCACACAGGAATGTTCAGACCGAGATCTCCGAGAACCTCAAGAGCGATGTTAACCTGTCCTCGGCCTCCGTCCATCATGAGGATATCTGGGTAGATGTTGAACTTTTCATCAGTGAATCTTCTGGTGAGAACTTCCCGCATGCTGGCGTAGTCATCTGGTCCATCTATGGTGCGAAGCTTGAATTTTCTGTAGTCATTTTTCTTAGCACGGCCATTTTCAAATACTACCATGGAAGCGACTGAATGGTAGCCGCTTATGTGCGAGATATCAAATGCCTCAAGCCTCTTGGCGGATGGAACCCCGATGAGCTGGGCGAGTTCCTTTGCCGCTCCCTCAGTCCGTTCCTTCTCACGCTTGAGCTTGTCTGCATCCTGATTCATCACCAGAAAGGCATTGTCCTTTGCAAGCTTCAGAAGCTTCTGCTTGTCGCCCTTTTGCGGTATGACAATGTGTACCTGGCTGCCGCGACGGGCGCTCAGATATTCCTCTATGAGTGCGTAGTCATCTATTTGCTGCTCGATTATTATCTCCTTTGGCAGATAAGGCGTTGAAGCGTAGTACTGCTTCAGGAAAGACTCCATGATCGTGCTGTATTTTTCAGCATTTACACCGCTCATATGGTAGTGCTCACGTCCTATCATCTTTCCTGAACGCACAAAGAATATGGATATGACGCACTCGTTGCCAAGATCCGTTGCCATGGCGATGACGTCCCTGTCGTCAGAGCTTGTGTCACCGACGCGCTGGGTAGTTTCGATATGTTGTATGCTCTTTATGAGATCACGGATCTCACTGGCCTGCTCAAACTCCATCTCATCTGCAAGCTCTCTCATCCTTTTCTCAAGATCCTTAACTACATGACCGTGATTGCCATTCAGGAAACTTATGGCCTGCTGTATGTTATTGTTGTAGTCCTCTTTTGAGATATATCCCTGACATGGAGCATCGCACTGCTTTATCTGGTGATACAGACATGGACGTTCAAGGCCTATATCCTTTGGTAGGTTTCTGCTGCAGCTTCTTATGTGATAAAGCTTTTTCAAAAGTTCAATGATATCCTTTACCGCTCTGGAATTGGTGTAGGGACCGAAGTATTTGGAATGGTCACGCTTCATCTGATGGCTGTAAAGGATCCTTGGGAAATCTTCCTCCACGGTAATCCTGATATAAGGATATCCCTTATCATCGGTCAGCATGGTGTTGTAGTGCGGCCTGTGCTCTTTGATGAGATTGCATTCCAGAACCAGAGCCTCCAGCTCGGAGCCGCATACGATATATTCAAACCATGCAATATGAGAGACCATTTTCTGGATCTTTGGGGATTTCTTGTATCCTGCCTGAAAATATTGGTGAACTCTGTTGTACAGATCGATGGCCTTGCCTACATATATTATGTGATCCCCTGAGTCATGCATCAGATAGACGCCAGGTACATGGGGAAGTTTTTTCAATTCTTCTTCAAAATCAAACATAGCTTTCACCTCAAAAAATATAGATAAGTATATCACCGTGAGCACACATATGTCATCTGTAAAATGCATGCCAAAATAGCCCTGAATTCTTGACAATAGTGTTTGTAGATAAGTATAATTAATAAAGTTAAGACTAGAAAATAAATGAAAAAACAAAATCTTTAACGATATTAAAATGAAAGGAAAAGATGTCAGATATGGACATCGGTTGAGGTGTATATGGTATACAGTGTTACAGTCACGCAGCTGATAGAAAAGATGGATCTGAAGAATCATACGCCGGAGATAGACACCGACAAGATACTTATCCAGGATCCAGGTATGAATAGACCAGCGGTTCAGTTTGGAGGGTTCTTTGAGCATTTTGATGCTGGAAGAATACAGATATGTGGAAATGTAGAGCATGCATATGTTGCGGCTATGCACACGGAGGAGGAGAACAAGAAGATCATGGATGAGTTCTTCTCATATAAGCCGCCTTGTCTCATATTCTGTCGTGGACTTGAGCCGTATCCATTTATAATAGAGATGGCAAAGAAGCACGGGGTACCAGTACTCACATCTGATGCGGTCACATCTGCATTTGTCCATGAGGTCGACAGATGGCTCCATGTTGAGCTTGCGCCTAGGATTTCAGTGCATGCGGTACTTGTCGATGTATACGGAGAGGGAGTCCTGATCATGGGCGAGAGTGGAATAGGAAAATCTGAGGCTGCGCTTGAGCTTTTGAAGAGAGGTCACCGACTTGTAGCAGACGATGTGGTTGAGATCAAGAAGGTAAGTGATGCAACTCTAGTTGGACGTGCGCCTGATATAACAAGACATTTTATCGAGCTTCGAGGCATAGGTATCATAGATGTCAAGTCACTGTTCGGTGTAGAATGTGTTAAGATAGATCAGAATATAGACCTTGTTATCAATCTTGAGGAGTGGAGCAAGGATACGGAATATGACAGACTGGGACTAGAGGACAATTATATGGAGTTCCTTGGTAACAAGGTCGTGTCACACAACATACCTATCAGACCGGGACGTAATATAGCGATCATAGTTGAGTCCGCTGCGGTCAATCACAGACAGAAGAAGATGGGTTACAATGCTGCCCAGGAACTTTACAACAGAGTTACACAGAACATCATGAAGGGAAACGGTGGCTCAGACAAGTAGACGCCGGTTAACATAATAAGAAACAGAAGTGGAAGGAGAAAAAGAAATGTCAAAGTATGTATTTGGAGTTGATGTCGGAGGAACCACAGTAAAGATGGGACTTTTTACAGTTGAGGGAGAAGTCCTCGACAAATGGGAGATCAAAACCCGCACGGAGGATGGGGGTAAGAATGTCCTTCCTGATATCGCAGATTCCATAAAGAGCAAGTTAGCTGACAAGAACCTTGCAGATGAAGATATAGAAGGTGTTGGAATTGGAGTTCCTGGACCTGTGAAGGAGGATGGTACAGTTCTTAAGTGCGTAAACCTTGGATGGGGGATACTGAACGTTCAGGATGAACTCAGAGCGCTTACAGGATTTGAGGTAAAGGCAGGAAATGATGCCAACGTGGCGGCCCTTGGAGAGATGTGGCAGGGTGGCGGAAAAGGCTACAGCAATGTTGTTATGGTCACACTCGGCACAGGAGTTGGCGGAGGAATAATACTCAATGGAAAGATGCTTTTCGGTGTAAATGGCGCAGGTGGAGAGATAGGACATATCTGTGTGGATGAGAATGAGACAGAGATATGCGGATGCGGTAATACTGGCTGCCTTGAGCAGTATACATCAGCGACTGGCGTTGTTCGACTTGCAACAAGAGCCATGGCTTCATCAGATAAGAAGTCAGCGCTCAGAGATCTTGAGACTGTTACAGCAAAGGATGTATTCGATCTTGCAAAGATCGGTGATGAGCTTGCAAAGACAGTTGTTGATGAACAGGCACATATCCTTGGAAGAACTCTTGCACAGATAGCATGTGTCGTTGATCCTGAGATATTCGTAATTGGTGGCGGTGTTTCAAAGGCTGGCTCTATCCTCACTGATGCTGTTAAGGAGTATTTTGTGAAATATGCATTCCACGCATGCCGCGGTACAAAATTTGCCCTTGCTGAGCTTGGAAATGATGCTGGAATCTACGGAGCAGCTCGAAGCATATTAAAATAAACATCTAAAATATAATTTTAGGTAATTTTTAAC
>ERZ1027240.7-NODE-7-length-85380-cov-12.954585_pt1 | contig 85380 bp, 89 predicted proteins | sample MGYA00519263_ERZ1027240 | MGnify/ENA primary metagenome ERZ1027240 (study PRJEB26926, sample SAMN06164633) | human gut metagenome | biome: ENVO:00009003; feature: ENVO:2100002; material: ENVO:00002003 | host: Homo sapiens | place: USA | collected 2012 ... | reverse complement strand
ATTTTACTAGAAAATCTTATGAGTTTTTATTGTGCACTTATATTGTATATTCAAGGGACAAATTTTGACTGCATTTTTTGTTTTGTGCTAAAATAAGCCTATGGCAAGAATATTAGATAATGATTTACTAGGAGATGAAGAGTATGTTGAGCGTACCCTCCGTCCACAGTACTTTAAGGAATACATTGGTCAAGATAAGGTTAAAGACCAATTAAAGATTTTTATAGAGGCAGCTAAACTTCGTGATGAAGCCCTAGATCATACTCTTTTGTTTGGTCCTCCAGGTTTGGGGAAAACAACTATGGCTTTTGTGATAGCTAATGAGATGGGCGTCAATTTAAAGCAGACGTCTGGGCCAGCAATTGAAAAGGCTGGTGATTTAGTTGCTATACTCAATGACTTGGAGCCAGGTGATATCTTATTTATTGATGAGATTCACCGGATGCCTATGGCAGTTGAAGAAGTTCTTTATAGTGCTATGGAAGATTACTACATCGATATCATGATTGGTGCAGGCGAAACAAGTCGTAGTGTCCATCTAGAGTTACCACCGTTCACATTAGTAGGTGCAACTACTCGAGCAGGTATGTTGTCAAATCCATTGAGGGCTCGCTTTGGGATTAATGGTCATATGGAATATTATGAGCTACCAGATTTGAAGGAAATTATTGAACGTACTTCAGAAATCTTTGACATGACTATAACACCTGAAGCTGCTCTAGAGCTAGCACGTCGTAGCCGTGGGACGCCTCGTATTGCTAACCGCCTACTTAAGCGCGTGAGAGACTATGCACAAATCATGGGTGATGGCATCATTGATGATAAGATTGCAGACAAGGCGTTGACTATGTTGGATGTGGACCATGAAGGACTAGATTATGTCGATCAAAAAATTCTTCGAACTATGATTGAAATGTATGGTGGGGGACCGGTTGGTCTAGGTACCTTGTCGGTTAATATTGCTGAAGAGCGAGAAACGGTAGAAGATATGTATGAACCCTACCTAATTCAAAAAGGATTCATTATGCGTACACGTACAGGACGCGTTGCAACGGTTAAAGCCTATGAACACATGGGGTACGACTACACTCAAGAAAGTTGATAAAAAATCCATCTAAGGTGGATTTTTTGTTTAGTCAAAAAAGAAAAAGAAAAAAACTTTAAAAATCCCTTGCAATGAGTAGGTTCTTTTGTTATTATATTATGGTGCTGTAAATACAGCGCTTAGCTATGATACAAGAGGTTGCGACACGCCTGGTTGCACTGCCACGCAATCCGTGTTGGTTTTCTTGAGGAGCTAGCCTATTATCTTAAATAGACGAAAGAGGAGAAAAAATGGCAAACAAAAAAATTCGTATCCGTTTGAAAGCTTACGAACACCGTACGCTTGATACAGCGGCTGAAAAAATCGTAGAAACTGCAACTCGCACAGGTGCGACAGTTGCTGGGCCAGTTCCACTTCCAACTGAACGTAGTCTCTACACAATTATTCGTGCGACTCACAAATATAAAGATTCTCGCGAACAATTTGAAATGCGTACACACAAACGTCTTATTGACATCATCAACCCAACTCAAAAAACAGTTGACGCTTTGATGAAACTTGATCTTCCAAGTGGTGTGAACGTAGAAATCAAACTTTAATTAAAAGCTTGATTCATTGAGCATAAAAAACGCTCGTTAAAAACTTTTTTGAGCATAAAAAACGCTCATAAAAAACTTTTTGAAAAAACAATAAAGTAAAGGAAATATTTTCTCATGACAAAAGGAATCTTAGGGAAAAAAGTGGGAATGACTCAAATCTTCACTGAAGCAGGTGAATTTATCCCTGTTACTGTCATCGAAGCTACTCCAAATGTTGTGCTTCAAGTTAAGACTGTTGAAACAGACGGTTACGAAGCAGTTCAAGTTGGCTTTGACGACAAACGCGAAGTATTGAGCAACAAACCTGCCAAAGGCCACGTAGCGAAAGCTAACACAGCTCCTAAGCGCTTCATTCGTGAATTCAAAAACATTGAAGGCTTGGAAGTTGGATCAGAAATCACTGTTGACACATTCGAAGCTGGAGATGTTGTTGACGTAACTGGTACTTCAAAAGGTAAAGGTTTCCAAGGTGTTATCAAACGCCACGGTCAATCACGCGGACCTATGGCTCACGGTTCTCGTTACCACCGTCGTCCAGGTTCAATGGGACCTGTTGCGCCTAACCGTGTTTTCAAAAACAAACACTTGGCAGGACGTATGGGTGGCAACCGTGTGACAATTCAAAACCTTGAAGTTGTACAAGTTATCCCAGAGAAAAACGTTATCCTTATCAAAGGTAACGTACCAGGTGCTAAGAAATCTCTTATCACTATCAAATCAGCAGTTAAAGCTGCTAAATAATAAGAAAGGAGAAATCAGTTAAAAATGGCAAACGTAAAACTATTTGACCAAACTGGTAAAGAAGTTAGCACAGTTGAACTTAACGACGCTATCTTCGGTATCGAACCAAACGAATCAGTAGTATTTGATGTCGTAATCAGCCAACGTGCTAGCCTTCGCCAAGGTACTCACGCGGTTAAAAACCGTTCAGCAGTATCAGGTGGTGGACGTAAACCATGGCGTCAAAAAGGAACTGGACGTGCTCGTCAAGGTTCTATCCGCTCACCACAATGGCGTGGTGGTGGTGTTGTCTTCGGACCAACTCCACGTTCTTACGGATACAAACTTCCACAAAAAGTTCGTCGCCTTGCATTGAAATCTGTTTACTCAGCTAAAGTTGCAGAAGATAAATTTGTAGCAGTTGAAGCTCTTTCATTTGCAGCTCCAAAAACTGCTGAATTCGCAAACGTTCTTTCAGCTCTTAGCATCGATTCTAAAGTACTTGTTATCGTTGAAGAAGGAAACAAATTCGCTGAACTTTCAGCACGTAACCTTGCAAACGTAACTGTTGCAACTCCTGCAACTGCAAGTGTACTTGACATCGTAAACGCAGATAAACTTCTTGTTACTAAAGAAGCTATCTCATCAATCGAGGAGGTTCTTGCATAATGAATTTGTATGACGTAATCAAAAAACCTGTTATCACTGAGAAATCTATGATTGCTCTTGAAGCAGGAAAATACACTTTCGAAGTTGATACACGTGCACACAAACTCTTGATCAAACAAGCAGTTGAAGCTGCATTTGAAGGTGTTAAAGTTGCTAGCGTGAACACTGTAACTGTTAAACCAAAACAAAAACGTGTTGGACGTTACACTGGTTTCACTTCAAAAACTAAAAAAGCTATCATCACTCTTACAGCTGATTCTAAAGCAATCGAGTTGTTTGCAGCTGAAGCTGAATAATCAAAGGAGAAATTAACGTGGGTATTAAAGTTTATAAACCAACGACAAATGGCCGTCGTAACATGACTTCTTTGGATTTCGCAGAAATCACTACAAGCACTCCTGAAAAATCATTGCTTGTTTCTCTTAAGAACAAAGCTGGTCGTAACAACAACGGTCGTATCACTGTACGTCACCAAGGTGGCGGGCACAAACGTCACTACCGTTTGATTGACTTCAAACGTAACAAAGATGGCGTTGAAGCAGTTGTTAAAACAATTGAGTATGATCCAAACCGTACTGCAAACATCGCTCTCGTACACTACACTGACGGGGTTAAAGCTTACATCATCGCACCTAAAGGTCTTGAAGTAGGTCAACGTATCGTTTCAGGTCCAGATGCGGATATCAAGATTGGTAACGCTCTTCCACTTGCAAACATCCCAGTTGGTACAGTTATCCACAACATTGAGCTTCAACCAGGTAAAGGTGCTGAACTTATCCGTGCCGCTGGTGCTTCTGCTCAAGTTTTGGGTCAAGAAGGTAAATACGTACTTGTTCGTCTTCAATCAGGCGAAGTTCGTATGGTTCTTGGTACATGTCGTGCAACTATCGGTACTGTAGGTAACGAACAACAATCACTTATCAACCTTGGTAAAGCCGGCCGTAATCGCTGGAAAGGTATTCGCCCAACAGTTCGTGGTTCTGTAATGAACCCTAACGATCACCCACACGGTGGTGGTGAAGGTAAAGCACCAGTTGGACGTAAAGCGCCATCTACTCCATGGGGTAAACCTGCGCTTGGTCTTAAAACTCGTAACAAGAAAGCTAAATCTGACAAACTTATCGTTCGTCGTCGTAACGAAAAATAATTTAGTCGCTTAGCACATAACATCCGCCAACTCGGTAGCACTTCTTAGTGCAAGCCGCTGTGGTACATTCAATTTAAAGGAGAAAACTACAAAATGGGACGTAGTCTTAAAAAAGGACCTTTCGTCGATGAGCATTTGATGAAAAAAGTTGAAGCTCAAGCAAATGACGAAAAGAAAAAAGTAATTAAAACTTGGTCACGTCGTTCAACGATTTTCCCAAGTTTCATCGGATACACTATCGCAGTTTATGATGGACGTAAACACGTTCCTGTTTACATCCAAGAAGACATGGTAGGTCACAAACTTGGTGAATTTGCACCAACTCGTACTTACAAAGGTCACGCAGCTGACGATAAGAAAACACGTCGTTAATAGGAGGAGGACACAATGGCAGAAATTACTTCAGCTAAAGCAATGGCTCGTACAGTGCGTGTTTCACCTCGTAAAACACGTCTTGTTCTTGATCTTATCCGTGGTAAGAACGTTGCTGATGCAATCGCAATCTTGAAATTCACTCCAAACAAAGCAGCACGCATTGTTGAGAAAACTCTTAACTCTGCTATCGCTAACGCAGAAAACAACTTTGGTTTGGAAAAAGCTAACTTGGTAGTATCTGAAACATTCGCAAACGAAGGACCAACAATGAAACGTTTCCGTCCACGTGCGAAAGGTTCAGCTTCACCAATCAACAAACGCACAACTCACGTAACAGTAGTTGTGTCAGAAAAATAAGGAGGTAAACTCGTGGGTCAAAAAGTACATCCAATTGGTATGCGTGTCGGGATCATCCGTGACTGGGATGCGAAATGGTATGCTGAAAAAGAATACGCAGATTACCTTCACGAAGATTTGGCAATCCGCAAATTCATTCAAAAAGAACTTGCAGACGCTTCAGTTTCAACTATTGAAATCGAACGTGCTGTAAACAAAGTTATTGTTTCACTTCACACTGCTAAACCAGGTATGGTTATCGGTAAAGGTGGATCAAACGTTGACGCACTTCGCGCTCAACTTAACAAATTGACTGGAAAACAAGTACACATCAACATCGTTGAAATCAAGAAACCTGATTTGGACGCTCACCTTGTTGGTGAAACAATTGCTCGCCAACTTGAGCAACGTGTTGCTTTCCGTCGTGCACAAAAACAAGCTATCCAACGTGCAATGCGTGCTGGAGCTAAAGGAATCAAAACTCAAGTATCAGGTCGTTTGAACGGTGCAGATATCGCCCGTGCAGAAGGATACTCTGAAGGTACAGTTCCGCTTCACACACTTCGCGCTGATATCGATTACGCTTGGGAAGAAGCTGACACAACTTACGGTAAACTTGGTGTTAAAGTTTGGATCTACCGTGGAGAAGTTCTTCCAGCTCGTAAAAACACTAAAGGAGGCAAATAACAAATGTTAGTACCTAAACGTGTTAAACACCGTCGTGAATTCCGTGGAAAAATGCGCGGTGAGGCTAAAGGTGGTAAAGAAGTATCATTCGGTGAATACGGTCTTCAAGCTACAACTAGCCACTGGATCACAAACCGTCAAATCGAGGCTGCTCGTATTGCCATGACTCGTTACATGAAACGTGGTGGTAAGGTTTGGATCAAGATCTTCCCACACAAATCATACACTGCTAAAGCTATCGGTGTACGTATGGGTTCTGGTAAAGGGGCACCTGAAGGTTGGGTAGCACCAGTTAAACGTGGTAAAGTAATGTTCGAAATCGCAGGTGTTTCTGAAGAAGTTGCACGTGAAGCGCTTCGTCTTGCTAGCCACAAATTGCCAGTTAAATGTAAATTCGTGAAACGTGAAGCAGAATAAGGAGAAGACATGAAACTTGAAGAAATCAAAAAGTTTGTTGCTGAGCTTCGTGGCTTGTCTCAAGAAGAGCTTGCTAAAAAAGAAAACGAACTTAAGAAAGAACTTTTCGACCTTCGTTTCCAAGCTGCAGCAGGTCAACTTGATCAAACTGCCCGTTTGAACGAAGTGAAAAAACAAATTGCACGTGTTAAAACTGTGCAATCTGAAATCAAATAATAGATTGGGAAAGGAGCAATTCTAATAATGGAACGTAATCAACGTAAAACCCTTGTTGGACGCGTAGTATCTGACAAGATGGATAAAACAATCACAGTTGTAGTTGAAACTAAACGTAACCACCCAGTCTATGGTAAACGTATCAACTATTCTAAAAAATATAAAGCACATGATGAAAACAACGTTGCTAAAGAAGGCGATATCGTTCGTATCATGGAAACTCGCCCACTTTCAGCTACAAAACGCTTCCGTCTTGTAGAAGTTGTGGAAGAAGCTGTTATTATCTAATAAAACTAAAAGGAGACAATTGAAATGATTCAACAAGAAAGTCGCTTAAAAGTTGCTGATAATAGCGGTGCTCGTGAAATCTTGACTATCAAAGTTCTTGGTGGTTCAGGACGTAAATTCGCTAACATCGGCGACGTTATCGTTGCAACTGTTAAACAAGCTACACCAGGTGGAGCTGTTAAAAAAGGTGATGTTGTTAAAGCTGTTATCGTTCGTACAAAAACTGGTGCTCGCCGTCCAGACGGTTCATACATCAAGTTTGATGACAACGCTGCAGTAATCATCCGCGATGACAAAACTCCTCGTGGAACTCGTATCTTTGGCCCTGTTGCACGTGAATTGCGTGAAGGTGGATACATGCGTATCGTATCTTTGGCGCCAGAAGTACTTTAATCTGAATTAACACAAACTTAGTCCCCTGATATGTTCAGGGTGCCCATTAGGGCGTAAGAAATAATAGGAGAAATACTCAAATGTTTGTAAAAAAAGGCGATAAAGTTCGCGTTATTGCTGGTAAAGACAAAGGAACTGAAGCAGTAGTTCTTAAAGCTCTTCCAAAAGTAAACAAAGTTGTTGTTGAAGGTGTTGCAATCATCAAAAAACACCAAAAACCATCAGCTGAAAACCCTCAAGGTGCTATCGTGGAAAAAGAAGCACCAATCCACGCTTCAAACGTTCAAGTTCTTGACAAGAACGGTGTAGCTGGACGTGTAGGTTACAAAGTTGTTGACGGCAAAAAAGTTCGTTACAACAAAAAATCAGGCGAAGTGCTTGACTAATCACGAAGGAAAGGAGAAAGTATTAAATGGCTAACCGTCTTAAAGAAAAATACACTAACGAAGTAATTCCAGCTTTGACTGAAAAATTTAACTATTCTTCAGTTATGGCTGTGCCAAAAGTTGATAAAATCGTTATCAACATGGGTGTTGGTGAAGCTGTAAACAACGCTAAAACTCTTGAAAAAGCTGCTGCTGAGTTGGCACTTATTTCAGGTCAAAAACCATTGATTACTAAAGCTAAGAAATCAATCGCTGGCTTCCGTCTTCGTGAAGGTGTAGCGATCGGTGCTAAAGTTACCCTTCGTGGTGAACGCATGTACGAATTCTTGGATAAATTGGTATCAGTATCACTTCCACGTGTTCGTGACTTCCATGGTGTTCCAACTAAATCATTTGATGGACGTGGTAACTACACACTTGGTGTTAAAGAACAACTTATCTTCCCAGAAATCAACTTCGACGATGTTGATAAAGTACGTGGTATGGATATCGTTATCGTAACTACTGCTAACACTGACGAAGAAGGTCGTGAATTGCTTAAAGGCCTTGGAATGCCTTTTGCAAAATAATCTAGGAGGTAAATAAATTGGCTAAAAAATCAATGATTGCTAAGAACAAACGCCCTGCGAAGTTCTCTACGCAAGCTTACACTCGTTGCGAACGTTGTGGACGTCCACACTCAGTTTATCGCAAATTTAAACTTTGCCGTGTTTGCTTCCGTGAATTGGCTTACAAAGGTCAAATTCCAGGTGTTACCAAAGCTTCTTGGTAAAAATATGATGTATTCAAGTTGGTTTATCTAATTTGAATGTATTAAACACAATCTGAGCCTAGCTCAATCATTAACTAGCAAGTGAATTATTCAAACTACTAGTAAGAGGAGAAAATATAAAATGGTTATGACTGACCCAATTGCAGATTTCTTGACACGTATTCGTAACGCTAACCAAGCTAAACACGAAGTACTTGAAGTACCTGCATCAAACATTAAAAAAGGTATTGCTGAAATCCTTAAACGTGAAGGTTTCGTAAAAAACGTTGAAGTTATCGAAGATGACAAACAAGGTATCATCCGCGTATTCTTGAAATACGGACAAAACGGTGAACGTGTTATCACTAACTTGAAACGTATCTCAAAACCAGGTCTTCGTGTTTACTCTAAACGTGAAGATGTTCCTAAAGTTCTTAACGGACTTGGAATCGCGATCATCTCTACTTCAGAAGGTCTTTTGACTGACAAAGAAGCTCGTCAAAAGAACGTTGGTGGAGAAGTTATCGCTTACGTTTGGTAAGAAGCTGATACTAAGCACTTATCTCAAATGATTTGTGCGAGTTTCGTTGATTATATTCGATGAGACTCATCCCCGTGAAAACTAGTCACTTTGTGGCTTGATAATCTAACAGGAGAATTAAATACTATGTCACGTATTGGTAATAAAGTTATTACTTTGCCTGCTGGTGTTGAAGTAACAAACAACGATAACGTTGTTACTGTTAAAGGACCTAAAGGCGAACTCACTCGTGAGTTTAACAAAAACATTGAAATCAAAGTTGAAGGCAATGAAGTTACACTTCACCGTCCAAACGACTCAAAAGAAAACAAAACAATCCACGGTACTTCACGTGCAAACTTGAACAACATGGTTGTTGGTGTTTCTGAAGGTTTCAAAAAAGAACTTGAAATGCGCGGTGTCGGATACCGTGCGCAACTCCAAGGAACAAAACTTGTTCTTTCAGTTGGTAAATCTCACCAAGACGAAGTTGAAGCTCCAGAAGGTATTACTTTTGAAGTACCATCTGCAACTTCAATCGTTGTAAGTGGTATTAACAAAGAAGTTGTTGGTCAAACAGCTGCTTACATCCGTAGCCTTCGTTCACCAGAACCTTACAAAGGTAAAGGTATCCGTTACGTTGGTGAATACGTACGTCGTAAAGAAGGTAAAACTGGTAAATAATAGGATTTTATCCTTGTGGCAATTCTTTTTGGATTGTCTCTTTACCAAAAGCTCTCATGAGCAAGCATTATAATTAAGAGGTGAAAATTGTGATTTCGAAACCAGATAAAAACAAACTCCGCCAAAAACGCCACCGTCGCGTTCGCGGAAAACTCTCTGGAACTGCTGATCGCCCACGTTTGAACATTTTCCGTTCTAATACAGGCATCTACGCTCAAGTTATTGATGACGTAGCGGGTGTAACGCTCGCAAGTGCATCAACTCTTGATAAAGAAGTTTCTAAAGGAACTAAAACAGAACAAGCCGTTGTTGTCGGTAAACTTGTTGCTGAACGCGCAGTAGCTAAAGGTATTTCTGAAGTGGTGTTTGACCGCGGTGGATATCTCTATCACGGACGTGTTAAAGCTTTGGCTGACTCAGCTCGTGAAAACGGATTGAAATTCTAATAGGGAGGACACTTAATAATGGCATTTAAAGATAATGCAGTAGAACTTGAAGAACGCGTAGTTGCTATCAACCGTGTTACTAAAGTTGTAAAAGGTGGACGCAACATGCGTTTTGCTGCTCTTGTTGTTGTTGGTGACCGTAATGGTCGCGTAGGATTTGGTACTGGTAAATCTCAAGAGGTTCCAGAAGCTATCCGTAAAGCAGTTGAAGCAGCTAAGAAAAACCTTATCGAAGTTCCTATGGTTGGTACAACTATTCCTCACGAAGTTCGTTCAGAATTTGGTGGAGCGAAAGTATTGTTGAAACCAGCTGTTGAAGGGGCTGGGGTTGCCGCTGGTGGTGCAGTTCGTGCCGTCATCGAATTGGCTGGTGTTGCCGATGTAACATCTAAATCACTCGGTTCAAACACTCCAATCAACATCGTTCGTGCGACTGTTGAAGGATTGAAACAACTTAAACGTGCTGAAGAAGTTGCGGCTCTTCGTGGCATCTCAGTATCTGACTTGGCATAAGAAAGGAGATAACAATGGCTCAAATTAAAATTACTTTGACTAAGTCTCCAATCGGACGCAAACCAGAACAACGTAAAACAGTTGTTGCTCTTGGACTTGGTAAATTGAATAGCTCAGTTGTTAAAGAAGACAACGCTGCTATCCGTGGTATGGTCAACGCAGTATCTCACTTGGTAACTGTAGAAGACGTTAAATAAAAATTGATTTAAGTCGTGAGGGTTTCCTTGCGACTTAAACTGAATTTCATGTATAGGCGAGTTTCTAATTAAGCTACCTTACTTGGTTAGAGGCGCTAGCATTTTACAAAAAGAGGAGAAAATAATAATGAAACTTCATGAATTGAAACCTGCTGAAGGTTCTCGTAAAGTCCGTAACCGTGTAGGTCGTGGTACTTCATCTGGTAACGGTAAAACTTCAGGCCGTGGTCAAAAAGGTCAAAAAGCTCGTAGCGGTGGTGGCGTACGTCCAGGATTTGAAGGTGGACAAACTCCATTGTTCCGTCGTCTTCCAAAACGTGGATTCACTAACATCAACGCTAAAGAATACGTACTTGTAAACCTTGATCAATTGAACGTCTTTGAAGATGGTACAGAAGTAACTCCAGCAGTTCTTAAAGAAGCTGGAATCGTTCGTGCTGAAAAATCAGGCGTTAAAGTTCTTGGTAACGGCGAATTGACTAAGAAATTGACTGTTAAAGCAGCTAAATTCTCAAAATCTGCTGAAGCAGCTATCACTGCTAAAGGTGGTTCAATCGAAGTCATCTAATGAGGGGTAACTCATTATGTTCTTTAAACTATTAAAAGACGCATTGAAAGTCAAAAACGTTCGTAATAAGATTTTATTTACAATCTTCATTATTTTCGTTTTTCGTGTAGGGACTCATGTAACAGTTCCTGGTATCAATGCGGAAAGTTTGAAACAATTAAGTGATTTACCTTTCTTGAACATGCTTAACTTGGTGTCTGGTAATGCCATGAATAACTTCTCTATCTTCTCGATGGGGGTTAGTCCTTACATTACAGCATCAATCATTGTCCAACTTTTGCAGATGGATATTTATCCAAAATTTGTAGAGTGGGGCAAACAAGGGGAAGTTGGTCGTCGTAAATTGAACCAAGCGACTCGCTACATCACTCTTGTTTTAGCCTTTGTTCAATCGATTGGTATTACAGCAAGTTTTAATACTCTCTCATCAATTTCATTGGTTAAAACACCAAATGTTTCAACCTACCTATTGATTGGGACAATTCTAACTGCTGGTAGCATAATTGTGACATGGCTTGGTGAACAAATCACAGATAAAGGTTTTGGTAATGGTGTGTCAATGATTATCTTTTCAGGGATCATTGCTTCTATTCCAAAAATGTTCTCAACAATTTACGAGGATTTCTTTGTCAACGTTCGTTCAGGAGAATTGACTCGTTCATATATCATAGTTGCTTTGCTAATTGTGGTAGGTTTGGCGATTGTCTTCTTTACGACATTTGTTCAACAGGCAGAATATCAAATTCCAATTCAATATACTAAATTGGTTCAAGGGGCTCCAACGAGTTCTTACCTTCCATTGAAAGTTAATCCAGCTGGTGTTATTCCCGTTATCTTTGCTAGCTCGATTACAACAATTCCTAGTACTATTCTTCCATTCTTCTCGAAGGTTACATGGTTATCACACTTACAAGGACTACTCTCGTATAATACGCCTAGTGGAATGATTACTTACGCAATATTGATTATCTTGTTCTCATTCTTCTACACATTTGTCCAAGTAAATCCTGAAAAAACTGCAGAAAATCTTCAAAAGAATGGGTCTTACATTCCTAGTGTTCGTCCAGGTCGTGAGACTGAAAAGTATATGTCTTCATTGCTTAAGAGATTGGCAACAATCGGGGCTGTATTTCTCGCGTTTATTTCATTGGCTCCAATTGCGGCTCAACAGTTTATGCACCTTACAAGCTCAATCGCGCTTGGTGGTACATCTCTCTTGATCTTGATTTCAACTGGTATCGAAGGTATGAAACAACTCGAAGGTTACCTATTGAAACGTCAGTACGTTGGATTTATGAATCTTGAAGACTAAGTCTTCTCATGAACAATTGAGAGGGAAAGAAAGGTTACTTTCTGTCCCTTCTCTTTTGTTTTTTGATAACTCTACCAATGTTTTTAAACTTTGATAGAGTTATTTGAAAACAAAAATAAGGAGTTCGTAAGATGAATCTTTTAATTATGGGTCTACCAGGTGCTGGTAAAGGGACTCAAGCTGCAAAAATTGTTGAAGAATTTGGTGTAGCTCACATCTCAACTGGTGATATGTTCCGTGCTGCTATGGCTAACCAAACAGAAATGGGAACTTTGGCAAAATCATTCATCGATAAAGGTGAATTGGTACCAGATGAAGTGACAAACGGAATCGTTAAAGAGCGTTTGGCTGAATCTGATATTGCTGAAAAAGGTTTCTTGCTTGATGGTTATCCACGTACTATTGAGCAAGCTCATGCATTGGATGAAACATTGAAAGCACTTGGTATTAAACTTGACGGTGTAATCAATATTGAAGTTAATCCAGAGAGCTTGGTTGAACGTCTTTCAGGTCGTTTCATTTGTCGCTCATGTGGTGCAACTTACCATAAAGTATTCAACCCAACTAAGGTTGAAGGAACATGTGATGTTTGTGGCGAACATGAATTCTTCCAACGTGAAGATGACAAACCTGAAACTGTTAAACGTCGTCTTGATGTAAACATTGCTCAGGGTGAGCCAATTATTGCACATTATCGTGAGCTTGGTCTTGTATCAGATATTCAAGGTAACCAAGATATCGATGATGTATTCGCTGATGTTAAAAAAGCGATTGCAGCAATTAAATAATTATATAATCTTACTTGCGTATCAGACTTAAGCATGTTATAATACTTTAGTCTGACTTATAATTGTTACCTCTGTGCTCAGAGGAAATCAAATCGAAATTTTAGGGGGTACTTTTGCGTGGCAAAAGAAGACGTGATTGAAATTGAAGGTAAAGTTGTAGAAACTATGCCTAATGCTATGTTTACTGTTGAATTGGAAAATGGACACCAAATTTTGGCGACAGTTTCTGGTAAAATCCGTAAAAACTACATTCGTATTTTGGTCGGTGACCGTGTGACTGTTGAAATGAGTCCTTATGATTTGACACGTGGACGCATCACATACCGCTTTAAATAATCGAAATAATTGGAGGGATTAAAACATGAAGGTAAGACCATCGGTTAAACCAATTTGCGAATACTGTAAAGTTATTCGTCGTAACGGTCGTGTTATGGTAATTTGTCCAACAAATCCAAAACACAAACAACGTCAAGGATAATATAGAAAGGAGAAATCATGGCTCGTATTGCTGGAGTTGACATTCCAAACGATAAACGTGTAGTAATTTCACTTACTTACGTATACGGTATCGGACTTGCAACATCTAAGAAAATCTTGGCTGCTGCAGGCGTTTCTGAAGACATCCGCGTTAAAGATTTGACAAACGATCAAGAAGACGCTATCCGTCGCGAAGTGGATGCAATCAAAGTTGAAGGTGACCTTCGTCGTGAAGTTAACCTTAACATCAAACGTTTGATGGAAATCGGTTCATACCGTGGTATCCGTCACCGTCGTGGACTTCCTGTCCGTGGACAAAACACTAAAAACAATGCCCGCACTCGTAAAGGTAAAGCTGTTGCGATTGCAGGTAAGAAAAAATAATTAAAATAAAATAGGAGGTAAAAACATTGGCTAAACCAACACGTAAACGTCGTGTGAAAAAGAATATCGAATCTGGTATTGCTCACATTCACGCTACTTTCAATAACACTATTGTTATGATTACAGATGTGCATGGTAACGCTGTAGCATGGTCATCAGCTGGTGCTCTTGGTTTCAAAGGTTCTCGTAAATCTACACCATTTGCTGCACAAATGGCTTCAGAAGCTGCTGCTAAATCTGCACAAGAACATGGTCTTAAAACAGTTGAAGTAACTGTTAAAGGTCCTGGTTCAGGTCGTGAGTCTGCTATCCGTGCTCTTGCTGCTGCAGGTCTTGAAGTAACAGCAATCCGTGATGTAACACCTGTACCACATAATGGTTGTCGTCCTCCAAAACGTCGTCGTGTGTAATCTTTAATAACAATAGTACACAAGGTTCGTTTCGAGGGAGTATAATAAATGATTGAGTTTGAAAAACCAATAATAACAAAAATTGATGAAAATAAAGATTACGGCAAATTTGTCATCGAACCACTAGAACGTGGTTATGGTACAACTTTGGGTAACTCTCTTCGTCGTGTACTTTTGTCATCACTTCCAGGTGCTGCCGTAACATCAATTAAGATTGATGGAGTACTCCACGAATTTGATACCGTACCAGGCGTCCGTGAAGACGTGATGCAAATCATCCTTAATATTAAAGGACTTGCTGTAAAATCTTACGTCGAAGACGAAAAAACAATTGAACTTGATGTTCAAGGTCCAGCTGAAGTTACTGCTGGAGATATCTTGACTGATAGCGACATTGAAATTGTTAACCCTGATCATTATCTTTTCACTATCGCTGAAGGAGCTTCTTTGAAAGCGACTATGACAGTAGCTACAAACCGTGGTTATGTTCCAGCAGATGAAAACAAGAAGGATGATGCACCAGTGGGAACATTGGCTGTAGATTCAATCTACACACCAGTGAAAAAAGTCAATTATCAAGTTGAACCTGCCCGTGTAGGTAGCAACGATGGTTTTGATAAATTGACAATCGAAATCATGACAAACGGAACAATCATCCCTGAAGATGCCCTCGGTCTCTCGGCTCGCGTTTTGATTGAACACTTGAACTTGTTTACTGACCTTACTGATGTTGCTAAAGCTACTGATGTAATGAAAGAAACTGAAAAAGTGAACGATGAAAAGGTGCTTGACCGTACCATCGAAGAACTTGATTTGTCTGTACGCTCATATAACTGTTTGAAACGTGCCGGTATTAATACCGTTCATGATTTGACAGAAAAAACTGAGCCTGAAATGATGAAAGTCCGTAACCTAGGTCGTAAATCTCTTGAAGAAGTCAAAGTTAAGTTGGCTGATCTTGGACTTGGACTCAAAAACGATAAATAATAATATAGGAGGATAACATGGCTTACCGTAAACTTGGACGCACAAGCTCACAGCGTAAAGCGGTTCTTCGTGATTTGACTACAGATCTTATCATTAACGAAGCAATCGTTACAACTGAAGCACGTGCTAAAGAAATCCGTAAAACAGTTGAAAAAATGATCACTCTTGGTAAACGTGGTGATTTGCACGCACGTCGTCAAGCAGCTGCATTTGTACGTAACGAAATTGCATCTGAAAGCTATGATGAAGCAACTGATAAATATACATCAACAACTGCTCTTCAAAAACTTTTCTCAGAAATCGCACCTCGTTATGCTGAACGTAACGGTGGATACACTCGTATCCTTAAAACAGAACCACGTCGTGGCGATGCTGCCCCAATGGCAATCATCGAACTTGTTTAATTTTTATCAATTTTGTTGAGTGTTATGATGATGGAATAGCTTAGCTTTTCTTAGTCTAGCTCTGGTCTACCGCTGGGCATACGCCTAGCGGGAACACTCATCATAAAAATGGGAATAAATAAGCATGTAACGCTTGTTTACGAAAGGTAATACTGTTATTTTTCGTAAGCAGGCGTTTTTTTGGGCTATAAATCGTCTGAATATTTTGATATAATGGAATAAGCTTATTTCAAAAAGGGGGGACATTATTTTGACAACAGCCAAGGAACTGCTTAAGCAAAGGTATTATGAGCCAATTAAGGAGCAACCCGAATTATTTGTGGGGATTGAGTTGGAATATCCAGTTGTTAATTTGAGTGGTAATGCTACAGATGTCTCTCTTACAAAACAGTTACTAGTCTATCTCTTGGATAATTTTGATTTTCAAGCTGATAAGTATGATTCTGATAACAATCCTATTCAGCTTATTGATAAAGCTTCTGGAGATATGATTCTTTTTGAAGTCTCCTACAATACGATTGAGTTTGCTTTTGCAAAGGCTGAAAGAATCTCTGAGGTTGAGGAACGTTTGGATACTTACTTCGGTATAATCCAACCTTATCTTCAGAATCATAATCATGAGTTGCAAGGTTGGGGAGTGAATCCAAACTGGGCAAAAAATGACAACAGACCTGTTAAATCTCCTCGTTATGAGATGCTTATGGATTTTCTCGAGCTATCTAAAGCAAAGAACGATTCTTTCTTTCATGATTATCCAGAATATGGTTCTTTCATCTGTGGGAGTCAGGTACAGTTAGATGTTTCAAAAACGTCCTATTTAAGGGTTTTAAATGCTTTTAATCAAATAGAGGGACCCAAGGAAGTATTATTGGCAAACTCTGAATTTTGGGGTTCTGATTGGGATTTAGCGATTTCCCGTGATGTTTTCTGGGAGAATTCCATGCATGGTGTGTTTGAGGAAAATGCTGGTGTATTTCCTAAGGTGTTTAAGAGCGAAGATGACTATTTTTCTTACTTGTCTGAGACAGCCATTTTTACTGCTAAGCGTGGTGACGAAACCTACTATTTTGAACCAATACGTGCTAAAGACTACCTAAGTACGCCATCTGTCAAAGCACACTCTATTCATGGTGAAGTAGTCACTATTGAGCCAAGTGAGGAAGATTTTAAGACTCACCGTTCTTATCAATTCCAAGATTTAACGACGCGAGGAACTATTGAGTTTCGCAGTGTTTGTACCCAACCTTTCTCATCAACTTTTGCGCCGGCAGCCTTTCACCTTGGTCTTTTAGTCAATTTGGAAAATCTGGAAAATATTTTGAATGACTCACCCTTTTTTGAAGCATTTGACTATGATTTTCCTAGAATTCGTCGTTTATTTTCGAAAAAGGATATTTCTGATACAGATCTCAAAATGATTTTACCTTTGACAGAATCGTTATTGGCTTGTGCTGAGGATGGCTTGAAATCGCGTGGTTTTGGAGAAGAAGTCTACTTAGCTTCCCTTAGAGAGAAATTAGATAAACTGAATAAGAGTTTAGCTTAACTTTTGATAAAAGATATAATAGATAACTTTTGCTAAAAAATTTAAAAAAAGGCAAAAAAGTATTGACGTCAGCAAACAATAAATGGTATTATATAGTAGTTGTTTCGAAAGAGACAAGAGAAAGTTATAAAAACTTTCAAAAAAGTATTGACACGAGTTGTCGATCTTGATATAATAACTAATGTTGTTAGCGGAAATGGCGGAATTGGCAGACGCGCAGGACTAAGGATCCTGTGACCGCTTTAGGTCGTGAGGGTTCAAGTCCCTCTTTCCGCAGAGTAACCAGTCAGATGACTGGTTTTTTTGTATTAAAAAATCAAAACGCTTACAAATTGTAGAAAAGCTAGTTTTTTGAGTCTAATTGTGATAGAATAAACTTGTAAACGGGTTCAAACCCAAAAAAATATAGGAGGCCTTTATAATGGCAATCGTTTCAGCAGAAAAATTTGTCCAAGCAGCTCGTGATAATGGTTACGCAGTTGGTGGATTTAACACAAACAACCTTGAGTGGACTCAAGCTATCTTGCGTGCAGCAGAAGCTAAACAAGCTCCAGTACTTATCCAAACTTCTATGGGTGCAGCTAAGTACATGGGTGGTTACAAATTGTGTAAAGTTCTTATCGAAGAATTGGTTGAATCAATGGGTATCACTGTACCAGTTGCTATTCACCTTGACCACGGTCACTACAATGATGCTTTGGAATGTATCCGTGTAGGTTACACTTCAGTTATGTTTGACGGTTCACACCTTCCAGTTGAAGAAAACCTTGAAAAAGCAGCTAAAGTTGTTGAATTTGCACACGCTAACGGTGTATCAGTTGAAGCTGAAGTTGGTACAATCGGTGGTGAAGAAGATGGTATCATCGGTGATGGTGAATTGGCACCAATCGAAGATGCTAAAGCTATGGTTGCAACTGGTATCGACTTCCTTGCAGCAGGTATCGGTAACATCCACGGTCCTTATCCAGAAAACTGGAGCGGACTTCACCTTGACCACTTGCAAAAATTGACAGAAGCTGTTCCTAACTTCCCAATCGTATTGCACGGTGGATCAGGTATTCCTGATGATCAAATCCAAGCAGCTATCAAACTTGGTGTTGCTAAAGTTAACGTTAACACTGAATGTCAAATCGCATTTGCTAACGCAACACGTAAATTTGTTGCTGAATACGAAGCAAATGAAGCAGAATACGACAAGAAGAAACTCTTCGACCCACGTAAATTCTTGAAACCAGGTTTCGAAGCTATTACAGAAGCTGTTGAAGAACGTATCGACGTATTCGGTTCAGCAAACAAAGCTTAATTAGCTTATTAAAACAAGGTCCTTTTCGGATCTTGTTTTTTTGTACTAAAATAATTAGTTAGTATCTGCCAATCAATCTGTGATTGAGAGTGAACAAATTTTAAAGAGTGGATATGGCTTTGGTTGATAGATTCTATTTCCTAACTTTTTAAGATATGCTATAATATCCACACCTTCCCCAGCAGTCCAATCCGTTAAATTGTGGAGCGAACTTTTTGGGTTCGCTCCGTTTATATTTCGCCGATAAAACGGTAGTGCAGCTCAATCCGAACTTGTCGAGATTTTCCGCGACCAGTCGGCTGGTGGACGACAATTTTATCGATTAGCTCGTTCAAGATTTGCGGTGTGAGTTTTTCGAGTTTAGTGTAGTTTCGAATGGTTCGCAAGAACTTTTCGATATTGCCAGCCGACTCAATCTCGCTATCCAGCACCTCTCGACTTTCTTGGATTTGCTGGGTCAATTGTGCCTGTTCATCTTCATAGCCATCCGCTAACTTTCGAAATCGTTCATCTCTAATATCTCCCAGAAGTTGCTTTTCATAAAGCCTTTGGATAATGGTGTCCAATTCTTCAGCTCGCTTTTCAGCCTTGAGAAGTGTCTTTCGAAGGCTGTTTTGTTTCTTACTTTCCTGAATATTGAACTTAGCCTTCAGTTTTTCGAGCAAACTTTCTTCGCTTAACTCAAGCGTCGAAATTATCTGGTTGAAGTCGTCGAGAATCAATTCCTCCAAAATTTCTTTGCGAAGATAGTGCGAACCCGAACAGGTCTTGCCCACACGCTCGTAGTAAGAACACTTGTAATGGTCGAGATTAACATCGACTTTTTGTTGTGGGCAAAATGTCAATTTGTGTCCATTCTCGCAAAAAACCAATCCTGCGAAAATATTTTCATGTCCAGGCTTGTCCTTCCAATTGTTTCGCCTGACAACTCGCTTATGTCCAAGCATTTTTCGAGCCAAGGCAAAATCTTCTTTCGAAATAATCGCCTCGTGCGTGTCGGGGAAAATCAGCCAATCTTCTCGAGGTCGCAGGCGACAATTTCGCTGTTTGTAAGAAACCTTGGCAGTCTTGAGATTGATAGTTGCGCCTGTATATTCCTCCTTTTCGAGCATCTGGCAAATCATTTGGCTTTTCCAGTGATAAGGGTCGCTTTCTAAAACTCGATAATTCGAAACACCCAACTTTTTCTTATAATTAGCTGGCGTTAGAATTTTATCTCTTCGAAGTCCGTTCGCAATCGAGGCGATTGGCTTTCCTGAAAGATACTCCTTAAAAACTCGCTTCACAATTTGGCTGGCGTAGTCGTCAACCAGCCATTCCTTGGGATTTTCTGGATTTTTGAGATAACCGTATGGCGCAACCCAGCCAATTTTCTCGCCCGTTTTTGCCTTAGTATGCTTGGATAGTTTAATCTTCTCGCTACACTGCAAGCTATACCAGTTGTTGAAAAGTGAAACTAGTGGCGCAAGATAAGCGTCCTGACTGCTGCGTTTGGAGCTATCCAGATTTTCATTCAAGGAAATAAAGCGGATATTTTTCGAAGGGAAAGTAATCTCAGTCAGCTGTCCAGACAAGAGGTAATCTCGGCTAAGACGGCTCAAATCTTTCACTACAAAATTCGAAACTCTGCCAGCTTGAACTAAGTTCATCGCCTGTTGGAAAGCTGGACGCTGGGCGTTTGAACCCGAAAATCCGTCGTCGACAAAGAACACAGGATTTGTCAAACCCTCACGCTGGGAAACTTGGGTGAGAATCTGCTTTTGGTTCGAAATCGAATTGCTTTCGCCTTCCTTGGCGTCTTCGGCGGACAAACGGCAATAGAGGACTGTGATGTTAGTTAAGTTTTCGAAATTTAGGCTTGTCCATTCTTCAATTGTCAAAGTACTTTTATTCATAAGTGTCTCCTTTCGATTACACCTATAACCCACTGACATGATAGCTTTCTTGGCGCGAAAAGTCCAGTCATTCCTCCCTCAAAATCAACCTCTCCAAAATCTGCCTCAGAGTCTTATTTCCGCTGAACTTTCGGTGGATAATAAAGGTGGCGCGCCCGATTTTCTTGTGTTGTTCTTTGAGTTCTTGCTCGTTTTTATTCATCGCTGTCTCCTATCACAAAATCTGGAAATTCTTCTAAAGTTATCACTTCAAAAAGCGTCCAATAACTGTTTAATTCCTCTTGAATACGGTTTTCAATGGCGGTCTGTCGCTTGTGGTCTGGTACTACCCACACGACTTGCGGAAAAATTCCAGTTTCGCGTTGTTCGATTCCCGTGTTGAAATATTGAATGTATTTCTTGCATTGGTTAACAATCCGATTCAAACTTTCCGTGTCTTTATCTAACTCCAAAAAGAAGCTGAATTCTTCTTCATTGCCGACAACCAGCTTAGCGTAAGCGTCGGGCTTGAGCGCCACATTCTGCGTGAATTTGGCAAAACTTCGATGCGAGACAGGTTCGAAAGAGAATGTTTCGAGTTCGATTTTTCCAAGACGCTCCAACTTTTTGAGCTCGACATAGACTTGCGTAATTCCCAAGGTGTGTTCCAAATGGTGGGCGGTTGGTTCATATCGGTTGCGAAATCTCACTTGAATTTGCGGATCGTTCAAGCGCAAGTGTTTCAAACCTGTTTTGGTAATAGACCAAACATAGGAACCGCTCCCAGCTCGCCTGCCACCAATTCGACGCTTGAGATGTGCGATAAATCCTGCTTCGAATAGGGTTTTGGTCGCAAGATTGGCTCGCCGTGTGGCAGTTCGAGGCGAGAAACTATCCGCAAAATACAAGTCTGCCAGCTGGCGAGTGGAGACATAGCGACAGTCTTTTAACAATTTGAGAATGGACAATTGAACATCGCTGAACTTCATTATTCTACCTCCTTTTTGCGTTTTTGCCTGCCGACTTTGTCTGGTGGCGGTGTAGAATTGGTGGTCTTTTCACTGAAAAGTTGCACGAATCCTTCCTCAATATCGCTAGTGTTGGCTCCATATTTCGCTAGGCTTTTGGCATACAGAGCGGTCAAATCTCTAAACTTTGCAGGTGGTGGAAGCGTCGAGCCTGACACCCAGCGAAATTCCTTGCCGATAAGTGGCAATTTGGTATAAACCTGAAAAGTCGGCAAGGAGTGAAAATCTTCTGGCCTTAATTCAATCGTTTCGCTGGCTATATCTTTGGCTTCACTCATACTCAAACCAAATACAAGTCGATTTTTGCAGTTGGTTTTAATACTTTGTCTGAGATCAAGAGGTAGTTGCTTCAAAAACTGGTTGGCTAAAATCCAGCCTACACCAAGACTTCTCGACATCGAAAGAGCGTCGTCGATAGAGGTCGGGAGTTTGATAAATTCCGCCAGCTCATCTAAAAAAAAGTACATGAAGTGGCGTTTTTCGGGCGGAATACTGGCCCTTCGAAGCGTCAGTTGCCAGAGACAGCCAATCACAAGCGCCGTGATAAACTTGGCATTTTCTGCTCCAATCAGTCCACGGTTTAAGGGAATGAGCAGAACTTTTCGATTTGTGAAGAGCTCCATTAGTGAAAAGCTGGTCTGGCTTTGTCCAAAAATCGCTCGAAGTTCTGGTCGAAGGAGAATTTGACGCATTTTATTCAAGACGGGCGAGATAAGCAAGTTTCGCTCGCTTTGACTCATTGTTTCGAAACTTTGCCAAAAACTCTGCAAGAACGGGTCAGAAATTCTACCGACCATTTTCTGTCGAAAGGCTTTGTTGGTCAAAAGCGGAACTAGCATCACGAGGTTGGCTTCTTCGGATTTTGCCAAAGTCAGAAAGCTGTGGCTCAGTACATCAAGCGTTCGAATCCCAAAATGGTCTGGGAATAACTCCTTGAAAACAGTCAGAAGCATATCTGCCACCAATTCTTCGCTGACACCGAATTTGGTCAGCTCAAATGGATTAATGCCAATAACTCGCTCATTCATACTTGGGTCAAGCAGAACCAAATCTTCGTCGCATCCTTCTGGAAACCTCTCCAAGACATCTCGAATCAAGTCGCCTTTTGGGTCGATGACCACCGCCGAATATCCATTTTTGATGACCTGTAAAATCAGATTGAGCATCACGGTCGACTTGCCAGCGCCAGTTCCACCGAGTAGATGAAGATGGCTAAGCAAGTCCAGTGGGCGGATATTTAATGGCGTTTTCTTTACACCCAAACTCTCCGCCAAGCAAAAGCCGTTCTGGCGTTTCATTCCGATTGGTGGTAAAATAGTTTTAGGTGCTAATGACGGCACACCTGCAAGTTCGTTCTCGCCAGCTGGAAGTAGAAGGAGGCTGGCGAGCTCACTTGCGGAAAGTATGGTCGGAAAGTGCCAAGGGACTTTGCGGCGATGAAAATCATAGGCAGAAGAATGATGCAGTTCGACACTTGCGCCGTTCGAATCTAACATTCGAAGACTGCTTAACAATGTTTTGCGAATGAGATTTTCTCGAACACTATCTTTTGCGCTAATTCCAACACGCACAATGGTTTGAAACTGGGCTTGCCTCAGTTTTTCTTTTACCAATTTTTCAGAATCGGAAGAGAGCTTTGGGATATTGCCCGAAATACACTGCCACCAAGTTGGGTTAATAGTGAGCTCTTTTGGGATTGGCTTTGGTGAGCGAGACTTGCCGACAATGATTTGAATTGTTAAGTTTTCTTCTGGCTTGAGAATTTTGCAAAGCGCCAAGGTCGAGCGGGTCATATTTTCGGTCGCACTTAGTTTGAGTGAAAAGCAGGAATGCTTCACGCCAAGATTAAAGGCGGAACTTGGCTTTTTGTGCTTGAAGCGTTTGGCATCTTCGAATTGAACTTGGTGATGTTGGCTCATCATCTTTTTGAGGTATTTGTTGTCTCCGACTTCTGTTCCCAAATAATATTTGATACTATTCGGCTTGATATGAATTTCCCATATAAACGGCTGACGGCGTGTAAAGCCTGAAAGCTGATTCATAAAGTTCTCCACAACACCAAAGTCGAAAGGACGAAACCACTCCACTTCTTGCCAGTGAAATTGTTTGGGTCGTTTCATGTTATCTCCAATCTTTTTTATATCTGATAATCCTAACCATCAGCCAACCACCAACTATTGCGCCGAAGATAAGGACTAAATATCCCCAAACTTCAAGTAAGAGATGAACAGATAGATTGATAAGGTAGGCTAGCAGAAAGAATATCAGAATGTATTTAATTAGTTTCATCATTTGACGGTTCTTGTTCGGAAATTTGCGTAAAATCTCGAGGATTTTGGGAATACTCTGGCACAGGATAACCTGGAATCACCACATTGCTCTCGATTTCATTTCCCCAGACGCTCCAGTTTTTGTCTGACGGAACTGGACGGCGGGCAAACAATTCCAAGTAGTCGCCATCTGAGCATCGTTCGATGATGGCATATTGTTCTTCGGGTTTGTGGCTATGGTCTTGAAGTGGAAAGAATCCCCAGTTCATTTGTCCTTTAAACTTTATCGGTGCTTTGCCTCTGGTGCAAAAGAAGACTTGTTCGGTGCAATTTCGAAGATAATTACCCAAACCAAGGCGTGGTTTAACCCAAGTAAAGAGAGATTTTGGCTCGAAACCCCAAGCTCGGATAACTTCATAAGTTTGTTCGAGAACGGCTGGATATGTCCAAATCCAGAGGTGGGCGTTTTCTTCGACTAAGTCCTGGATGGGCATCTTTTTGATGTCTTCGACACTCATCAGGTCGTAGTGTGCGACTGCACCGTATTTGCCTTTTTGTGCGACTTCCCAAGGTGGATCTGCCAGCACAGTTTTGAACTTCTTTAACTGGTGCTTCGCCCGATAACTTGAAATAATATCTTTTAGCTTTTCTTCTTGTTGGTTTGTCATAAAGCATTTTCCTTTCTGTCTTGAAAGACGCTCTCAGAATAACGCAAAGTGGCGAAAAGGCGAACCATAAGCGTCATCTATTTTTGGAGCGATGCGAATGGATGAAACAGAGGTCAATTGGGTGATTTTTGCCTCATTTGTTGGCTGTTGTAGAAAAGGCAACACCCCCTTCCTTTCGATGGGATTTTAGGACTTTCGAAGCTGTTTCAAAAGTTGGGTTTGGGCGGACAAATAGGCTTCGTTGACGGCTTGCTTGTCTTGGAGGAAGTTTGCTAGAGCAATGTCTTCTTCTGAATAAATAGGTTCTGCTTCAACTTCTTCAGTCTTTTGGTCTTTATCCGTAAATTCCAGATAAATCCCCAAAAGGCAGAGAGCGAGGATACTCGCTCCAACGCCGAGAAGAAAATAGAACAATGGTTGTGTCATGGTAGCCCCTCCTTATCTCAATCTCTGAACAGCCTTGTAGGCGAACGATTGAAGAACTGCGTGGCAGAACGGCTTGGCGTCTGGCGTTTGGCTCAATATTTGGTCTTCTAGCTTTGCCAGCTCGCCGATTTTGTTCAGAATATCTGCGGTAAGGAGTTGGTTCGCTTGAACTACTGCCATATCCTTCGACAAGTCCTGCGCCAGCTTGAGCTGATATGGACTTACCAAAGTTTGGAGTGGCTGGGTGTTGTTGGTTTGAGGTGTTAGGGTCATAATATCTTTCCTTTCATTCGCAGGAACATAAGCATGTTCCTATTCCAAGTTTACAACGATTTATTTGTTTTGTGAATACGATAAAGCTGATAGAATGCGTACGCACAGACTAGGAAATATGGCGTGAAGAGCAATACCTTGAGCATCTTACTGTTCTCCTTTCTTTTTAGTTGGTTTTTCTGAAATTTCCTCCTTCCCATCACACCGTACTCGAGTTGGGGGTGATATAATGGTATTAGCTACGTTGCCTATCTTAGATGTGTGCTATATTACTAATATCTATCTGAAATCCCCAAAGAACTCTATCGGATTTGTTCTTCGGTAATTTAAGTATAGAGTAGGAATAGATTTCCCGCTAGGTATCAAAAAAATCTCCAAATTTCATTAGATAGATTAAGGATTTCAATAGATTTCAATCAGACTTAGGTTTGGAATTTATTGATTATTTACGCAATAAACGTTAAAAGGGAGGTCACAATACATGAGAGTTATTACTTTTGGATGGTTCTGTAAGTTATTTAAAGCTAAGGAGTTGAGTGGTTATCCATGTAATCAACTTAATTTTCTAAACGACATAATTGAAGAAATAATTATTTTTGGAGATAACTCCACATATATAAAAAGAGTAAGAAGTGAAGCTACGGCCAATAGAATTTTTAACAGTAAAAAGGATATTTCTGATAACTATTCTAATGCTATTACTATTTCCAATGTAGAGGAAGAAATTGCCAGGCTGGCAGGTGGTTTTATAGAAGTTATTACTTCAAACAGTAATTATGATATTGATTTGAGAGGTTTTTACGATGAGGCTAAAGAGCAAATAAAGGGCGTAAACTCTTTCCGAAAGGCTCTTGGGGTAGAAAGATATGAATCTCTTATAGATAAAGAGAGTGAATATTTTTTAGCGGAGTTATTGATTTATTTAATAAAACTTATTCCAAACAATAAAGAGTATATTCAAGAAGTTCAGAAATTGCCAGACTCCGTTTATGATAAAAACGGAATGTATGAGGTTCAGCATAGAGCATTAAATATGCTAAAAGATTACATAATACTATCCGACTATCAACAGATTATTGAACTAGGAATACACAGAGAACTTTCAAACCCTGTAAATGTAAATAGACAATTAGTCTTTACTGTAGACAACCTGTTTCCTTATTTGAATGGTTTTGTAGGGTTATATCTAGTGAGTCCTGATAAATTAACTTTTAATGAAACTTTTAGCTCATTAGAGGCTGATTTTGCCACCAATTGGTCAATTCCTCTGGTAGGGTTATTAAATTTTAATGAAAATATTTTCGATCTTAAATTTATTTATGAATCTTTTGTAGTGAACGGCGATACGATAATGGAACAAAATGTAGAGCCATTAGAAAGATTCTTTATAAATGAAAGACAAGGAGAGATAATGTATGCTTTTGGTTGGTTTGATGATTTTCGAAAAACATATAAATTTCTAGACAGAATAATGGAGATGGGTGCTCATATGGTGTATATGACAGTTGAGATGCCTAACGGAATTATTAACTATGAGAAATTCGTATTTACAAAATTAGCAGTGGAATTTTGGGAAAGATATAATTCGTTCAATAGAGAGAGTGGAGAGTGTAAACAAAAGATAATTCTAGATGGGCGAGGAAATAGATTTATTAGAAGTGGTTTTATGGTTCATTTGCTAATAGATTATACTCCAGTTTTGGATATTGCTGGCTCAGATAATTATAAAAAAGTCTTAACCAAATATATGTCGCACGCAAGCTATATTGACAAATATGAATAAATATGCTAAAATAGTAATGTTTCTCTATATATTATAGAGTCTGCTTACTTGTCGGGTAAAATGCAAATTTTAGCCCACTAGACAAGGAGTGGGCTATAGAATATGAGGAGATGTAATTTATGACTCTAGACAGATTCAAGAAAGTAGTTTGGCTTGATACTGCTACTGAGCCTTTTGCGACTCGAAGCATAGCAAGGCGTATGTTGTGCTATGACTTCGACTACTCATTTATAAATAGGGTTACAGGGTTGTCAACAGATGAAATTGCCGACTTGGATGATAAAAATAAAAAATTGTTTTTATCAATAGAAGAAATGTACTGCAATCTATCACTTCTAGTAGAAGCCGAAGAAGATCCTGCTTATATTTGTTCTGGCGAACATCCTATTGAAGCATTTTCAACTATAATAGGAATAACATCAGAGCAATGGAGGTTATTCTATGGTGATTATCTTAAAAATAAAAGGTAATACACTTAGTCCACCTTGAGTGGGCTTTTTCTTGTCTCAAAAAATCGCTTTCAATATGCTATAATATAGTTAAAACATAAATCCGAAGAGAGCTCTCTTCCTTAGTTATATTCATAACTAAGGAATCTTAATAGCTCCTTTGATGAAAAAAATGAGAGGAAACCTAAGGTTATGAAGCAAGAACTAGAGCGACTACTATTGCAGAAGGAAGAATTTTTAGTAGAGGGCGCGCTAAACAAGAATAAACTGGCAGAACTGGCAAGACAATATGATTCTATGTTACTCAATCTTTTGATGAGTGAGCCTACTATTTCAAACCACTTTTTCAGCACACTTGAAGAAGGCATCTTGGTTTTCAAAAAGGATACTTTTCTGCAGTTCCTCAATAATAAGGAGTTCTTGCCTGATAGCTTTACGGCATACAAGACCAAGATTGGGCTTGCGACTAGCGATAATCGCTACTTGTCAGAAAATAACGAAGTTGTCCTCAATTTCCCTTATAAAGACTGTGTATTAGAAGGCGGGCAGACCAAGGACGAAGCCAAACGTCAGGAGATTTTCTTTAACGAAACCCTTGCGCCAACGGAAATCAACCGCCTTTTGGATGATAAAGTACTGACTAATTTCAAACGATTTGACTCTGATGGCGAGCATGAGGTGACAGAACTGAGCGATACGGATAACCTTATCATCAAGGGGAATAACCTCGTTGCTTTACATAGTTTGAAAAAACGCTTTGCAGGGAAAGTGAAGTTGATTTATCTTGACCCACCTTACAATACAGGCGCAGAAGACACATTTGATTATAATGATAGCTTTACTCGCTCTACTTGGTTGACTTTTATGAAAAATCGTTTAGAAGTAGCAAAAGAACTCTTGTCAGAAGACGGTTTGATTTTTGTCCACATTGATGTGAGTCGTGCTAATTCAAGTAGAGTTGTAGGGACTGGTATGCAACCGTATTTGCATATACTGTTAGATGAGATTTTCGGAGAAAAGAATTATATAGGTACTCTACACTGGAAAAAGAAAAAGCAACCATCGTTTTTGAGCAGAATTGCTGGAGTTATGGAGACTATTTTAGTTTTTGCTAAAAATGAAAATCGAATTAAAAAATTGTCAATTTCAGGGTCTACTGATACTACAAAGCGTGTTGATAATGTAAGTAATCCAGAAAGCGAAAGGGTAATTTTGGCTGGAATTGCATATAAAGGAAAAGAACAGAATACTATAATAAAAGCTGGAATCTATAAAAATAAGACCATGTCAGTTACTTTTATGCAAGATGTTGTCGTAAAAGATGGAATAACTCAAAATGAATTTTCTGCGAGAGCTCAATGGAGAACTTCTCAAGAAAATATTACAAAATTTGCAGAAGATGGGTTGTTATACATAACATCAGCTAATACATTTAGGAGATATGCTTCAGAGGAGGAGTTAGGAAAAGAGAAGTCGATAACAGACTTGTTGTTAGATTGGGGGCAAAATCAAGATGCTACCGATGAGATGAAGGCTTTGTTTGAGGATAAAGTTTTTAGCACTCCAAAACCTGAAACACTTTTGATGAATATTATTAAGTCTCATACAAACGAAGGTGACTTAATCCTCGACTTCTTCATGGGTTCGGCAACTACTCAAGCCGTCGCCCACAAGATGAACCGCCAGTATATTGGCATTGAGCAGATGGATTATATTGAGACCGTTTCTGTGGAACGCTTGAAAAAGGTTATTAATGGAGAACAGGGCGGTATTTCCAAAGATGTCAACTGGCAAGGTGGTGGTTCATTTGTCTATTGTGAGTTGAAAAATGATGCTCAAGATTTTAAAGAGTCGATTTTGAAAGCAACCACGACCGAGGAATTGCTTGAATTATTCAACACAGCAAAAACGTCATCCTTCTTGTCTTACCGCATTGACCCTAAAAAATTGAAAGCAAGCGAATTTGAAAAACTATCTTTGGCGGAACAGAAACAAATTTTGTCGGAGATTATCGACCACAATAATCTCTATGTCAATTATAGCGATATAGATGATCAAACATATAATATCTCTGAACAAGATAAACGTTTGAATCGTGCCTTTTATGGGGAGGAGTAAGTATGGAGTTTCTATATGAAATCTATAACATGGCAAGTGCCAATGGTTTTATTGACTTCAAGGAAAATGTTCCAACCAAACTTGAGAAAAACCTCAAATACCCTCTTCGTGCCTACCAGAAGGAAGCCTTGGGGCGGTATTTATATTACAAGGAAGATACCAAAAATCGATTAACCCCAGAGCATGTCCTCTTTAATATGGCGACGGGCTCGGGTAAAACGCTACTTATGGCAAGCCTTATCCTTGAAAAATACCAACAAGGGGAGCGTAACTTCATCTTCTTTGTCAATAATGACAATATCTTGACTAAAACCCGTGATAATTTTTTGACGGTAGGAGCTGGCAAATATCTCTTTGCGGAAAAAATCGAGCTCAACAATCAAGTTGTGCCTGTGCGAGAAGTCACGGATTTTTCAGACAGTAATCCGAATGCGATTAACATTGTCTTTACAACGATTCAAAAGCTCCATCAAGATTTGAATACACCAAGAGAAAATCGACTTTCTTACGAACAGTTCGAAGATATTTCGGTGGTGCTTTTAGCCGACGAAGCTCACCATCTCAATGCAGGGCTGAATGCTGGCGAGAAGAAAGATAACACCAGCTGGACGTCAACCATCGAAAATATTCAAAAGACTGCTAAAAAGTCTAGCCTCTTAGAATTTACAGCGACCATTGACTTAAACAACAAGGATATTGCCCAGAAGTACGAAAAGCACTTGATTTACAAGTACGACCTGAAAGAGTTTCGTTTGGATAAATATTCCAAGGATGTTCTCTTTCATCTGGTGGATAGCGACGTGTCGGCACGTATGCTTCAAGCCATTCTCATCAGCCAGTTCCGCAAGAAAATAGCACTCAAAAACGGTATCAACTTGAAACCTCTAGTCATGTTCAAATCACAGAAAATTGCAGAGAGCAAGGGCAATCTGGATAGTTTTTTGGATTTGTTGACAAATCTAAGTGTGCAACAAATTGTCGCTCAGCGTGAGTTAGCCCAAGATGGCATTTTGAAACAAGCTTTTGACTTTTTTGATCAATCAGGGTTATCAGACCAAGATTTGATAGCAGAGCTACAAGAAGATTTTCGTCTCGAACGCCTGCTCTTGATTGATGGGAAAAATAAAACTAGCAATAGCTTGGTGGAATTGAATACACTTGAAAATCCTGAAAATGAGATTCGAGCGATTTTTGCTGTAGATATGCTCAACGAGGGCTGGGACGTACTGAATCTCTTCGATATTGTCCGTCTCTATGACACTCGTGATGGAAAAGTAACCAAGAATGGCTTTGTGGCGGGTTCAACGACTAACGCCGAAAAGCAGTTGATAGGACGTGGTGCTCGTTATTATCCATTCGTCTTTGATGGATATCCGGACGAGAAATTCACTCGAAAATTCGATGAAAATGAACTCCATGAATTGCGTGTTATTGAGCAACTTCATTATCACTCTGCTAACAATCCACGCTACATTTCCGAACTCAAGCAAGTCCTGCGTGAGTCTGGTATTTATGATGACCAAAATTTGGTAGAGCGTGAACTGCGACTGAAAGACAGTTTTAAGAAAACTCGCACTTATACGGACGGGCTTGTTTGGATGAATAAGCGTTTAAGTAGAAAAGAGCTGGTTGAAAAGCAGCAGCTATCTCTCTTGGATGATTCCATCATTCCGACTCGTTTTAAGTTAAGCCTGCCAACGCAGTCCAGCCGTGATATTGGTGCTTTTGAGGGAGATGATTTTGCTTTAGTGTCAGAAAATATCGTTAGCTTGCCGTACAAGTTTGGCAAGAAGATTGAACCACATATTGTTCGAGCTGCCATCAATCGAAATAAAGCCTATACCTTCGAAAACCTCATAAAGGCATTTCCTGGTTTGGTAAGCCTTGATGGTTTTATCACGATGTTACAAAACATTGACTTGACTATCGAGGGAGACAAAAAGGCGGTTGATAAACTTAGCCAAGAACACAAACTTTTTATCGTTGAAAAACTCTTACACTATATCGAAAAAGACTTGGTGGCACTTGAAGAACGATTTTATGGCTCAAATGAGTTTACGGCTTATAAGATTCAAGATTTGTTTGAAGCCAATATCAAGCGGAAATTCACAGTTAATCAGCAAAGCGATGCAGAGTTCGGATTATCTCAGAAAAACCGCACAGAAACCCAGTATTTCGAGGATTTGGACGCTTTTGATTGGTATGCTTATGACGACAACTTTGGAACTGACGAAGAAAAAATGCTGGTTCGAGTAATTAAAGAATTGATGGCAGACCTAGAAGAAAAGTGGACGGATATTTATTTGCTTCGCAATGAAAAAGCCGTTAAGATTTATAGCTTCGAAGACGGACGTGCTTTCGAACCTGATTTTCTGATGTTTGCGAACGATAAGAAAACGGGGAATGTCTCGTGGCAGATTTTCATCGAACCAAAGGGTGGCCAGTTCTTAGATAGCGACAATACTTTTGAAAATAGCAAGGAAGGTTGGAAACAGAAATTCCTTCTACAAATATCTGAACGAGATGAAGCTAGAACGCTGGTGGATGATGATTGCTATCGCATTATTGGCTTGCCGTTTTATAACCATACTGTGAGTGAAGAGTTAGTGAAGGAAGAGTTGAGAGGATTGTAAATAATGGGTGAGATAGTTATATGATTTCAAGGATTGTTCTACAAAATTTCAAACGATTTCCTTCTACGGAAATTTTATGCAATGGCGGTAAAAATATTTTTATCGGCGAAAATGGCGCAGGAAAATCAACGCTTCTCCAAGCCATAGGACTAGTGTTAAGCGGTAGTCATTCTCAAATTGAAAAAGTTAGCCTTGCTAGTCTAATGAACTCAACATCTGTTTCGAAATTTTTAGCCGAAAAAGGGAATTTTAGACAACTTCCAGAGACCTTTATTGAGTTATATTTTGATGAGAATAATCCAGAAATAGCAGCAAATTACAAAATTGAAGGCGTTCATAATTCAAAAAAGATAAAGGCGTATGGAATTTGTCTGAAAATCACTCCCAATTCTGATTACCGTCAAGAAATTCAGGAAATTCTAACGGGCAACGCTTGGAACGTCTTTCCGTATGAATTTTACAAAGTTGAGTTTTTGACGTTTGCTGGGGAATCGTACTTTTCTCACTCTAAGCCGTTCAAATTTTTGTATAATACCGTTAACACAAGCTTGATAGATACAAATCAAGAAACTCGGAAAAGAATTGATGAGGTCTATTTGAGCTCTATTAATGAAATGAATCGAGCTAAGGTTAATAATAAATATAGAGAATCCTCACTTTCATTTATAAACGCTCTACGAGATGATAATTTAATAGAGTCAGTGGATTCGGAATTTATGCTACACTTCGAAGAATCTGAGAGAACTTTCAGAGACACTATTTCTGCTGCAAAAAACGGAGTGGATATTAAAAATCTCGGTCAAGGCGAAAAGGTGCTATTGGGTGTAGAAAACTCTTATAAATCTTTAAAAGATAGGGTTAAAATATTATTGATTGAAGAACCTGAAAATCATTTGAGCTACCTAAATTTACAAAAACTAGTAAATACACTAAGCGAGGATACGAATGTTCAGGTATTTATCGGTACACACTCAAATATGATAACCTCAAGACTTGGCGTTGACAATTTAATATTTGTTAACGAGGGTCAGACTTCGAAAGTTACTGATTTAAGCCCTGATACAGTTAAATTTTTCAAAAAATCAACAAACCAAAATCTTTTGAATTTTATTCTGTCTAAAAAAGTTATCTTAGTAGAAGGAAACGCTGAGTATATTTTGATGGAAAAGTTTTTCGAAATTATTCACTCTGAGGATGCGTCGAATTGCGGTGTAGCTATTATCTCTGTCGACGGCCTAAGCTTTAAGAGATATTTAGAAATCGCAAAAGGTTTTAGTGATAAAAAAGTTGCAGTAATTACAGATAATGATGGTGACTATAAATCGAAAGTGCTGGATAGGTATTCGGAGTATGATAGTTATGACAACATTAAGGTGTTCTCTGACAGCATCGACACCAATCGTACGTTTGAGGTGTGTCTATATAATAAAAATTCAGATTTAATAGATTCTTTAAGCATCGCCCTTACTGATAACATTCAAGAATTTATGCTTCGAGAAAAAGCAGAGTTTGCGCTCAGACTATTAACAAAATTTAATGATAATGATTCATTACAGGAATCATTCAATATTCCAGATTATATTAAAGAGGCTATAGAATGGGTGAAAAACGATTAATTCATGCAGTTGCTGGAAGCGGAAAAACAAGAACGATAATTGAAAAAGTACAACCTGAAAAACGGAATCTGATTATAACATATACAGAAAATAATCAGGAAGTTCTAAAAGATAGGCTTTGTGAGAAGTATGGGAACATTCCAGAAAATACTCATATTTTTGGAGTATTCGAATTTCTCTATAATTTTTGTCTAGTTCCTTACTTAGGTAGACGACCAAAGGGGATCATTTTTGATTACCAAAAAACGGACCAATATGATAATAGTTCTGTAAGCAAAGATGGACGAATTATTCACAATCAACTCTCAAACTCTCTACTAAAGGGAGAGTTGACTATAAACAGAAAGAATATTGCATTCGATAATAGTTATCTGGATAGAATTGATAAATTTTTTGATTATGTATTTATCGATGAATGTCAAGATTTTGAGTCTGACGACTTCAAATGGATGCTTAGTTTGTCGGATCTAAAAGCCGATGTATTTCTTTTAGGGGATTTTTATCAAAAAACATTCAGTACATCAAAAAGAGGTAACACAGGAAAAGGAATTCATTCAGATATAGACAGGTGGCTAGGAGAGATTTCTAAGGCTGGATTCGAAATTGATACAGATACTTTATCTCACAGCCATAGATGTCCAATTGTTGTCTGTGACTTTATCTCGTCAAGATTAAGGGTATCTATCCACTCTTGTTCGGAAGAGGTGGGTAGCATTGTGGAGTGTTTTGATGATAATGCTGCTATCAAAGAAATTATGGAGAATGACGGCATTTTAAAGTTATTTTACCAAAATTCCTCCACTTATAAATGCTTCAGTCAGAATTGGGGAGAGAGTAAAGGAGGAGAATTTTTAGATGTGTGCGTTGTTTTAAATAAAAAAACACTTGACTCTTTTCAAAAGCAACCCCTTTTAGAGCTAGCACCTTCTACTAAATCAAAATTCTATGTTGCGTGTACTCGAGCTAAAAGAACCCTATATTTCATACCTGAAGCTAGTGTCTCAGATTACAAAAAATAACTTTCGCACCGCCATTCGCTCCGAGTGATTTGAGAATGAGCGACTACGCCCGACACAACGCCATCTTTCAAGCAAACCATCAGGTGACTTACTGCGTATTCTCCTTTTTTTTCGTCAGCTTTGGACTGATTCAATAATCGAAGTCGGCCGAGAGGACTCTCATAAATTTAAGCAGGAACCACATTAAGGTTTCTGCTTTTTCTTCATGCCGAACATTCGTCGACTTTTGACACCCTTTGACAAGCTAACAGATTTCTATTGTAGAGCTTGTTGAGCTAAACAAAATCTATTCTAAAATTCCTGAAACTGATGTAAATTTTACTCAAAAATCTCTTCAAAAATACTAGACTTTTTTACCCAAACAGAATTATGATGTGACTGTCAAAATAAGAGAAAGGATTTTACGGAAATTTACAAGATCCAAAAACAACTGGAAAAACTCGCCGAAGCTATTCATAGGAACTTATACTGGGAAAGCCTCAGCTTTATCAACCAATACGAAAATGAAAATCTTTCAGAGGGCAAAATTATCGAATGGAGTGAAGTCGCCAAGTTGATGGAATTGCCACGCCTTCTAAAAGAAAACACTTTTACAGAAAACTGCAGAATTGGTTTTCGCAAAAGCTACCGAGTTAAAATTTGGAATACGCGGGAACTGTTTTTCGAATTCAAAACACCTCTACCCAATATGTTAAACCTTTTCGAAGCCATAGCAAGTGCCAAAAGCGAGGACGCAATGGAAATGTTGGCGGACGAATTGATGGTTCAAAAGTTGAAAATTGCCAGTGAGATTTTGGAATAAGATAACTGTTGTAAATAAATTAAAGGAGACAATGTTATGGAAAAGTTCAACCAAAACAAGAATTTCGAAAATGAAATCCGGCCAAACCTCCCCGAACTCGAACAGCGAACGGTGACGCCGTTTCGAGGGATGGCGGATTATGTTCAAGATATGGCGGAATTATTCAATCAAGAGCGTTTCGAAATTTTGGTGCCACTCGCGCCAGAAGACAACATATTTTATGAATGTTCCTTTGCGGATGCAAAACAGGCAGAGCTGTATTTCGAAAATTCCTGCCGTGCGGAAAAGCCAGATGATTTTTATTTCTGGGTCAATCTGTTAAACTGTGAAATGTTGTATGTTTGGAATATGGGATTGCGGTCTGCGGAAAAATAATCGAAACAACTGCACAGCACGCAAAAACACGCTTTTTGGCGTGTTCTTGGTTGGGCTATAAATTGATGTGCTGGCTAGTTGATAGTTCTGCCTACAATTTCAACTTCTTGTTCATTGAGATGGTTTAGCAAAATCCTAAAGTTGAAATCATCTGCATCGTCAAGTTGGTGTGGTGGTAAAGATTCTGTGCGGTTTCGAAATTTTTGAACTGGCAAGTATATTCGAGGGTTTGCTCGCCACTTAATTTGTGCCGAACTTTGAAGTTTTTATCTTTGAAAATATCTTCGTAATTACAGTCAAAATTCGAAAATCTGCCAAACTCTACAGTGTTGCCAATTTCGAGTTCTAGGTAGGTTCAGCGGTAAACTTCCTGCGCCTTTTCAAAGGCTGGCGTAATGGCTTTGTTTTGAGCATGAGATTTTCCAAGTTCATAGCTGACCCTCAATAACTCACGCAGTCTCCAAACCGACACATCGTGGAAATCTTGGCTGTCCGAATACTGCCGCTCCAAGGTGGGTATTCCACCGACCTGTCGGGCAATTTGTGTGAGAATATTATCTATTTCAGGGTTTTCATTTTCTGAGTTGTATATTTCTTGAATTTGTTCTTCAAGGCTTGGTTGGCTTGGGACTTGCATCTCAGGCTCATGAATTTCACAGTTGTTTTTGAATGTTTCCATCTAATTCTCCTTTACGTTTAATTTTGTGCTCTGATGGTAACTCGTTTAGGCTAAAGAGTCAAGGGCAAAAATAAAAGCCCTAACGGGCTTTTGGTGGGTTATGGTGGTGATTAGGTTATTTGTTGTTTTGGACTGCTGGCTGGAGTATGGTATAATATGAATATGTTTGATAATTATATTGTACCTGTATTTTTTGGTGGTGGAGCTCTTGCTCTACTAGGTTTAGTGTTATTTGGTTGGGCTTTGCCTTCATTTTTGAAGGGTAAGTGGTCTTATTTGATTTCTTTGCTAGGTTTAGGTTTGGTTGCTTTTGCCTATTTTGATTCGGCGATTGTTATCACTTATAAAATCTGGCTTGGATTGCTAGGTGTTATCATGGTTGGTTGGGGACTTCCTTTCAACAATCGCAAGGGACGCCGTGCAATGACTATTTTTTGGGCCATCATGGCAATCGTTGTAGGTATTGCTGCTATTGCATTCACTATTGCTTATGGTGTTATTAACCGCCACTAACATGAAACTGTAAAACATGCTATAATAATGGCATGTTTTATTTTATGACCCTATCATTTATTATCATGCCTGCCTTGGGTTGCTTCTTAATAGGTTTGGCTTTTGCTAAATCAGATCGTTGGGACTTTTCTTGGATTTTATCCTTAATTGGTTTGGTGGCCTTTATTTCTTCTTTTTGGCATATAGCACGCGTAGATTTATGGTTTATGCTAAGTTATAGTGTTGGTCCTTTTTTGATGGGATTTGGTTTCTCTTGGGATCTAAGTAAGAAACGCCGTAGGCAGTTATTATTATTAGGGGTATTTTTCCTTATCTTTTTTGTGATTCTGTACTATCTTGTTGTGCGAATCCTGAATACAGCTGTTGTCTAAAGGAGGGCTGTCATGTTGCTAGATTTAGAAGAGAAGACACGTGTGCTTATAGAAGATATTGTTGAACGTTCAGCTATTGGGCGAGGAGCTATCTTTGTCTTGGGCTTGTCTTCTAGTGAGGTTGCTGGTGGGACTATCGGAAAAGCTTCTAGTCGTGAAATTGGTCAACGAATTGTGAAAACTATTCTTGAGGTTTTGGAACCGAAAGGTATTTACTTGGCTGTCCAGGGCTGTGAACATTTGAATCGTGCTTTGGTTGTTGAGCGTGAGCTCGCCCTGGCTAAAGATTTGGAAATTGTCAATGTTCTTCCGACCTTGCACGCTGGGGGAAGTGGTCAGCTGGCTGCTTTCGACTATATGAAGGATCCTGTTGAGGTTGAGGAAATTGTCGCTCAGGCTGGTATCGATATTGGTGATACATCTATCGGTATGCATGTGAAGAGGGTCCAAGTTCCTCTTCGCCCTATTACTTCAGAATTAGGTGGTGCTCACGTAACTGCTTTAGCTAGTCGTCCTAAGTTAATTGGTGGAGCTCGGGCAGAGTATTTAGCAGATCCTATTCGTAAAAACTAAAAAAGTATCGGACAAGAGTGTTCGATACTTTTTCTGTTAGCTGAGCCTTTTCTTTCAATGGTGGCGCTTAGCATAATCAACAAATTTGAATTTTTCTAGTTTGTGGCGACTTTCTGTAAATTGGAACTGTTTCCCATTACTTAAATAAACTTTTGAACGAATACAGACAACGTGCAGGTCCTTACCTAGGTCTATGAGAATCTTATCTTGCTCAGTAGCATTATCGATAGTGATTTCTTTAAAGGCATGGGAAATACTGAGGTTGAGATGATTTTCAAGGTAGTCGTAAATAGAGTGCTTAGCAATGTCTCGATTTAGTTGAGGAATGAGCTTTGCATCCAGGTAGTCAATATCAACTACAGAGGCACAGCCTTCAACCACTCTCTGACGGATAACACGCCAAACTTGTTGGCTACTGGAGAATCCAGTTTTTTCTGAGAGTTTGCTATCAACGATGATTTTGTCCAGAGAAATGACATTGGTTTGAGAGTCAATGCCTTGTTGCTCCATTAGTTCTTGATAGCTAGTAAGGTCAGACACAGGAAAGTTGATTTGTTCCTGGTTAATAACCTGAGAGCCAGAGCCATGAATTTTTTTGACCAAGCCTTCTTCAACGAGTAAGGTTAATGCCTTTCGTATAGTATCTCTACTAACCTGGTAAGATTGAACCAGTTCTTGCTCGGTGGGGAGAAAGTCTCCCACTTGATACTTTTGCTCATGGATAGCTTTTTCTAAATCCTTATAAATAATCTGATATTTTTTCATCTTTCTCCTCATTTGTAGGTAAAAAAACATACAACCGATGCTTTTTTACAAAAATATGTTAAAAAAACACCGGAACACTTGCAGACAAATTTGCAATCGTTTACAATCAGTTTATCAAGTCAATCAGATATTGTCAAAAAAGAAAAGGAGATTCAAATGGGTAAATTTGAACAAGAAGCAAAAGATCTGCTTGCTGCAATCGGTGGTAAAGAAAATGTGACTGCTGTTACTCACTGTGCGACGCGCATGCGTTTCGTTCTTGGTAATGACAAGAAGGCAGATGTGAAAACAATCGAAGCCATTCCTGCTGTTAAGGGGACTTTCACCAATGCAGGTCAATTCCAAGTTATCATTGGTAATGATGTACCAATCTTTTATAACGATTTCACTGCTGTATCAGGGATTGAAGGTGTTTCTAAGGAAGCTGCTAAATCAGCTGCTAAGAGCAACCAAAACCCAGTTCAGCGTGTTATGACAACCTTAGCCGAGATCTTTACACCTATTATTCCAGCCCTTATCGTTGGGGGATTAATTCTTGGTTTCCGTAATGTTCTTGAGGGTGTGCATTGGTCTATGCTTGACGGTAAGACAATTACCGAGGTTTCTCAGTTCTGGTCAGGAGTGAATCACTTCTTGTGGTTGCCTGGTGAAGCTATTTTCCAATTCTTGCCTGTAGGTATTACTTGGTCTGTTTCTCGTAAAATGGGAACTAGCCAAATTCTTGGAATTGTTTTGGGTATTTGTCTGGTGTCACCACAATTGCTTAATGCTTATTCAGTAGCATCGACACCAGCGTCTGAAATTGCTAAGGATTGGGTTTGGGATTTTGGATTCTTTACTGTTAATCGTATAGGTTATCAAGCGCAAGTTATTCCTGCCCTTCTTGCTGGTTTGTCACTTTCTTATCTTGAAATTTTCTGGCGTAAACATGTACCAGAAGTAGTATCAATGATTTTTGTACCGTTCTTGTCATTGATTCCAGCCCTTATTTTGGCTCATACTGTTTTAGGTCCTATTGGTTGGACTATTGGCCAAGCTCTTTCAACAGTGGTTCTTGCTGGTTTGACAGGTCCTGTAAAATGGCTTTTCGGTGCTGTTTTTGGTGCCCTTTATGCGCCGTTCGTTATTACTGGTCTTCACCACATGACCAATGCAATTGATACTCAGTTGATTGCGGATGCTGGTGGAACAGCTCTTTGGCCTATGATTGCTCTATCAAACATTGCTCAAGGGTCAGCAGTCTTTGCTTACTATATTATGCATCGTCATGATGAACGTGAGGCTCAAATTTCACTTCCAGCTACTATTTCAGCTTATCTTGGTGTTACAGAACCAGCTCTCTTCGGGGTTAACGTCAAATATATTTACCCATTTGTTGCGGGTATGATTGGTTCATCTATTGCAGGTCTTCTATCCGTAACTTTTAACGTTACAGCGGCCTCTATTGGTATTGGTGGGTTGCCTGGTATTCTATCAATTCAACCTAAGTATATGATTCCATTTGCAGGAATTATGCTTGTTGCTATCATTGTACCTATGGTCTTGACTTTCTTCTTCCGCAAAGCGGGTCTCTTTACTAAGACAGAAGATGATACAGAACTTAAGGAAGAATTTGCAGCTCAAGAAGAGGCTGAATTTGCATCACATACTGCTACTTCAACGGTTCTTGCTGAATCAGCAGAGGTTGTTAGTCCACTTGCTGGTCAAGTTAAACCACTTAGCCAAGCCACAGACCCTGTCTTTTCATCAGGTGTAATGGGACAAGGTATCGTCATCGAACCAAGTCAAGGGGAATTGGTTTCACCAGTGAATGGTACAGTGACAGTACTCTTCCCAACTAAGCACGCCGTAGGTATCGTTTCTGAAGAAGGTGTTGAAATGCTAATGCACATTGGTATGGATACTGTTAGCCTTGACGGAAAAGGTTTTGAGGCTCATGTTGAACAAGGTGATAAAGTTGTTGTTGGTCAACAATTGATTAGCTTTGATATGGATGTTATCAAAAAAGCTGGTTTGGTCACTGAGACTCCAGTTATCATTACAAATCAAGATGATTTCCAAGCAGATGTTGAAGGGGATCTTCCACGTGATATCAAACGTGGTGATGTTCTCATGATTGCTCATCGAACAAAATAAGCTAAGGGGTGAAAACGTTACGGTCCACCCTTTGATAAAAAAGAGGTTAAATAAATGGCATTAGATAAAACAAAGGTTGTATACCAAATTTATCCAAAATCATATAAGGACACGACAGGAAATGGAATCGGTGATTTCAGAGGGATCATTGAAAAGATTCCTTATCTAGCAGAGTTGGGCGTGGATATGGTTTGGCTCAATCCTTTCTATCCAAGTCCACAACGTGACAATGGTTACGATATTTCAGACTACACAGCCGTCAACCCTGTCTTTGGAGACATGGCTGATTTTGAAGAGATGGTCCGTGTCGCTAAAGAGCATAATATTGACTTCATGCTAGACATGGTGCTCAATCATTGCTCAACGGAGCATGAGTGGTTCCAAAAGGCATTGGCTGGGGATAAGTATTACCAAGCTTTCTTCTTCATTCAGGACAAACCAACCGATTGGTTATCTAAATTTGGTGGTTCTGCCTGGGCTCCTTTTGGAGATACAGGGAAATACTATCTTCACCTCTTTGATGAAACACAGGCAGACCTCAATTGGCGTAATCCCAATGTTCGTAAGGAGTTGTTCAAGGTGGTCAACTTCTGGCGTGACAAGGGAGTTAAAGGTTTCCGTTTCGATGTGATCAATTTGATTGGGAAAGATGAGGTCTTGGTGGATTGCCCTGAAAATGAAGGGAAACCAGCTTATACGGATAAACCAATTGTCCATGACTATCTTCGTATGATGAATGAAGCGACCTTTGGTTCTGATGATAGCTTTATGACAGTTGGAGAGATGTCATCGACAACCATTGACAACTGTGTTTTGTATTCAGCACCGGAGCGCCACGAGTTGTCTATGGCCTTTAACTTCCATCATCTTAAAGTAGACTATGAAGATGGTCAAAAATGGACCATTACTCCCTTTGATTTTGAAGAGCTCAAACGTCTCTATCATACTTGGGGCAAGGAAATGAGTGAACGTGGTGGTTGGAGTGCCCTTTTCTGGAATAACCATGATCAACCTCGTGCCTTGAATCGTTTTGTAGATATCAAGAACTTCCGCAATGAAGGAGCGACTATGCTAGCAGCTAGCATTCACTTGTCACGTGGAACCCCTTATATCTACATGGGCGAAGAGATTGGCATGATTGATCCAGATTATGATTCTATGGCAGATTATGTGGATGTCGAGTCCATCAATGCTTACCAAATGCTCTTGGATCAAGGCAAGTCACCTGAGCAAGCCTTTAAGATTATCCAAGCTAAGTCACGAGATAATTCTCGTACGCCAATGCAATGGGATGCTTCTGAAAATGCAGGTTTTTCAACAGGAACTCCATGGTTGAAAGCTGGCAAATCTTACAAAGACATCAACGTTGAAAATGAAATTGATGGACCAATCTTTAAATTCTATAAAGAATTGATTCGCTTGCGCAAAGAAATGCCCATCATTTCAGAAGGTAGCTACTTGCCAGCACTGGAAGATAGTCAACAAGTCTACGCCTTTGAACGCCACTTAGACGGTCAAAAACTCTTGGTACTCAATAATTTCTATGGAAGTGAAGCTGAAGTGGAGATTCCAGCAGAATACCAGTCAGGGCGCGTGCTCTTGTCAAACTATGACGATGCAGAGCTTGCTGAAAAGGTAAGTCTTAAGCCTTATCAAACCCTAGCAATCTTAGTAAAATAAGCCAAACTTTCCTCAGTAAATGCTTTTGCTGGGGAATTTTGTTATAATGAAAGCACTTTTAATGTTGATGGAGGAAGTGTAATGACACGCTTACAAGATGATTTTTACCATGCGATTAATGGTGAGTGGGAAAAAACAGCAGTGATTCCCGATGATAAGCCACGTACAGGTGGTTTCTCAGATTTAGCAGATGAAATTGAAGACCTTATGCTTGAAACGACTGATCAGTGGTTGGCAGGAGAGAATATTCCAGACAATGCTATTCTACAAAACTTCATTAAGTTTCACCGTATGGCTGCGGACTTTGACAAACGTGAGGCATTGGGTATCGAGCCTGTTAAACCTTGGATTGAAGAATACAAGAAGCTTTCCTCATTCTCAGAATTTGCTTCGAAAATTGCTGAGTACGAGATGTCTGGTAAACCTAATGCGTTCCCATTCGGTGTATCTCCAGACTTTATGAATGCTCAATTAAATGTCCTCTGGGCAGCAGCGCCAAGTATTATTTTACCTGATACAACCTATTACACTGAGGATAATGAGAAGGGCAAGGAGCTTTTAGGAATTTGGCGTGAAATGGAAGAAGAACTCCTTGAGAAATATGGCTTTACAGCTGAAGAAATCAAAGATATCTTGGACAAGGTTATCGCCCTTGATGCTAAGTTGGCCAAGTATGTCCTTTCGAGTGAAGAATCTTCCGAGTATGTGGAACTCTACCACCCATATGATTGGGAAGACTTTACCAAGCTAGCACCGGAACTTCCACTTGATAACATCTTCACAGAAATCTTGGGACAAGTTCCTGATAAAGTTATCGTTCCTGAAGAGCGCTTCTGGACAGAATTTGCGGCAGAATATTATTCAGAAGATAATTGGGAGCTACTTAAGGCGAGCCTACTTATCGATGCTACGACAATTTGGAATGCCTATTTGACAGACGAACTTCGTGTTCTATTTGGAAAATATGGTCGTGCGCTTTCAGGAACACCACAAGCCTGGGACAAGAAAAAAGGAGCCTACTATTTGGCACAAGGACATTACAATCAGGCTCTTGGACTTTGGTATGCAGGTGAAAAATTCTCTCCAGAAGCAAAAGCAGATGTTGAAGCGAAGGTGGCAACTATGATTGATGTTTATAAATCACGCCTTCAAACAGCAGATTGGTTGGCTCCTGAGACACGTGAAAAGGCTATTACGAAACTCAATGTCATCACACCTCATATCGGTTATCCAGAAAAACTACCTGAGACATATGATAAGAAGATTATTGATGAGAACTTGTCACTTGTTGAGAATGCACAGAAGTTAGTCGAAATTTCAGTTGCACATAGTTGGAGCAAGTGGAATCAACCTGTTGATCGTAGTGAGTGGCATATGCCTGCCCACATGGTTAATGCTTACTATGATCCACAGCAGAACCAAATTGTTTTCCCAGCAGCTATCCTTCAAGCACCTTTCTATGATATTGCACAAAGCTCATCAGCCAACTATGGTGGTATTGGTGCTGTCATTGCTCACGAGATTTCCCATGCCTTTGATACAAACGGAGCTTCCTTTGATGAGAATGGTAGTCTTAAGAACTGGTGGACTGAGGAAGACTATGCAGCCTTTAAGGAACGTACTGACAAGATTGTGGATCAGTTTGAGGGCTTGGATTCTTATGGTGCCAAGGTCAATGGTAAATTGACTGTTTCTGAGAATGTTGCTGACCTCGGTGGTGTAGCCTGTGCCTTAGAGGCCGCTAAACGAGATAAGGATTTTTCAGTTCGTGAGTTCTTTGTTAATTTTGCGACAATCTGGCGTATGAAAGCACGTGAAGAATACATGCAAATGTTAGCTAGCGTGGATGTGCATGCTCCGGCTAAATGGCGCACCAATGTTATCGTGAGCAACTTCGACGAATTCCACAAGGAATTTGACGTTAAAGAAGGCGACGGCATGTGGCGTGCCCCAGAAGATCGTGTGATTATTTGGTAATAATGATGAAATCTGTCCTAAAATGGATGGATTTCTTTATTTTTGTCGTTGTAAGGGTTTACAAAAATTGAATAAAGAGCTATAATAATATTGTTCAAAAGCTTGTGATTTTTTTAACAAGTGCTTAAAAGGAGTTTTATATGACTAAAGAAATTAAACAAACTAAAGATATTCAAACAGTAATTGATGAATTGGCAATAAAGGGGGTTGAAGCCCTCAATGAAATGGCTGACTTTACACAGGAGCAAGTGGATCACATTGTTCACCATGCAGCAATCGCAGCGCTTGATAAACACATGTATCTTGCAAAATTGGCTGTTGACGAAACAGGTCGTGGTATTTATGAAGACAAAGCTATAAAAAATATGTATGCTTCTGAATATATTTGGAATAGCATCAAAAATGACAAGACAGTCGGTGTTATTGCTGAAGATAAAGAGCAAGGTTTGGTCTCTATCGCTGAGCCGGTAGGTGTTATCTGTGGGGTAACTCCAACAACTAATCCAACATCTACTACTATTTTCAAAGCTTTGATTGCGTTGAAAACACGTAACTCAATTGTATTTGCCTTCCACCCATCAGCTCAAAAATCATCAGCAGAAGCTGCGCGCATTGTTCGTGATGCTGCTATTGAAGCTGGTGCACCTAAGAACTGTATTCAGTGGATTGAAGAGCCATCTATCGAAGCGACTGGTCTCTTGATGAACCATCCTAAGATTGCCACAGTACTTGCGACTGGTGGACCTGGTATGGTTAAAGCAGCTTACTCAACTGGTAAACCAGCACTTGGTGTAGGAGCTGGGAATGTACCTGCCTATATTGCGGCAGATGCTAAAGTTAAACGTGCTGTCAACGATATCATTCTTTCAAAGAGTTTTGACAATGGTATGATTTGTGCTTCTGAACAAGCAGCTATCGTTGATGCAGCTATTTATGACGAAGTTAAGGCTGAATTTGAAGCACATCAATGTGTCATCATTTCTAAAAAAGCCGACATTGCTAAATTGGAAAAAGTCGTTCTTAATGAAGCGCGTACAGCTGTAAATGGTGCCATTGTAGGTCACTCAGCTATTGAAATCGCTGAAAAAGCTGGCCTTAAAGTTCCTGCAGGTACAAAATTGCTTTTGGCAGAAATTCCAGATGCAACAATGGAACACCCACTTGCCTTGGAAAAATTGTCTCCAGTACTTGCCCTTATCAAATCTGATGGCGTTGAAGATGGATTCAAAAAAGCAGAAGGTATGCTCAATTTGGGTGGTCTCGGACACACAGCTGTTATCCACACTGAAAATGAAGAGCTCCAACTCCAATATGGTATTCGCATGAAAGCCTGCCGTGTCTTGGTAAATAGCCCATCAGCTGAAGGTGGTATCGGTAATATCTACAATAACATGATCCCATCATTGACTCTTGGTTGTGGCTCATACGGACACAACTCAATCTCTCACAATGTTAGTTCATTTGACCTTCTTAACGTAAAAACATTGTCAAAGCGTCGCAATAATATGCAATGGTTTCGCGTCCCACCAAAAATCTTCTTTGAAAAAGACTCAATAACATATCTGCGTCATATCAAAGCTAAGCGTGTAATGTTGGTCTGTGATCCAGGTATGGTTCAGTTTGGCTACGCTGCCTTGGTTAAACGCCAATTGGAACTCAACCGTCACGATCCAATGATTGAAGTTTTCTCAGATGTTGAGCCTAACCCATCTACGAATACGGTTTATAAAGGCTTGGAACGCTTTGTAGACTTCCAACCAGATGTCATTATTGCCCTTGGTGGTGGTTCTGCAATGGATGCGGCTAAGGCTATGTGGATGTTCTTTGAACACCCAGATGTAAGCTTTTTCGGTGCTAAACAAAAATTCTTAGATATTCGTAAACGTACCTATAAGATTCCATATGCTGAAAAGACCACATTTATCTGTATCCCTACAACTTCAGGTACGGGTTCAGAAGTAACGTCATTTGCGGTTATCACTGATAGTGAAACTCATATCAAGTATCCATTGGCAGATTACGCTTTGACTCCGGATATTGCTATCGTCGACCCTGCTTTGGTTATGAGTGTACCTGCCAGCGTTACGGCAGATACAGGTATGGACGTTTTGACTCACGCTATTGAATCTTATGTATCAGTCATGGCTAGCGACTATACACGCGGACTTTCACTTCAAGCGATTAAACTTGTTTTTGAAAATCTTGAACATTCTTACCGTTTTGGTGATGAAGAATCACGTGAAAAAATGCATAATGCGTCAACAATGGCTGGTATGGCCTTTGCCAATGCCTTCCTTGGTATTAGTCACTCATTAGCACATAAGATTGGTCCAATGTACAATATTCCACACGGACGTACCAATGCAATTCTTCTACCTCACGTTATCCGCTACAATGGTCGTGATCCTCAAAAACACGCCATGTTCCCTAAATATGACTACTTCCGTGCAGACAAGGATTATGCTGATATTGCTCGTTTCATGGGATGGGGTACTGACAAACAATCAGATGCTGAATTGGTTGAACTTTTGGCACAAAAAGTATACGAATTAGGTATTGCCGTTGGTATTGACATGAACTGGAAGGGACAAGGTGTCACTAAGAAACTTCTTCAAGACACTGCCTATACTTTGGCCGAACATGCTTATGAAGACCAATGTACAACAGCTAATCCGAAAGAACCGCTTATTTCAGAATTGAAAGAAATTATCGAAATTGCCTTTGATTATAAAGGGTAAGTGATAGACTAAAGTAGCTCTATAAGGGCTACTTTTTTTGCCAGGAATCTTCTATATTAGAGTGTTTATCCAAATTAAAAATAAAGGACTTTCTTGAATAAGATAGAAAAACGCTTTAAGAATTGTTATAATAACCTTACAGCAAGATAAGGAGATTCCTATGACAAAAGAAGAAGGGCTTAGCTTGGGTGAAACAGCACACCCTCTTAAGCTTCATAAAATGGGACCATCGGGGGCTCTCATGGAAGGGAATAGAGCGACTAATAAGTTTAAAGAGTTTAATGCTGATAGGATGGTGAGTGTTCAATTCAATCCTAGTCAACAAGTAAAAGAATCAAAGGAGCCAGTAACCTCAAAGAATATTGTGGGGATGGTATCAGGTGTGATTGCAGCGATACTCACCATACTTTTGATTGTTTGTCTCGTGATGGGATACCGTTATCGAGCTGCAAGCATTGAGGGCGATTGGACAAGCCCAACCTTTAGTGAGAAAATGTTAGCCACTCTGAAAGACACTGCTACTACTAAGAATAAAGTTAGTAATGCTTTACCACAAGGTCAAAATCTTATCACCGATATCAATACAGCAATGAGTATTACTGACAATAAGGCTCACTTAAAAGTGAGCTTTGTTTACAATCGTAAAGGTCTTTATCAGGCTTACCAGAGTAGAGTTACTGAATTGAAAGGTCAGTACGGTGAGGAGTTCTCGGAGGTTTTTGATAGTTATTCATTGTCAGAAAAAGACTACTATAAACAGTTTGATGAGACAGTGAAGAAAGAACTTCCAAAGAGCTATACCTACGATGCCAAAACCGGTCGTGTCACAACAACTGCTTTTACGGGAGATATTAACCGTTGGGAGCAAACAATCACTGTGGATAAGGCTGGAGATTCAGATGCTTTTAAAAAAGGTGATGTCTTAGATTATACGCCTAACAATGAAGGCTTTACTATCAAGGCACACAGTGAATTCGGTGACATTAGTTTTACAAAAAATAAATAAAAAAGGAAATTAAAGGGGAATATAAATGACAAGAGCAGAATGGTTGGACTATTTTGAGACGGTAAACGGACGTAAGCCGAGTGTTCAGGAAATGGCGGATGCTTTGAAAGCTGGAGAGTTTGTTAATGAAGCACCAGCTAAAGCTGAAGATACAGCTACTACTGAACCTATTAAGGTTGAGGCAGAAATCGTCGAGACAAGCACTAGTCCTCTACCAACAGAAACGGCACCAGCGGTAACAACAACAGCACCTTCTATGGTTGCTTTTCCAGAAGGACAAGCAGCTATGGCAAATTTGGCTCCTAAAAAACCAATGGATCCCAAAAAGAAAAAACGCATCCTAGTCTCAGTTTTGTCAGCGGTAGTCCTCGTCTTCTTATGTATCGGTGGCTTTATGACTTACCGTTATGTGACAGGTAATATTGATGGCAAATGGTACAGTAGTTCTCTAGGTAGAGAGTATAGTTCAAGCATGTCTGAAAGTTTGACAGACTTGGATAGTAAGGAGCTTGAAAAGTACTTTACAGATACTGCTGTAACCATGAAGGTAAAAGGTAGCAATGCGAAGGTGACTGCTGGCTATACTTTTGACAAGAAAACTTACATCAAGGATTATCGTGAGAGGGTTCAGAAGTCCTTCTCAGCCTTTGGAGATTTATTTAAAGCCTTCTATGGAGATTCCTTTGAAAACTATTATAGTGAGGAAACTATAGAAAAAGAACTTGATGAAGCTCTTGAAAAAGCTGCAAAAGACAGCGGTCAAAAGTATGATTCGAAGACAGGCGAAACAACGACAACCCTTTTCAAAGGGAAGGTTAGTCGCTTGGGACATAAGATGACTGTTACTTCTGTCAACAAAGACGTTGATATTGATGGTCTCAATGTGAAAAAAGGCCAAGAGCTAAAAGTGACTAAAAAAGATAAGAAAGTAACGCTTAGTGGTGATGGCAAATCAAAAGATATTACTTTCTCAACTAAGAATGACACCAAAGATAAATTTTAAGATGACATCCGGAATAGCTATTCCGGATTTTTTCATGTCTTTGAGAGGAGAAAATAGGGTGATATCCGAATGATTTTCTCACAAGTCACAATACGTGTAGAAATATTCTGACAATTATGCTACAATAGAGCCACAGACTATCTAAAAAGAGGATTTACCATGACACTTGTATACCAATCAACACGTGACGAAAATAATAAAGTAACAGCTAGTCAAGCTATTCTTCAAGGTTTGGCAACAGATGGTGGCTTGTTCACACCGTTGTCAACGCCTGAGGTTGCTTTGGACTTTGATCAATTGAAAGACGCTTCTTATCAAGAAGTTGCTAAATTGGTCTTGTCAGCTTTCTTGGATGATTTTACTGAAGAGGAATTGGATTACTGTATCACAAATGCTTATGATGACAAGTTTGATACAGCTGCCATTGCACCAGTAGTTAAACTTAAGAACCACTACAATCTTGAGCTTTTCCATGGTTCTACTATTGCTTTCAAAGACATGGCCCTTTCAATCTTGCCTTATTTGCTAACAACATCAGCTAAAAAGCAAGGTGTTGATAATAAGATTGTCATCTTGACAGCGACATCAGGTGACACTGGTAAAGCTGCCATGGCTGGTTTTGCAGATGTTCCTGGAACTGAAATCATTGTCTTTTATCCAAAAGACGGTGTTTCAAAAATTCAAGAATTGCAAATGACCACTCAAACAGGAGCTAATACGCACGTTATTGCCATTGATGGTAACTTTGATGATGCTCAAACAGATGTGAAACGTATGTTTAATGATGTTGATTTGCGTGAGAAATTGTTGGCTCATCATACGCAATTCTCATCAGCTAACTCAATGAACGTTGGTCGTTTGGTACCGCAAGTGGTTTACTATGTATATGCCTATGCACAGTTGGTTAAGGCAGGTCATATCCAAAACGGAGATAAGGTGAACTTCACAGTACCAACAGGAAACTTTGGTAATATCTTGGCGGCTTATTATGCACGTCAGATTGGTGTTCCAGTTGGCAAATTAATCTGTGCTTCTAATGAAAATAACGTCCTTACAGACTTCTTCGCAACGGGTACTTATGACAAGAAACGTGACTTCAAGGTAACAACAAGCCCTTCTATGGATATCTTGGTATCTTCTAACTTGGAACGCTTGATTTTCCACCTTCTTGGTAATGATTCTACTAAGACTAAAGAGCTTATGGATGCACTTGTGACTAAGGGTGAGTATACTTTGGCTGATGCAGATAAAGATATTCTTGATTTGTTTGCAGCAGGTTTTGCAACTGAGGATGAAACAGCTGCTGAAATCAAGCGTGTCTATGATGAAGACAAGTATATCGAAGATCCTCATACAGCAGTTGCCTCAGTTGTTTACGAAGCATATGTTCAAAAGACAGATGACCACACACCAACAGTTATCGCTTCAACAGCTAGCCCATACAAATTCCCACGTGTGGCTGTTTCAGCTGTCACTGGTAAAGACAGTGGGGATGATTTCAAAGCAGTAGAAGATTTGCACCAACTTTCAGGTGTAGCTATCCCAGCGGCTGTAGATGGACTTGAACATGCAGAAGTTCGCCATAAAACAGTTGTTGCGGCAGCTGATATGCAAAAAGCAGTTGAAAGCTATCTTGGTGTATAAGAATAAAAAAATAGGAGCTGAGAAATCAGCCCTATTTTTATCAATATAGAAAAGAATATTATGACAGAAACAAAGAAAATTCTAAACATAGCCTTGCCTGCTATGGCCGAAAACCTTCTACAAATGTTGATGGGGGTTGTCGATTCTTACCTAGTGGCCCAGGTTGGTATTGTCGCTATATCGGGGGTTTCCGTAGCCAATAATATCATTACGATTTACCAAGCTATCTTTATTGCTCTAGGAGCCTCAAGTGCCAGTGTCATTGCCAGAAGTTTAGGAAAAGGTGATGTTAAAGCGACTAACCGAGACACTTGGGATGCTATTATTATTACCCTTGCTCTTAGTCTCATCCTTGGTCTACTTTCCATTTTTGGTGGTGGGGCTATTCTTAATCTTTTAGGTACTGAGCAATCTGTGACTCAGGCTGGTAGTCTTTACCTTGCTCTTGTCGGTGGAGGAGTGGTCTTCTTAGCCTTGATGACTACTTTTGGTAACATCCTACGAGCCAAGGGACGACCTCGTATTTCCATGGTTGTCAGTCTTTTGACCAATGTTCTTAATGCTATTTTATCTTCTTTAGCCATCTTTGTGGGACATTGGGGGATTATTGGGGTCGCAACAGCTACGGTTTTCTCTCGTCTGGTTGGGACAGTGATACTCTGGCAAGCGATGAAACTGGATGTGAAGCAGCTTGAAATTACCAAACCTTTTAATAGAGAGTTGTTGGGGATTGCCCTGCCAGCAGCAGGTGAACGACTGATGATGCGTGCTGGAGATGTGGTCATCGTGGCTATTATTGTTACCTTTGGTACAGCCGTTGTCGGTGGTAACGCCATTGGTGAAAACCTCACCCAGTTTAACTATATGCCTGGTATGGGAGTCGCAACGGCTACGGTTATCTTGGTTGCCAATAGTCTGGGTCGAGGGGATAAGACGCAGATGAAGCGTATTATACGAGAGTCTTATTGGATTTCCACCTTCTTGATGGTTCTGGTTTCAGGGAGTATCTTGCTCTTTGGCCAAGGATTATCGGGTCTCTTTACAGATAATAAAGCAGCTATTGCGGCTAGTCAGGTAGTTATTCTTTATTCTTTCCTTGGGAATCCTGTGACTTCGGGGACTCTAGTCTACACAGCAGTTTGGCAAGGTCTGGGTAAGGCTAAGATGCCTTTCTATGCGACGACTATTGGGATGTGGATTATCCGAATTTTCTCAGGATACTTCCTTGGGGTGAGTCTAGGACTGGGTCTTGCCGGAGTCTGGATTGCAACCGTTGTTGATAATGTATGGCGTGCGATCTTCCTCTACGTGATGTACCGTCGTTATCTCGTAAAGAGAAAGTTTTAAGGATAAATACTGAGGAGATACTCTTATTCAAAGGGTATCTTCTTCTTATTTTTTACAAGTAGGCTCGAATATGGTAAAATAAGCTGATAAAAACTTTTTGAGGTAGTAATTATGACTGTAAAAATCAATACAAAAGATGGTCAAATCGAATTGTCAGATGATGTCATCGCAACAGTAGTTGGCGGTTCAGCAACAGAAATTTTTGGCGTTGTCGGTATGGCAAGTAAGAGTGCTATCCGAGATAATTTTCAAGCACTTCTTGGAAAAGAAAACTACGCAAAAGGAGTTGTCGTGAAATCTACTGATGCAGGTATCACTGTTGATGTCTACACTGTTATGAGTTACGGTGTTAAGATTAGTGAGGTTTCAAAAAATATTCAAGAACGTGTGAAATTTAATCTTGAGAATCAACTCGGTATCAAGGCTGAAACAGTAAATGTTTACGTTCAAAATATTAAAGTCGTAGGAGAAAACTAGTGTCTAAAATTACAACAAGCTTGCTTCAGGAGATGGTCCAAGCGGCAGCAACACGTCTAGGTAAGCAAGCAGAATATGTGAATTCACTCAATGTCTTCCCAGTACCAGATGGAGATACTGGAACAAACATGGGAATGACTATGGATAACGGAGCCAAAGCTGTCGCAGATCAATCAGCTTCAACAGTTGGTGAAGTTGGTCAGATTTTGTCTAAGGGTCTTTTGATGGGTGCCCGTGGTAACTCAGGTGTTATCACGTCACAATTGTTCCGTGGATTTGGTCAAAGTATCAAGGACAAAACGGAACTTGACGGCCAAGATCTAGCTCATGCCTTCCAAGCAGGGGTTGAAGTTGCTTATAAAGCTGTTATGAAACCTGTTGAAGGAACAATCCTTACAGTATCACGTGGTGCAGCTTCAGCAGCGATTAAGAAAGCTGAATCTACAAATGATGCTGTTGAGGTTATGCGCGCAGCTCTTGACGGAGCTAAAGCTGCTTTGGCTAAGACACCAGAGATGCTTCCAGTTTTGAAAGAAGTTGGTGTGGTAGACTCAGGTGGTCAAGGTTTGGTCTTCATTTATGAAGGTTTCTTGTCAGCCCTCACAGGTGAGTATATCGCTTCAGAGGACTTCCAAGCGACACCTGCTACGATGACAGAGATGATCAATGCAGAACATCATAAGTCAGTTGCTGGTCATGTTGCAACAGAAGACATTACCTTCGGTTACTGTACGGAAATTATGATTGGTCTCAAACAAGGTCCAACTTATGTGAAGGACTTTGACTATGAAGAGTTCCGAAATTACTTGAGCAACCTTGGGGATTCTCTCCTTGTTGTTAATGACGATGAAATTGTCAAAGTTCACGTCCACACTGAGGATCCAGGTCTTGTCATGCAAGAAGGTCTTAAATATGGGGCTCTTGTCAAAGTTAAGGTTGACAACATGCGTAACCAACACGATGCACAAGTTCAAAAAGAAGAAGCTATCCAAGCTGCACCTTCTGCTCCTAAAGACTTTGCTCTTATTGCAGTTGTTGCTGGAGATGGGCTTGCAGATATCTTCAAATCACAAGGTGTTGACTATGTGATTTCAGGTGGTCAAACAATGAACCCATCGACAGAAGATATTGTTAAGGCTATTGAGCAGGTTAATGCTAAGAATGTTATCATCTTGCCAAACAATAAAAACATCTTTATGGCAGCACAATCAGCTGCTGAAGTAGTAGATGTCAATGCGGCTGTTGTTGAAACGCGTACAGTACCACAAGGCTTTACAAGTTTGCTTGCTTTTGATCCTAGCCAAAGTATCGAAGTGAATGTTGAAGCTATGACAGCTAGTCTTTCAGATGTAACAAGTGGTAGCGTGACCTTGGCGGTACGTGATACAACTATTGATGGCCTTGAGATTCATGAAAATGATATCCTTGGTATGGTTGATGGTAAGATCCTTGTGTCTACACCAGATATGGACCAAGCCCTTCTTGACACTTTTGACAAGATGATTGACGAAGACAGTGAAATTGTTATGATTTATGTCGGCGAAGAAGGTAATCAAGAACAAGCTCAAGTACTTGCGGAAAAATTGGAAGAGGCTCACGAAGATATCGAAGTTGAAATCTTCCAAGGAGACCAACCAGTTTATCCATACCTCTTTAGTGTTGAATAATTTTTGAATTAATCATTTAGGAAGTCTTAGGGCTTCCTTTTTGTTTTGTCAATTTTGATACGGTTGGGACATCTTTTCGAAATTACAGAAATATTCTGAAAATTCCTTGACATTACTTTCCAAAGTGGTAACATATGTTGTAAGAAATTTTATAGATTGAAGGTAACATCATGAGAAGTGATATGATCAAAGTTGGTGTTGATAAGGCACCAGCACGCGGACTTTTGTATGCGACTGGGCAAGTTAAATCTGCCAAGGATATGCAAAAGCCCTTCATTGCTATTTGTAACTCATATATTGATATTGTTCCAGGGCATGTTCACTTGCGTGAATTAGCAGATATTGCCAAGGAAGCTATCCGCGAGGCTGGCGGTATTCCTTTTGAGTTTAATACCATTGGTGTGGATGATGGGATTGCCATGGGGCATATTGGGATGCGTTACAGTCTTCCATCTCGTGAATTGATTGCCGATTCTGCAGAAACAGTTATTAATGCCCACTGGTTTGACGGGGTTTTCTATATTCCTAACTGTGATAAGATTACGCCAGGGATGATTTTAGCAGCCATGCGTACTAATGTGCCAGCAGTATTTTGTTCTGGTGGCCCTATGAAGGGTGGCGTTGACATGACTGGTCATCAAGCGACGCTATCAAGTTTGTTTGAAGCTGTAGGTACCTATCAGGCTGGAGATATGAGCAAGGAAGAGCTCGATTATTTGGAGAAAAATGCTTGTCCAACTTGTGGTTCATGTTCAGGAATGTTTACCGCTAACTCAATGAACTGTTTGATGGAAGTTTTGGGTCTTGCCCTTCCAGGTAACGGTACTATCCTAGCTGTCTCAGATGAACGTCGTGAATTGGTTCGTCAAGCAGCCACAAAATTGATGGATAACATCAAAAATAATGTTCGCCCACGTGATATTGTGACCAAAGAAGCTATCGATGATGCGTTTGCTCTTGATATGGCTATGGGTGGTTCAACCAATACTGTTCTCCATACCCTTGCTATTGCGCGTGAGGCTGGTATTGATTATGACCTTAAGGACATTAATGAAATTGCCAAGAAGACACCTTATCTCTCTAAAATTGCCCCTTCAAGTGTTTACACCATGCATGATGTGCATGAAGCTGGTGGTGTTCCAGCCATTATCAATCAGTTGATTAAAAAGGGAGCCATTAAGGGTGATCGTATTACAGTTACTGGTAAAACCTTGAAAGAAAATGTAGCTGGTGCTGAAATCAAAAATGAAGAAATTATCCATCCGATTGAGCATCCTATTTCACCAGTTGGTGGTTTGTCTATTCTTTACGGAAATATTGCTCAGGATGGAGCTGTTATCAAGGTTGGTGGTGTAGATCCATCTGTTAAAACTTTCCGCGGTAAAGCTATTTGTTGTGATTCACAAGATCAAGCCCTTGAGTTGATTGACAATGGAACAGTTAAGAAGGGACATGTCGTTGTCATTCGATACGAAGGTCCTCAGGGTGGTCCTGGTATGCCAGAAATGTTGGCACCAACTTCTAAGATTGTCGGACGCGGTCTTGGTAAGGATGTGGCACTGATTACGGATGGCCGTTTCTCAGGAGCTACTCGTGGTATTGCTATTGGTCACGTTTCTCCAGAAGCAGCAGAAGGTGGTAATATCGCCCTAATCGAAGATGGCGATGAAATCGTGATTGATCTTCCAAACCGTACTCTTGATCTGCTTGTCGATGATGTAACCCTTGAAGAACGTCGCAAACATTTGAAACCTTTCAAATCAAAAATTTCAAGTGGTTGGTTGCGTCGCTATACAGCCTTTGCTAAATCAGCCAATGTCGGCGGAACTTTGATGAGTGACGAAGAATTCGAAGAACGTAAAGCAGAACGTCAAGCACAAGAAAAAAACTAAGAACATTCTTTCCGAAGAGTTTGTGATATTTTTCTCTGAAACCCTTGCAAATTTGGTTAAAAATGTTATCATAGTATACAAGGTTTTGAATTTTTAGACAATTCGAAAAAAACAACTACTAAAGGAGGTCCATGTGAAGAAAATTGAACTTGAAGAAGCACGCTCTGGTGCTGATTTGATTCTTGATACACTTCTTGAACTTGGGATTTCAACTATCTTTGGATATCCTGGCGGAGCGGTTCTTCCTTTGTATGATGCTATTTACAAAAATGACAAGATTAATCATATCTTATCTCGTCATGAGCAAGGAAGTCTGCACGAAGCTGAAGGTTATGCCAAATCAACTGGTAAACTCGGTGTTGCTCTTGTAACGAGTGGTCCTGGTGCCACTAATGCTATTACAGGGATTGCAGATGCTATGAGTGATAGCGTACCTCTCCTAGTCTTTACTGGTCAGGTAGCAACATCAGGTATTGGTAAGGATGCCTTCCAAGAGGCTGACATTGTCGGAATTACCATGCCGATTACAAAATACAATTATCAGATTCGCGATACAGCTGATATTCCTCGTATTATTAGGGAAGCGGTTCATATTGCAACAACTGGTCGTCCTGGTCCAGTTGTTATCGACCTCCCTAAAGATGTCGTAGCTAAGGAAACAGCCTTCATCAACGATCCTGAAATTAATCTTCCAAGTTACCAACCGACGCTAAGACCAAACGAAATGCAAATCAAGAAAATCTTGAAGCAGTTGGGGAAAGCTAAGAAACCGGTTATTGTAGCTGGAGGTGGGGTGTCTTATTCTGAATCTGCTAAGGAGCTAGTTGCTTTTGCAGAACGCTACCAAATCCCAGTTGTCACAAGTCTTCTAGGACAAGGGACAATTGCTACTAGTCATCCCCTTTTCTTGGGTATGGGTGGTATGCACGGTTCATATGCGGCTAACATTGCTATGACGGATGCTGACTTTATGATTGCTATTGGTTGTCGTTTTGATGACCGTTTGACAGGTAATCCTAAAACATTTGCTAAGAATGCTAAGGTTGTCCATATTGATGTAGATCCAGCTGAGATTGGTAAAATTATTGCAGTGGACCTTCCAGTTGTTGGTGATGCTAAGCAAGCTCTTGAAATGCTCTTAGCAGAACCAGTGGTTCAGAATAACACTGAAAAATGGATTGAAAAAGTCACAAAAGACAAAGAACGTGTACGTTCTTACGATAAGAAAGAACGTATGGTACAGCCTCAGGCAGTTATCGAGCGTATCGGTGAATTGACTAAGGGTGATGCCGTTGTTGTTACTGACGTTGGACAACATCAAATGTGGACAGCTCAGTATTATCCATACCAAAATGAGCGTCAACTGGTGACCTCAGGTGGTCTTGGAACAATGGGATTCGGTGTCCCAGCAGCAATTGGTGCTAAAATTGCTAATCCTGATAAAGAAGTTATCCTCTTTGTTGGTGATGGTGGTTTCCAAATGACGAACCAAGAATTGGCTATCTTAAATATTTACAAGGTGCCAATCAAGGTTGTTATGTTGAACAACCACTCACTTGGTATGGTACGTCAATGGCAAGAGTCCTTCTACGAAGGGCGTACATCAGAGTCTGTCTTTGATACCCTCCCAGATTTCCAATTGATGGCTCAAGCTTACGGCATTAAGTCCTACAAGTTTGATAATCCAGAGACAATTGATCAGGATTTGGAAGTTATCAAGGAAGACGTACCAATGTTCATCGAGGTGGATATCTCTCGTAAAGAGCATGTCTTGCCAATCGTTCCGGCTGGTAAGAGTAATCACGAAATGTTGGGGGTGAAGTTCAATGCGTAGAATGTTAACAGCTAAACTTCAGAACCGTTCGGGTGTCCTTAACCGCTTCACAGGTGTTCTTTCACGACGTCAAGTTAATATTGAAAGTATCTCTGTAGGGGCTTCTGAGGATCCTAACGTTTCACGTATTACGATTATTATTGATGTGAATTCTCAAAATGAAGTGGAACAAATCATCAAACAGCTTAATCGTCAGATTGATGTGATCCGTATCCGTGATATCACGGATCAGCCACACTTGGAACGTGAAGTTATCCTAGTTAAGGTATCAGCACCAACCTCTAAGCGTGCTGAAATCTTGGCGATTATTCAACCTTTCCGTGCTTCGGTGGTTGATGTGGCACCAAGCTCTATCACTATCCAGATGACTGGTGATGCTGAAAAGAGCGAGGCGCTTCTACGAGTTATTCGTCCTTACGGAATCAAGAATATCGCTCGTACGGGTGCTACTGGATTTACCCGTGATTAAAAAATCCAACCTAAATTTGTTAACCCAGCCTTAAAAAGGCAATAAAATATTTTTTAGAAAAGAGACATATTACTATGGCAGTTCAAATGGAATATGAAAAAGACGTAAAAGTAGCAGCACTTGACGGTAAAAAAATCGCCGTTATCGGTTACGGTTCACAAGGTCATGCGCATGCACAAAACTTGCGTGATTCAGGTCACGATGTGATCATCGGTGTTCGTCCAGGTAAATCATTTGATAAAGCTAAAGAAGATGGTTTTGATACTTACACAGTAGCAGAAGCAACTAAATTGGCTGATATCATTATGGTTTTGGCACCAGATGAAATTCAAAAAGATATCTATAAAGATGAAATTGAGCCAAACTTGAGTGCAGGCAAAGCTCTTGGTTTTGCACACGGATTTAACATCCACTTCGAATTCATCAAGGTTCCTAAAGATGTTGATGTCTTTATGGTTGCTCCTAAAGGACCAGGTCACTTGGTACGCCGTACATATACAGAAGGCTTTGGTGTTCCTGCACTTTACGCAGTATACCAAGATGCTACAGGTAATGCTAAAGATATCGCTATGGACTGGGCTAAAGGTATTGGTTCTGCACGTGTTGGATTACTTGTAACAACATTTAAAGAAGAAACTGAAGAAGATTTGTTTGGTGAACAAGCGGTTCTTATGGGTGGGTTGACACACCTTATTGAAGCTGGTTTTGAAGTCTTGACTGAAGCAGGCTATGCACCACAATTAGCTTACTTTGAAGTGCTTCACGAAATGAAATTGATTGTTGACTTGATCTACGAAGGTGGATTCAAGAAAATGCGTCAATCATGTTCAAATACTGCAGAATTTGGTGACTTTGTAACTGGTCCACGTGTCATCGGTCCAGAAGTCAAAGAAAACATGAAAGCTGCCCTTGCTGATATCCAATCAGGTAAATTTGCACGTGAATTCGTTGAAGACCATGATGCTGGCTTCCCACGTTTGAAAGCTTACCGTAAAGAAGCTGAAGAGCTTGAAATTGAAAAGATTGGTGCTGAATTGCGTAAAGCAATGCCATTCGTTGGTCAAAACGACGATGACGCATTCAAAATCTATAACTAATGTGATAGTCTCAAAAACCAGTCTAGTACTGGTTTTTTGTGTTCTGAAGAGAGTAGTTGGGAATCCGACTGCTCTTTTTGGGTAAAAAAACTCACTCCATTAAGGAGTGAGAATAGCTATAAATTAGTAAGTCAAGACAAAGTTTTTCTTCTTACCACGACGGATAACAGTAATTTCATTATCAATTTTATCTGCATCTGAGAGGGTGTAATTCAAGTCTTGTACACGTTCACCATTGATGTAGATAGCACCGTTTTGGACATCTTCACGTGCTTGGCGTTTAGAAGGTGAAATCTTAGCATTGACGAGAAGTTCAACGATGTTCAGATTTTCATCTGCTGAGATCTCATAAGTTGGGACACCGTTAAGGGCAACTTTAAGGTCACGTGCTGAGAGAGCTTTAAGGTTACCAGCGAAGAGTTGTTCAGTGATGTGAACAGCTTGTTCGTAGGCTTCTTTACCGTGAACCAAAGTAACAACTTCGCGAGCCAAAACCTTTTGTGCTAAACGTTGGTGACGAGCTTGGTCAAATTCTTTACCGATTTCTTCGATTTCTTCAAGTGACAAGAAAGTGAAAATCTTCAAGAAGCGAACAGCATCATCATCCATAACGTTGAGCCAGAATTGGTACATTTCGTAAGGTGTTGTTTTAGTAGCATCAAGCCAGACAGCGTTACCTTCAGATTTACCGAATTTTTTACCAGTTGAATCTGTGATAAGTGGAACTGTAATAACGTGTCCAGATTTATCTGCTTTACGACGCAAGAGCTCAGTACCTGCTGTCATGTTACCCCATTGGTCAGAACCACCAATTTGGAGGGTTACGCCGTACTTATCGTTGAGTTCATAGAAATCGTAACCTTGCATGATTTGGTAGGCAAACTCAGTGTAAGAGATACCTGTTTCGATACGTTTCTTAACAGATTCCTTACTCATCATGTAGTTAACTGTGAAGTATTTACCCACGTCACGCAAGAAATCGATGAAGCTGACTGAACCAAACCAATCATAGTTGTTAACCATAACGGCTTTATTGTCACCATTTTCAAAATCAAGGAAACGAGAGAGCTGACCTTGGATTTTTTCAACCCAACCTTCAACGGTTTCTTTGGTTTGGAGGCTACGTTCAGCATCTTTAAATGATGGGTCACCAATCAAACCTGTTGCACCACCAACGAGGGCGTAAGGTTTGTGTCCAGCCAATTGAAGTCGGCGACTTGTAAGGATAGCTACAAGGTGTCCAAGGTGGAGACTGTCTGCGGTTGGGTCATAACCAGTGTAGTATGAGACTGGTCCCTCTTCAAAGGCTTTTACAAGGGCTTCTTCATCTGTGGTTTGAAAAATCAAGCCACGTGCTTTTAGTTCTTCAAAAATTGTCATGATATTCTCCAGTAAAGTATATTCTGCACCATTATACCAAAAGAAAGTAGTCCTATGCAAGCTTTGTCAAAGTTTGTTATAATAGGCTTTGAGGTATTTCTATGAATTTTGAAAAAATAATAAATTATTTTAGACGACTAGGGCAGGCTATTCGCACAAAGTCTGCTGGTCCTAGGTCTAAAAGAGGAGATAAATCTTTTAATGAAAGGAAAGCTACGACTGATTCTAAGTGGAATCGTAAGCAAGGGAGAAAGTCGCCTGAGGACCGGATGACACTCTTAGACATGGGTGATGTTTTCTTAAAAACCTTAAAGCTCTTGTCTGATTTCTTTTATGTGGTTATTATCGTCCTTACCTTGTTCGGTGCAGGAATTGGTTTGGGTTATTTGGGGAGTCAAATTGAGTCTGTTCCGTCGATTAAGGACAAAACCTTGTTGAATCAGATTAGTGAGGTTAGTTTGGTATCTTCGATGAGCTATTCCGATTCCAAGAAGATTGCGGATATTGACACTGACTTGCTGAGAACGCCTATTGAGAGTGATGCGATTTCTAACAATGTCAAAAATGCCATCATTGCGACTGAGGATGAAAATTTTAAGAAGCATAAGGGTGTTGTGCCAAAGGCAGTATTTAGGGCTTTGGTGTCATCAGTTTTGGGAGTTGGCTCTTCAAGTGGTGGTTCGACGCTAACGCAGCAGTTAATCAAGCAACAGGTAACAGGAGATGCACCAACCTTTAAACGTAAGGCGGCAGAGATTATCTATGCCTTACAATTGGAGCGTCGTGTTTCTAAAAATGAAATTTTAACCGATTATCTGAACGTTTCTCCTTTTGGACGTAATAACAAGGGGAAAAATATTGCTGGAATTGAGGAGGCTGCTCAAGGTATCTTTGGGGTATCTGCGACGGATTTGACAGTTCCTCAGGCGGCCTATCTGGCAGGATTGCCACAGAGCCCGATTGTCTACTCACCTTATACAGCTGACGGTCAATTAAAAAACGCAGAGGATCTTTCTTATGGCTTGGCACGTCAACAAGATGTACTCTACAATCTTTATCGCGGCGGCTATCTAGATAAGTCGCAGTACGAAAGCTATAAGAGTTATGACATCACTAAAGATTTCAAGGCCGGTGAGAAGTCCGATGCCGTAAGTCATGACTATTTGTACTATTCTGTCATGTCTGAGGCTCAGGATGTCATGTATGATTACCTCGTTAAACGTGACAAGGTATCGAGTCAAGAGTTGAAAAATGATAAGACAAAGGAAAGCTATCGCGAGAGGGCTCTTCAAGAGCTCCAAACAGGTGGCTACAGCGTTAAGACAACTATTGATAATGCAGTTTATAATGCGATGCAAGATGCTGCGAGTCAATATGGTGGCCTCCTCGACCAGGGTGGCAACAGTGGAGTTGAAGTCGGAAATGTACTCATGGATAATGCGACCGGAGCAATTCTAGGATTTGTTGGTGGTCGTAGTTACGAAAATAACCAAAATAACCATGCCTTTGATACGGCACGCTCCCCAGGCTCATCTATTAAGCCTATTATCGCTTATGGAATTGCTATTGATCAAGGTTTGATGGGTAGCTCAAGTATCCTTTCTAACTACCCAACTAATTTTACGGGTGGAACGCCTATTCTCCATGATGGTGATAAAGGTACAGCTATGATGAACCTACAAGAGGCACTCAATACCTCATGGAACATTCCAGCCTTTTGGACTTACCAAATGCTTCAACGTCATGATGTTGATGTTGAGGGTTATATGACCAAGATGGGTTATAAGATTGCTAACTACAATATCGAGAGTTTACCTCTTGGCGGGGGAATTGAAACCACGGTTGCCCAGCAAGTAAATGCCTATCAAATGCTTTCCAATGGTGGCGTCTATGAGAAGGGCCATATGATTGATAGTATTACTGACCGGACTGGCGAAGTCATCTATCAGCATAAATCTGAAGGAGTTCAAGTCTTTTCAAGAGCTACGGCTAGTATCATGGATAACTTACTCAAAGAAGTGGTAGTTAAAGGAGCGACGACGCAATTTCATTCTGAATTGAAAAATGTCAATGGTGCAGCAGCTTCAGCGGACTGGATGGGTAAAACAGGAACGACAGATAACTTTGCGGATGCTTGGTTGATTGTGTCAACGCCTGGTATTACTCTTGGTGGTTGGGCTGGTTATGACAATAATACACCAACCAATTCTAAAACGGGTTACATATATAATTCCCAATATATGGCTCGTTTGACTTCCGCTATCTATAATGCTAATCCAGCTATTTTCAAAACGGGAGATAAGTTTAATATCGATTCAAGTGCCATTAAGGCAAGTGTGCTCAAATCAACAGGTCTTAAACCAGCAACAGTGTCTGTCAATGGTCGTAATGTTTCTGTAAGTGGTGAAATGGTTGATACTTACTGGGCTAAAAATGGACCTGGAGATACGACTTACAAGTTTGCTATTGGTGGAACTGACAGTGACTATCAAAAAGCCTGGTCTAGTATTCTTGGAGGGCATTAGGAATTACCAAGAAAACTTGCAAAAAAGTAAAAAATTAGGTATAATATAGGTAACTATTTGTCGTCTTACTTGGTTGAAATATTGTCCAATCAAGAGATACAGCAGTTAAATCAACGTTTTTTCGGTCAGATTTAGCTGCTATTTTTGTGCTTATTTTTAGGATTTCCAAGTGTTGTAACGCATATTTAAAGGTTCTAAAAATTCACAGATTAAGTTTTCGCTTATCATTAATCAGTTAAGTGGATCTTAGTGTTTAATCACTTGTCAATGGGACAAGCAACTGAAAGAGGCAGGAGACAAATATTTAAAGTGCACGACTTGCAAAGCAGGTCTCGAATGTAGAAAAGGAGTAGAAGACTTGGCAGGACATGACGTTCAATACGGGAAACATCGTACCCGTCGTAGTTTTTCAAGAATCAAAGAAGTTCTTGATTTACCAAACTTGATTGAAATCCAAACGGATTCATTCAAAGAATTCTTGGATACTGGTCTTAAAGAGGTTTTTGAGGATGTACTTCCTATCTCAAACTTCACAGACACTATGGAATTGGAATTCGTTGGTTACGAATTGAAAGAGCCTAAGTATACACTTGAAGAAGCTCGTATCCACGATGCATCATACTCAGCACCTATCTTTGTGACTTTCCGTCTTATTAACAAAGAAACAGGTGAAATCAAAACTCAGGAAGTCTTCTTCGGAGATTTCCCTATTATGACTGAGATGGGTACTTTCATCATCAATGGTGGTGAACGTATTATCGTTTCTCAGTTGGTGCGCTCACCTGGTGTTTACTTTAACGATAAGGTTGATAAAAACGGTAAAGTGGGTTATGGATCAACAGTTATCCCTAACCGTGGGGCATGGCTTGAGCTCGAAACAGATTCAAAAGACATCGCCTACACTCGTATCGACCGTACACGTAAGATTCCATTCACAACGCTTGTGCGTGCGCTTGGATTCTCAGGTGATGACGAAATTGTTGATATCTTTGGTGATAGCGAGTTGGTTCGTAACACCATTGAAAAAGATATCCACAAAAACCCAGCAGATTCACGTACTGATGAAGCGCTTAAAGAAATTTATGAACGTCTTCGTCCAGGTGAACCAAAAACTGCCGATAGCTCACGTAGCTTGCTTGTAGCTCGTTTCTTTGATCCACGTCGTTATGACTTAGCTGCTGTTGGCCGTTACAAAGTCAACAAAAAACTTAACATCAAGACACGTCTTTGGGGACAAACAATTGCTGAAAACTTGGTAGATCCTGAAACAGGTGAAATCCTTGTTGAAGCTGGTACTGAAATGACACGTGATGTGATTGATTCAATCGCAGAATACTTGGATGGTGATTTGAACAAATTTGTATACACACCAAACGATTATGCGGTGGTTACAGAACCTGTTGTTCTTCAAAAATTCAAGGTTGTTGCACCAAATGATCCAGACCGTGTGGTTACAATTGTTGGTAATGCCAACCCAGATGACAAAGTTCGTGCTTTGACAACAGCGGATATCTTGGCTGAAATGAGCTACTTCCTCAACCTTGCTGAAGGTATCGGTAAAGTAGACGATATCGACCACCTTGGTAACCGTCGTATCCGTGCTGTTGGTGAATTGCTTGCTAACCAATTCCGTATTGGTTTGGCTCGTATGGAACGTAACGTACGTGAGCGTATGTCAGTTCAAGATAACGAAGTCTTGACACCACAACAAATCATCAATATTCGCCCTGTAACTGCAGCTGTTAAAGAATTCTTTGGTTCTTCACAGTTGTCACAGTTCATGGACCAACACAACCCATTGTCAGAGTTGTCACACAAACGTCGTTTGTCAGCCTTGGGACCTGGTGGTTTGACACGTGACCGTGCCGGATATGAAGTTCGTGACGTGCACTACACGCACTACGGTCGTATGTGTCCAATTGAAACACCTGAAGGACCTAACATCGGTTTGATCAATAACTTGTCTTCATACGGACACCTTAACAAGTACGGTTTCATTCAAACACCATACCGTAAGGTTGACCGTGCAACTGGTAAAGTAACCAACGAAGTAGTTTGGTTGACTGCCGACGAAGAAGATGAGTACACAGTTGCTCAGGCTAACTCTAAATTGAACGAAGATGGAACATTTGCAGAAGAGATCGTTATGGGGCGTCATCAAGGTAATAACCAAGAGTACCCATCACACCTTGTAGATTTCGTGGATGTTTCTCCTAAACAGGTAGTTGCCGTTGCGACAGCATGTATTCCTTTCTTGGAAAACGATGACTCTAACCGTGCCCTCATGGGTGCCAACATGCAACGTCAGGCTGTGCCTTTGATTGATCCTAAAGCACCTTATGTTGGTACTGGTATGGAATATCAAGCTGCCCACGATTCAGGAGCTGCAGTTATTGCTCAACACGACGGTAAAGTTGTCTACTCTGATGCTGATAAAGTTGAAGTTCGTCGTGAAGATGGTTCTCTTGATGTTTATACTATTCAAAAATTCCGTCGTTCAAACTCAGGTACTGCCTATAACCAACGTACTTTGGTTAAGGTTGGCGATATTGTTGAAAAAGGTGATTTTATCGCTGACGGTCCATCTATGGAAGGTGGAGAAATGGCCCTCGGTCAAAACCCTATTGTCGCATACATGACATGGGAAGGTTACAACTTCGAGGATGCCGTTATCATGAGTGAGCGTCTTGTGAAAGATGACGTTTATACATCTGTTCACTTGGAAGAATTCGAATCAGAAACACGTGATACAAAGCTTGGGCCTGAAGAAATCACACGTGAATTGCCAAACGTTGGTGAAGAAGCCCTCAAAGACCTTGACGAAATGGGTATTATCCGTATCGGTGCTGAGGTTAAAGAAGGCGACATTCTTGTTGGTAAGGTAACACCTAAGGGTGAAAAAGACCTTTCTGCTGAAGAACGTCTTCTCCACGCTATCTTTGGTGATAAATCTCGTGAAGTACGTGATACATCACTCCGTGTACCTCACGGTGGTGATGGTGTCGTTCGTGATGTTAAAATCTTCACACGTGCAAACGGTGATGAATTGCAATCAGGTGTTAACATGCTTGTTCGTGTTTACATCGCTCAAAAACGTAAGATCAAGGTCGGAGATAAGATGGCCGGTCGTCACGGTAACAAAGGGGTTGTTTCTCGTATTGTTCCTGTTGAAGACATGCCTTACCTTCCAGACGGTACACCAGTTGATATCATGTTGAACCCTCTTGGGGTGCCATCACGTATGAACATCGGTCAGGTTATGGAACTTCACCTTGGTATGGCTGCTCGTAACTTGGGTATTCACATCGCAACACCAGTCTTTGACGGGGCAAGCTCAGAAGACCTCTGGGATACTGTTCGTGAAGCAGGTATGGATAGTGATGCTAAGACAATCCTTTACGATGGCCGTACAGGTGAACCATTTGATAACCGTGTGTCAGTCGGTGTCATGTACATGATCAAACTTCACCACATGGTTGATGATAAACTTCACGCTCGTTCAGTAGGTCCTTACTCACTTGTTACCCAACAACCTCTTGGTGGTAAAGCACAATTTGGTGGACAACGTTTCGGTGAGATGGAGGTTTGGGCCCTTGAAGCTTATGGTGCATCAAATATCCTTCAAGAAATCTTGACTTACAAGTCAGATGACGTTAACGGACGTTTGAAAGCCTATGAAGCTATCACTAAAGGTAAACCAATTCCAAAACCAGGTGTACCAGAATCATTCCGAGTACTCGTTAAAGAATTGCAATCACTTGGTCTTGATATGCGTGTCCTTGATGAGGATGACTACGAAGTTGAATTGCGTGATCTTGATGAAGGTGAAGACGACGATGTCATGCACGTCGATGATCTTGAAAAAGCACGTGTACAACAAGCCAAAGAAGCTGCTGAATTAGAAAAAGCTAAAGAAGAAGCTTCAGATAAAACAGAATAAATAAGCTTTAGGGAGGGAGTCCACTCTCTCTGCTAAGGTAGCTGATAAAGGTGAGAATAGCGCTGCTATTGTCAATAGAACAAAAGAAAGGTAATACTAGTGGTTGACGTAAATCGATTTAAAAGTATGCAAATCACACTAGCTTCACCAACTAAGGTCCGTTCATGGTCTTATGGTGAAGTTAAGAAACCTGAAACAATCAACTACCGTACGCTCAAACCAGAACGCGAAGGTCTCTTCGACGAAGTAATCTTTGGTCCTACTAAAGACTGGGAATGTGCGTGTGGGAAATACAAACGTATCCGTTATAAAGGTATCGTTTGTGACCGCTGTGGTGTTGAAGTAACACGTGCTAAGGTTCGTCGTGAACGTATGGGTCACATCGAGTTGAAGGCACCAGTATCACACATCTGGTACTTCAAGGGAATCCCTTCTCGTATGGGATTGACTTTGGACATGAGTCCTCGTGCGCTTGAAGAAGTTATTTACTTCGCAGCTTACGTGGTTATCGATCCAAAGGAAACACCACTTGAACCAAAATCTCTCTTGACAGAACGTGAATATCGTGAAAAATTGCAAGAGTATGGACATGGTTCATTTGTCGCTAAAATGGGTGCAGAAGCTATCCAAGATCTCTTGAAACAAGTGGATTTGGAAGCTGAAATTGCTGAACTCAAAGAAGAGTTGAAGACAGCAACTGGTCAAAAACGTGTTAAAGCAGTTCGTCGTTTGGACGTTCTTGATGCCTTCTATAAGTCTGGTAACAAACCAGAATGGATGGTTCTTAACATTTTGCCAGTATTGCCACCAGACCTTCGTCCAATGGTTCAATTGGATGGTGGACGTTTTGCGGCATCAGACTTGAACGATCTTTATCGTCGTGTTATCAACCGTAACAACCGTTTGGCTCGTTTGCTTGAATTGAATGCCCCAGGTATCATCGTGCAAAACGAAAAACGTATGTTGCAAGAAGCGGTAGATGCCCTTATTGATAATGGACGTCGTGGTCGTCCAATTACTGGACCAGGTAGTCGTCCACTTAAATCTTTGAGCCACATGCTTAAAGGTAAACAAGGTCGTTTCCGTCAAAACTTGCTTGGTAAACGTGTTGACTTCTCTGGACGTTCCGTTATCGCCGTTGGTCCAACACTTAAAATGTACCAATGTGGTGTGCCACGTTTGATGGCCATCGAACTTTTCAAACCATTTGTGATGCGTGAAATCGTTGCGCGTGAATACGCAGGTAACGTGAAAGCCGCTAAACGTATGGTTGAACGTGGTGATGAACGTATTTGGGATATTCTTGAAGATGTTATCAAGGAACACCCAGTACTTCTTAACCGCGCACCTACCCTCCACCGTTTGGGTATCCAGGCCTTTGAACCAGTCTTGATTGATGGTAAGGCCCTTCGTCTTCACCCATTGGTATGTGAGGCCTACAATGCCGACTTTGACGGTGACCAAATGGCCATCCACGTTCCATTGTCTGAAGAAGCTCAAGCTGAAGCACGTTTGCTCCTTCTTGCGGCTGAACACATCCTTAACCCTAAAGACGGAAAACCGGTCGTAACGCCATCTCAGGATATGGTTCTTGGTAACTACTACTTGACTATGGAAGAAGAAGGCCGTGAGGGTGAAGGTATGGTCTTCAAGGATATTGATGAGGCAGTTATGGCTTATCGTAATGGTTATGTTCACTTGCATAGCCGTGTAGGTATTGCAGTAGACAGCATGCCTGATAAACCTTGGAAAGAAAACCAACTTCACAAGATTTTGGTTACAACTGTTGGTAAGATTCTCTTTAACTCAATCATCCCAGCAGAAATTCCATATCTTCAAGAAACAACAAATGAGAACTTGACAGATAGTACACCAGATAAATACTTCCTTGAACCAGGTCAAGATATCCAAACAGTTATTGATAGTTTGGAAATTAATGCACCATTCAAGAAGAAAAATCTTGGTAACATCATCGCTGAAACCTTCAAACGTCTTCGTACGACTGAAACATCAGCCTTCCTTGACCGTTTGAAAGACCTTGGTTACTACCACTCAACACTTGCTGGTTTGACAGTGGGTATCGCCGATATCCCAGTTATCGATAACAAACAAGAAATTATCGATGCTGCTCACCACCGTGTTGAAGAAATTAACAAGGCCTTCCGTCGTGGTTTGATGACAGATGATGACCGTTATGTTGCTGTTACAACAACATGGCGTGAAGCGAAAGAAGCCCTTGAAAAACGTCTGATTGAAACACAAGATCCTAAGAACCCAATCGTTATGATGATGGACTCAGGAGCTCGTGGTAACATCTCTAACTTCTCTCAACTTGCCGGTATGCGTGGTTTGATGGCCGCTCCTAACGGACGTATCATGGAATTGCCTATCCTTTCAAACTTCCGTGAAGGTTTGAGCGTTTTGGAAATGTTCTTCTCAACTCACGGTGCGCGTAAAGGTATGACCGATACGGCCCTTAAGACAGCCGACTCAGGTTACCTTACTCGTCGTTTGGTTGACGTTGCCCAAGATGTTATTATCCGTGAAGACGACTGTGGAACAGACCGTGGTCTTCTTATCCGTGCGATTACTGATGGTAAAGAGGTTACGGAAACACTTGAAGAACGTCTTCAAGGTCGTTACACTAAGAAATCAGTTAAGAATCCTACAACAGGTGAAGTAATCGTAGGTCCAGATACTTTGATTACTGAAGACATGGCTGCTGCTATTGTCAATGCTGGTGTTGAAGAAGTAACTATCCGTTCAGTCTTTACATGTAACACACGTCACGGTGTCTGCCGTCACTGTTATGGTATCAACTTGGCAACAGGTGATGCGGTTGAAGTTGGTGAAGCAGTTGGTACTATCGCCGCTCAATCTATCGGGGAACCTGGTACACAGCTTACTATGCGTACCTTCCACACCGGTGGGGTAGCCTCAAATACCGATATCACACAGGGTCTTCCACGTATCCAGGAAATCTTTGAAGCACGTAACCCTAAAGGGGAAGCGGTTATCACTGAAGTTAAGGGTACTGTTATTGAAATCGAAGAAGATGCTGCAACACGTACTAAGAAAGTCTTCGTTCAAGGTAAGACTGGAATGGGTGAATACGTTGTTCCATTTACAGCTCGTATGAAAGTTGAAGTGGGTGACGAAGTACACCGTGGTGCGGCCTTGACAGAAGGTTCAATCCAACCTAAACGTCTCCTTGAAGTACGTGATACCTTGTCAGTTGAAACTTATCTTCTTGCAGAAGTACAAAAAGTTTACCGTAGCCAAGGGGTAGAAATCGGTGACAAACACGTCGAAGTAATGGTTCGTCAAATGCTTCGTAAAGTACGTGTTATGGATCCAGGTGATACAGATCTCCTTCCAGGTACACTTATGGACATTTCTGACTTCACAGATGCTAACAAAGATATTGTTATCTCTGGTGGTGTTCCTGCAACATCTCGTCCAGTCCTTCTTGGTATTACGAAAGCCTCACTTGAAACAAATTCATTCTTGTCAGCGGCTTCCTTCCAAGAAACAACACGTGTCCTTACAGATGCAGCTATCCGTGGTAAGAAAGACCATCTCCTTGGTCTTAAAGAAAATGTTATCATTGGTAAGACTATCCCTGCTGGTACAGGTATGGCCCGTTACCGTAACATTGAACCACTTTCAGTTAACGAAGTTGAAGTTATTGAAAACATTGCTGTTGATGAAGCAATTGTGGAATCATCTGAAGACTAAAACGAAAGCAAAAGAACTCACAATGAATTGTGAGTTCTTTTCGTATTTATATGACTAGAATTTCTTCTATTTTTGATAAATATAAAATATAAGACCATTTTTTTTATCTTTTCCAGAAAATTTTGTATAATAAGAACACCAAAGATGAAGTGAGAAAGAAAAATGTACCAAGTAGTTGAAATGAAAGGGGATTTGGAACCGTGGTGGTTCCTAGAAGGCTGGCAAGAGGATATCATCAGTACTAAGGAATTTGAAAATTTTTACGATGCCCTCAAGTACTATAAAAAACTTTGGTTTGCGATGGAAGAAACCTTGCCAAGTTATATCAGCCGTAGTAGTGTCATGACTGCTTTTTGGGACCAAGAGGATAAGCACTGGTGTGAGGAGTGTGACGAATACCTGCAGGTCTATCAATCGATTGCTCTTTTGGATGATTGGCAGGAAATTCCTGAGGAAAAATACCGTCCGGGATATGAAAAGCGAAATGACCTTCCAAATCATGCCCACTGTAAAATTAAACGTTAAATAAAGCAGAAGCTCGAAATTTTCGAGCTTTTTTTCATTTTCTTAAACTTTTTACGAATAGGTCTATGAGGAGGTCCTTATGGTAACAGAATTTGCTAAGGAAATGATCAAAAATGCTGATAGTTGTGGGGCTCAAGATATCTATGTCATTCCACGTCAGGATAATTATGAGCTCTATCTGCGAGTTGGCCAGGAGAGGAGATTAATTGATGTATATCGGCCTGATTTCATGGCTAGTCTTATTGGTCACTTTAAATTTGTGGCGGGAATGATGGTGGGTGAGAAGCGTAGGAGTCAACTAGGTTCCTGTGACTATGATTGTGGTGATGGTCAAAGGGTTTCTCTGCGTTTGTCTACCGTTGGGGATTATCGCGGCTTAGAAAGTTTAGTTATTCGGGTTCTACATTCCGAACGTCGAGAATTAGTGTACTGGAATCAAGGAATCCAGCCTATTATGGATGCTTTGGATTATCGTGGATTATATCTCTTTGCAGGTCCCGTTGGTTCTGGAAAGACTACGCTTATGCATGAGTTGGTTCAGGAGCGTTTTAAGGGGCATCAGGTGATTTCGATTGAGGATCCTGTGGAAATTAAACAGGATAATGTTTTGCAACTTCAGGTGAATCAAGCAATTGACATGACCTATGATAATTTGATTAAGCTATCACTGCGTCACCGCCCGGATGTTTTGATTATTGGAGAAATTCGAGATAAGGAGACTGCTCGAGCGGTTATTAGAGCTAGTCTGACGGGAGTGACTGTTCTTTCAACTATTCACGCAAAGAGTGTGGCAGGTGTTTATGAGCGTCTTCTGGACCTCGGTGTAGATAAGTCTGAGTTGGATAATGCCCTTCAAGGGATTGCCTATATGCGTTTGATTAAGGGAGGAGGTGTGATTGATTTTGCCAGTGAAAATTTCCAAAGCCATTCGTCAACCAGCTGGAACCAGCAGTTGGAAGGCTTGGTTCAACAAGGATATCTCACTGAAGGGGATATCAAAGGGGAAAAAATTAAAGATTAATCAGCAAGTCAAGGTTATCCAGCTTTTCAAACAACTTCTAAAGGCAGGGTTTACTTTAACTGAAATCGTAGCCTTTTTGGAGCGAAGTCACTTGTTGAAAGAATCGTCATTATCTCTTATGAAAGCAAGCTTAATGCGAGGCGACAGGCTAGACCAGATGTTTGCGTCAGTGGGTTTTTCGGACAATATTGTTACTCAGATTGCCCTTGCTGATAAGCACGGTAATCTTCTAGGGAGTTTAACCAAGATTGAAACCTACATGCTTCGCATGACTAAGGTTCGTAAGAAACTCATGGAGGTAGCGACCTACCCTATCCTACTCCTGGGTTTCCTGATTCTGATTATGTTAGGACTTAAAAATTATCTTTTACCTCAACTGTTAGAGGGTGATGGTAAGGATAATTGGGCTGTACAGTTGGTTCAAATCTTTCCCCAGCTCTTCTTTGTGAGTTTGTGTGGACTTCTTGTATTAAGCTTAATTCATTATCTATGGGTCAAACACCAGCCAGCCCTTGTCTTTTATCGACGAATGGCAAAAATCCCTTTCATAGGCCAAACTGTCAGGCTATATACGACCGCCTATTATGCTAGGGAATGGGGAAATCTCTTAGGACAAGGCGTTGACCTGTTAGACTTGGTTTCTCTTATGCAAGAGCAAAAGTCCAAGCTCTTTCGTGAGCTGGGGGCTGATTTAGAAGAGGCCTTGATGCTAGGACAGAGTTTTCCTGACCGTATTGCTACTCACCCTTTTTTCACTAAGGAACTATCCTTGATTATTGCTTATGGAGAGGCTAATGCTAGGTTGGGCTATGAGTTAGAAGTCTATGCTGAAGAGGTTTGGCAGGCTTTCTTTAACCGTCTTAATAAGGCAACAACCTTTGTGCAACCCCTCATTTTTGTTATTGTTGCTGTCGTGATTGTAATGATCTATGCAGCCATGCTATTACCAATGTATCAAAATATGGAAGGAATGATATCATGAAAATGATGTTTAAAAAATTGAATGCCGTTAAACTACGAGCTTTTACGTTAATTGAAATGCTAGTCGTGCTTCTCATTATCAGTATTCTCCTCTTGCTTTTTGTTCCTAACTTGAGTAAGCAGAAGGATTCTGTTAAAGAGACTGGAAATGCGGCTGTGGTCAAGGTCGTGGATTCTCAAGCAGAACTTTATGAAATGAAGAATAACAAGACAGCTAGCTTAGCAGCTCTTGTTTCAGAAGGTCAAATAACGCAAAAACAGGCAGATTCATACAATGATTACTATGCGAAACATGGTGGCGAAAGCCGCTCAGTGGCCAATTAGAGCCTTCACCTTGTTGGAGAGTCTGGTGACACTAGCAGTGGTTGCCTTTCTCACTCTGAGTTTGTCAGGCTCAGTGACAGGTATTTTTCAACAGGTTGAAACTAACCTTTTTTATCTGCGCTTTGAGTACCTATACCGAGATAGTCAGCGCTTGGCAGCGGCAGAAGGGGCCAATGTTGAATTGCAGTTGACCAAGGATAAAATCAGTAACGGAAAATCCAGTCTGGTGATTCCTAAAAGTATTCATCTTGATAAGGGGCAGACGCTAATGTTTGATGCCAAAGGAGGCAACTCGAGCCTCACCAAGATTCGTTTTTCAAGTGATAAGGAGGTGGTGACCTATCAGCTTAACATGGGCAGCGGTAAATATAAAAAGACGGTCTCTTAGAGGCTATATTCTTATCGAAAGCCTGGTAGCAATGGCTGTCTTAGTGCTTGTCAGTGGTCTTATATTAGATCAAATCAATACCAATCGTAGGTTAATGGCTAGGAATCTCCACCAACAGGAGGTTTTGAGTGTGGCAACCATGGCAGTTCAGACCAAACAGGATCAGTTGACCTTAAATGGTATCACAGTGACAGTAAAACGTAGCAAGCAAGGTATCGCGGTTTATGAATCAGGAAAGGAGATTATTCATGTCTCTAAATAGTAAGGTCCGCGCCTTTACCCTCTTGGAATGTCTAGTAGCCTTGTTGGTGATTGCTGGTTCAATTCAAGTTTATCAAGGTCTGACCACAGTATTGGTGAGCAATGTTAAGCAGGTCAAGCAACAAGAAAACCAAGACTGGCTCCTATTTGTCCAACAAATGGAGGCAGAATTAGAAGGTTGTCAGTTGGTAAAGGTAGAGGGGAACAAACTCTATGTCAAGCAGGATAATCAAGACCTGGCTTTTGGCCTTTCAAGTGCTACTGATTTTCGAAAAACAAATGCTGACGGTCGAGGCTACCAACCAATGCTTTTCAATGTAAAAGCTAGTACAATTAGTCAAAATAACCAGATAGTCACCATCCAAGTGACTCTTAAAAATGGGCTACAAAGGAGTTTTGTTTATGCTTTTGAAAAAACAGGTTAGGGGAGGCGTTCTTCTCTACGCTCTTTTTATGGCTGGCATTTTCACACTTCTTCTGCATGTTTATCTGGAGCGGGTGGTTGCTAGCTCTAGACAGAACCAAGCACAAATGATCTCCAGTCAGAGTCGTCTCATGGCAGAGATGACCATGGACTTGGCGGACAAGGAAGCAGGTGCTTTTAGTTTCTCTCAGGGAACTACGACTTATGAGGTTAAGGACAAACAAGTGATTGTTAGAGTTGCCAGTAAAGGCCAAATCAAGACCTATCGTTATGTGAAGAAGCAGGAGCAGAAATAGAAATTCTCTTTCCTTTTTGATATGATAGAAGGACGGAGGAAATCATGAATTTTGAAGCAATTGAGACAGCCTTTGAGCTGTTGTTAGAAAATGTCCAAACCATTGAAAATGATCTTGGAACCCATGCTTACGATGCGCTTATTGAGCAAAATTCCTATTATTTGGGGGCTGAGGTAGCTAATGAAGTCATCATCAAAAACAACGAGAAATTACGTGCCCTTAATCTAAGCAAAGAGGAGTGGCGTCGCGCTTTTCAGTTCTTGTTTATCAAGCTAGGGCAATTGGAAGCCTTACAAGCCAATCACCAATTTACACCTGATGCTATTGGATTTATCATTCTTTACCTACTTGAAGGGTTGACCAAGGACGACCAATTAGATGTTTTGGAGATTGGTTCGGGGACAGGAAACTTGGCTGAGACTCTTCTAAATAATAGTCAGAAAACCCTTAATTATATGGGAATGGAAGTTGACGATCTCCTTATCGATTTGTCAGCTAGTATTGCTGATGTGGTGAATTCAAGTGCAGTTTACATCCAAGAAGATGCTGTTCGACCACACATTCTCAAAGAGAGTGATGTTATTATTAGTGACCTACCTGTTGGTTACTACCCTAATGATGAGATTGCGAGTCGTTTCAAGGTTGCAGCAACTGGTGAACACACCTATGCCCATCACCTTCTCATGGAGCAATCACTCAAGTACTTGAAGAAAGATGGTATTGCTATTCTTTTGGCACCAACTAATCTTTTAACAAGCCCACAAAGTGATTTGCTTAAGAAATGGCTGTCAGGCTATGCTGATATTATTGCAGTTATCACTCTTCCAGAAGCAGCTTTTGGCAATAAACGTAACATGAAGTCTATCTTTGTGCTTAAAAAACAAACTGAAAATGCTCCTGAGACCTTTGTTTATCCACTTAGCGATTTGCAAAACCCAGAGGTCCTCAAAGATTTTACAGAGAATTTTCAAAAATGGAAATCAGATAATTCCATTTTCTAGCAAAACATGTTAGAATAGGACTATATTATTGAAAGCGTTTTACAAAGAGGTGGCTTATGACAAAAACAATAGCAATTAATGCAGGAAGCTCAAGCTTGAAATGGCAACTATATGAGATGCCAGATGAAGTTGTTCTTGCTAAGGGTTTGATTGAACGTATCGGCTTGAAAGATTCTGTTTCAACAGTAAAATTTGATGACCGTTCAGAATCGCAAACTCTAGATATTGCTGACCATGTTCAGGCAGTAAAAATCTTGCTTGATGATTTGATTCGTTTTGATATTATCAAGAGCTATGATGAAATCACAAGTGTTGGTCACCGTGTGGTTGCTGGTGGAGAATATTTCAAAGAATCAAGCTTGGTGGATGAAGATGCCTTGGCTAAGATTGAAGAATTGTCAGCCTTAGCGCCTTTACACAATCCAGGTGCAGCTTCAGGGATTCGTGCCTTTAAGGAGCTCCTCCCAGATATTACAAGTGTTGCTGTTTTTGATACAGCCTTCCATACATCTATGCCAGAAGTGGCCTACCGTTATCCAGTGCCTAATCGTTACTATACAGACTACCAAGTCCGTAAGTATGGAGCACACGGAACTAGTCACCAATATGTTTCTCAAGAAGCAGCTAAGTTGTTAGGTAAGTCAATTGAAGAAACTAAGATTATCACAGCCCATGTGGGAAATGGTGTTTCAATTACTGCGGTTGATGGTGGTAAATCAGTAGACACATCAATGGGGTTGACACCACTTGGTGGCGTTATGATGGGAACACGTACTGGGGACCTTGACCCTGCGATTATTCCATTTGTTATTGATCGTGAGCCTGAAATGGCAGATGCTGAGCGTATCCGTCACGTCTTTAATAAGGAATCAGGTCTTCTTGGCATTTCTGAAAAATCAAGTGATATGCGTGATATCATTGCTGGTAAGAATGCTGGCGATGAAAAATGTGCCTTGGCTTATGATCTTTATGTGGATCGTTTGCGTAAATACATTGCTCAATACTTCGGTGTGTTGAACGGAGCGGATGCTATCGTCTTTACAGCAGGTATTGGTGAAAACTCTGCGGAAGTTCGTGCTTCAGTTTTGGATGGTCTCACTTGGTTTGGTATTGAAGTGGATCCTGAAAAGAATGTCTTTGGACATGTAGGCGATATTACAACAGCAGAGTCAGCTGTTAAAGTATTTGTTATTCCAACAGATGAAGAGTTGGTGATTGCGCGTGATGTTGAGCGCCTTAAAACTAAATAAGTTATCAAAAATTTGATAAGACCAGAAAAGTTGGCCGAGTGATTGGCTAGCTTTTTTGAATGCTCTGAAAGCATCATTTGTCGATGTCTATATATGTGTAATTCAATAAGTAAAGAAAACTTTACAAAAAATGTAAAAAAGACTTTACAAAATATGTAAAGTAGACTATACTATAAATGTAAAGTTAACTTAACAAAGAAAAGTAAGGAGTTTAACTATTTGAAAATAAACGATAAGGTTGAGGTACCACATGGAAACAAAAATTCAGGAACTTCGCAAGGCTAATAAGATTAGTCAGGCAGAGTTAGCAGATGAAATGGGAGTCACGAGACAGACCATCATTTCACTCGAAAAAGGTCGCTATAATGCGTCGTTGGAACTAGCTTTTAAAATTGCTAGATATTTTGGAAAGACTATTGAAGAAGTCTTTATTTTTGAGGAAGATTAAGGAGAAAAGATATGTTTAAACAAGTCATGAAGAAAATTGGTGTTATTGTTTTAGCGCTCACTCTACTAATCTTAGATTTAACACTATTAGGTGCTTTCCCGCTACTTACTCAGGATGGTAAGTTTTCACTTGTGGAGCAAATAGGTTACGGTATTTGGGCATTAGGGAGTTTGACTATTTTTATCGTGATTGCTTATAGATTTAAACTTTTATCGCTTAAAGAGATTAATTGGAGACGTCTCGTTGCGATTGCTTCTCTTAATCTCGTCATCTTTTTCCTAGGTGATCTTCTAGGGTATTTTATTGGTCAGTTAACACACAATGCGACTATGGAAAATCAAGATGCTTTAAATGATATCTTTGCCCACGTACCATTCTATCTTCACCTAGTAGTCGCCGGTTTTATTATTCCGATTATGGAAGAAATCATTTTTAGGGGACTCTTAGCCAAGGTGCTCTTTGGAAAATACTTTAAGACGGGTCTTGTTATTTCCAGTCTTCTCTTTATGGCTGGTCACTCAGCATTTACGCTTCAGACAATTGTCATCTATGGTATTATGTCAGCTGGTCTTGCGATAACATATTATAAGACTAAGCGTATCGAGTACAGTATGGGTGTTCATATCTTAAACAATAGCATAAGTGTACTACTCAGTCTTTTCGTTTAAGGTGAATAAGTGTTTAAAGTTGTCAGTGAAAAAAGTTATATTGCTCTTATAAAGGATAATAAAGGGAGTGTTAAGATATGTTAATAAAAATGTTAGTAGGAAAGAGAAAAACAGAGGATGAGTTTAAGAAATACATTACACGAGTAGCCTGTTCTCTTTTGTCTTTGGGTGTTTTGGGATTGTTTATTATTCGCTCTAACAGTCTTAGTGATTATGCTCTAGGCTTAGTTTTAGGACTTACCATTGGGGTTTATGTTTTGTCAATCTATTATTTTGCGACGCTTACTCATCCTAAACGTCTTCACCAGATGTATATTGCTGCCTATGATGAGCGAAATAAACAGATTTTAATGGCGACAGCAGTTGCAACTCTGATTTTAGAGTTTTTGCTTATCTTTGCTTTGATTGCTCTATATGCCTTTGTCAATATTCAGTTGCCATATGTTACAGTCTTATCAGTCTTGCTCTATGGCTTAGTATTGGGATTTGCTCTTATTCGTCTCATCCTATCTAAAATAGGATAAGAGCCTATATTATCTTGAAAAATTCACCTCTCGTTCTCTTTTTGTCTTGTCAAGTAAGTTTTGTTGTATTATAATAAAGATACAAATAAATGATGAAAAGAGGTGGATTCTCATGAACAAAGGGTCAATTCTCAAACGCTTTCTTTATTTTTTACTAGCTTTCCTAATACTAATTATTGATCAAGTTCCAACCATCTATTTAGGTGTCAAAGATATAAGGCTGGTCTGTCTCTTAATTTTTGTCTTGCTTCTTATGAGCGCAGGAGCTCTTTTCTTAGGAAAACGTCTTGGGCTTTTCGAAGGCTTTAAGGCCCTTTCTTCCCTGAAGGCCTGGGGTATGATTGGCTTGACCTACCTAGGTATTTATATCGTTACTAGGATTGGTTCTATGGTCATGATGATGGAAGGTGTTAGTAATAGCACCAATCAGGCAGCCATAGAAAATGCCCATATGAATCCCTTCCTCCTCATAACGTTTACGGTAATTATGGCACCGATTGTGGAAGAGCTGGTTTTTCGCGGGCTCCTCATGGGACGCGTCTTTAATCCAGATTCTATTGTTGGCTTGATTGTTAGTAGTTTACTTTTTGGCCTTGTTCATATGCCGAATAGTATCGGTGTTTGGATTGTATATGCAGGTATGGGTCTTGCCCTTGGAATAGCATATCGTAAGTTTCAAAAGTTAGAGTACTGTATCATTGCCCATATCATTAACAATAGCATTGCGGTTTCAATGTTGTTACTCTTACAATTTTTAGCGCCATATACCAAATAAAGCTCGGAATCTTCCGAGCTTTTTTCTTATAGTTTTTTGGCTTTAGCAATGGTTGTATCAATACTTGAAACTACACTATGGGTGAGGCCTGTACGCTCAAGGTCCATGAGACCGGCGATAGTAGTCCCACCAGGGCTACAGACCTTGTCAATAAGATCATGTGGACTGTCGCTACCAAGACTGAGATTTTCAGCAGTAGCTAGAACCGTCTGTGTGGCAATGGTCAGAGCGACCTGCTTACTTAGGCCATTTTTGACACCAGCCTTGGCTAGAGCCTCGATAAAGAGGGCGATGTAGGCAGGGCTAGAACCTGCTAGGGCAGTAAAGGTATCAAAGTCTTTCTCAGCCAATTCAACAGTGGTTCCAAAACTGTCTGTGATTTCCTTGGCAACTGCCAAAAGGTCCTCGGATACCTTATCATTAGTGCAAAGACCAGTAGTGCTTTTGAGGATCTGAGCATTAAGGTTCGGCATGATACGAATAAGAGGAAGGTCTGGACTGGTGAGGGAAGCAAGGCGTTCCAAGGTCACTCCAGCAGCCATACTTATGATAGGTTGATGAAAATTGAGACCGGCTAGTACCTTGTCAAACATTTGAGGTTTGATACCAAGGATGACCAGGTCAGCATTATCCAACAATTCCTGATGGGAAGCAGCCGCTTCAACCTCTAGTTCCTCTGCAAGCTGGCGTGAACGAGCCAAGGAAGACCCTGAAATAATGATACGATGTGAGCTTGTATTTAGGCCGTTGATAATGGCTGTTGCCATTTTTCCGACACCGATAAAACCTATAATCATGGGTTACTCCTTATCTTAGTAGTTTTTAATTAAATCTACTGTTGAGCGATCCAACTTCTTAACAATAGCTTGTAAGAAGGCCTGTGCTTCTAGGAAGTCATCCATCGCATAAAGGGTTTGGTGCGAGTGAATGTAGCGGGCACAAACACCGATAGTTGTTGATGGAACACCAGCATTCTGCAAGTGAGCGGCACCAGCATCTGTTCCGCCCGCAGCACAGTAGTATTGGTATTTGATACCCGCTTCTTCAGCTGTAGTCAAAAGGAAATCTTTCATATTTGGCAACATGATGTGACCTGGATCGAAGAAACGAATAAGGGTACCATCGCCTACCTTACCTTGATTACCATAGATATCCCCTGCAGGAGAACAGTCCACTGCAAAGAAAACTTCAGGATCAAATTTAGTGGTAGAGACATGGGCACCACGTAAACCAACTTCTTCTTGAACATTGGCACCAGCAATTAGAGTATTGTTGAGTTCTTGATTCTTAACGTTTTCCAAGAGTTCACGAATCATGAGAACACCATAACGGTTATCCCAAGCTTTAGAAATGACATTCTTTTGATTGGCTGTTAGAATTGTTTCTGATTCAGGAATGATGACATCACCTGGGAAAACACCGTAGGCATTTGCTTCTTCTTGGTTAGCAAAACCAGCATCAAAGACGATATCAGAAACACTAGGAAGACTTGAAGCTCCGCCACTAGCACGTAAGAAATGAGGTGGCACTGAACCTGAGATGACAGGATAGACACGACCGTCACGAGTGTGTAGGGTGAAGCGTTGTGAGCTGACAACCAGTGGGTTCCAACCACCAAGTTCGACGACACGGAAAGTCCCGTCTGCTTTGATTTCCTTAATCATAAACCCAACTTCATCCATGTGGGCAGCCACAAGCACCTTAGGGGCATTTTCTGCTTGGCTATGCTTGATACCGAAAATACCACCGAGACCATCTGTTTGGACCTCATCTACAAGTGGGGTGATGTTTTTGCGAAGGTAGTCGCGTACAGGAGCTTCAAAGCCTGAAGTAGCACTGAGCTCGGTTACTTCTTTAATTTTGTCAAATAGGGTAGTCATAAAATCCTCCTTGAGTAGTACTTGCTACTATTTTAGCACGATTCTCAAGAGATAGGTAGCCTCTCCCCATTCGTCTAAAATTATGGTAAAATGTTTCTTATGAAACGTAAAACATTGGCCTTGTTTGCTGGAGGCGTAGGAGCTTTAGGTCTCTTGGCAATGGCAGAGAAGTATAGACAGTCACGTGCAGAAATGAAGAAGGCTGCATTAATCCAAGATATTAGACAAGAATTATCTCACTTGGGGACTATCGCAGTCCTTTATACAAATCCCACTGATAAGGAAAATCCAGGACTTACAGGAGGTATCGTCTTAGAGGATGGACGTTCCTATAGCTTTGTTTATGCAGAGGATATCTTGACCTATGAGGAGGAGCAGGCATGATTATTCCTAAGAATCTTGAAGAATTGGCAAGCTATGTTGAAAGTGATCAAAAGGTGGTTTTCTTTTTCACTGCCGATTGGTGTCCAGACTGCCAGTTCATCTATCCCGTTATGCCTGAAATTGAAGCCCTCCATCCAGATATGACCTTTGTGCGTGTCAACCGTGATGATTATATGGCTTTGGCGCAAACTTGGAATATTTTTGGTATCCCAAGTTTTGTCGTGACTCAGAAAGGTCAAGAATTGGGACGCTTGGTCAATAAAGCTCGTAAAACCAAAGAAGAAATCACTGCCTTTTTGTCGGAGATTTAAAAGATGAAAATCAATCACTTTCCTAATATCTCTCTTGATATTTCAGAAACTAAAGAAAAGTATCTGACAGAAAAAAATGAGGAGATCATCGAAGAATTATGCCAAATTTTAGTAGAGCATTCCAAAATTGAAAGTGATATCTTCCTAAAACACCAAGAAATAAACACCTACAAAAAGGAAAATAATCTTCCTACACATCAAACTATTCCTGGAGAAATGGAGTTATTTGATGAATTTAAAGAGAAGTTGACTCCTTTAGCTCAAAAACACTTGACTGATAACTGTTATAAAAGAGGTTTTTCAGCTTCTTTTGGTTCTCCAGGCACCTATGATTTTGTGTTAGAGCCCTGTCGAGCTAAGTTTATTATGAAGAGTAAGGCTAAGATGTTTCTCGAATTTTCTTATGGGAATGACTTTTGGTACCATAAACAATTTATCATAAAATTAACAGAGAGTGACTGGAAAATTGACAAGATTAGTTATCGCTATGGTAGTAATGACGATTCTTGGCATGTCAGTCGATTTTAAAATCTATAAAAGAACTATTGAAGGAGAACCCATGATTTTTGCATACAATAAGGAACAAGTTGGTGACGTTTTGTTGGTTATCTTGGAAGATACTAAGGACATCAAACGTAGCGTAGAACGTAAAGGTAAAGTGGCGCGTGTCACAGCTGATGAAACAGGCAAGACTCTTGCTTGGAATATTTTTGAAGCGTCAAGCCTCATTGATATCGAAGGTAACGGTCAAGTTTTCTTGTCAGACCAAGATGTAGCTGTTTTGAACGAGGAATTGGCTAAAGAGGGCTTTGAAGAGCGTTTGGAAAACACACAAGGACCAGTCTTTGTGGTTGGACAAATTGATGAAATGGTTGCACATCCAGACAGTGACCACCTTAACATCTGCCAAGTGAACATCGGTGATAAGAAGGTCCAAATCGTTGCAGGAGCACCAAACGCAGCCCTTGGTCTTAAAACTATCGTAGCTCTTCCTGGTGCTATGATGCCTAGCGGTGCCCTTATCTTCCCAGGAAAACTTCGTGGTGAAGATAGTTATGGTATGATGTGTGCCCCACGTGAGTTGGCACTTCCAAATGCCCCACAAAAACGTGGTATTATTGAACTTGATGATTCAGCAGTAGTCGGAGAGGCTTTTGATCCAGCCAAACACTGGAAAGGGTAAATAAGACAAGAAGCGGTAAGTAAGCCGCTTTTTTTTCAGGAGAGCTCGTCTTGGCAAATGGTTCAAAATTTTCGAGAACCTCTTTATGCTTACCAAGTTCATCATCAAAATATAATAGTATTGCTCTCAATCTCTATTATTTGCCAAAACAACTTTATCCGAGCAATTATCTAAAAAATGTGGCTTCAAGTTTATTAATCAAGTTGTGTTTTATTTATCTGTCAGACTCAGATTTGGTGATGATTATAAAAGAAAGGAAAGTTCAATGGCTTACAACAAACATAAGGGAGTCCTTGTTTTTATGATTCTCTATACAGTCCTCTTTGTTTTTGACGGTATACGAGTATTTGATGCTCCCTTACCTTCTTCTTTAACGACCTATTTAGTTTATACCATCATGTTTTTGTATGGTTGCTTCTTATTTAAGTCTGAATTGCTCAAAAAGTGGGAAGAGGTCAGAAGTTCTAAAAGAAAATTTTTCTTGGGGGTTTTAAAAGGCTGGCTCTTACTTGTCCTGGTGACCATTTTCTTTGGACTACTATCGGCAATATTGAGGCAGGTTTTGGGACTAAGTGAACAAGGACTAAACGAGGCTAATATACAAAGTACCTTTAAAGAACAACCACTACTGATAGCAGTTTTCGCCTGTATCATTGGACCTTTGGTGGAAGAACTCTTTTTCCGTCAAATTTTATTGCATTGTTTACAGAGACATTTGCCAAGCTGGCTAAGCATTTGTGTGGTAGGATTTGTTTTCGCCTTGACCCATATGCACAGTTTGTCTTTATCAGAGTGGGTCAGTGCAGTTGGTTACTTAGGTGGCGGAGTAACCCTTTCAATTATTTATGTGAATGAAAAGGGAAATATTTACTATCCCTTGATGGTTCATGTGCTAGGAAATATTTTATCTTTTATAGTATTGGTCATTGGTAGTATGCAATAAGTGAATTCCAAACTATTTCAGCTTACAAAGAAAAAGGCAAAGGACTCTCGTCTCTCTTCTATCAATAGAAGAACTTCAAAACGGAGTGTTAAAATTATTTTAAGTGGTAACTCTGGGTCAGCAGAGGATGATTTGAGTAAGTAAACTAATGACAAGTTTGTATGGCGATAACTGTTCTTTGAATCGACAGCTCATACCAAGCTTCCTACTTCCTTTGCTAGTAGCTCAGCTCATCTTCAGATGTCTAATATTTAGTGACAAGTACATTTATTGAAGAACTCATCCTGCTTTTCACCCGAATAGATTTTACTTTTTTCTATTTAATTGAAGTCAATAATGTGATATATATATTATTTTTATTCTTGCTTTTTCAAAATCTGTCACTTTTTTTACTTCCGCTTACGAATAGATAGGTGGAGGTAAAAAAATGTATAACAAAG
>ERZ1027240.6-NODE-6-length-87539-cov-12.451088_pt1 | contig 87539 bp, 63 predicted proteins | sample MGYA00519263_ERZ1027240 | MGnify/ENA primary metagenome ERZ1027240 (study PRJEB26926, sample SAMN06164633) | human gut metagenome | biome: ENVO:00009003; feature: ENVO:2100002; material: ENVO:00002003 | host: Homo sapiens | place: USA | collected 2012 ... | reverse complement strand
GTCTGCTGACCATACTGTCCTGCATACTGCTGATTCGTCTGCTGACCATACTGTCCTGCATACTGCTGATTCGTCTGCTGACCATACTGTCCTGCATACTGCTGATTTGCCTGCTGGCCATACTGTCCTGCATACTGCTGGTTTGCCTGCTGACCGTACTGTCCTGCATACTGCTGATTTGTCTGCTGACCATACTGCTGGTTTGTCTGCTGGCCATACTGTCCTGCGTTCTGCTGATCCTGCAGCTGACTGGCAGCATTCTGCTCACTTGCTCCATCAGGAGTTACACCTTCCGGTGTCCCATTCAATTCGTTGTCTCCCATAATATTTCCCTTTCTTTGTCATGCATAGGGTATAACCCTGTTTTTTCCTTCCTATAACAATCTACATAAGTATATACAATATGTAAATATTTTTCCAGTGCCTTTACTGCCGATAAAGCATTGGAAAGACATCGTTAAGAGTTATTAATATTCTTCTTCATCTTCAAATCCCAACCCAAGTCTGCCAAGAATAGATGACGGAACATATGCCTCAATGAATATCCCATCATCCAGGTACTCTTCCGTTTTTATCTCACCATACTTGTGTATGAGACCTGTGAGGCCTGCATCTGAGTAGGCAAATGTATGTCTGATGTATATCTTCTGATTTCTGAGTATCTCCTCTATCGCAGATGCCAGCTCGTCAAGTCCCTGACCGTTTTTCGCAGACACGTAGATAGTTCTGTCTGCCCTGAGATCCCGCACACCAACCAGATCATCTTTTTCAATCTTGTCAACCTTGTTGAATACCGTTATGATAGGCTTCCCTGATTTCTCATCTATCTTGAGCTGTTTCAAAGTGTGGTACACAGTCTCTATGTTCTTATCCAAGTTCACATCTGAGGCATCAACTACATGTATTATAACGTCACAGTATTTTGCCTCCTCAAGTGTTGAGCCAAATGCCTCGACAAGGTGATGAGGCAGTTTCCTTATGAATCCAACAGTGTCCGTGAGCAATATATTCTGACCTCCAGGAAGCCTGTAGTTTCTGGTCGTTGGATCGAGGGTCGCAAATAATTTGTCCTCCTCAAGCACTCCCGCCCCTGTCATAGCATTGAGCAGTGTGGACTTTCCGGCATTTGTATAACCCACTATTCCGGCAACCGGAACCGCACTTCTCTGGCGCTGCTTTCTCTGTTGCATTCTCTGAGCCTCAACGGTCCTAAGTTCCGCCTTGAGCCTTGATATCCTCTCCCTTATAACTCGTCTGTCGATCTCAAGCTTTTTCTCACCTGGGCCTCTTGTGCCTATGCCTCCGCCGAGTCTTGAAAGAGAGTCTCTCATTCCTATAAGTCTGGTCGCCCTGAACTTAAGCTGGGCAAGTTCCACCTGAAGTTTTCCTTCATAGCTTCCTGCATGCGCTGCAAATATATCAAGTATGACCATGGTTCTATCCATAACCTTAATATCCAGTGCATCCTGAAGATTCATGAGCTGGGCAGGTGACAGTTCATCGTCGCAGCATACTCCCGTGGCTCCAAGCTCATATATCATATTCCTGAGTTCCTCAACCTTTCCTCTTCCAAGATACAGGTCATTTGCAATCTTGTCTCTGTTCTGCACAAGCCTGCCCACGACCTCACCGCCCGCCGTGTCTATGAGTTCTGCAAGCTCATCCAGCGAAGCCTGAACCTCAAGAGATACCTCCTTCTGAGTATACCCCCCTGCATCGACGGCAAATATTATTATCTTCTCTCTGATCTTTTCTGCTTCCAGATCATACATTGTACTTTTCTTCTCTGCCATTGATCCACCTCTGCATACGCGCATATGATTACTTAACTATAGTCACCTTTACAGTGTGATACTGTGACCTGTTGCCGGCTGCATCTCTGGCACAGCACACAACCGAATATGTTCCCGGCTCAGCCTTAACCTCGCCCACTGCCACACAGATGGCATCCTCCTTCAGCTCCGACACGTCAGTTCCATCCAATCTGTGACCATTTCCATCGGTTGCCACTGCATTTTTTATGATCGTATCCTCATCCTGGGCTGTGACGTATGATGCTACTATCTGCGCCAGTTCCTCATTCTGTCCGCTGTAATTGGCAACCTTAATCTCAACAGGCATCCTTGTGATGACCGGAGCCGCCTCATCCTCCACTGTTATGACTATACTCTTTGATATCTCCTTACCCTGATCAGTGAAGCTGTACTTGACGTTGTACTTTCCAACCTTTGTATTGTCAACTGTTCCTTCCACTTTTAGCTGGTCAGTGACATCTTCCCTCTGAGAGTTAAATGCCATAACTCCCGCCATGGTGTCGTAATTTTCCCCCTGCTCTATACTATGACTCTCCGCACCATATATTACCGCCTTGCCTGTTGTAGGGTTCTCCTCCACCATATCCGTAGGATCCCATCCCTGCTCATCCGTGTTCTCAAGCTTTGTCACAGGCACAGGTCGTCCAAGAGGTCCGTAGTAATCACTGTCAAATATATCAACGTAGGTTCCGGACTCACAATTCTCGTATATCCATTTTGTATCTGCCACACAGAGACGCACGCATCCAAGTGAAGCCCCTGTTCCAAGCTTGTTGAACTCCCATGTCTCAAGAGAATCCTTCGTTGTGTCGAGATAAGGAACCGAATGGAACAGTGTGTCTCCATCTATCTGTGATACATATTGACCATAACAATCATCAAAGAGTGCAAGCCAATCCCATTTAAGCGCTATGTTGAAAAGTCCTGTCGGAGTCTCCCCAATAGGTGAAACTGAACATCTCATAGCCCTGACCGGCACTGTATAATATCCCGCCGCATCAAGAGTGTACACTGTCACTATATTCTCCTGTCTGTTGATCTTGATCGCATATGGATATCCGTTATCCTCCAGATCATCACCGTTGTAATTTTCCTGATTTTCCTTCTGAGGGACATCTATATCTACATACTGTACATCTCCCTGAACAGTCAGTGGCAATGCCGTTTCTGTAGACTGTGTCGCATCTGTAGAGCCTGCCTTATCACTTTTATCATTTCCTGCCTTGTCACTCCCCACTGTGGTTCCCGTAGCTACTGCCTCGCCTCCGCTCAACTTGTCCAGCTTGCTCTCAAGTCTGTAGTTTTTGACAGCCAGACTTATGACCAGCGCAAGCAGGATTATTGACACGGCATAAATCACCATCCGCTCTATGTCGTACCTTTTACTTCTTTTCTTCTTATTTTTATTTTTTTTGTTATTGTTGTTGTCCATATTTCCCATTTCTTTCTATATATAATATCCGGCTAAACACCGTCTGTCTCTTAGTATGCATAGTTACAACTATTTTAATCGTTTCACTTTAACATAACATTTTATAAAACAAATTAAAACATTTTTCTTCAAAATTTCTCAAATTCCACATTGACTTTATCAGGAACTGTTGTACAATCGAATATCAGGCGTTCAAAATCAAACACATATTATTAAACGTTATACCAATAGATTATCATTGCCCAAGGAGGTTTATATATCATGAAAGATCTGACGGTTGGAAAACCTATGAAAGTCATATGGATGTTCGCAGTACCTATGATACTGGGACAGATTGCACAGCAGTTATACAGTTTTACAGACTCAGCGATCGTGGGCAACTACGTAAGCTCACGGGCACTCGCCGCGGTTGGCGCAACCTCAGTCATTTCGAATATGATAATAGGCTTCCTCAACAGCGGAACCATGGGGCTTGCCATCCCTATAGCCAAATACTACGGTGCAAAGGACCATCACAATATGCGAAGATGTATCGGTGCATCGGCCATCATGACACTGCTGGCATCCATTGTCCTGACAGTTCTGAGTCTCATATTTATAAGACCTATCCTGGTACTTCTCAAAACACCGGACGACATACTGGATATGGCAGCAAGCTACGTTATAATCATAATCGTTGGAATCATATTCTGTTCATTATATAATCTGTGCGCCAACATACTGCGTGCAGTCGGAGACAGCAAGACGCCTCTTATATTCCTCGGTATATCAGTTGTACTCAATATCGTTCTGGATCTTATGTTTATAAGGGCATTTGACATGGGAGTACGGGGTGCAGCCATCGCCACCGATATATCACAGGCACTGGCGGGCATACTTGCCTTGATCTATATACTTGTGAAGGCCAAGCATCTGATTCCGGAGAAGGGTGAGTACTCCGTAGAGAAGAGTGACCGATCAGACCTCATACAGTCCGCACTTGCCATGGGATTTATGAGCTGCATAGTGAACATCGGTACAGTTATACTTCAGAGAGCCATCAATGGACTCGGAACTGATATAGTAACCGCCCACACAGCGGCACGAAAGATATTTGATATCCTCATGTTCATGTTATATATAGTAGGAAATGCTGTAACGACTTATGTAAGTCAGAATATGGGCGCGGGCAGATACGACAGAGTACACCAGGGTGTGAGGGCAGCGATCATCATAAACACTATCATCACCACTGTCATGATCATATTCGGCTGGCTGCTCAGTCCGGCACTTATAAAACTGGTTGCAGGTACATCTGCCAGCGCAATCATCGATCCAGCTGTAAGGTACGTAAGGATCGGCGTGACATGCTTCTATGTACTTGGACCTCTATTCGTGCTGAGATGTGCCATGCAGGGAATGGGCCGGAAGATCGTTCCAGTTATGTCATCCACTATAGAATTGGTTGGAAAGGTACTTGCGGTTATGATACTCACTCCAAGACTTGGATATCTGGGTGTTACCATCACAGAGCCTATCATCTGGTTCTGCTGTACGCTGATGCTCTCTATAATGTATCTCACAACCCCTGTAGAGAAGCTTGTTGAGAAGAGACGTGCTGCAAACTGATATCGTATACTGTATAAACCAACAAATAAAGCCCCACTGCCGGTGGTCTTCATCACCGCCGACAGTAGGGCTCTTTGTATGGCTAAAATGAGTATTACTTCTTATCCTTTTTGATAACGATATAGCCTGCACCAGCCATGATAAGTGATGCTATCATTATCGCAAACATTACGTCTACAGGTGACTTATCTCCTGTATTTACCACGTTCTGTCCATTGCCATCTGTGCTTCCATCAGTTGTCGCTGCTGTGGTAGCCTCAGTTGTCTTGTCGTCATTGCCAGGCTTCTCAGTTGTTGGAGCCTCGGTAGTCTGATTCTCTGTGGTTGGGCTTTCTGCGGTTGGATCCTCTGTTGTTGGAGCTTCTGTTGTTGGATCATCCTTGCCCGGATCTGCCTCATCCTTTTTTACCAGTGACTTGTCTGTTATGATAAGTCCATTCTTGTCCACTGGATTCTTCTTGAGCATATCATCTGTGAGCTTCACTGCCTGGATTCCATCAAAGTAGATAGCTGAGTCAACTGTCCACTTGCCAGTGTGATCCTCCGGCACGATCGAGTTGCACCATACAGCAAATTTGACTATATCCGATGCGTCGAGTGTACCACCCTTCTTACCCTTGAATGAGCTGAATGGAATAGTAACATACTGTGCCTTTGTTCCCTTTACGAAGTCTGTGAGGTATACCTCAAATTCCTCGCCGCTTCCATCTGTGATCTGGATTACAAGCTTCTGTCCCATACCGTCCGGCTGTACCCACATCTCAAGCGCATTATACTTTGAGAAATCATTGTTTGTGAGCTCTGACTTGATCCTTCCCGTCCACACCTCTGATCCATTTGTCTCAAGCTTATACTTGAACGCACCGCCGTATGTGCCACCGTTCTTATGAGTCTTGTCAAGAACAAAGCTTGAGCTGCATCCTGCGGCTGAGTTAGATGTGTATGTGGAATCCAGAAGTCCGTCGCTTCCTGAATAGTACTCGAAGTCCTCGATGACATTTGCAGGAGCCTTATCCTTGGCCTTTCCAAGACTTATGTGTGACAGCTGTGCGAGCTGCTCGCCATCTGCCAAGAGTGTGATAGTTGCTGTATCTGTCTTTCCAAGCTTGCTGAGATTCTTCTCTGTGAGATCAGCCGTGTAAAGTGTTGGCTCTGATCCTGCAGCGGCAATCTCGGCTCCAGCCTCAGCGGTGAGTGTCAACTTAACCCCTGTATCCGGATTGTTGATGACAAACTGAACCTTTGATGCATTCTTAACACCAGCCTTGAGTGTTGTCGCCTTGAGGATGGTATCTCTGTCAAATGGATATACCATGTAACCCATCTGGCCCGTGTATGTATTTGCAGATACTCCTGCAAGGGTTCCCATGTTACTGTAGAATCCTGTATCTCCACCGAATATTGATGAGTCGTCGTTGTAGTACTTTATGAAGTCATTTATAAGCTCCTGTCCATGTGTGTCGTCATACTTATATGGAACGTAGAAGTTGGTATCTCCGAAGTTTGCCCATACAAGATAGTATGGCATGTTGTTCTTCTTCGCAATGTCGCTGACTTCCTGATACCAGTTCTTTCCTGAAACCTCTGTTCCAACCGGATTACCCTTTACGAGAAGTCCCTCGTTGTCTGAACCGTCCTTCTTCATGACTCTGACACCGCACTCAGCAATGGCTGGTATCTTGCCTCTCTTTGCAGCTATTGATGACACGATATTACATGTTGTATCAAGACTGTCAAAGAAAGAGTTGTCTGCAGCTGCAGGGTATGAATTGTAATCGTTGTAGTAGTCAAATGCAAGGATATCTACATACTCATCGCCTGGATAGTATGACATATAAGCTGCCTCTGATGTGATAGGTCCGTTTGGCGAGTATACCCAGAGAAGGTTGTGTACACCGCTCTGCTCCATGTAATCCTTGGTATATCTGTAGAGAGACTTGTATGTCTCAGCTGTGTTCATTGATCCCCACCAGAACCAGCTTCCTGTATTCTCGTGGAATGGTCTGATCATAATAGGTATTCCTGCAGCCTGAAGCTGTGATGCGTAGTCTGCGATCACATCGAGGTAAGCTGTAAATACCTCATTGTACTCTCCACCTGGGAGAATCTGCTTTACTATGTCATTTGACAGATCCTTGGACTCTGAGAAATCACATCCGTAGAAGCTGTATGTTCCATCCGAGTTCTTCACTATCTTGGAGCTGGAGAAATTTGGCATATGCATTGACAATGACACGATCGCACCATTTGCCGCTGCAGTCTTGCTGTATGCCACTGAGTTTGCCAGTGCCGAAGCCGCGTCTGAACCGCCTGCCTCCGAGCCTGTAACTGCCAGTGAGTCGATTCCGAACACACCGCTGACCTGTCCAGTCACATCATATACATCACCGAGTGACGCCTGTGGATTTACGCTTCTGCTCACATCATTCTGATGTCCGAACAGAACCTGATCACTGTTCATGAGCGTATTCAGGTATGCCGCAAGTGCCTTTGCACTGTCTGCTGCATTCGCATCGCTCACTCTAACTGATGATGGCATCTGTGAAAGATCCACTGGTGAACCAGCACCAGGAGTCTCTGTTATCTCGACAAAATCCTTTGTTGTATCTGCCTGTGACAGAACAAGATTATCAAGATATACATTGCCCTTGAAGCTTGTGCTGCTTCCGATGATTCCTATTGTCACATCTGTGAGTGGTTTATCTGTCGGAGTAAATCCCATAGTAACTGTAACCTTCTTTAATCCATCGCCGATATCCTCTGCATCATCATCAATGGTCGTATCTTTATTTATTATTCCATCTGCAAAAAACTTGATCTTGCTTCCCTTAAGCTTTGCCGGGTAGATAATATCCACACTGAGCTGGTTGTACTGGCTCACATCCATAGCCTCTGTAGGAACACACTTAACCTTTGCCTCACTCCATGAGGAAGTTGAATCTGCTGAGTAGTCAACAGAAACCTTAAGTCTCTCATTTGCACTGTCATATGATATGTCAGGTGTGGCATTGCCGGCCTTGTTGGCTGCATCGCCGTGCTTGTATGCATATCCGGCCTCTGTGCTCCACTTGTCATAATCCTCAGCCGATGAGAGATCTGAGATCACAGCAGGATCTCTCTGCTCAAGTCCGCCGCTGCTCTCCTTAACATCAAGTACCTTAACGTTGCTTATTGTGATCTTGCCAGCATATGCTGAGTTGGAATTGTACTGGAATACGATCTCCTGTACATTTCCCACCTCTGATACATCAAATGCAAATGATATATCGCACTTGCCATCGACAAAGTTCTCAGCCTTGATGAACGGATAGTCGCCTGACTTGACGTAATCCCAGCTGTCTCCTGTCTTCATGGCACACGCAAGCTGGATCGCATTGTATGATCCGTCTGATGCCTCAGCGCCGTCAAGGCCTGATATATCGCCATCAAGTGAAACCATAGCTGTGAGCTTTGCCTTTGCTCCAACTTTGACATTGTCTACTGTAGGAAGATCTGTATAGCTTTCTGTATCATTGCTGGCAAATGCCTTGTCTGTCCACTTTGCATCGCTCGCTGTGTCAAACACAAGGCTTGCATCTGCAAAATTTCCAGCCTCAGTCTCTGATGTTGTCGGCTTCTTGCCACTCTCTACCTTGTCAACTGCAACGCCGCCGATGAGAACCTTTCCTGTAAATGCTGAGTTTGCATTGTACTGGAATACGATCTCCTGAACATCGCCTGCATCCACTCCGTTAAAGTTGAACTCTACGCTGCACTTGCCATCTGTAAAGTTCTCACTCTTTAAGAATGGATAGTCATCTGACTTGACGTATGTCCAGCTGTCGCCTGCCTTGATAGCGCAAGCAAGCTGGATCGCATTATATGATCCGTCTGACGCCTCAGCACCGTCAAGGCCTGATATATCGCCATCAAGTGAAACCGTAGCTGTGAGTTTCGCCTTTTCACCTACAGTTGCACCCTCTATTCTCGCCATATCAGCATATGTATCGCTGTCATTGCTGGCGTACGCTTTATCCTTCCATGTCGTATCTGAAGTAGCGTCAAATGTGAGAACTGCATCTGAACTGCTCCATACTGTATTGTCTGTGATCGAAGGTGCTGCCACACCTGTCACATTTCCTGTTGCTGATGATCCGCCACCTGGCTCTTCGCCACCATCAGGCTCTTTGCCACCATCAGGCTCCTCTCCTGAATCATCACTCTGAATCTCTACATCAGATATTGATATTGTTCCAGTATATGCAGAGTTTGAATTGTACTGGAATATTATCTCGTTCACAGCTCCTGTATCCTCCACATCAAATGCAAATGATACCTGTGTCTTGCCATCTGTAAAATTTTCCGCTTTAAGGAATGGATAATCATCAGACTTGGTGTATGTCCATCCATCGCCAGTCTTGATCGCACAGGAAAGCTGGATCGCATTATACGTTCCGTCAGCAGCCTCCGCACCATCCAATCCTGAAAAATCTCCATTAAGTGTTACATTTGCCGTGAGCACAGCCTTTTTACCCACAGACACATCATCAATCCTGCCTAACTCTGGGTATGTACCTTCATCATTGCTGGCATAAATTTTATCTGTCCACTTGGCATCTGCGCCAGTGTCAAATACCAGTTTGTCTGTAGTGATGCTCCACGCCATTTCCGCAGACGGCTCTGATGCATCAGCTGAGACTATTGCCCCTGCACTTCCCCAGAATGAGCCAACCATTGCAACTGCACATGTCACAGCAACAAGTCTTGTTCTAAATCTCACCATATTTCCTTACCCTTTCTTTTTTGTGACATTCCTCCACTTTACTCACCACGAACAGCCTAATTCGTGATTAATATTTATACATATACTTATATTAACTCATTTTTTAATTGTTGAACATGTCATTAATTACCGAATATTTAAGTTATTTTTTATTGCTTTTGCACGTCATATTAGTCAATAATTTAAGTTATTTGCAATTAATATTAGTTTCTTGTTACCGCACGGATTGTTATGGCTCGCAGAGCGGGCAATCAGTGGTTTAACGCACGTTGTAATTAATACATAAAAAAGCCAGCTGGCATAATACCAACTGGCTTTATATTAGTTTATTCATTTTTTAAATATTGAAGTATCTTTTAAAATACTTGAATGTTTCCACACATGCCGTTCATTCTTTCACTTTATATTTTTAATATCTATGAAAAAATTCGATGTGCCTAGAGATTAAACTTACCGGAATATCAACTATCAGGGTACGAACTGCATCTACTCATAACATGCACTGCATGAACTTGTATATGTACCAACCTCTTATAAGCACTGGTCTTACGATATGTGATATGACCTGATGCCCTTGAAACACCACTCATATCTTGTGTTTTGAACAATCACGATGGATCAAATCTGGTATCAAATACCTGCGTCCTTTGTACTTCAACCATGCTGTATTCAGCATCTACATATGGACTGATTCAAGCTTTTATCTTAAAGGCATCTCGTGTGGAAACAACTTCCCAGTTCTGAGTTACCATCATGATAAAAATGTTCTTCAATTGTCTCCAACGGAACCTCCTCCTTTCGTGAACTTGTACCACGGATCTCTGTTTCCTGCGCACCATGCGTGAAGTCTGTTTCCATAAACACTTCGTACATGTTATGTGTCACGGGTGACAATCTATGGTGTGCCATCTGTTTCTTTTTCAAATGGCTGTTCTTTAATGTATCTTTATTATACATGATACTCTCTAAATCGTCAACATATTTTTTGACAATTTACCAACTTTATCATCATTGTTGTTGCGTTTTGCCCGCAAATTGTATTTTATGTATATAATTGCGTGAATATTGTACACACTTTATCTGATTATTTTCTATACTTACGATACAATCGGCCTTATCTGCCGCCATTTTTTCAATATAATATAGCAGGATCTGAAATCTTTTCATAAAAATAACAGGAGCCCTACATATGAGACTCCTGTTATTTGACATTTTATATTAGTGCCTGATATTTTACTGGTGATAATAGCTCAGGAAATCGGCCAGCTTTGCTGTTGCCTCCTTGAGTATCTCCATATTTGGAAGGTATACTATCCTGAAGTGATCCGGATCCTTCCAGTTAAATCCCGTTCCACATGTGACGAGGATGTGCTTATCCCTCAGAAGATCAAGAGCGAACTGTTCATCATTTGTAATGTTGAACTTCTCCTTGTCAAGTTTCGGGAATATATAGAACGCTGCCTCCGGCTTAACCACACTTATTCCCGGTATATCACAGAGTGCTTTATAAATATACTCTCTCTGATCATAGATCCTTCCTCCAGGCAGAAGCAGCTCATCTGCACTCTGGTAGCCTCCAAGACAGGTCTGAACTATACTTTGGGCAGGAACATTCGAGCAAAGTCTCATGGATGACAGGAGGTTAAGTCCCTCTATGTATCCCTTCACATTGCTCTTGTTTCCACACAGACACATCCAGCCAACTCTGTAACCTGCAACTCGGTGGGACTTGCTCAGTCCGTTAAAGCTTATGGTGAAAAGGTCAGGTGCCAGTGAAGCCAGAGCCACATGCTCTTTATCATCCATGACGAGCCTGTCATATATCTCATCTGCAAAAAGGATAAGTTCATTCTCCCTTGCAACCTGAACTATCTGCTCAAGAACCTCCTTTGGATAGAGAGCTCCTGTAGGGTTGTTAGGGTTGATGACTACGATTCCTTTTGTTCTTGATGTTATCTTTTTCTTGATATCTTCTATATCAGGATACCAGTTGGACTGCTCATCACAGAGATAATGAACCGCTGTTCCTCCTGCCAGGTTGACAGATGCTGTCCACAGTGGGTAATCAGGCATTGGAACAAGTATCTCATCACCAGAATCCAGCAATCCCTGCATGGACATGGTGATAAGCTCGCTGACTCCATTTCCTGTATATATGTCATCGATTCCTACATTTGGAATATTCTTCAGCTGGCAATACTGCATGATCGCCTTTCTTGCAGAAAAAAGTCCCTTTGAATCCGAATATCCCTCAGTATCTCTGAGGTTATATGCCATATCCCTTACAACCTCATCAGGTGCCATAAGTCCGTGCGGTGCAGGATTTCCTATGTTCAGCTTGAGGACATTTACCCCTTCAGCCACCATCCTGTTTGCCTCGTCCATAACAGGACCTCTTATGTCATAACACACATTGTCAAGCTTTGATGATTTTTCGAATTTTCTCATGATACACACTCCTTTATATCTCTTGATCCCTTGTTGTCTGTGTTTGCTGATTGTTGGTTTTAACTTGCGTTTTCTTCGAGATTACTCCGCATCTTCGATGCCTGCGTGCAAGCTCGCGCATCGCAGCCGCTTGTCACCCTGAAAACGCAAAATAAAAGCCCTAAGCATACTTATAATATGCTTAGGGCGAACTTTCTTGTCCGTGTTACCACCTAAATTCAGGAACTTATTCCTGCTCTCAGCCGACAGCCATCACTATCGTTGTTCCTATAACGTGGAACCTTCCGTTGACCACTACCCGGAAAACTTTCGCGGTCACAGCTCGGGGACTGCTTCCTTAAGGTGTCCTATAGGCTCGCACCAAACGCCTACTCTCTGAAGTGACAGTGACTTAAGTACTCCTTCCTGTCTTTGCCTTTATCTGTTTTTATAGGATAGCATTCATGGGGCATGTTGTCAAACTGTTTTTTTCACATTCTGCCACATCGGCTAATTTTTTCTGTTTCTTTGCCTGACCACTGTAAATGTTCTCTAATTTTTACAGTACACTAACCATGTTTGATCCTACTTATCTCATAAATGCACACTCATCCTCGTTACAGAGTATTCCCTCTGGATTGTACATATTCATATGGAATATATGGCCACTGTCAGGATTGTTCTGTCCATACGCTTTTGTGATATGTGCAACTCCAACTTTGTTCAGCACCTCATCCAACGCTTTTGTATGTGATGCCAGATCATCATTTACACTATACATGAGATACGCCTCCGGAAACTCAGCATTTACATAATCAAGCTGATCCATAAACAGCTTGTACTGTTCCTCAGTCACTGCATATGCCTGGCTTATTTTCTTACTTTCACATTTTTCAGCTTTGTCGTGTAAACTTATTTTTCCGTCACTATTCTGATCATCATCCGCATCATTTCTCAGATACCATGCGGATATATTGTCATTTCTTTCTGCCATCTTGTATGCACCACAGTTAAGGCATACCTTCTTAGGCAATAGATCATATGTGAAGAAATCAAGCTTTGCCCTGTAATCGCTGTTTGATGCTATGATGCAATAATTTGCCGTGAGCTGTGCCCCCGCCGAATCACCGACCATATAGAAATTATCAATGTCTATTCCAAGTGTCTGCGCATTCTCATGGATATACCGAATGAGATACGCCACATCCTCTATGGCCGCAGGATATTTGTTCTGCGGTGACAATCTATAGTTGAAGTTCACCACCACATACCCGTGCTCCGCAAGAAGGCAGCAATAGTGGCTGTACAGTTCCTTGTCACCATAGAACCAGCCTCCGCCATGCACGCTCACTATCACCGGATATTTTCTGTTTTCATCTGTCATATACGATATTGGAACACAGAGATCCATGTAGCTGTTGGATGTATAGCTTGCAGAATCCACGTCTGCGGCATCCCCGGAATCGGCAAAGAATATAATGTTTTTCTCTACATCTTTGTTCCATGTTTCAATCAGCTCATTGAAACGGACCTCATCAAGCTCCTTTTTGTAATCCAGATTCTTTATCTGTACAACATTTGCCGGATATTCAAGCCCTCTGTCTCTCGCCGCATCACTTGCTTTCCAGGCGTGGCGCATATTTACCCATGCCGGAAGATTCTTGACCACCGCACCGCGGCTGAATATCTCTGCTACGTTCTTCATCATTCTTTCTCCGTCCATAATTTTCTCCAGTCTTTTAATCTCTGTGCTGTATCCTGAAATAGTCCAGGTACTTTTTAAACTTATCCTGCGCAGTAAGGCAGGTATCCCGCAGATATCCTCTTTCTCTATTCCATTCTGAAAGTCCTCTATAGTAATACCATTTGAGATCTTCATCTATGATAAATGGAACTATATCATATTTCAGACACTCCTTGAACAATATCAGCCTGCCAACCCTGCCATTGCCATCTTGAAACGGATGAATACTTTCAAATTCATGGTGAAAATCCAGAATATCATCTAGTGTCTTTTCATTGAGCTTGCGGTATCTTGCAAGGAGATTTTTCATTTTCTCTGGAACTTCTTCCGGCAAAGCCGTATCATGGCCGCCCACCTCATTCGGAACTTTCTTGTAATCTCCCACCGCAAACCATTCTTTTCGTGAGTCCTGAGTTCCATTCTTGAGAATCAAATGCAGCTCCTTTATCATTTTCTCACTTAATAAGTTCTTTGCATCATCGATCACCAGATCTATACACCTGAAATGATTGGTCGTCTCAACTATATCGTCAACATTTATCGTCTGATCACTCACGCCTATAGTATTTGTCTCATATATATACCGTGTCTGATCATGACTGAGCCTGCTGCCCTCTATATGATTGGAATTGTAAGTGAGATCCACCTGTATCTTATGATAAATGCCACCTTTAATTCCTTTTTTTTTCTCTTCTCTCAGCACAGTCAGCAGATCCCGGTTCTCTTCTCCCGCAGATTGACGCATTGGTTTCTGCGCAGAATCCGGTATATTCCACGTCTTTCCCGTCAGAAAAGCCCCAGGAATCTTATCATGAGCGCAGTAATTTCTAACGGTTCGTTCTGACACATTCCATTTTTTTGCAGTCTCTGCAACTGAAATATAACCCATGAAAATCCCTCCTTTTACGCAATGGGCTTTTATCATCTGCACAGTGTTTTGTATATAGATAGTATATGCCGTTACCGGCAAGAAATCAACTTTTTCAAGATTTGAAACCGTTCATTTATTGCCGATAGCGGCATATCCCACATTACTCATATATAGGTTCAAAGTCGTCTGCTCCGTGTCCACACAGAGGACATACATAATCTGCCGGAAGCTCACTTCCCTCATATACATAGTTACATATCTTGCAGCGCCATCCCACTATCTTCTTATCTGTCTTAGGAGGCTTGTCTGCCTTTGGCTTTACATGCGCCTGATAATCAGCATATGTGAGAGGAGCCTTGTCTGACAGCATCTTCGCATCAACCACCTCCGCGATGAACAACGTGTGTGTTCCAAGATCGTGGCTCTCAACTACCTTGCCACTGATAACCGCACAGGCATACCAGCCCATGTAAGGGATTCCGTTGACATCCTCCGGCATCTTTATTCCTTCGAATTTGTCCACGTCTCTTCCCGACTGGAAACCGAAGTGCTTTATCGAGTCAAATGTACACTGCTCGTCAAGTACACTGAGGGCAAACACACCACTCTCCTTGAGCAGATCACATGTGTAATTCGTGTTGAGAACCGATATCGCAACCCGCGTTGGATTGTTCGCCACCTGTATACAGGTGTTGATGATGCAGCCATTTGCCTTGTCGCCCAGCTTTGTGGACAACATGAAAATCCCGTATGATAAACTGTAGATTGCCTTTTTATCCATGATAATAACCTCCTTGTCAATCATAATCAATCATTTATATAGATTTATTCTCAATAAGATATTTCTATAATACCATATTATCATGCAAAAAGCTCCCCCTGTTTATCACAGGGAGAGCCTTTATTCAGTGAATAAATCTATCTCTCAACAGATATTATGTCATTTATTCCGTTGTCTGATTCCTGATAAAATACTTTTATTTTATCTCCGCTCTGTATAAATATCAGCTCCTCGTTCTCTGAGAAATCCTGCTTGTATACATTGCCGTTTTCATCCGTGATATACACATATGTCGTCTCATCCATGTTGATATATTTGATATCAGCTACCGTGATCTGTCTGTTTGGTATATCATCCGTCATGCTCTGCGTACTCTTAAGTCCGTTCTCTGCCAGCAGCTTGTTGTATGCCGCAAGTGCGTCCTTCTGGGTAGTGCCTGTAGCTACAATATTGTACTTCTCCACATCTACAAGCGCATACATCTTTACCAGGCCACCGTTGTCCTTTAAGACCATGATGTAGGTTGGTATTCCGCTGATATTGATGAGTGATGGGAAGGATGCCTTATAACCAAGATGCTGTACCTGTCCCTCTGCCGACGCCATGGCTGAGTATTCCTCTGCGCCTGCCACCTTGTAATATTTGCTCTCTCCTGTCCGGAGGTTCATCATGGCAAATCCTATGTTAGACTCGTCACCATTTACCGATGTGACACCTGTATATACCCACACATCGCCGTCCATAACCTTGTAACCGTAATCATCCGTAGTCCTCTTGCAGCCCTTATTGCCAAATACGCTGTTCCAGTAGCCGCCTGAGAGCTCTCCGTACCAGTCGTATTTCTGGCACACCAGGTCGCCATCATATACACGGTCCACCCAGTGTGGAACATCACTGACTTCATGATACTCTGTATCGCCCGTACACGGATCGCATATAACCACACCCTTTACATCCTTTGCACCGAAGAGTCCTGCATGCGACTCAAGAACCGGACAGATGTAATACGGATTGCCATCGTCATTGAGCTCCAGATAGAAACCTTCAAATATATATGTCGGATAAGCCATCTGGACATGTCTGTACAGGTTGTTGTTGAAATACGCTGAAGGCGAATATACTATTGGCTTTTCAGTCTGTATATAGTGTGCCTCATTCTTTACCGGATCCACAAGAACATAACCCGGGATTCCGTTCTTCCTGTTGTTCATATATTTGATGAATCCCGCATAATTGAGTGCTGCGACCTTCATCGGCGCGCCATTGTAATCTATAGTACTGTAATTGCCGCTGACCTCATACTGGCTGACCACATCCGAGAGTGAACCGACGGCTCTCTCACCTATGATCCTCGCTGTGCTTGTATCCATCAGCGCAATGTCATTTATCTGCCTGCTCTCCGGGATATCCGTCTGAAAGTCTCCATCCTCTATATTGATAAGGCTTGCGTACTTTGATGCACAAAACAGCTTGGATGATGCCGCCACCATAATGAGTCCGACCGCTATCATTATTACAACTATCCATGCTGCAGGTTTCGTTGCTTTCGTTGCGACACTTCTGGTATCATTACTCTCCACCGTGAAATCAAGCGTACAAAAGCCAACAAGCGCAACTGAAATGACCATCCACACCCAGAAACTTGTACTCTGTATGTTGATCGCCGGTGTTGCCGCATAATAGTATATAAGCTCTCCTATGACCAGCACGACAAATGCTATCACATTCCATTTGCCGAGCCTTCCTGGGGGCTTTGCAAATATCTCCTTTGCCGCTCCTGTGCTTTTCTTTTTCTTTTTCTTTGTCTGTTTACCCATGTTGCCCTTCTTTCCGGCTTACCACGATCTGATTTTTCGCTGCATATACTTACCGGATCGTGTCAGCCATTAATCTATCTACTCCATATGTCTGCCCCATATATTATCATCTATTCCGATAAAAATATATATCTATCCGGTATATGTTATGCCTCGTATCGTTCTGCCAGTGAACGATTGTATATATGTGTTCTCCTGTGCTTTTTGTTATACTTTTGCCTGCTTTAACAGGGCATCCTGCAAAACCTATGCAGAGGCTACTTTCTCTATCCACTTCACAGCCTTCGCCAGCCTCTTCCCGGAATCGGCAAAATGTCCACCTGGATTTATCTCATATATAACATCATTGTCTTTTTTGAGAAGTTCGCAAATCTCCTTTGTCCGATCCGCCACAGTTGCCATAAGTCTGTCTGACGTTCTCGATTCCTTACCGCCGAGGCTGATGTATATACGTTTATTCGCAAGTGTTGGCTGGATGTTTACATATTCCACAAATCCCGGATACCACATTGAACCTGAACATGTGGCACATCCGGCAAATATATCAGTCTGATACATTGCCCAAAGTGCAAAAAGCCCGGCAAGCGAATATCCCATGATATAAAGAGGCCTGTTCGCCTGACTTTGAATATCCAACTGCGGTACGACCTGCTGTTCTATATAATCCAGTGTCCGTCCCGCCTCTCCGGCAAATGATCCATCGACCTCATCCGATCTCCACGGTGAGAGATCCCTGTTCCAGTCATCCACCTGTATCGCAACAAGTGTAAACTGTTCTACTCCCACCTGTTCTCTGATAGAATCCGCTGTGTGCTCCAGTTCATCTCCCCTGTGTGGGTACATGACCCAGAGAATGATCGGACCATTTTCCGAAGATATAAGTGTGTGTAACTGCATATATGTTCATCTCCTATAATGTGTCGGCTATCTTCTGGACTTCCTCCACTGATATGTTCAGTTTCTTCGCTATCTCTTCTATAGGAACCTTCACATCCAAATATGCTCTCACTGCACCCTTTAATTCTCCTCGCGCCTCGCCTATAGATATTCCTCTGGCTTCCGCCCTATCAAGTACTTCACACATATTTTTTAAACCTCCTTTGTTTCCGTTAGCCTGCGCCTGTTCAAATCTTTCGTCCTGCGTCAATACGCTCATGAGCTTTAACACCTCGTCAACAATCGTTTTTCCACCGAACAACAATACATTTACTATATCTGCAAATACATCATTATAATCTGCCAGTATCTTTTCTGTTATATCCTTTTCTCCCATGCAAACCTTCCTCCTCTTGTTTCTATGAAAAGCAAAGAAACCAATAGAGGATAGTTGCATGAATTTATAGCCATATTTTTTATAATTATACTATAGCAAAACCTGAGCGGCAACACACCTCTACCGTCTCCATATTAATTTGAATTATTTTGTGATAATCGCAGTGAAGTACTGCAAAGATCAATTTCGGAATTACACATAACATGATAAACGAAATATAACACGCTGATTTTAGAAATACAATTAAATAACTATAAACTATTCAAAAGTATTGAACTCGTAATTTCATACCAGAAGAACGAATTGTCACCGGAAGAACTTTTAGATATAATGAATTACATAAACAGGATCATTAAACATATTGCTGATGGCAACGAATATGAGGAAAGGATGGTGAGTATCATGGGTGGTACAGTAGAAGAAACCCCATCTCAAAAACTTAAAAGACTGGAAGATGAGAGAATAATACTTAACCTTTTTTCTAATGGTGTAGGATTCGAACCAATTAGAAAATCCGTTTCTGAAGATGTTATATCAAATGAAAGACTTTTAGAGCTACAGAAATTAGCTGCACCAAAATAGAATTTTAACAGATAATGATCATCTGTGGGTAATCAACTTGCTCACGGATGATCTTTTATTTATATGGCGGTTTGTCATAGTTGACTTATTGCGGAATCTGTATTATATATTATAATACAGATAATACAAAAAGGAGGGCCACCACATGATCATAGAGCTTGACATGAGTAGTGACACACCCATATACGTACAACTGCGCAATCAGATAGTAAAGGGAATCGGCAAAGGCGAGATACAGCCAGGTGAAAAGCTTCCCACTGTAAGACAGCTTGCGGCGGATGCCGGCGTGAACACAATGACTGTGAATAAGACATACCAGATACTCAAAAACGAGGGATATATCAGAACTGACAGAAGGCTTGGAGCATTTGTATCAGAAAATATCAATATGGACGCCGAGTTCCGTGACAAGCTGGAGTCAGAGTTGGAACTTCTGTCCGCCGAGGCAAGCATAACCGGGATGAACCGGGAAGATTTTCTCAAGTTGTGCGATGAAGTATATTCCAAAATGAAGTCTTCTCCAATCCATATATAATACAATGAACCATTAGGCGATATGGTGTAACCAATTTGCATGAAAATAATACCAATTATGAATAAGCATTATCATCACTGGGAGAAAGAATCTTTATACAACAAATATCCACTAAAATAACAGAAAGGAGCCGCTTATGAGCATAGCATTATTTATCATATTCCTGTTTATGAACTTCTTCATACTGCTCATAATGAAGTTCGTATATACAAGTAATTATTCGTATACCGAAGGAATGCTCCTGGGTGTCCACATTCCAAAGGAACACAGTGAAGACGAAACCGTCCTGAATATTGTTGCTGATGCCAGACGTAAGATGAACCGGATTATCTGGATAAATCTCATCCTTGGAACAGCCCTGTGCTTTGTCGTGTTCTGGGAGATCATTATATTCGTACTGGCATACACTATCTGGATGATCGCATTCTGTTTCCTTATAACATATGCAAACAACTCCGCGCACAGGAAAATGTATGCCCTTAAGATGAAAAATGACTGGATAATCCCTGCTCAGAAAAGAAAACGCTACATTGATACAAATGTGTCAGCTCTGATCGGCAATAGTGAGATCAGTTTCAATTATCATGGAATAATAATCCTTGTAGAACTCATTTGCCTGATGCCTTTTGTGATAGGAAAAAGTGCGGTCATATCAACCACAATGATAATAATAGGACTCTGCTCCGTCCTGATGTCACTTACATCCATGATATTCCACATATATGTAAACCGGCACGAACGAACTGTGTACAGCTCGGATACCCAGCTCAACCAGACCGTCAACAGAACCATGAAGATATACAAGGGACTTGCAATGCTGATTCTTTCGGCAACAAATGCTGTCGCATGGGTATATATCGCTATTGACACCCTGATTCATTGCATATCATCAGCCAATAAGTCCCGGCAAATTTCGCTTTCTGATATTCTGAATTTCAAGGGTGCGCTTGTAGATGTCTCGCTGTGCAGCTCCGCACTCTATGTCTATATATTTATCCAGACTCTCGCAGCCATCGGATTGTTTACGCCTCTCCTCATGTCTCAAAGCAGAAAACGTGAACTCTTGGCAGCCGACACCCAGCCTCTCTACGTGGATGACGACGAATACTGGAAAACCGGATATTACTACAATCCTTCCGACCCGCATGTGCTGGTTCAGAACAGATTGCAAAGTGGAAATTATACATTTAACTATGCCACCAGGAGCGCAAAGATTTTTACAGGACTTACATATATCCTTATCACCGCCTGCATTGTCTGGACGATAGGCGTGCTTGTGCCATTCATAAACGTGCATATTGACACTCATCTTGACTCCAACAAACTCACAGTGTCTGCTGCCATATACTCATCGGAGATATATTTTGATGACATCGAGGAGGTTCAGCTTCTGAATGAACTGCCAGACGACGATTTTGTTCGCACAAACGGAGGTGCCACCGATGAATACCTAATCGGCCATTTCAAGAGTAGCACCTACGGCAAATGTGAACTGTATGTATACGCAGACAGTTATCCCATCATCATGATAAAGACAAGGGATGAAGTGATATTTATGAACAACAAGGATTCTGATGATACTTATTCTATCTTCAAATCCATACATTCATGAGATAACGCCAAAACAGGTACAATAGATAAGACCATCATGCATTTTAACACTAAATACATGATGGTCTTTTGATCTGTTCACATATAGCCATTCCGTCTATGCTATCATTTCCTTAAAAAATGCTCCCTGTTCGGATACTCCTGCCTGAATGCTGCCAGTGCGGCACTCTGAAGTATGGCAAATTCCTTGTCCATGTGCAGCATATGTGGTGCGTCAAATGCGATGGAGCTTATCTGATCTGCGATCTTCTTCGCCACGCCCTCATCCGAGAGCTGCCCCATACCAAATGCTATGGATGTGAAACCTCTGCCGCCTCTGCTCACCTCGATGAACTTGAGAAACGCATTCTTGAGTTCATATAGCAGTATCTCCTGTTCCTCGGCACTTCTTCTGTCTGCGTCGAACAGGCAGAGCTTGCTTATGATCTCCACAGCCTGCTTCTTTTTATGACCTCCGATGTCAACAGAGCCGCCCTCCGATATGTATTTGAGCTCCATAAGGCAGCCCACAAATGCATCATTCTTCGGCTTTCTCTTGCCATATCTCGCCGTCCACAATCTCTGACGGAAGGCAGTAGACGAACCGGCGCTGTCACCGTCCATATCCGTGCTGTTATTTTCCAGCTGTTCAAGTCTCTTATTTGCATCCGTTTCTTTGTAAAATTCTTCTATCCAGCTATTTTCCATATGTATCCTTCCCGAATATATAATTGGATCTGTATCTCTACATCAATTCTTGATAATTTTTCCAGACAGATCTTCTCCAATTATATATGCTTTTAATTCACGATTGTTTACTCATGTATCAGTTTGTAACTTTAGTCAGCTATTTTAGTTCATTATTTCAGGCTCTTATTTTAACGCTCCTGTACTTATCTGAGCAGGAAATCATCCACGCTGTCAACATCGACCTTCCAGTAAGGCGACACATAATATTTGCCCTCGTCAAGATTATGACCATCAAGGCTGTTTCCCTTGAAGAGATCAACTGCCAACCGCGCTATCTCTCCTGCCTGGGCCTCTTTGTCATTATAAACTGTTCCTTGCATGTTTCCCTGCTTTATCGCCTGAAGAGCATCGTCAAGTCCGTCTATTCCAAAGATCACAGGCCATCTGTCGCGGCTTATATTTGAGTTATTGTACGCCTCAACTGCGCCCAGTGCCATCTCATCATTGTTGGATATGACAAGCTCTATCTGACTGCCATATTGACTTATAAGCTGTGTCATTCTGTTCTCCGCCTGACCTCTGTTCCAGTCGGCAAACTGATAACTGAGCTTCTCAAGCTCCACTCCACCTTCCATGATGGTCTTCACCGAACAGTCAGTTCTGCTTATGGCATCCTGATGTCCGGCCTCGCCTTCCAGAAGAACATACTGTATCTTGCCATCACCGTTGCGATCCACTTCGCTGTGCTTCTTTATATAATTTGCCGCAATCTCACCCTGCATGTCACCGGATTCTTTTGCGTCACAGCCAACATAGTAGAGCTTTTCCCACTGCATCAGGTCATCACGCACCGGCTCTCTGTTGAAAAAGATCACTGGTATATCACTCTGCCTTGCTGACTTGATAATATTTGCCGGTGCGGTTCTGTCTACAAGATTCACACACAGCACATCGCAGCCTGCATCTATCATCTCATCAACTATCTCGTCCTGCTCACGCTGGTCATTATCACCACTTCTCACCGATACTATCACATTCATATTTGTGGTCTCCATAGTCTTGAGATTGGATTTCACCTTTTCGACCATGGCATTTATGAATGGATCATCTGCTGTATAAGTGACCACCCCAACTCTCATGGTTTTGTTTGATTTTTTATTGCTGTTGCCGCAGCCCATAAACGAGACTATCATCGCAGCCGCCAGCAAAAGCACATATATTTTTCTTAGTTTCTGTCTACTCATATGAATATAAAAACCTCTCTACATCTTCGGAGAACAAATCGTCACTGTATATTATCTTTATGCCCTCCTCCCGACTCTTCATCGTATACAACCTGCTGTTCAGACCTTTTACTACCTCTGTCACACTGGCATAGCCAACACCGTAACCATCAGGAATAACAAGGCACTTTATCTTGCCCGCATCAAGCAGCGCCACAGATTTTACGCTGGTCCCCATTCCATATATCTGGGCGCCATTGTACATACCGTTATCCGCATTCTCTCCTATCTCATCGATCGCATATGTGTCCATCACAACCATGTAGTCCACCTTTCCCAGAATATCCACAATGCCACATATGTCCTGATTGCCACATCGGCTGTACACCCAGCTCACCTCGCATCCGGTTCCTTCTATCGCATCCATAAGTCCTGCTTTTCCGCTCACACTTCCCTCTGTCTGGGAATATCCGGTTATAATGCCTATGCTTTTGCCACGGAGTCCGTCCGCATCATTTGCCCTGATCTGTTCTCCAAGGGTATATCCTATCTTGTAGTTGTCAGGTTTTATCGTGACAAATCCCGAGGCGCCATCTTCACTGTATGCATCCTGGGTTATAAGTACAAATGGCACATCGCCAAGCTGTCCCAGCATATCAGATGTATCCTCGCCCGGTGCAGGACAAATTATGAATGCATCTACATCATTTTCAAGCTGTTCATCTATGAGCTCCTTCTCATCCTGGGCTGACTCGATATCATCGGTGTTGCATATGATAAGATGGACATCATTGACATTTGCTGATTGTTTTAGTCCATTTATAAGTCCATCCCACCTCTTATCACCGGAATTTGAAAGTATGACCGCTACTCTTTTCTGAGGTACATTTTCCCGGAATATCTGATGTATAAAGAATCCGGCTATAACCACCAGAAACAGCTCCGCGATCAGAAAGGTTATCTTACTCTTCTTCATCTGTCACCATCCCCCTTCCAAAATCCTGCCTCTCAAGTCTCTCTCTGTTCTCCTCCGTATAAGGAATGGCTGGAATATGAATGACAACCTTTGTTCCCTCGTCCGGCTCACTGTACACCTTTAATCCATATTCACTGCCAAACATCAGCTTTATCCTGGAGTGAACATTGATAACACCCACTCCGGAACCATGCTTTGGCACCTTATTGTTGTCCACAAGGATGTTCCGGGCAACCTCCTCCGACATACCCATGCCATTATCCTCAACTGAAATGTATATGTCGTCGCCCTTCTTCTCACCGCGGACAGTTATCTTGCCGCCATCGTCCTCATCCATGTTGCCCACACCGTAGTATATTGCATTTTCCAGGATTGGCTGCACGATAAGCTTAACTGTACAATAGTCATTTATCTCTTCGTCTATGATAAATTCTGTAGCAAATCTTTCTTTATATCTTACCTTCTGTATGTTCATGTAACTCGTGCTGTGCTGGATCTCGTCCGCTATCCTTATGACAGTTCTGCCCTTTGACAGACTTATCCTCAGCAGCTTTGCAAGCTCAGATATCATAAATACTGCATCTGTATTTCTGTTCGCCTCCACCATCCATGTTATGGACTCCAGTGTATTATACAGAAAATGCGGATTGATCTGACTCTGGAGCGCATCCATCTCGCTCTTTCTCCGCTCATTCTGCTGTCTGATTATCTCCTGCATCAGAATCTCTATCTGCTCATAGGATTTCTTGACCGAATATCCCAGATGTCTTATCTCGGAGGATCCTCCAATATATATATCCGTGGTTCCACCTGTCTCATATGACTTTACTGATTCATTCAGCTTAAGTATAGGCTTTGAGATTTTCTTTGTTATGATCCTGTTCACCCACAAGAGCATCATAAGCAATATCACAACCGTAGTTATGATGTAATATCTGTACTGATTGATGCTGGCAGTCTGAACACTTTCCGGGACAACTCCTATGATCTTCCATCCAGTGTAGGCTATACTGCTGACAACAACATTTTCTTTGCCACCCGTCATCTTGATCTCATATGTACCGTCATCGTATACCGCTGCCTCTGTACTTTCCTCTGTGAAAAAGCCTCTGTCTATCTCTGCTCTTCGCGGATGGTATATGATATCTCCGTCACGGTTGCACAGATAATAATAAGTCTCACTTGAAGAATCATTGATTCTTGAAAGAGCCTCCTCGATCACGGAATACTTCATATCTATCAGAAGCACGCCGTTTACCGGCTTATCTCCATCATTGATATCAACAGAACGGCTGAGGGATATGACCCAATAATACCTGTTGGCGCCATCTTGAAACAGATCTTGTATATGAGGTGTAGAAAAGTGCATATTCTCTATATCTTCAGATGCATTCTTGTACCATTCCTGTTCCTCCACATTAACCTTATCCTTCTGCACTGCAACCGGCTCCGCAGCAACAAGCTTCCCGGAATTGTCGTACAACGCCATACTCTGCACTTTGTCAACATTCACCTCATATAAAAGGCTGAACTGTCTGCTGAACTCCTGACTGGAGATGTCATATTCCTGGATAATGTTATAATTCACTCCATTAGATATCTGTCTGATGCCTGCCAGGTCTGTATCCACTTTATCCACAGTACTCTCTATCATGCTTTCTGCATTCGAGACGGCAGTCTGCTTTATCGCAAGCTTGAATCTATTGTAAATAAGGAACCCCATAACAACAGTTGTGGTTATCGTCAGTCCTGTGAGCACCGCCATGATTATTGACTGTATGTCAAATCCTATAAATCTGCCATGATGAAACCAGCCTCGCAGCCTCGTGCGCAGAGAATATTTATTTTTCTGCTTTTTGCCTTGAGCACCCTTCTTTTTCTCTCTGATCTTCAAAACAATTCTACTCCCATTTTTTTCTCTGCTCTACTTATTCCCCGTATGTTCAGTTCTGTACTTTGATGGCGACATTCCAAATCTCTTCTTGAACACATAGCTGAAGTAATTTGCATCCTGATATCCCACCTGCTCTGCTATCTTATAGCTTTTCTCATTTGTCTCAAGTATGAGATTGGCTGCGTGATCCATCCTGTAATCCGTCAGATACGAGATAAATGACTTGCCTGTCTCCTTCTTGAACACCGACGAAAAATACGAATTGGACACACCAAGCTCTGAGCACACCGTATCCAGCGACAGATCTGGCTCCATATACCTGTCAACCACCATATTCTGGGCATCTGTAACCATTCTTCTGGACGTATTATTTCTGGCATTTTTTAATTCCTCGCTGATCGCCATGGATGTGTCTATGAGCCATGCTGTAAGTGTGACTTCATCCATCTCCGGAACCTTCTCGTATGGGTTGCTGATTCCACCTGAAAAATTGTCAAAATCTATAAAATTATTTGCGCAGAATCTGTAGAATGTTCCTACCATCTCCATGAGTGTCAGCTTGTACCTGTTCATGGTCTGTGCAGATCTGTGCAGCTTCTCTATCTCATCATGTACTGCGCCCTCAATGGCATCTCTTTTGCCAAGATATATTGACTTGATAAGCTCATGCATATTTGCATCTTCATACTGTACTGCTGCCTTCTGCTCCTTCGGTGCGATCTCAGCAATGTTTATAGCCCTCTGGGTTCCGTATAAAACCCTGTATGACACAGCTTCCCTGGCACCCTCATACGAATTGTTGATATTCAGAAGACTGTCGCACACTCTGCCAATCCCGGCAGTAACCACTGCGCCCATGACTCGGTAAGCCCATCTGCAGAATCTGTCACAGGCATCCGTCAGCTCCGCCATGGCATCCTCTGAGGCTGTCTCGATGATGAGCACTGTGTTGCCCAAGTATGTAAATACCTGGCATGTCCATGTATCAGCAATTCTGTCCTTGATCTGCTGTTCCACCGACATTGACAACAGAAGTGGGTTCATTCCATCTGGAACGTGATGCTCCGATGTATGAAAAACCGCGCAGCAATAAAGCGGTCCCTTCATATCGATCTGGTATGCTGCAAGGAATTTCTCATAATCCGACTCGCTCACTCTGCCCTCTATCAGGGATACAAACAGATTTGTCTGAAGAACAGGCAGAGATGCATTGAAATAATTTGCAAGCTTTTCCACATTCAGCTTTTCCTCCCTCTCCTTGTCCAGAGAGTTCTTGACCCTCTTCAGGCAGTCTGAAAGTTCTAAGGCATTTATAGGCTTGAGCATGTACTCCTCTATCTCAAGGTGCACTGCCTCCTTGGCATACTCAAACTCATCAAATCCTGTGAATATGATGATGTGTATATTCTGATAATCATTGTTAAGTCTCCTGGACAGTTCGAGGCCGTCCATGTATGGCATCTTGATGTCCGTTATGACCACATCCGGCTGCAGCTTCTCCACCAGTTCCAGAGCCTTAACACCGTTGTTGGCACTGCCCACAACATCAAATCCGAGCATATCCCAGTGGATCTTTCTCTCTATAACATCTATAACCTCTTCCTCGTCATCGACAAGGATAACCTTGTATTTATCCATAGTAAGAATCCTTTCTATCATCAAATACCACCCGGTTCACCGGTCTTTTCCAGCAGTGTAATTATATCAAATACCGCAAAGAATATCTGTACTTTTATTATTTTTTCATTATTTCTTCATCTATACCGTTAGGGAAATTTCTCACCTGCCCGTGACTCGAAACCTTGCCTGTTTCCAGCTGAGGATCCAGCTTGTTTACGGCTGAACATCTTGCCCTCCCGTAATCTGGAATATTTTCCCTATCTCCAGCAAAATAGCTGCTGTAGGATAAAATTGTAACTCCCCCCACATATAGCCCTTACAGGAAAATAGAGCGAAGGAAGCGGAACACTCGCCCAAGATTTTACAATATATAAATATCTCCTCAGGCCAGCCTTCTGTGCATGCGGGTCCCTCCTTATGAAAAAAGCCGCTCAATCCATCCTGTAGACGATCCGAGCGACTTTTATATAAATGTTTTGTGAGAATTAAATTTGTTGTTCCTTACTTCTTCTGTACATACTTGAGACAGTCAAGAGTTACAGCGGCAAGAATAATGATACCTTCGAATATGAACTGAAGGTTTGTATCAATACCAAGAATGGTAAGTGAGTAGGTAAGTGATGTGAAGATAAGAACACCAGTTACAACACCGGAGATCTTACCGATACCACCTGTGAATGAAACACCACCAACAACGCAGGCTGCTATGGCGTCCATATCCCAGCCCTGTCCATAAGCTGCACTACCTGAACCAACCATTCTGTTACACTCAAGCCATGATCCGAATCCGTAAAGGATACCGGCAAGGATGAATGCGCCAAGTGTTACCTTGAAAACTGATATACCTGAAACTGCTGCTGCCTCTGGGTTTCCACCTACAGCGTACAGATTCTTACCAAATGTAGTCTTGTTCCAGATGAACCATACTACTACGATTGCAACTACTGCCCAAATGATAATAGTTGGGAAGCTTCCTATTGTTGGGATGAACATATTTGGTATTGCTGAATCAATAGCACCAAATGAAACACCCTTTGTCGCATATGTTACAAGTCCGAAGATGATCAGCATGTTCGCCATTGTTGAAATGAACGGATGCATCTTGTACTTCGCCATGAAGAAACCTGCAATACTTGAAAATACTGTTGTGAGGATAATACATGCAACAAGTGCAAATAATGCTTTTCCTACAACCGGCATACTTGAGAAATCAAATATGTGTCCGAACACACCACCTGTATTTGCACCATTGTGCATGATAATGGTAGCTGTAACCATACCCATACCAACCATACGTCCAATCGAAAGATCGGTACCAGTCAGGAGGATAAGTCCCGCAACTCCGAGTGCCAGGAACATTCTAGGTGATGCCTGCTGAAGTATGTTCAGTATATTGGTAACTGTGAGGAGCTGTGTGTTCTTCACAATTGGAGTGATGATACAAAGTGCAATGAATATCAACACGATTACTATATACAGACCGTTCTTGTAAAGGAACTGTGTTGTGTTGAATGTGTACTTGTAATTCTCAAATTTCTGTGCTCTGCTCTGCATGAATGTGTACTTGGACATTCTAAGGAGATCTATCAGATGATACTTGTGTGAAAATGCATCATGCTTTCTGTCCTTAATCTCCTGAAGTCTTGACTCATGTGTCATCTGTGCATCAAAGAGCTTATTCTTGTATACATATTTCTCGTCCTTGATCTCTTCCGGATCAGAGAGCTTTGCAAGTGTCTGCTCATGCTCTGTCTTGAGTGTTGCCTTTACTCTCTCATATGACTCATTTTCTGCTGCCTTCTCAGTCTCGCAGCTTGCCACTACCTTGCTGTAGTACTCGCTGTCATAATGCTCCTTAAGGTATCCCTCTGCGTCAGCGATAAGCTTTGCAACCTTATCCTTGTTGGCTGCCTCAACTGCCTTTGCCTTCTCCAGGGCTGCCTTATCCTTTGCGATTATGCTATCCTTTTCTTCCTTTGATAAATTCTTATCTTCCTTTGCGATAGCTATATGGTTCTTCAAACTACGAACCTTGTCAGATCCATCAACTCGAAGTTCATCGATCTGAGCCTGTATCTTTCCAACATATTCATCAATCGGCTTAAGGAGTTTTTCCTCTGCATCAGCCGAAAGGATCATATTTTTATCTGCCATATCCATGCTCCTCTCTATTACAAATATTTAGCACTAAGTCTTAACAATTCTTCCTGATTAGTCTCCTTGGTATTTACAATTCCGGCAAGGTGTCCATTTGACATAACACCTATACGGTTTGTGATACCCAGGATCTCCGGCATCTCAGAGGAGACAACTATGATAGTCTTGCCCTGCTTTGCCATGTTGATTATAAGTTCATATATTTCATACTTAGCTCCTACATCGATACCTCTTGTAGGATCATCCATCATGAATACATTTGGTGAACGCTCAAGCCATTTTCCGAAGATAACCTTCTGCTGGTTACCACCAGACAGGTTGGCGATCATATCGTCAGGTCCCATACACTTGGTGTGCATGACCTTGATCTCCTCAGCTGTGGCACGAACCATGCTGTCATGTGACAGTGCCACGCCGCTCTTGTAGTGGTTCATATTTGCAATGGTGGTATTGAAGGTGATATCTGCCTTGAGGAAGAGACCATTTGCCTTTCTCTCCTCAGTGATGAGGGCAAATCCGTGATCCATAGCATCCTTTGGACCAGTGAAGTTCATGATCTTGCCACCATACATTACATTTCCTGCTGCTCTTGTACGAATACCAAATATAGTTTCCAGGAGCTCTGTACGGCCTGCGCCAACCAGACCATAGAGGCCGAATATCTCGCCCTTCTTCACATCAAATGTGATGTTCTGGAGCTTCGGTGCATACTTTGTGGAGAGTCCCTGTACTGAGAGGATCGTCTCACCCGGCGTATTGTCGACCGGTGGGAATCTGTTATCAAGTGAACGACCAACCATGGCTGATATAAGCTCGTTCATGTTGGTGTCCTTGCTGTCCTTTGTCATGACCAGACTACCGTCTCGGAGAACTGATATCTGATCACAGATCTCGAATATCTCATCCATCTTATGTGAGATGTAGATCAGGGAAATTCCCTGCTCCTTGAGCTGTCTCATCATCTTGAAAAGCTTTGCAACCTCTGGTGCTGTCAGCGATGATGTAGGCTCATCAAGTACGATTACCTTGGAATTGTACGAAATAGCCTTTGCGATCTCACACATCTGTCTCTGGGAAACTGACATCCTCTTCATCGGCTGTGTAAGATTGACCGTTATACCCAGCTTTCTGAACAAGTCTGAAGCTTCCTTCTTCATACGGCCCTCGTCGATGACTCCAAGAGAGTTCTTTGGATAACGTCCAAGGAACAGGTTGTCAACAACGCTTCTCTCAAGACACTGATTTAATTCCTGATGAACCATCGCAACTCCATTCTCGAGTGCATCCTTAGGGCCAGAGAAATTTACTTCTTTTCCATCTAATATTATTGTTCCTTCGTCCTTCTGATAGGTTCCGAAGAGACACTTCATCATTGTCGATTTACCGGCACCATTCTCACCCATAAGTCCCATGATCGAACCAGGTTTAACATTCAAATTAATATGGTTAAGGACCTTGTTTCTGCCGAATGATTTGCTCATGCCTTGAATCGATAAGATGTATTTATTCTTATCTTCTGCCATATCTCTACTTCCTTTCATTGAACACCAGCCCATTAAAAGTCGCCTTCGGCGAGGGCTGATGCTACATATCAAGTTTTCATAGAAAACTTGATACATACTCTTAGTAAAAGAAGGGTATCAAATGTTTAGTCTGACACCCCTCTGAGTTAAATCATTTCCTATTGATCAATCATCCAGGTAACTTATATTACTTAGAGAGAATTGATGTGTATGATGCTGCATTGTCTGTCTTAACCATATTGATTGCAAATGCATCGTACTCGCCTGGGTTACCAAGACGGTTTGTGATGTTAGACTCTGTCTGACCATCACCACCGATGTAATCTACATTCAGGTTAAGAAGGTCATCGTAGTTCTGAAGAAGTGGCTGGTATGTTGAGCTCAGGAAGTTGTCTGAAGCGTTGTAGATATCAAGCCATACCTTCTTGCTTGGGCTCTTGCTTGAGTCAAGCTGCTTTGAAACCTTGTCATAAACCTTTGTTGAATCTGTGAAATCCTGATAGTTGTCTGCTGTTACTGCAATGTTCAGTGCGTAGTATGATCTCTCGTCTGCGCTGTATCTGTAGTCAACACCTTCCTCAAGCTGGTTTCCAGCCTCGTCTGCTGTACCGATACCAGTATCAATATCTACACCATCAAGTGCGTTACGGAGAACTCTCAGTGTCAGGTAAGCCTGAACATCTGCATGCTGTGAAATTGTTCCGCCGTAGCCCTCTGCGATTGCTGCAACTGCATCGCTGTTAGCATCGTATCCAAATGTAGGAACCTTTGCGTCCTTTGCCCAAGCATTGAACATTGACATTCCCATACCATCGTTATTTGAAACAACTACATCGATCTGATCACCAAATGAAGCTGTCCATGTTCCTATTGCATTACCAGCTGTAGCTGCATCCCATGTAGCTCCTGCTGAGTTCTTCATCTCCTGTGATGCAAGCTCTCTGATCGTATATGTCTTGCCATCAACATCAAGCTTAGCATCCTGTACTACTGTTGCCTTACCATCTACGTTTGTTCCGGCTGGTGTTGAATCAACTGCTCCGCTTGCATCAACGCCTGTGCCAAGTGCTGAACGAACACCTCTTGTACGTGCGATTGAATCATTGTGTCCGATATCACCGATTGCAAGTACATATCCGATGACTCCATCGCCATTACGATCGATCGTTGCTGCGTTTGCCTTAATGTAATCAAGAACCATCTGGCCCTGGAGCTCAGCACCCTGATTAGCATCAAATCCTACATAATATGTGTCCTTGTTGTAGTTAAGGGCATCTTTGTCAAGCTCTCCTGTTGAGCTATTAGATGGCTGACGGTTGAACCAGCAAAGTGGCTTGTCCTTGTTGGCTACTCCACTGCTTGAGCTTCCGCCACTTGAGCTTCCGCCTGATCCACATCCTACCATTGATAAAGCAAGTGTTGCAGCTGCTGCTACAGCTAAAATTCTTCTTTTTCTCATATTACATTCCCTCCTGTGTTTTGGCTTTGTGTGTTTTATTTTTTCGTCTTGCCTCATTGACTGTATTCATTATAATTTGACAGGAGTTTTGAAAGAATAGAATATTTTTGGATTAATTAGCAAAATTTTGCGATTTATCAAAATTTTTATAGATATTTTTACTAATAGCGGTTAGTTAATAGTTATATGTCAGGTGTGTTTTTTGCTTAACACGGGTAAAATTGCATATTGAGTTGAGCAATTTTGACTTATTCTACATTTTTAGAATGGCGTTGGTGGCAGCTTCTGTAACGAAAAGAGCGGGTATCCAGCTCACACCCGCTCTTTTCCAATTAGACAATATAACAATTTACATGTTCACATTCATATAGCTTCCACAATAAGGACATTTGCTGGAATATCCAGTCGCTGCACGGAAACTCGAACCACAATTCGGGCATCTGACCGCCACAAGTCTCAGCTTATCCGGTGCCACCGGCTTGTTGTCCATGAGCTCTTCCTCACCTGGAAGTCTCTCATCCCTTACTGAATCCGGATCATAGCCGTATTTGCCATTGTACTCAAATATATCTATCGTCAGACCTATTGGGTACATGCCGGCCCCCCTTGTAAATCCCGTTGGTATTATAGCCTCCCGCTCAACATGGTAGCTGTCAAAGTAATGCACGATCGTGTCCATCATATATGTATTATTCACCTTAACAGAAGTATTCTCTGTGTATCCATATATCTTTGCAGGATACTTCACTCCTTTTTTTACTATCATCTTCTTGTTGTGGACCAATATCGCCACCACTATATCCATTCCCCCACCGATCAGTAAGAAACTTCCCGGAAGGCTCAGCATGGCCAGGGGGAATTTTCCCGGTTCCGCTACAATCGCAAATATAATTCCCACGAAAACACCGACAGCAAGGAATATACTGCCAACCAAAACCACTATCTTATGAGCCGCATTCATACTATTTCTTCCTTTCTCAAATATCTGCAAAAACCACCAATTCTCTGCTCATACCATGTCTACATCACCATCTGCCAGATTATGTACAATACAAGCAAGTGCCCCGGATAAAAAGCATAACAGAAGTATTTAAACCACTTCTTATGATATCCCAGTTTTCCATTGTATAGCCATATCACCGGCAATGCGATGAGCGCAAACGCCTGCTGCGGGAACTCAAAGCTATGTCCCGCTATACTAAACGTATAACAATATCCACTAAGCAGCTGTGCATTGATATAATACATACACACGAGCTGTGCTATCAATTTCCATGGTTCCTTGCCCCGGAACAGATAGAACATTATAACCATGACAACTCCCGCTCCATAGAAATCAACCATGGTGATCGTTCCTATCACATATCCCACAAGAGTCACAACAATCGCAACCGGGATCCACAGCCATACCTTGCCTGTTTTTCTTACCTTGTCTATCAATGCTATCAGAAGTAATCCTATGAGAAATGTCCAAAGTACATTCTGATGAAACAGATACAAGACGCTGTCTCCGGACACAAGATCAAACGGAACTTCAGATATCACCGCAAATATCAGCATTCTGCACAGATATCTGCGGAAATTACTGGTGTGATAAAATCCCTCAACTATCATGAAGGCAAATATCGGAAATGCTATTCTTCCTATGCATGTAAGTATATCCAAATATGGAAACAATGTTGCCCACATATGATCACTGAGCATACATGTCATCGCAATGATATGCAGCATACAGGAGCTGAATACTCCTGCTTTTATATTCCAGGACTGTTTCCCCGGTTCAATCATTTTACCATTCTGTATATCCGTCATATTGGTTCCTCCTTTTTATATGACTTCGTCATATTGGTCCCTTCTCTTTATAATGTGCCGCCAACTCCTTCGCCCTTGTTAAATCCGAAGATGGCACAGCATATCAGATCTATGATAAACAATGCCGACAATGTTATACATATGATGTTCTGCACTTTTTTGCTCTTGGAATTCAGAAATTCACTGAGCTTCGGTGCCGCTATATACACTCCAAACAGACTTCCCATGCCAAACGCAAGAAGCCCCACCAGACATATTCTTCCATTTACATTAAGGAACTCGTTCTTGTAGTCCCAATACTGTGAGTTAAAGAAGAAATCCAGTACCCAGCTTGCTATGAATTCTATGATTCCACATACCACCATCGCCATAGCGAACAGCTTCACCTTATCTGCCTTGAAACGGTCAAGCAAGGATATGATAGCAACGCCGCCGACTCCGTACACAGGCAGCCACGGTCCATACATTGTTCCGCGGTTTACAAGTATGTGATCCATAACTATATAGAGTACGACCTCCCAAAGCCATCCTATAAAACAGAACACAAAGAAGAAGAAAATGAAGTCCCTGAGACTGTATTCACTCTTCACCTTCATTCCCTCAGGAACCTCGACCGCGACATCCTGGAGAATATAGGCCGGTTTAGTCCATACCTCAGCAACTCCCGCGTCTCCTGCCGACTGATAAGCAGCCTCGATAGCCTTTTTGTTATACGGTGCAGCATTGAATGCTGCCTCAACAAAATTTTCCACACCTATATTCTGTCTGAACCAGAAGTACATCTCCACATCAAGCTCCATCTGGAATGGCACTGCTACCAGAAGACCTGCAACCGGTATAGCCTTGATCAACCACACATGGATGCATGACAGATCCGTCAGGAACATTTTCCACTTATAGCCTCTGGTCATCTCCCTTGACATGTTCTTCGCATCTCTCCACTTGAGCATTGGATTTTCGGCCAGGAGATATGGAACCATCCTATACTGGTAATACTTGTACACACCACCGACTATCGTGAGCCACCAGAGCGTCATAGCAACATTGTAACAGAACATGACCCACATAAGTCTTAGCACATAGTGCCTATGGAAAGGCGCAAACATTCGGTTGACGGACACCTTGTCACTGTATCTGCACTCCATGGCATAACGGCATTTGCCCACTATCGCCGCACTCTGTATAAAGAAATGGACAACAGCCATGATAAGAGCAGATATCAGGAGCATCACTATGACCTCGCCGGGATTTCTCTTCACATATGCCGTGTTGGCGCCTAAAAGCTTGATGATCCAGGTCTGTTTCACCGTCACCGAGTCTATCACCCTGGCTACTGTCTCAGCTTGTTTCTCCGACATATACTCAATCATCGGCATATTCTTTACATACTCCTTGAGTATGGTCACATTGTCAGCCTCATGCTCGGTCTCCTGTCCAAGCACCTGATCTATTCCCTTCACGAATTTTGTCTGGGAAGAATCATCTACCCCAAGATAAGAGAAAATAAAACACACAGCGACCATAGCCATCCAAGCCATAAGTCCACGTTTAAATACCGTGTTCCACGCTCCCTTTCTAAGCTGTTTCCTGTTCCAAGTCATTATAATACATTCTCCCTTATAGAATTTTAAATGTTATCATCTTACGTCTATATCCCACATTTTTAATATCACATCACACAGGCAAACTGCGAAACTCATAACCTGAGTCCCCCTAGATGAAGTCGAAGGTTGCCTGCTCATAGGAAAGTTCCTGATATTCCAGCTCCTCCTGATCTGTCTTGCTGGTGTAGTCCACAACGACTGTCTGCTGCTTTCCGCCCACCATCTGCTGTCCCAGGATATAGTTCACGTCAAAGCGTCCGGTGATGGCCGGTGTCGCGCCACGGGCAGGTACGATGAGCTGCACATGATTAGCTGCCAGCATGGCAAATATAGGCTCCCAAATATATATATCTTTTGCAGCACCAAATGGGTTATCGATAAATATAGTCTTGGACTGTATCGACTCCTCAGGTGCCAGACTGTACATTCCGGCAATGTAGTTGATGACAGCAACCAAAAACTGAATGTAGATTCCCTGAGACTGTCCCGTACTTCCAACAGCCTCCTCATATCTGAGATAACGGCTCTGTTCCTTTATTCTCTCCCTCTTGTAGAGGTTAAGCTTTATGGCGTTCATATCTGTGACCATGACGCCGAACAGCTTCTTGAGTCCGAGGCAGTCACGGATGTACTTGATCCTCTTTCTCTCATCCTCGTAGGCATCCGCGCCTTTCACTATGTCATCTATATAATCAGACATTCTCTGCTTTACAAATTCATCCTTCACATAAGGTATGGTGAGATCGACCATCTTGATCACATCATCGCCCACCGTGATGCGTGACAGCTTTGGAAGCTTCTCAAGCTCAGTCTTGACATCCATACATCTCTGTACACACTGATTCTCGAAGTTCTCCTTTATGGCAACCATATCCTCAATGCCCTTCTCGACGCGCTCCTTCTCTAGCTTGATGAACTCAATAATCTGAAGAAGATTTGCCAGAAGTTCCTTTGCCTGACTGTAGGTATCCGGAACCTGCACATCCTGTCTGATCGTATTGGCCATCTCGAATACACCCATCTCCACTAGTGTATCCGCCGTCTGTCCCTTGAATCTCATGATTTCATTCTTTGCGCGGTCAAGAGCCTTCATGCTCCTGTCGTACTTCATAAGACTTGTCTCAAATAACTGTCTGAGGGTATCCATGTCTTCATCCAGTACATTTCCACCGGACACATCTATGTCATTTGTATCGACTATTCTCTTTACATCCTTGTACAGATCCACCATGAAACCATACTGCTTATAGTAATCGCTGTACGCCTTCTCAGCTTCTTTGAATATGCGGTTCATATCCGCAAGCACCGCATCTCCATTGGCTATGGCTGTATCTGCATCGGCTGCAGATATCTCCTCACGTACATAGCTGCCATCGCCGTATGTGCGGTTGATGTTCTCTATCGCATACTCTATGCTTCCCTCAAGCTTGCTATACGCCTTCTGGTCAGCCTTCTGCTGCTGCATCAGCGACGCCTCTATCAACGTGAGCCTTGCCAGCTCATCGTCCATCTCCCTGAGATTGTCCTCAGACGTCGGATAGAGCTCTCCTGCCCCGGCAAATACTGCCATGTCAAAGCCTCTCTTCTCTATGGTCTTCTGTATTCTGTCCATTGACTTCTTCAGCGCATCCATGAGCTTCTTCTTGTCCTCAAGATCCGGCGCATGCTCCTTTGAAACCGCCAGCATAGCCATAAATTCCTGTTCAAGCCGTTCATCTGAAATGTCCAAGGTCTCCTTGTATTCCTCTGGTATTCCGTCCTGCCATGCCGCAGCAGCCACGCCTGCACCATCTGTATTTTCAGCAACTCCCGCATTCTCAGACTTCGGCAGATACGGTTCGAAATACTCCGTCCACTTGTACTGGATATCCTCTATATTCCTTGTAAGCCCCGCAAGCTTTGCCTCAGTCTCTCCAACCGTCGTCGACCACTTCAGCACATCGCTCTGAAGTCCTGACAGCTTTGCCACAAGGTCAGATTTCCTCTGCTTATACTCGGCAAGTCTCTGCTCCTCCGGTCTTGCAAGATCCGACAGCTGCTCTATCATGACAAATGTCTGTCTTCTGTCAGATTCCTTCTGCTGACTCTGCTGCAGGTCTCCATATCTCTCGGTGTTATTCTTAAGCTCCGTCTCTGTAACCTTGATCGATGTCTTAAGCTCCTCAAGCTCATCCTTCTTATCGAGCAGTGCCTGGTTCAGCTCTCTCTCCCTGTCCTCGGCACCTGTATATCTCGCATCCACAAGCCTTGTGACAAATGCAAGATCCTCCTGATATGTCGCAAGCTTCTCATTTATCAGACTGATCTCCTCCGTGAGACCTGCTATCTTATCAGCATTTGCCTTTCTGGCGTCCTCTATGGAGTCCTTAGACATGAAATATTTCCTGTCTCTTCCTATGATAAGCATGTTCTCGGCGGGAACTATCGCTGAGTCTGAAAGCTTATCCATATCGTACACCATTACACATTCGCTGCCGGTGTCTATCGAACCGAGATTTATATCGTCCTCCAGACTATCAAATCCCTTTGTCACAACACTGTACGGCAGGTATGGATTTGCCTGAAGCAGCTCCTCCTTTGTATCACCCGGGAGTGCCGACAGATAATCCGCACCATGCATGGCCATGAGCCCATGTCTGGTGGAGATGTAGTTTATCACGGTCTCAGCACCCTCCGACGGCGGAAATGGTCTGCCATCCTCATAGCATTTCGCAAGCTTTGTCAGTCTGTCGATCTCCTGCTGGCGCTTGATCGTCTCTGTTATGGTGCCCCTAATCCTGTCATTTATAACACCTGTTATATCCTGTGGATTCTCCACAGAGTAAACTGCCATGATGCTGTCGAGCTGGCTTCCCGACTGCCTGTACGCCTCGGCGTCAAGCCTTGCATCCTCGCAGCTTCTCTCCAGCGCATCATACTCAGCCTGCACTGTCGTCAGTCTGTATCTGTCATCGTACAGCTTTGTCCTGCCATCTGCTACGGCTATCTCCAACTCTGTCATCTCAGCAAGTATCCTGTCAGACTCCTCCTGAGCCTTGTTCATCATATCCTTCACATCACCCACTACGAGCAGGTTGACCGATGCAGCCAGCTCACTTATGCGGGCACTTATCTCATCAATCTTGGCTGTGGCATCAGCGATATTGTTCTCCGCCACCGCATGGGCGATCTCGCCCTCCCTCATGACCTTTCTGCAGTACTCCGCCTCCTCAAGTGCATGGTCATAGCTGGTCTGGGCCTCTTCCCTTGCCGCCATGAGCTCTGCAAGCTTCTTCTCATCACGGATGCGTCTGTTGTACGCATACACCGCCATCTTCTCACTGGATGATCCGATGTTATTTCTTATATTGTCGACTATCAGTCTGTTCTCATCGTACTGTCGCTTGTTCTCCCTGTATACAAGGTAGTCATTTACACTCTCCTTGTAGCCGATCTGGTTTTTCAGCTCCGCAAGCTTCTTCTCGTTGTCCTCTATCTGCGTGGCAGTGTCATCCATCTTGCGGTTCATGTCCTCAAGACGCAGATAATCCCTGGTGACCCTGAGATTTGCCAGACGCTTGTTCTGCTGTTCCATCTGCTCCCCGGCGTCAGCCTTTGCCTTCGCCAGCTCCTCCATATGTGTGTCGCCCTCCTGTGTACACGCCCTTCCTGTGGCATATACATCGGCCAGGCCCTTACATATCCTGTCGTTGTCCTCGTAGAGACCTATGCATGAGTTCACCTTGCCCTCGAGCACATTTATCAATTCTATCTGGTGGTCATAGTTGGCTATGTCACGCTTTCTCTGTGCCAGAACGTTCAGCTTGTCCTTGATGTCGAGAAGAGTCTCTGCCATGGTGTCTTCCTCACCGTTTCGTCCTGTCTTTGTGGCAAATGCCTTCTCTATGATCTCCTCTATGAGCAGATCCTCCACGACCTTCCTTGTGGTCCTGTAATTTGTCTCAAAATACGTTCTTACGTGCCCCTCTGTCTTGTTGATTCCACGTATGATCTCCCAGTGGCTCTCGTGGAGACCATAGCCGCTTATAAATCTCTGGTACTCGCCCTTCTTGTCAAATACCCTGACCTCCAGGCTCATATCCCTGTGTCCGAGATCCTTGAGATACGTCTTTAAACCATTGAATGTGATCCTCTCATTGCCCTCCGACAAAGGAAGATTCACTATGTCATTCTTGTTATATTCCCTGTAGAAAATGCAGTAATTAAAATACTCTATGGATGCAGTGTCCTTCTGTACCTCCCCGGCATCCGCCGTATCCTTTGCCTTTCTGGCACAGAATCCGGTGGTCATGTATCTGTAGCCTTCCTTTATATCCGCCTCGTCAAGCTTCCACTCGATCAGCGAATGGATGACTGTGTTGCCGCCGCCCGCACGGAAAAGCTTCTCCACAGGCTGCTTCTCATCCAGAGTACAGTTCGGTATCAGGTTCTGAAGGAGCAGAAGCATGAGAATACTCTTTCCTCCTCCATTTGCCAGATCATACAGCGTGTTCTTGCCATACATTCTCATGGTGAAGTCATCGTACTGCTGTGTACCAAAGTTATATTTTACATTGTTGACCCTTATCCTGTTGATACTAGGCATCCTCTTCTTCACCTCCAAGCAACTGATACAGCCGTCCTCTGTATTCCTCAAAATAGTTCTCCGACAAAGCCTTCATCCTGTCTGTCGGATAGTACCTGTCCGCATTCTCCACAAATAACCGCTGGGCCGACATGAAGTTGAACACCAGCTTCACATAACCCGCCCGGGATGCCTTGGACGCCCTGGCGCTGTCGCCCTCCTGATTGCCCGTCACCGCCGGGAGTTCATCCCACAGAAGCGCTATCGCCTTGAAGCTGTCCTGCTCCACCTCATCAGTTGACAGAACATCAAGCTTCTTCGTTATGTCCGCAAGATATTTGCTTGTCTCATCTATAATGTTCTCTGACTTCACATACTCCCTGAACTGATAGCTGGATGAATCCTTGTAAAAATAGAGAAGTGTCATATACATAATGAAGTAACACAGATAGAGCTCCTTGTTCAGACGAAGTCCCAGAAGCTTCTTCATATCGTCATTTGTATAGCCAAATACCCGGTTGCCCTCACCGGCTGTTATATACAGGCTGTCATTGTACTCGTACAATGACAGGTTCATCTTCTTCATCATATTCATGACAATATCGTACACCTCGGCATTGCCGTAGAACTCATCGTACAGCGGGCCATTGTCGGGATGCTTCTTACAGATCTCCTCACCTGATATTAACTTGGAATATATCTCTATCGCCTTGTCCAGATTCTTACTTTCCATCTTTTTCTCCTGTGACGCTGCTGATTTTTTGTTTTATGAGGCTGTATATGAATGTATATATAACTCGTATTCCCTCACTGAGTTATATATAATTCACATACAGCCACTCCACTCACTGAAATCAGCAGCTGTTCTTCTAAATATATATATATAATTTAATTATGTTGCTTCAAATCACTTAACTTTCTCCGCTCAGTTACTCTCAGCTGGTTTTGTTAAACTGAATTCCCGTAACATACATGTCCTCGCCAATCTGTATCTCTTCGTCTGGATGGAATTCCAGTGTAAATGTCATGCCTCTGAAGGCATCCAGTGTGAGTTCTGGCGCGTACATCTCACGTGAGAGTCCGGAACCGCCATGCCCCATATCACCATCGGTTTGATTCTGCAAAATAGCAATACCTTTGCCTGTTTTTATCCTCTCTATGTGATCCACCAACATTCCCTCTAGCATGGTATCCGGCTTCTTCAGGATCTCATCCACACTGTACCTGTCCTTCTGTGCCAGGTGTGTGAGGAAGGAATAGTAATCCTTGTTGTCATATATCTCCTTGCCAAACTTCACCTCCAGAATTCCATTAAATTCCTTGAGACTCAGGTGTCCCCATTTGCTCAACTGGTCAAGGAGTTCGTGGAACAGTTTTGTGAAGTTGGCACTTATCTGCTCATCGAGCAGTTCATCTTCGTAACGGAAGTTCGGATCTAGCTGTTCCTTCTTCACCTTTGTTGTTTTCGCATTGTCCTCGGACTTCAGCGTGAGCATGTGATCTATGGATGTCATACTAAATGTTTTCACGATCCTCGGAGCAAAGAGAGGCGCAAGTATAGTGAGCATCTTATCCGGTCTGTCATCTTTTATAATGCTCTGAAGCTGTCCTGCAAAGTCAAATGCAGGTCTCAGCTTCTGAAGCTTTGCCTTGTGTATAATATTGTCCGATATGTTCTGAAGCTCCATGGTGCTGCTTATCAGACTTCCGTGCTTGATGATCGTCCGTTTGAGCTCAAGCTCAAGCTGGCTTATCTCCTCCATTGCTTTCATGTTTCCCTTGCCCATGTTGTCGTAGCTCGCCTTGGTGATCGCCTTGTCAACCAGTGCCTTGTTCTTGGCAAACAGCTTCTGCTCGTCAGCGAACCATTTGCCGACAGTCTTCATATAATTCTCATATTCTTCTGCGCCCTTAAACACATCTATGGACAGAAGATTCACTATCTCATCCTTCTCTCGGATAAGCCTGTTCACTTCACTATTTATCCTGCGCACGACCTCGATACCGCCACGGAAGTTCTCTCCAACGATCATTTTTTCCAGAAGAAGCTGCTGCACGTTGATCTTGCTCTCGTCCTTGATCTCCTTGGTGTCCAGATAGAATTCGATTCCATCCGCAGTAATGAAATACAGAACCTTGCCATCCACTATATGGCTGTCTATCAGCTTCACTCGTCCCGTCTTGCGCTGCTTCTTTCCCGGATCATAGAACGTGAATTCAAATGCTCTTCCATCGTTCTTGATCTTGTCAAATATATACATTATCAGGTCAGTCCTATCCTCCTCCGCAATCTCCACGTCGAAATCACGGTCGAGAAGCTGCCCCATAAATTCTTCATATTCGTCATATGACACCTCACGCTCATTGAAGCTGTTCTCCTGAATAAAAAAACGCAGAACCGCCATGGTTATATAACCCATGTCCAGCTGTGCATAGCGCCCTTCCTTATACTGCGCAAATGTGGTCTCAGCCAGAACAAAGAACGGGTAATATTTCCTTAGGTTCTGCATTCTCGCATTGTGTTCTTCGATTATGTCATTTATCATCACGTATTTAAGTGCCATATCTTCTCTATCTCTGTACTTTCCTGATTATTGTCATACAAAGTTAGTATACCATGGTACATTTACCGATACAAACTAATCTGTCACTTTTTACGGCTGTTTTTACCATACAGCCGTCTTTTTTTCAGGAATCGTACGCTGTTTATTGCTGTCCTACCCTTTCACAGACAGCTTCCATAAAATCAGCAGCACCTCTGCTATCCTGTCCCTGATCATTTATTCCAAAATACCCCAGCTTGTAGTCATCACAATCACCAACTATCCTGAACTGGATCAGAACCGTCACCTGCGCCCCTTTATATTCTGCATTTCCATCAAACTCTACAATATCGTCTCCATCTGTTGAAATAAATGTCGACCAGTGTTCATCAGTACAAAACAGGTCAAGACCTTCTCCATATGTAGTGTCATCATTCTCAAAAACCGTCTGTTCCTTGATAAAGTCTATCCTCTTATCCGGAAGATCCGCTGCGGCCTTTCCGATGCCAGCCTCACCAATTCCTGCAATACTCAATATTACCGTCAACATTATTGCCAGCACCTTGAAGAACTTGTTCTCCCTGAATCTCTCCCATTTTCTCACATTAAGTGCAAATGCCAATATTCCACCCACAACAGCTCCGCCTATATGCGCATATATGTCAATATTTTCCTCATATGTGTATATGGCATATATCACAACAAGCACTATGGCTATGGTCATATCCCTTCTGCTTGCCTTTTTGCTTCCCATTACGGACAGAAAAACAGCTGCGCACATAACTCCAAACACTGCCCCTGAAGCGCCTATTGAAAAATGCATTCTGCTCGGATCCATTACGTGTGACAGGTTCATGGATATAAGTCCTGATACAATTCCTGAGACAAAGTATATGATGGTCATACGAAGGGAACCCAGCTTCTTTTCCACCGTCGAACCGAACATGAACAGCGCAAACATATTTCCAACCAAATGATCAAATCCCGAATGAAGAAACATTGATGAAAGAAGTCTTCCATATTCTTTATTGAGTTTGACGTACTCATAGTTGAGTCCGCCCGTCCTCGAATAGTTGTCAACACCGATGCACATGATTCCGGCTATAACATTTGCCAATATCAACGTGATCGTAACGATGGGGATCATTCTCTTCATCTGCGGCTGCTGAAATTCCCCGCCACCCATCTGCTCCGGGCGGATCACGTACGCTGTGTCCTGATCTTTATACATATAGTTACTGTCTTCATAGCTTTGACCGTCTCCTCCAAATCCATATTCGCATCTGTTATCTTCCATATAATAATACTCCCTATGTTTTTACAGTTCATCAGTATCCGTTTTCATCTTTGAATCATCAATCAAATACCCTCTTAAGCACCTCGTCCTCATAGAGTACCTTCTTGGCAAGCTCCCTGTACTTCTCCTCGTGAAGATAAGTATGTCTGTGTGGCTTGATCTGCGGTGCCATATCTATCGCCTTCGCAAAGTCCTCCCTCTTCAGGTCAAGTGTGGCTACATAATTCCAGAAACCTGTCTTCTCAAATATAGCATTTACCCTGACATATCTGTGATCCTGTACGACCGCCATTATATAGGTAGCGATTCCAACCTGTATTCCGTGAAGCTGAGGCTGCTCAAGCATCTTATCCAGAGCATGTGATATCAGATGCTCACTTCCGGATGTAGGTGTGCTTCCGCCTGCTATCTCATTTGCAACACCGCTCATGGCAAGTGAATCGAGAAGCTCTTTCAGGAACAGATCATCCTTTATCGTCTCAAATGGAGTTCTGACGAAACTGTTCACCGCCTTCTTTGCTATCATGACGGCAAAATCGTTCATCTCTGAGTAGCCAAGCTCGGACTCAAAGAGCCAGTCGTATAGCGATGTGATCTTGGAAACCATGTCGCCGATTCCTGAATAGAGGAATCTCTCCGGAGCTGATTTGATGATCTCCGTGTCCGCTATTATTCCGTATGCCATTCTAGCTGGCACCGATGTACGACGGCCATTTACCATGAGTGACGCGCTGGCGCTTGAAAATCCATCCGAAGATGCCGATGTCGGAATACTTATAAATGGAAGCTTTCTGAGGTACGCCGCATACTTTGCCACATCGATAACCTTTCCGCCGCCGATGCCCACTATCACCTGAGCCTTTGCATCTATGTCAAATGCAAGTCTTATTATGTCCTCTATATTGGTAGAATCCAGCTCTCTGTATTCCACTACAGTCACATTCTCCTCCTTGAGTGAGTCCATGACCTGCTGCCCGAACATATCAATGAGTCCGTTTCCAAAATATATAACCGCATTCTTCATCCCAGCGCCTGCTATATATTTTCCCAGATTGTTCAAGGTTCCCTTTCCTATCTTTAGTATTGTAGGTATTGCTATATGACTTCCTGCCATGATCTTCCTCCCTATTCTGCAATCTTCAGACCGGATCCTCGCAACCAGATCCCGATCTGTAACCCTTTGGCCTCCAATTCGAATAAATTATATTCAAACATTACTTATTATAATGTATATACTAGTTATTGTGAACCGTTAACCAATTTACATACAGACGATATTTTTATACAAATCTTTATATTTCCTTTAAGGTTCTTACGCCATCTTTATATCTTTGCCAGAAATACACATTTTCTACACATCTTTTCCAAAATTAGAACACAGTTTATATGTATATTATTAAATGTAAACAGCGAGAGCGAAAGCAAGTTGTTTACAATCCCCTTTTTCATAAACGACTGCAACACCCTCCCCTCACATAATGTAGTTGCAGTCACTCCCTTTTAATACAAAAAGAAGAGGCTGCCAGAAATGGCAGCCTTTTCTTTTTGTTTTTTGTGGTCCCTGTGATGAAGGTCAACGGCAAATACGTAACGAAAAACGGATATTACACCGATATCTCTGAATGTCCACTTCATTCTCATACCGGTATAATATCCGTTTTTAATATCTATACTTCTATATTAATTATCCTCTATATCCAGTCTTTTATTACTCACTTCTAAGTGCTATAACAGGATCCTTCTTAGCTGCAAGTCTCGATGGGATAAGTCCTCCGATCAATGTCAGTATAACACTGATGATGACCAGTATCACCCCACCCTTCCAAGGAAGCGCCGATACACCGGCGACATTGATGTAACTCTCTATCACCTTACTGATCGGTATATTGATAAGTACCGTCACACCAATACCTATGAGTCCAGAGAAGAGTCCTATGATAAATGTCTCCGCATTGAACACTCTAGATATATCCTTCTTGGAAGCACCTATGCTTCGAAGAATACCTATCTCCTTAGTTCTCTCAAGAACAGAAATGTATGTGATGATTCCAATCATGATGGATGAAACTATCAATGAAATAGCCACAAATGCAATGAGTACATAGGTTATCGCGTTGATGATCTTGGTCACCGATGACAGCATGATTCCGATGTAATCAGTGTATGTGATCTCCTTGTCAGGATAATCCTCATTGTACTTGTCTATGAGCTTTGTTATCTCGTCCTTATCTGCAAATTCTGCACAGTAGAGATTGATGGATGCCGGCTTTGCAAGTTCCGCGTATCCAAGCTTTGACATATTATCTTCATAAGTGGATGTTGACTCCTGGAAGAAGCCGTAACCCTTGAGCATCTCAAAAAGCTGTTCCTTTGTCATGGACGCCATCTGTGCCTGCATGTCCTCAGTAACCTGACCTGAATCCATAAGCTGCTGCATAACAGAATCCATATCCACATCATCCGCTGTCAGTTCCTTGCCATCTGAAAATGGCATTCCTGTGAACACGTCAGTATCAGGATTATCCATCTGAGCCTTGAGTACATCTGTCTTCTCGTTCTCTGAAACTATGTAATTGGCAAGCTCCGATGTGTAACCTATATATCCCGGCTGCATAGTAGTTGCATACGCTTTATCCGAAGCCCTGATTACTGCTGACACCTTTACTTCAAGACCCCCGGCCACGGCAGACTTCAGGAAATCAGCGTCAGAACTCATATCTGTATATGTTCCATCTGCATTCTTCTTGTAGAGATCGCCTGGAAGTACAACCTTGAACTTGAGATCCAGAAGATCATCATAAGTAAACACCATCTGCTCAAGCTCCGGTGCCTCTCCGCCAGCAAGTATGGTTGAAACCATATCCTTCAGTTCCTTTGAATCCCTTAGTCCAAGAGTATACAGTGTAAAATCACTTATCTCGTTGTTTTTGTCAACGACAAGTACAACCTCGTTCTTGTTCTCCGGCCAGTGTCCTGCCAGCACATCGTACTGCTGCTTGAGCAGAGTGTCATTATCTAACATCTGTGTCCACATGTCCATTGATGATGAGCCGTAACTAAACGCCGACATGAAATCTGCCGTTGACTCCTGTGCCTCCGCCATTCCACCAAATCCCATGTCTGTCATGGTTGTGCTTGGATTTACCTGAGCAACTCCGCCATTTGCACTGTTCTCGTTGAACACATACAAAGGCGTGTCATACGTGTATGTTATATCACTGGTATATTTAGTGAATCCATTTGCATCATCTTCGATATATTTTTTGAATGTCTCAAGGTCGTTCTCTTTCACATCTGACACCATTGATACAAGCATGTCTCCCATGATATCTCCAGAGTAAACCTTGTCCTCGCCGGCATGATTGTGATCTGAATCTTCTTCGTTGTTTCCGACCATCTTGGAAAGAAGCTCACTGTAATCCATCGCTTTCTTCGTTATCTGCACCGGATATGTGGCAAGTGTCTCCTCCTGTACATCGTTGATGTACTTCTGGAATCCAGACGATAGCGACAATATAAGTGCTATTCCTATGATTCCTATACTTCCGGCAAATGCTGTTAAGAACGTTCGTCCCTTCTTTGTCATGAGGTTGTTCAGACTCAGCGAGAACGCTGTGAACATACTCATGGAGGTCTTCCTCGGAGCATAGCTTCCGTCATCCTCCTTCGCCTCGTCCTCATCTGAAAACGGATTTGAATCGTCTATTATATTTCCATCGAGGAGCTTTACGATCCTTGTTGAGTACTGCTGTGCCAGCTCAGGATTGTGTGTAACCATGATGACCAGCTTGTCCTTGGCTATCTCCTTGAGGAGTTCCATGATCTGGACGCTTGTCTCTGTATCAAGGGCACCTGTAGGTTCATCCGCCAACAAAATATCTGGATCGTTTATGAGTGCTCTGGCGATTGCAACTCTCTGCATCTGTCCACCAGACATTTGATTTGGTTTCTTGTGGATCTGATTTCCCAGACCTACCTTCTCCAGAACTTCCTTCGCCCTCTTTCTCCTCTCTGCCTTAGATACTCCTGACAGTGTAAGCGCAAGCTCTACATTCGAGAGTACTGACTGATGCGGTATGAGGTTGTAGCTCTGAAATACGAATCCAACAGAGTTATTTCTATATGAATCCCAGTCTCTTGACTTGAAATCCTTTGTCGACTTACCATTGATAATCAGATCTCCGCTGGTATACTGATCCAATCCACCCACTATGTTCAGAAGTGTTGTCTTTCCACAACCCGACTGACCAAGTATAGACACGAACTCATTTCTTCTGAAATTTACAGATATACCCTTGAGTGCCTGAACAACTTCATCGCCCGTGTGATAATCCTTCACGATGTTCTTTAACTGAAGCATTCTTTCCTCCTTACGAAATTTATAGAGCAGACGCATGAAAGGCGCTTCGCGCGGCGTCTGCGTGGAATACATATTTTACGTTATGTTCTTTATACATTACATTTTTCTACATTTGTTAATATTACTGGCAAATCATAGCATTTATTTTTTTCTATTTCAATTAAGACTGGCTATTCTTTATAAATGTTTTATTTTCCAGCGATAAGTTTAAACTAACTATATGCTGAACTTTTGGTTAAAAATTCTTTTATTTTATAATTATATGGGTTATAATCAGCGTAAGTGGGTACGTAAGTATCCAAATATAATTTTACGGAGGATTTTACAAATGTTAGTTTCAGCAACAGAAATGTTAAAGAAAGCTAAGGCTGGTCACTACGCAGTAGGACAGTTCAACATCAACAACCTTGAGTGGACAAAGGCTGTTCTCCTTACAGCACAGGAGCTTCAGTCACCTGTTATCCTTGGTGTTTCAGAGGGCGCTGGAAAGTATATGACAGGATTTGAGACAGTTGCAGCAATGGTTAAGGCTATGGATGAGTCACTTGGAATCACAGTTCCTGTAGCTCTTCACCTTGATCACGGAACATACGAAGGATGCTACAAGTGTGTTAAGGCTGGATTTACTTCAATTATGTTCGATGGTTCACACTATCCATTCGAGGAGAACCTTGCTAAGTCAACAGAGCTCGTTAACGTAGCTCATCAGCTTGGCCTCTCAATCGAGTGTGAGGTTGGTTCTATCGGTGGTGAGGAAGACGGAGTTATTGGTATGGGCGAGTGCGCTGATCCAGCGGAGTGCAAGACTATCGCTGATCTCGGCGTTGATATGCTTGCTGCTGGTATCGGTAACATCCATGGTAAGTACCCAGCTAACTGGAAGGGACTTAGCTTCGAGACACTTGATGCTATCCAGCAGAAGACAGGTGTTATGCCATTAGTTCTTCACGGTGGTACAGGTATCCCAGCTGACATGATCAAGAAGGCTATTTCACTTGGCGTTTCAAAGATCAACGTTAACACAGAGTGCCAGTTATCATTTGCAGATGCTACAAGAAAGTACATCGAGGCTGGTAAGGATCTCGAGGGCAAGGGATTTGATCCTAGAAAGCTTCTCGCTCCTGGTTTCGAGGCTATCAAGGCTACTGTTAAGGAGAAGATGGAACTCTTCGGATCAGTTGGTAAGGCTAACGACTAATCAGCTATCTTTGACAGACTAATTAACAAATGTAACGATAAACTATCCGGTACCTATCGGACAAGTATCGCTCACGTAAACTTAAAGAACCCCATCATAGCATATACAAGTCGTGGTGGGGTTCTTATTTGTTGTTTTGGACTCTGATTTCGTCTAATAAATATTTGTCATCTTTACGTCAAGTGCTTTTTATCCCAAATCAGCCTGTTTGGGTTGAATAAGGATAAAATTATCCATTTTCTCCATTTTATTGAACTGAAAGATACAAAATATCAGGGTATTATCCTAGAATGCAGTCTTGATTTGAATTTAGGATAATTTTGTAACAAATTCGTTCAAATTCCAGTACAAATAGAAAAACATATTGTTATAAAGCGCTATTGTAAATAGTATCAAATGAGTTATGAAAAATAGTCCCTAATAAAAAGGACTCAAATGTGTTCAGGGGTGGTACAAATAATGAACATGGAAAAAGAACAAGCAAAAATGGCAAACAAAAAAACAAATAAATAAAACAAACCAAAGCAAATAAATAAGGCAATAATTAAGACAAGCATTTAAGACAAGCAATTAAGGCAAGCATATAAGACAAGCATATAAGACATATAAAAAATCCCAAACAAATTGTACAGAGACAAAAGTACAAACAAAAACAAAAAACAAAAAATAAAACAAAATAAGGACAAATCGTTGTTTTAAATGGGATTAATCCATCAACACGTTTTGTCCTTAAAAAATTCTTATATTTCATTTATATATTTCATTTATGGCAAAGCCTGATATCTTCAATCCTTTTCTTCTGTTATACTGCAGATTCCGCAGTTTCTTTCTCTGCCTTCGCCTTTTTCCTGCTGACTGCCCACCATACAGGCACTGATACCAGAAGAAGAATTGCTGTTACCATGCTGAACCAGGCACCAAAACCGAGACCGGCATTTACTGTTTTATCCAGCTTGCCAAGATCTATCAGCGAGAGCACAAACTCGAATATGAGTGCGCCTCCAACGATAACTGATATTACAAGATCAATTATATATGCTACAGTTTTGTTCATGAACGCACTTATTGTATCTGCAACAAGCAATACTGCCACTATAATTACAGATATTACATCTATGCCAAATACTCCACTTATCGTTCTGACATCAGAATCCATATGTGCATACGGCAAAAATACTGTGATCAAAGCCATGATCATTCCAACAATATTCAACAGATTTGGTATATGTGTTGAACCCTTCTTGACATCTGCAGGAACATTCTGTCTGTACTCATACCCAACATATCCCATCGGACTGTCATACGGTGTAGACTGCTGACCCGGTTGACCGTATGGTGGCTGCTGGTATGACTGCTGCCCTGCCGGACCATAGTTCTGCTGCTGTCCCGGTGCGCTATACTGCGGCTGCTGATATGGCTGCCGCCCTGACGAACCATAATAATTCTGCGGCTGTCCCGGTGCACCATACCGAGGCTGCTGATACGGCTGCTGCCCTGACAAACCATAATTCTGCGACTGTCCCAGCTGGCTGTACTGTGGTCTCTGCTGATATTCCTGTCCGTCTGCCTGCATCTGCTGTACATATGAATCCTGATTCCACTGTCTCTGCTGATCATATCCTGACTGTCCGTGATACGGCTGCTGCCCTGCCGGACCATAGTTCTGCTGCTGTCCCGGTGCGCTGTACTGCGGCTGCTGCCCTGACTGGCCATAATTTTGCGACTGACACGGCTGATCATATCCCAAACGTGCCTGTTCATTATTCAGCGTATCTTTCTGTTCCAGATTACCCTCTAATGACAATCTATCATCCTTGTGGATACCATCTACATTGTTCTGTTCATCCATGTTGTCATCTACCTCCGATGTAATTATTCGACACATCCCTTACATGCCGAGATACCTCTTCAGATACTGTCCTGTATACGACTGAGGTATCTTTGCTACCTCCTCCGGAGTTCCACTGGCAATGACCGTTCCACCTCCAGCGCCCCCTTCAGGTCCCATGTCAATAATATAATCTGCGGTCTTGATGACGTCAAGGTTATGTTCGATAACAACAACCGTATTTCCGCCCTCGCTGAGCCTCCTGAGTATATCCACAAGCCTGTGAACATCAGCAAAATGAAGTCCCGTGGTAGGCTCATCAAGTACATATATTGTCTTTCCTGTTCCACGCCTTGACAACTCGGTTGCAAGCTTGATTCTCTGTGCCTCTCCGCCTGACAGAGTGGTGGATGGCTGTCCAAGCCTGATATATCCTAATCCCACATCTCGCAACGTTTCTATCTTCCTGAGTATTCTCGGAACATTTGCAAAGAACTCACATGCCTCATCAACAGTCATATCGAGAACTTCATTGATACTCTTACCCTTGTATTTGACCTCCAGGGTCTCCCTGTTGTATCTCTTTCCTCCGCACACTTCACATGGCACATATATATCTGGCAGGAAGTGCATCTCTATCTTGATTATTCCATCTCCACGACACGCCTCACATCGTCCACCAGATACATTGAAGCTGAATCTTCCCTTGCCGTAACCTCTTGCCTTGGCATCCTTGGTTCCGGCAAACAGATCCCTTATCAGATCAAATGTACCTGTATAAGTAGCCGGATTGGACCTCGGCGTTCTACCTATAGGTGACTGGTCTATATTGATAATCTTATCCAAAGCATCATAGCCAATGATATGGTCGTGCTTTCCTGCTTTAATCCTGCTCTTGTTGAGTCTTCTCGCCAGCTTCTTGTACAAGATCTCATTTACCAGAGAACTCTTTCCTGAACCAGACACACCCGTCACACATGTCATGATTCCAAGTGGTATATCCACATCTATATGCTTGAGATTGTTCTCATAAGCATTCTTGACAGTGAGCCATCCAGTTGGCTTTCTCCTCACATCCGGAACCTCTATCTTCTTCCTGCCACTTAAGTAGTCACCGGTGATAGAATTCTCGCACTTCATGATATCCTCCGCGGTTCCCTCTGCAACCACATATCCACCATTTGCACCGGCTCCCGGTCCTATATCTATGATGTGATCTGCAGCCCTCATAGTGTCCTCGTCATGCTCGACAACGATCAGAGTATTTCCAAGGTCTCTCAGATTCTTGAGAGCAGCTATGAGCTTGTCATTATCCCTCTGATGAAGTCCGATACTCGGCTCGTCAAGAATATACGCAACACCGACCAAGCCTGAACCTATCTGCGTTGCAAGTCTAATTCTCTGCGCCTCACCTCCTGAGAGCGTGCTTGTACCCCTGCTCAGGCACAGATAGTCAAGACCCACGTCTATAAGAAAATGCAATCTTGACCTGATCTCCTTGAGTATAGCTGCGCCTATCATCTTCTGTCTGTCCGTGAGCTCCAGCTCTTTCATGAATTTTGCAAGTTCTGTGATAGGAAGCTCTGTAAGTTCAGCAATATTCTTATTTCCAACTGTAACAGCAAGGGCTGTGGGCTTAAGTCTCTTGCCACCGCAAACCTCACACGGAGTTATAGTCATGAATGTCTCATACTCAGCCTTAGTAGACTCAGCAGATGTCTCCCTGTATCTTCTTGCGACACTCTTCAGAAGTCCTTCAAATGTTATGTCATACACGCCTTCACCGCGCTGTCCCTTATAGTACACCTTAACTGGGCGAGAGTTCTTTCCATATAATAAGAGATCTTTTATATCCTGTGGGTAATCCTGAAATGGTGTATCCAGAGAGAACCCATATTCCTTACCGAGTGCCTTGAGTATTGCATTTGAATAGCTCTTGCCATCATTGCATGACTGCCATCCAAGTACCACAATGGCTCCATCATTTATAGACAGACTCTGATCCGGTATCATAAGATCCGGATCAAATTCCATCTTGAAGCCAAGACCTGCACATGTCGGGCATGCGCCAAATGGATTGTTGAAAGAAAAGCTTCTCGGCTCTATCTCATCTATGCTGATTCCGCAATCCGGACATGAAAAGCTGTCTGAAAAATTGATGACAGCATTCTCCTTCTGAACACCGTTCTCATCCCTTTCGCCAATCACCTCTATCTTCATAAGACCCTCTGCGAGCTGAAGGGCTGTCTCTATGGAATCCGTGAGTCGACGCTCCACATCCTGTCTGACAACCAGACGATCTACAACTATATCTATGCTGTGTTTCTTATTCTTATCAAGTTTTATCTCCTCTGACAGCTCATACATACTTCCATCGACAACCACTCTGACAAATCCGCTCTTCTTTGCCTTCTCAAGAAGCTTTACATGCTCTCCCTTTCGGCCTCTGACCACAGGCGCAAGCACCATGAACTTTGTCCTCTCTGGAAGCTTCATGATCTCATCCACCATCTGGTCAACCGTCTGTCTGCTTATGACCTTGCCGCAGTTCGGACAGTGTGGTATTCCCACTCTTGCATATAGAAGTCTAAAATAGTCGTATATCTCTGTGACAGTACCAACTGTAGATCGAGGATTTCTGTTTGTTGACTTCTGATCTATGGAGATTGCAGGGGAAAGTCCCTCTATCTTGTCCACGTCCGGCTTCTCAGCCTGTCCAAGGAACTGTCTCGCATAGGAGGACAGAGACTCCATGTATCGTCTCTGTCCCTCCGCATATATCGTGTCAAATGCCAGTGAAGACTTACCTGATCCCGAAAGTCCTGTCACGACGACAAATTTGTCCCTTGGAATCTTGACATTGATATTCTTTAGATTATTTTCACGTGCGCCCTCAATAGTAATATACTTCCTATCAATATTCCTGCTGGCGTTGAAATAATCATCCTTCATGCTCGCATCCGTTATATCCTCCAGATGCTCACTGCGTTCATAATTCTTATTGTCTTCCATCTTGATCTAACCTTTTCTCTTTATTATTTATATTTCAGTCCTTATCATAATCTCTGAGTGCCGCCTTGTACACCTTGAGCTGATCTCTGATCTCCGCCGCCACCTCAAAGTTGAGGTCTGCTGCCGCCATATTCATCTTCTTGGTCAGCTTGGCAATAACCTTCTGAAGCTCCTTCTTCGTCATGGACTCAGCGTCCTTATCCTCATCTGGAAGCTCCTCCTTCTTCACCTCTATGGTTATGAGATCCCTTATGCTCTTCTCTATAGTCTTAGGGGTTATTCCATGTTCCTCATTATACTTCTGCTGTATCTCACGACGTCTGCTCGTCTCATCTAGGGCATACTTCATAGAACCCGTAATAGTGTCCGCATACATGATGACATGTCCATCTACATTTCGGGCTGCTCTTCCTATGGTCTGGATGAGCGATGTCTCCGATCTCAGGAAACCTTCCTTGTCAGCATCCAGTATTGCCACCAAAGTGATCTCCGGTATATCAAGTCCCTCTCTCAGAAGGTTGATTCCAACAAGCACGTCGAACACACCAAGACGGAGATCTCTCACTATCTCAACTCTCTCCATAGTATCTATATCCGAGTGCAGATATTTTACCTTTATATCATTATCCCTCATATAGCTGGTGAGGTCCTCAGCCATACGTTTTGTAAGAGTAGTTACAAGCACCTTGTGTCCCTGCTCAGTCTCCTTGCGGACCTCTTTGAGCAGATCGTCTATCTGTCCCTCAACCGGTCTGACCTCAACCGGCGGATCAAGAAGTCCCGTAGGTCTGATGATCTGTTCAGCCATGAGCATCTGGTGTTCTTCCTCGTATTTGCCTGGTGTGGCAGATACGAACATGACCTGATCCAGCTTCTGCTCAAATTCTGAGAAATTGAGAGGTCTGTTGTCAAGTGCCGACGGAAGCCTGAAGCCATAGTCCACCAGATTCATCTTACGTGAACGGTCTCCCGAATACATAGCACCAACCTGCGGCACTGTCATATGCGACTCATCTATAATAAGAAGGAAGTCATCACCAAAGAAATCCAGCAATGTGCTCGGTGTCTCCCCAGCTGATCTGCCAGCCAGAGGTCCTGAATAATTCTCTATTCCAGAACAAAATCCAGTCTCCCGCATCATCTCCATGTCAAAGTTAGTTCTCTCCTCTATACGCTGGGCCTCAATGAGTTTATCCTTTGACTTGAAATACGCAACTCTGTCCTTGAGTTCTGCCTCTATCCTCTTCAGTGCCTTCTCCATCTTCTCCTGTCCAACCACATAGTGGGACGCCGGGAACAGACAAGTGTATGTCAGATCCCTCTTTCCCTCTCCGGTGAGCGGGTCAAATTCCGTGATCCTATCTATCTCATCTCCGAAGAATTCTATCCTTATTCCATCATCAAATGTAGACACAGGAATGATCTCCAGCACATCCCCACGCACCCTAAATGTACCTCTCTGCAGATCCATATCATTCCTGTCATACTGTATATCTGTCAGCTCATCGATGACCTGATCCCTGTCCTTTATCATGCCCACTCTGAATGAGAGCATCTGATTCCTATACTCGTCCGGATCACCGATACCATATATACACGATACAGACGCAACCACGATGACGTCCTTCCTGTCTATAAGCGCCGCTGTTGCACTATGCCTCATACGGTCAATATCATCATTTATAGATGAATCCTTTGCAATATAAGTATCCGTAGACGCAACATATGCCTCCGGCTGGTAATAATCATAGTATGAAACAAAATACTCCACTGCATTATTCGGAAAAAATTCCTTCATCTCTCCATAAAGCTGCGCCGCCAAAGTCTTGTTATGTGCAAGAACCAAAGTAGGCTTATTCAGCTGCTGTATGACATTCGCCATGGTAAATGTCTTACCAGATCCGGTTACACCGAGCAGCGTCTCGAACTGATTGCCTTCCTGAAAACCCTTTACCAATTTTTCTATTGCCTCCGGCTGATCTCCGGTGGGCTTATATTCCGATACCAATTCAAAATGATCCATAAAAGTCTCCTACTCTAGGCTAAAGCCTGCATCTATTATATCGAACATTAGTTCCCATATCAAGTAAAAACACGGCAGTTGCTCAAGTTTATTTATCCCCTGAACAACTGCCACTATACTTCAGCTGTTTGCTCACAACACCTTCTATGCCGCTAGTTCATCCCTACCCAGGCTTATCTCATAGCAGCCTTTCTCATCAACAGTCACCACGACTCTCTCAAATCCTGTATAAAAGCTAAGGATATACAGATCATTTACCTTTGAGATAACCGCCTCAGCATTCATCTCCGCCAGATCCACAATGTTGTCTTTCAACACTCCCTCGCTTACTTTGATGATCTGCCTCTCCTTCTCCACCTGTTTCTTCTCCTGAAGCTCCTTATAATAAAGAAAGAGATTCTCCTCCAACGCCTTTGATCTGCAGCTGCATCTGTGAAAATAGCTGCCGATGATCATGTAAAGCATGTATGCTGTCTCCTGCTGTCTATGTGATGTCTTTTCTGTAAATGAATATCTCATATCGTTACCTCCATAATGAAAAAATCAAAACAAATCTAAACTGTATCTATAAGTTGTCAAGAGCTTCACCAGCTCACACCTCCATGGTGCCTGCTCCTTGGTCTGTCATTCTTCAGCCGATGACAGTCGCTGTGTCCGTATTCTTTGCTGCCCCGGTCACTGGGCAGATGCATATTAATTTGTCATTTGCAATCTGACCCATGCCCGAAAGGCAACAAAAAAAGAGTCATGATCGCAGACTTGTAGCACTTGCTACTCATCATGTTTTCCAACTCTTCTACTATGAATTATTCAATTTTCATTATGGGTATCAGCTGTTTGCTGATGTATATGTTATATCAGAAACTAAATGTGGTGTCAACATATTTATAAAAATATCTATAAAACACAAGAGAGCCAGATTTCTCCGTTGTTTGTTTATTGAAGTCTCTCTCATTTATAGGTAAAATAATGAATGATACTAAATATTTACTATCGAAACAGTAAAGGGGAGTTAACATGGCAGAACTAGAATCAGTTATAGAACAAAGACTTATCGATCAGTTATGTAGCGGAGAATCACAATGGACATACAGACCAGATATTAAAACCGAAGAGCAGATATGGGCAAATTTCAAGTACATACTTGAACAAAATAACAAAGCGAAACTAGGGGACCAGCCCCTCTCCGAATCTGAATTTGCAAAAATAAAGAACGATGTTTCACATGCTTCATTCTACGATGCCGGTAAATGGCTTGTAGGTGAAAACGGCAAGGTATATGTGCACATTCAGAGAGGAAATGAACAGCTGCATCTACTTGTTATGAACAATGAGCATATCGCCGGTGGATCAAGTGTTTATGAGGTTATCAATCAGTATCAGGCATTTGCAAATGATGACTATACAGATTCTCGTAATAGACGTTTTGATGTCACACTGCTGATAAATGGTATTCCTTTGATACACATTGAATTAAAGAACAAAGATCACGCCTATATGGAAGCCTTTAATCAGATAAAAAAGTATGTCGGCGAAGGCAAGTTCCGTGGCATATTCTCCAACATTCAGATGTTTGTTGTAAGTAATGCCGTAGACACCAAGTATTTTTCTGCAGCAAGAGAACCTGAGCTCAACAAAAAATTTGTCACAGGATGGATAGACAAACACAATTACCCTGTATGTGATTATATTGATTTCGCAGGTTCAGTGCTCAGAATCCCTCAGGCACACGAGATGGTGACAAAATATACCGTGCTCGACAACGAAAAGAAAAAGTTGCTTATTCTCAGACCTTATCAGATACATGCCATCGAGGCAATGCGCAAAGCCTCAAAGCGCGGAAAATCAGGCTTTATCTGGCACACCACAGGATCTGGAAAAACCATGACCTCATATAAAGCAACAAGGAATCTTCTCATGGATATCCCATCCATCGAAAAGACAATATTTCTTATCGATAGAAAAGACCTGGATATGCAGACAAAAATGGCATTCCAGTCATACGCCAACAACGATACTATAGATGTTGATGGAACAGAATATGTTGATACTCTTATCCAAAAGCTTTCAGATGGCAAAAGACAGATGATAGTCACCACCAGACAGAAGCTTCAGACTATGATCAATAAAAAGCTTAAAGAGGGCGACAAGAATTATAGCAAGATCAAAAATCTCAGAGTAGCATTTGTTGTCGACGAATGCCACCGGGCAATAACACCTGAAACAAAACGAAGCATAGAAGCATTCTTCAACAATTCATTGTGGTATGGCTTTACAGGAACACCTATATTTGAAGAAAATAAGTACGAGCAAAAAGGTGATCTGGCACAGACAACTGAACAGCTTTACGGTGAGTGTCTGCACAGCTACACCATAAAAGAGGCCATTCACGATGAAGCTGTACTTGGATTCATGGTTGAGAATCTCGGCCCTAAGAATGCCGACGCTGACTTGTCTGTATTTGACAGTGAAGCTCACATGAGAAGTGTTCTTGAAGTCATACTCAATCAGTCCTATACCAAATTTGGAATGCAGAACGGAAGGGGAAGAACCTATGAAGGACTGCTTACTGTCAAATCAATAGCACGGGCACAGCAATACTATGACTTGCTTAAAAAGATAAAGTCCGGAGATGATGAGTTAAAAATCAGTGATGAAGTAAGAAAAGCCCTCCCGGATTTCCCCAAATTTGCCATCACATACTCCGTGTCTGAAAACGAAGAATCGTCCATGGTAAATCAGGAAAAGATGAAACAGTCCATATCAGATTACAATGACATGTTTGGAACTAACTATACTATAGAGGGGATAAATGCATATAATAGCAATCTCAATGATCGTCTGGCCAGGAAAGACAAGAGATACCTGGAAAGAGGACAACAGTTAGACCTTGTCATAGTTGTAGACAGACTGCTCACAGGTTTTGATGCGCCTTGTCTGTCCACATTATTCATGGATAGACAGCCTATGAGTCCTCAGGGAATTATACAGGCATTCTCTCGAACCAACAGACTTTTTGACTCAAGTAAACAATATGGTCAGGTTGTAACCTTCCAGTCACCTGGCAACTTTAAAGCCGCCATCAATACAGCACTTAAATTGTATTCCAGAGGCGGCGATGGATGCCCTATTGCTGAGGATTGGGACACCGTCCTCACTAACTTTAAAATTTCCGTCAAAGCAATTCACGGAATGGTGAGAACTCCAAAGGATATAGCAAGCCTCTCCAAAGAACAAAAAAAGGCATTTTTACAGCTATTCAGAAATCTGGACAATGATTTTGCACATTTGAAAGCATTCACTAAGTACGATGAATCTATGTTGGATGGCTATGACTTCTCGGAAGAACAATACGAAGACTTCGCTGCGATGTACAAAAATGTTGTAGAGGAACTCAAGAAAGATAAACCTGATAATACTGATGACGAGCCTGAAGCTGCAACTGACTATGACCTGAAAGCTTACAGTAAGCTGCGCATTGATTTTGAATATATCATCGAACTGCTTCAGGGAATTGTTGAAACATTAAACCAGGATGACAACAACTTTGAGAAATCGAATTTTGAATATCAGATAAAGGAGCTTCGCGCAATAATGTCTGAATTCACGGAAGAAAATCCGCGCCTTGGAGAGCTGATCAATCAGGTTATTGATGAGATTGAACAGGATAAGAACAAATATATCGGACAGGACATTTTTGTAATCATAAATGAGATGAGAACCAATGCCATAAACAAAGAAGTAGCCAAATTCGCTTCAAAGTGGTACCTGGATCCCGAAGATGTCAAGTATGAAGCATACAAATACCGTGATGGTGTTATTGCAAATGAAAACAATCTGAAGGAGAACGCAGATTATGCCCGATATAAAGCGGATACAGAGGATGCCCTTCCTAAGTTCAAGTTTCGAAAGCTTATGATAGACGACTTTAAGAACGACCTTATGGAGAATATACTTCCTTTGATATGGTAATTGTGAATATAAGGCTCTGATCTTAATTTATATTATTGTGTACATGCTTTCATGTATCTTATTTGTGGGCTGCCATTTTACTGGCAGCCCATTATCTGATATCGGCGTACACGTATATTTATTTTACTATTCTTTTATACTTTTTGTTATGTATCAGTTCAGAATCAATTCAGATTGGACAGTGATCTCATGATTATATCCACATCCTTGCTCTCAAGTTCCTGTATGATATGCAAATACGTCTTCTGTGTCGTAGTCATACTCGCATGTCCCAATCTTCTTGCCACACTGGCGATCGAGACTCCCGCAAACAAAAGAAGTGACGCATGTGTATGTCGTAACCCATGAACAGATATCACCGGAATACCTGCATTTTTACAATGTCTTTCAAGGATGCCATTTACCGTGGAATTATACACTGTTCCTTCCACAAATATCGGCTCATCCTCAGGCAGATTTTTGACAAGCCTGGCAAATTGCATTACAGTCAACCAATCCATCTGTATCTTTCGCACGGAAGATTTGTTCTTCGTAGGCAGGAATCCTCCATTTCCCTTATAATCCCAAGTCTTTGATATGGATAGAGTCTGGTGGGAAAAATCAAAATCTTTTGGAGTGAGTGCCAGTGCCTCAGAAAATCGCATCCCTGTCTTTGACACAAGCAATAAAAACCAATCCCATGTAACCTTGTCTTCAAGTTCCAAATCTTCGATCAGCTTGTGGAGTTCAAATTGATTGAGATACTTTGGTTTCTTATCACGAGGTTTCTTTCCCTTTATTATTGCCTTTCTGGTTGGATCTCTGGATATAAGCCCTTCATCCACCGCATCAAGTATTGCACACTTGACATGGTGATGAAAATCTAAGGTAGCCTGATGCTCATGCTCCTCCGCATAGTCATTCAGCAGCTTCTGATATGATATTCGATCCAAATCTTCCAGCAACATATCTGGTACAAGTTTTACAAGCCACTGATGCGCCATCTTGTATTTTTTCATCGTCACCGGTCTTATTGCACCTTCTTTGTACACGGTTATCCACTGCTCATAATAATTGCAGAACAAAACCTGCCTTTTTACTGTCGTTGTATTCATTTGTAAGTCCTCCTTCGTCTATGAAAATGTGCACGCCGATGAAGAGTGATGAGGTGGTCTATTAACTTAAAGTAGCTCCCTATCTTTTTTTGCTCTTCAATATCTTGTGGTAACATCAATTCTGTCTTAAAAAAATCCGCTGGAGCAATATTCAATAATCCGTGATTTCTAGCCCCTTCAGCAGCTACTGCCTTAATATCTTTATGCCAATTGCAGGTATCATAATATGTTACAAGGAAATCAGAATTTATCACTTTTTCATTTTTTATTTTAAAAACAATGTAAAGCGTTGATAATACACCATTTTCATATCTATCGAGCCTTTTTATAGCTCCCCATGGAGCATCACTAGATGTGCTTTTGTTATATGCAAATTCACCATTATATATTAAGTAGTAACCACTGACGTCCTTACTTGCTACACGTTTGTCAAAAAACATATTTTGATCAATAAGACCATATTGAGCTGATATTGTGAGTGGTAATTGAGATACTAAATCTTGATTTTTTCTAGTAACTCTTTCTACTACATCCCCCAACTTACGCTGTTCCCAAGTTAATGAAGTCTTTTTCTTTTGCAAATACTTACGCTGATGAAGAGTGATGAGGTGGTCGATACTATCAAAATATGCTGCAATCTTTTCTTGCTCAGGAATAGAAGGAAACGAAACTTCTATGCTTTTTAACTTTTCGAAATAAAGATTTGTGACACTTCCACCTTCCACTCTCATAGCAAATTCATTTTGCAATGTAGCATTAAACATCATTGCTGTGAACAACGGATTGTTATCCGTATTGAATACAGATATCATTTCACCAATCGCTACATTCGGCATAGATAGCCATGTACAATGGTTATAATCCATAGGGTCTTCCCCAACTCGTGGAATTAAAACCTCAGTCCCTTTACTAAATCTAAGATTCTCTGGTGACATATTTGTATATGAGTAAACCCTATCTATTTTTGCTCCAAATTTCGTATAAAGCTCGCCATATCGAATACACGGAGTAGTTGAATCTTCTGTTACTGACCATTTAGGGCAGCTTTTTCCGTAATAAAAAGTTCCCCAGTCATCCAACTTACGCTGTTCCCAAGCATTATGGTAGAATTACCTGTGAAAAATGTAGTTGGTTTATAAAAACTACATATTATGTCAAAGTATATCTATACATATGAATTGTAGTACACATCAACGAGATGAATCTGCTGGCAATTGTTGAATTCATTGATATGTATATTGAAATGCAGAACAATGAAAATACTGAATGGAGAGAAAATACTATGCAGTAGGATTTGAATATTTTAATTAAAATCGGCTATTAAGTACAACTGCCGAAATTAGTTAAATTTCATGTTGTGGTTGATATATTGTATAGTTAGAGATGCTTATATGATGAATGCTGACCTCATTACTGCTAATCCTTGATTATATAAGAAATACCAACTACTATAATATCGTTTGTGCCAAACCATATTTTCAAAATAATAACAGATTTTCCGTTGATAATTTTCAAAGCATTGAATATAATAGCATTACATGCAATTAAAAACGTAATTTGAGTTTTTAATTATCGGAGGTGAATATTAATGAAGATATTGAGAATACAAGCAGACGGACTTCCTTTATTTAAAGAAACATTGGATATTAGTTTTACAACATCGCAAAGATTTTCTAATGATGATAAAGATATTCTTTTTCATCTTTTTTCCAATGTATACATTAATACTACAACAGCAATTATAGGAATTAATGCATCCGGAAAAACGTCTGTATTAAACGTAATCCTGCTTGCGTTAGGTATTGTAAACAATGAACCTATAAACCATATAAAGAGCAAGGATATCCTCGGTAAATCTCAGGAAACTACATTCACTATATATTATCATTTATCTGATAATGAAATATGCAAACTTCAAACTATAATTAAATACAACATAGACACCGATAGATACATCATAAAGGAAGAGAAACTGTGGAAAAAGCCTACGAGTAATATTGTCACGAAAAAATATACATTTGTATTTAATGAAACAATGCTTATTAAAGAAAGAGACAATACTGAAGAATTTCTTCCGGATGATATAAGCATAATAATTGCTCAAAACAAGAAACTTAATGAACATATTCCTGTAACAGATATGTTGTCATTTACAAATGTAAATGTTTTACCTATTTCTGATAATATACCACTTGAAATAATAAATTTTCTTGATCCTACAATTGAAGCATTATTTTTCGAAGATATTGAAACTAAAAGCCTTGTTCATCTAAAATTTTATGGTAACGACGAAATAATACTAAACACTCCGGCTGAACTTGAGCATTATCTTTCATCTGGAACTATTAAAGGAATCATAGCATTTACGAAGGCCATGGCTACATTAAAAAACGGCGGATATATGATCATCGATGAAATAGAAAATCATTTTAATAAGGAAATAGTTACTACTTTAATCCGATTTTTCATGGACACACGTATTAACAAAAATGGTGCAAGCCTTGTCTTTTCAACACACTATCCTGAGCTATTGGATGAATATGACAGGAACGATAGCATTTTCATTACAAGAAATCGTAACGGAATCACAGCAGAGAACCTTTCTAACATTCTTAAAAGAAATGACATAAAAAAGAGTGATGCATACCAAAGCGGTTTCCTTGACGGAACGACTCCTGCATACGAAGCATATTTACAACTCAAAAAAAGCATTTCTGCTTATATTTAGGAGGGGCTGCCTATGGATATACAACTGAGTAAATATGTTGCGTGCATATGTGAGGGCTCGGCTGAGCAGGCAATCATAGATCTCCTGCTTGAACACAACCTCTTAATTTTTAATAGGGAGCAACTGCTTGATGAACAAGTAATACGATGCAGAGACGCAAGAACATTCGAAACAAGATACTTAAGAAAAGGATTTAATGATAAAATATCGATTATTCGAATTCTTGATTCCAGAAGAGAAAATTTCAAATTAAGCAAGGCCTACCAACATAAGGTAGATGTTATAAATGTCATAACCGCTCCTGAAATTGAGATGCTTATCATTCATAGCGAAGATAAATATAAAGACTTCAAAAAATCCGGAAAAAAACCTAGCGACTTTTGCAAACAAGACTTGAAAATGAAAGATGTAAAATCATATCAATACGTATTGAATTATTTTGAAGATGTAAATGCTCTTGTAGAGGCTATACATAAATACACAAAATCAGCTAAAATTCCAAGTGGTGAATATACACTTCTTGATTTATTACAATGATTTGGAAACATGACATGATACTGTTGAGTGCAAAATTATTTTTTGAACTATCAAGTTTAACTACATCTTCAGTATATAGCTTTACAACAATGCTTGGGAACAGCGTAAGTTGGGGGATTTGGTAGGTATTTATGATGGAGTTCACCAAACTCCTGAATATCAAGACTCTGGGATAATGTTTTTATCAGTTGAAAATATTGCAACACTTAAATCAGAAAAATATATATCTAAAGAAGCTTTTGAAAGAGACTATAAAGTATATCCTGAAAAGGGTGATATTCTGATGACTAGAATTGGAGATGTTGGTACTACGAATGTGGTAGAAACAGCAAAAAAAGTGGCATTTTATGTGAGTTTGGCACTCCTCAAACCAAACGGAATTAATTCTTATTTCTTAAGTAATGCAATGAAAACTAATGCTTTTCAGAAAGGCTTAAGAGAACGTACTTTAGTAACTGCGATCCCACAAAAAATCAATAAGGACGAGATTGGTAAGATTGATATTTTCATTACCAATAATGATGTAGAACAACAGAAAATTGGAGCCTATTTCTCTACCCTCGACCACCTCATCACTCTTCATCAGAGTAAGTGTGAAAATCTAAAAAATCTCAAGGAATACTTGTTAAGAAACATGTTCGTATAGTTAATATACAATTTATTTACATAATGTTAATAGAGAGCCGGTCAGTCCGGCTCTCTTTGCTATAAAAATTGCTATTGCAATGCCAAAATTATATTTATTGTTGTTCAAATGCAATAATCAAAGCGTAAAAATTCAACAAAGTTTATATAAACATATTCTTAAGCATATATTTTTTTATTTCACGAAGTTCATTACACTTATGCTGATGAAGGGTGATAAGGTTATCAAGATTGATAAAATAATCAGCTAATTTGTTTTGCTCATCAATATTCTTTGGAATTACAACATCTAATCCTGATAAAGATTTTTGACTTACTCCTTTAGCTGTTCCGCCGCTCGAAAGTGCTATTAAGTCATTAAACACATTTGGTGTTCTTAATAGAGTTGCCAAAAAATTTTCTGATAATATTTTTTCTTCAACATCAAATGCGATAGTTCTCTGACTAAGGATATACCCTTTATTATCAGGTACTTGAGCAACATTCCCCATAGGTGCTTCTGTTGTAAATAACACCTGACCTCTATGTAATTCTTTACCACTCATCCACTTATCGTATAACTCTTGGTTCCCATAATGAACATCTTGTGAAAAATCAATATAACCATCTTTTACATTAAGTGCTGATAAAGCTAAATAGCCACTTTCACTCCAATCCATACCAAGTTTTTTGGGTGTTCTACCTCTAAAATCAGTAATGCTTTGAATGCAACTTAGTAACTTACGCTGTTCCCAATCGTCAATAAATCCATCAAATCGAATTTCCGGAACTTTTGCACCATTTTGTGGGAACATTTTTGTCAGCATGTATTTTTTTAATTCCTTCATCTGGTCGCACTTACGCTGATGAAGAGTGATGAGGTGGTCGAGGTTGCGAAAATAATTTGCAATGCACTCTTGTTCTTTCGTTTTAGGAAACAGTAATTGTATACCCATAAATTCTTTATATCCTATATTTAAAAGGCCATCCATTCTAGCCCCAGATGAAATTAACTTTCCTAATTCCCTATCTGGTAACTTAGTTGCAAAGTAATATTCTATAAAATCCGTATTTCCTTCTTCTACCTTAAAACTGTGATAAACCCTTGGTACAAGCGCTTCTTCATATGATTGAAGTGAAAATACAGTTCCATATTTTGCAAGTTTTGAATTGCCGTGATTGTACGATAATTCCCCTTTGTGAAGCAAAGTATAATTTTTCTGTTCTTTTCCAGCTATATTACCTGAAAACCTATCTTCCTGTTTCATCCACCCATTACTAGCAGATATAGTCAATGTTGGAAGTTCCATTCTTCCATCATTTCCTTGTACTCTTGAACACACATCCCCCAACTTACGCTGTTCCCAAGCATCATCGAATCCTTTAAATCTTATCTTCGGTTTATTTGCCATATTTACATTCCCTCCAATACACTTATCAGGTCCGCAACAGCATCTCTGGTTTCATCACTGTCGAAGGTAAGTTCTCTCATCATTGACAGAAGTGCTTCATTTCCTTCCTTGATCTCCTTGTCCGTATCACAAATGCTCTGGGTGAGTGCCTTGATATCTATTTCCGGTTCTTCCTCCGTGGTATCTACATATCTCGGTATGTTGAGATTGAAGTCATTCTTTACAATATCATCATACGATGCCAGATATGCTTCCTTATCAACGGATTGTCTGTTGTTGTACAGTTCAACCACATGATCGATATGCTCATCCTGCATGACATTCTGTTTCTTCTCTTTCACAAATTGCTTTGATGCATCGATGAACAGGACATCTCTTCCCTCTCTGTGCTTTTTGAGAACAATGATACATGTAGGAATTGATGTGTTGTAGAACATATTTGAAGGAAGTCCTATAACAGCATATATTGAACCATTTTCGAGAAGTATCTGTCTTATAGTTCCCTCTGCAGCACCTCTGAACAGAACTCCATGAGGAAGTACTATCGCCATGGTTCCTGTCTGCTTAAGATGATAGAATCCATGTAGGAGGAACGCGTAGTCTGCCTTTGACTTTGGAGCCAGCTTTCCACCGTAATCCATAAATCTCTCATCCTGCTTAAATCCCTCTGCAGCGCTCCAATTTGCTGAATATGGAGGATTCATTGTTACCACATCAAATTCAGTATCCTCACCGGTTGGCCAGTCCGCATCCAGTGTATCTCCATTTCTCAAATGCTGATTTTCTGGAAGTACGCCATGCAGAAACATATTCATTCTCGCCAGATTATATGTTGAAGGCATAAGTTCCTGTCCGTAATACTTGATATATTCCGGCTCACTGGAATAATTTCTACAGCTAAGCATTAGTGATCCAGAACCCATACATGGATCATATACCTGAAGTCCCTTCTTATCTTCCTGTCCTGTCATAGCAATTCTACACAATATCTGCGCCGGACCATGTGGGGTATAAAACTCACCAGCCTTTTTCCCAGTCTCCGATGCAAACTGACCTATGAGGTACTCGTATGCATTTCCAAGGATATCCCCTTTTGTATGGATCAGATCAGCACCATCGAGAACTCTTATAACTTCTGCAACCGTTGCACTCTGTTTCTGATCCCCTGTTCCAAGACGATTTGAATACAGATCCACATCAGCAAACAATCCGTTGAATATCTCATCCGACTCCTGAATTCTGTTAAAAGCTGCCTGCAGTTTTTCTCTGTTAAAGCTATTGTTCTTTACATCTCTGAGCATGCTGACGTAGGTCATATCAGGATCAAGCGTATATCTCAGTGACTCCTGAAGTTCTTCAAGAAGATCATTCGCATCATTGCTATTCATGGCACTCTCGTACTCATCCTGCGCCTCTTCAAGATCATCCGGAGTTTCATCATTTAATAGATCATAAACTTTGGACAGATACGAATCAGACAGATACTTGTAGAAAACCAATCCCAGCAAGTATGTCTTGTATTCATTTGCATCCATCTTTCCCCTCAGGACATCGGCCCCGCTCCATAATACCTGTAATAAATCTTTTCCTTCTGTCATTAGTAATCCTCCTCCATCTTCCTAAGTGTTTCAAATGTAGCGTTGGCTATATCCTCAGCCTGCTCTATCATCAAATATCTTTGTCTTATTGCCTGTCGGTATATGTTTCCTATAAGACGCTGTTTTTGAATATCTGGTAATTGTATATTTACTTCTCCAACACTCTTTATGTTTATTTTTTTAACACTGAGTGTATTTCCTTGGTAATACTTGCTTATCTGCTGCGCAAAATATCTTCCTTCATTAAATTGGTAGCAGAAGAACCACGGATCTAATTTTTTAGGATCAAAACTGCACTTAAGGAAATTCGATGTGATACATTTCCTCTGTGTTTGAACAGATAGCGGTGCAGCTTTTGACTTTATTAAATTGATTACACATCCCATACCTTCACATGTCTCATTTATCCCCAAAAGGTCTTTGTTAAAATCTTCTGGTACATACAGATCCTCAGCCATATCGTTGCTGCCTTTCAAACGAGTTATGTTTTTACCTATAGTGAACGTAACCAACTCATTCAACCTTTTTTTCTCCATTTCACCCTCCTCTCATTTTATGGTAATTCAGGTGAATTACGTATCTTTATATATGTATGATACTTCGTTTTTCTCTCTCTGTCAAATGTAATTTAATTAAATTACAAAATCCCTGATGTTGTATATACATCAGGGATTCCTAATAAAATTATTAATTTCCTACCTTATCGCATCCTTCATGCTCTTCACATAATCTCTCACATAAGGCACACAGGCCTTGCCGTACTGGGCACACAGCTTGACGATGGCTGAACCGACGATGACACCGTCTGACTTCTCCGCCATCTGCTTTGCCTGCTCAGGTGTGGATATTCCGAAACCTACAGCGCAAGGGATGTCCTTCGCCTTCTTCACCAGATCCACCATGGCTCCTATGTCTGTGGTGATCTTGGTTCTTGTTCCAGTTACACCGAGTGATGACACGCAATATACAAATCCACTCGCTTCATTTGCGATCATGGATATTCTCTCATGGGATGTAGGTGCGATGAGTGAAATGAGATCCACATCATACTGCTTGCATATCCCGTCAAACTCGTCCTTCTCCTCGTAAGGAATGTCAGGAAGGATCAGACCGTCTATGCCAATCTCCTTGCATGTGCTGATGAATCTCTCCGAACCGTACGAAAACACGACATTTGCATATGTCATGAACACCATAGGTATCGTCACTTTCTTGCGGAGCTTTCTCACAAGGTCAAATACCTTGTCTGTCGTGACGCCGCCTGCAAGTGCTCTTATATTTGCGCCCTGGATGACCGGGCCCTCGGCTGTCGGGTCTGAGAATGGGATTCCCAGTTCTATAAGGTCTGCGCCGGCCTCCACCATTGCGTATACTACCTCCTCTGTCACATCCAGCGACGGATCGCCACATGTCACAAATGGTATAAATGCTTTTCCATGTTCAAATGCTTTTGCTATATTACTCATGAAGATCCTCCCCTCTATATCTTGCGATGGCTGCTACGTCCTTGTCGCCACGTCCTGATACATTGATCACTATTATTTTATCCTTATCCATTGTAGGTGCCAGCTTCATGGCGTAAGCCACAGCGTGGGCGCTCTCTATCGCAGGGATGATTCCCTCAATCCTTGACAGATACTCAAATGCATCAACTGCCTCGTCATCTGTGATTGCCACATACTCTGCACGTCCGATGTCATGAAGGTATGCATGCTCAGGTCCGATTCCCGGGTAGTCAAGTCCCGCTGAGATCGAATATACAGGTGCGATCTGGCCAAATTCATCCTGACAGAAGTAGGACTTCATGCCGTGGAATATACCAAGCTTTCCGGTTGCGATGGTTGCTGCAGTCTCGAATGTATCAACGCCTCTGCCTGCTGCCTCACAGCCGATCAGCCTGACGCTCTCGTCAGGTATGAAATCGTAGAAAGCTCCGATGGCATTTGAACCGCCGCCCACACATGCCATGACGACATCAGGGAGTCTTCCCTCCTTCTCCATGAGCTGTGCCTTGATCTCTTTACTGATCACAGCCTGGAAATCACGGACGATCTCAGGGAAAGGATATGGTCCCATGACTGAGCCGAGTACATAGTGTGTATCATCGATCCTGCTTGTCCACTCACGGAATGCCTCAGATACCGCATCCTTCAGTGTGGCTGTTCCGGTCTTAACCGGATGAACCTTTGCGCCCAGGAGTCTCATTCTGTACACGTTGAGAGCCTGTCTGATCGTGTCCTCCTCGCCCATGTATATCTCACACTCCATGCCCATCATGGCTGCAACTGTAGCTGTTGCAACACCGTGCTGTCCGGCACCGGTCTCCGCGATAACTCTTGTCTTGCCCATTCTCTTGGCAAGAAGCATCTGTCCAATTACGTTGTTGATCTTGTGCGCTCCTGTGTGGTTCAGATCCTCTCTCTTGAGGTATATCTTCGCACCGCCCAGATTCTTTGTCATTCTCTCCGCATAGTAAAGTCTGCTAGGTCTTCCCGCATACTCGTTGAGCATCTCCGTGAGTTCTCTGTTGAACTCCGGATCATCCTTATATTTCTTGTAAGCCTCCTCCAGCTCCAGCATCGCATTCATCAGAGTCTCTGGAATGTACTGGCCGCCGTGAACGCCAAATCTGCCTTTTGACATATGTTCTTCCTCCTGTTTTTGTCTTCTCAGATATATTTTCAAATGTAATTTCTACACTTTTGTATTGTGTTTCTTCTATATAATATAGCAATCAAACATATTATATTTCGTTCTCTACATTGCTTTTTCAGATGAGCCTGAATACTTCCTACTCGCCCCTAAGTTCCGCAAACAACTTCTTCTTGTCAGGACTTCTCATAAAAGTCTCGCCTATGAGCACCGCATCCGTTCCATTTGCCTTAAGCCTGTCTATGTCCTCCTTTGTCTTGATTCCACTCTCAGACACATACACCATCTTCTGAGGGACGGAGGGGACAGGTACCTCCGTCCCCATATGGGTGGCTGGCACCGTATCCGGTATCAGCTTTCTAAGACGAACGCTGTTCATGATGTCCACCGTAAATGTTCTGAGGTCTCTGTTGTTCACTCCGATGATGCCTGCTCCACAGGCTATCGCCCGTCTGACCTCATCCTCATCGTGAGCCTCAACCAGAGCCGACATTCCAAGTTTATGTGCAAGCCGAAGATATGAGACAAGCTGCTCGTCATCCAGTATGGCGCAAATCAAAAGCACCGCCGATGCTCCTATGACCTTTGCCTCATATATCATATACTCGTCAACTGTGAAATCCTTCCTCAGCAGTGGTATATTCACCTCCTTCTTTATATCCATCAGGAACTGATTGCTTCCCTGGAAATAAAATGGCTCAGTGAGCACCGATATGGCTGAAGCTCCCGCCGCCTCATATTCCTTTGCGATCTCAACATAAGGAAAGTCCGGTGCGATAAGCCCCTTGGAAGGTGATGCCTTCTTGACCTCACAGATAAACGATATTCCATTTGCCGCCAGATTATCCCTAAATGGGAACTTACTATATGGGCTGCTGCCGTTATCCGTCTCTCTGGCAACTATATCAAGTGCCTGTCTCTTCATCTCCTCAAGAGGAACTTTTTTCTTCTGCTCCGCCACACGTTCCTTTGTCTTTGCAGCTATCTCATCTAATATCATCTCTTACCTCTCTATACAACTTTCTATCATAGTCTGTGATGAAACTTATCTACTCATTTGTCAGTCTTACAAATGCATCAAGCGTCTCAGCAGCCTTGCCACTGTCGATCACATCCTCTGCCACCTTGATTCCATCCGCTATGGAATCTGCCTTGCCTGCGATGTAGATACAAGCTGCTGCGTTCAGTACAACTGCATTTCTCTTGGCTCCTTTGATCTTGCCTGACAGGATATCGCGGGTAATCTGCGCGTTTTCCTCAGGATTGCCGCCCACCAGATCCTCCTTGCTGCATCTCTCAAATCCGAAATTCTCTGGCTTGATCTCGTACTTTGTGATCTCGCCATCTTTGATCTCTGCAATTGTTGTAGGTGCGCTCATGGATATCTCATCCAGACAATCCTGTCCATATACGACAAGTCCCCGTTTTACGCCAAGACCAACAAGTACAGGAGCCATCTGATCAACAAGCTCCTCCTTGTATACTCCCATAATCTGCATCTGAGCCTTTGCCGGGTTGGTGAGAGGTCCAAGGATATTGAATACTGTCGGTATTCCAAGTGCCTTTCTGACCGGGCCTGCATATTTCATCGCCTTGTGATAAACCTGGGCAAACATAAAGCTCATGTTGCACTCAGCAAGAACCTTGCCCATCTTTTCAGGTGATATGGAGATATTTACACCAAGAGCCTCAAGTACATCCGCTGCTCCACTCTTGCTCGATACGCTTCTGTTGCCGTGCTTTGCGATCGGTACTCCGGCCGCTGCTGCAACTATACCACTCGTTGTCGATATGTTAAATGAATTCGCACAATCACCGCCTGTTCCCACGATCTCAAGAACATCTATTCCGTCATGCGGAAGTGACTCCGCATGGTCTCTCATTCCATTTGCACTGGCTGTTATCTCGTCAAGCGTCTCGCCCTTCATGTGAAGCGCTGTGAGATATCCCGCCGTTGTCTCTCCCGGCACCTGGCCGCTGAATATTTCATCCATGCTGGCATATGCCTCATCGTATGTAAGATCCTGTCCTGCTGCTACCTTCTTAAGAGTTTCCTGTATCATCGCCATATCCTCCTTATTTTATATCTCTAAAAAATTCCTGAGCATTATCTTGCCCTTCGGTGTCAATATCGACTCCGGATGGAACTGAACTCCGTACACCTCGTGATCCCTGTGTTTTACTGCCATGATCTCTCCATCCTCCGTTCTTGCTGTGACCTCCAGACATTCTGGGAAATTCTCATCTGCTGCTGCCAGTGAATGATATCTGGCAACCTGTATCTTGCTCTGAAGTCCTCTGAACAATCTGCAGTTCAGATCCACATCAACCAGCGACATCTTTCCATGCATAAGTTTCTTTGCATATGTGACTGTCGCACCATATGTCTCACAAATCGCCTGATGTCCGAGACACACGCCAAGGATTGGTACTTTTCCTGCAAAATATCTCACCGCATCCTCACACATTCCCGCATCCGAAGGTCTTCCGGGTCCCGGTGAGATTATTATGTGATCCGGATTCATCGCTTCAATCTCCTCACAGGTGAACTCATCATTTCTTATGACCTTTATATCCGGATTTATTGCCCCCACAAGCTGATACAGGTTGTAGGAGAAGCTGTCGTAATTGTCTATAAGTATTGTCATTTATTTTGTCCTCCTTATTTTTATTGTGCATGCGCATGAGAGGCGCTCCGCGCGGCGCACGCATTATCATAAGGAATCTCCCGCAAGCGGGTCCTCCTTATTTTTATTGTGCATTCGCATGAAAAGGCGCTCCGCGCGGCGCATGCATTATCATAAGGAATCTCCCGCATGCGGGTCCTCCTTATTTTTATTGTGCATTCGCATGAAAGGCGCTCCGCGCGGCGCATGCATTATCACAAGGAATCTCCCGCATGCGGGTCCTCCTTATGATATATCTTGGCTCATTGTGAGTGCTGTCGTAACTGCCTTTGCCTTGTTGATACATTCCTGGAACTCATTTGCCGGAACACTGTCTGCTACAATTCCCGCTCCCGATCTGACAAATACCTTGTCACCCTTTTTGTATGCGATCCTTATGGCTATACATGTATCAAGATTCCCTGTGAAATCTATGTATCCTATGGCACCGCCATATATTCCTCTCTTGTTGTCCTCCAGCTCGTTGATGATCTGACACGCTCTGATCTTCGGTGCTCCTGAGAGGGTTCCGGCCGGAAGTACCGCATCCACGGCTGACAGCTCATCGTATCTGCTGTCGTCGATCTCCCCCCTGACTGTTGAACCTATATGCATTACATGTGAGTACCTCTGAACCTTCATGTACTGCTCAACCTCAACAGTTCCGAACTTGCTTATCTTGCCAAGATCATTTCTTCCGAGATCCACCAGCATGTTGTGCTCCGCCAGCTCCTTCTCATCCGCCATAAGTCCGGCCTCAAGTCTCATATCCTCTTCCTTTGTCTTTCCCCTTGGTCTCGTTCCAGCAAGTGGAAATGTGTGAAGCATGCCATTTTCAAGCTTTACCAGTGTCTCAGGCGATGCGCCCGCAACCTCTATCTGGTCGCCGCTGAAGTAGAACATATACGGAGAAGGATTTGTGCTTCTGAGAATCCTGTACGTGTTGAACAGCGATCCCTCCATCTCAGCCTCAAGTCTGTTGGACAGAACCACCTGGAAGATATCTCCCTCGAATATGTACCTCTTTGCCCTCTCAACCATGCTGCAATACTTCTCTTTGTCAAACAGCGGCTTGAAATCACTCTTCATCTTAACCGGCTCTATCTCCGCCATCTCTCCATCGAGGATGAGCTTCTTCATATCTTCTATAGCAGCAAGTGCATTTGCATATCCGGCTTCTATATCGGACGTGTCAGCATTTGCAATGAGAATCAGCTTTGACTTGAAATTGTCAAATGCAATGACCTTGTCAAATAACATCAGATCAAGATCCTGGAATCCTTCATCATCCTCGGCATCGATCACAAGCTTCTTCTCACTGTACTTTATGTAATCATATGAGAAGTAACCGACAAAACCTCCTGTAAATGTTGGAAGTCCTTCTATCTTCGGACTCCTGTAATCCTTGAGTATCTCTCTGATGAATACCTCAGGATGAATATCGTCCGCTTCCTTTATCACATTTCCATCTATATCCTTGAGCTGTATGTGCCCATTCATGCATGTGACATCAAGCTTCGGATTGTAACCAAGAAATGTGTACCGTCCCCACACCTCCTGATTCTCCACGCTCTCAAGTATGTAACAGTGCTCATTTGCCGCTTTCAGCTTTCTGAGTAAGTTGATAGGTGTGATCACATCCGATAACATCTCACAGCACACCGGAACCATCCTGTATCCGTCTGCCGCATATTTCTTTGCCTCGCTAAGTTCTGGTCTTATCATGTCTCATCCTCCTTATTTTTGAACACTATCATGCATTCAATAAATTTCCCTGTGCTCATCTCTTTCATATATGTCTATCAGGCTATCGTCAAAGGATCTATCAAATGTCACATGTCTTTCTGCAAACTAAAAAAGCACCACAGGACATAAAAAAAATTCCTTATCCTACTAACATTAGGACAAGAAATCTAATCTCCTGCGGTGCCACCTAATTTCATCAATAAATAAAAAAAAATATATATAAATAATTTATATATATTTATATATATCGATGCCCTCGACCATATACAATCATATATGTACCTTCTATAACGGTAGGTCTCCGTCTCCCCTACTTGAATCTCAAATCTTTCGGTTTGCCCTCACAAGTCCATTCACCTGCACTCCCATCGCTGCAATCACACCACCTGCAACTCTCTGAACATGTTATATGCCGCTACTCCTCTTGATCAACGGTTTATCTTATATCTGTAACCATAATGCGCTTTCCTAGTAAATTTGTCAAGATTAAATTTTCAAGTTTCTGCCATATTTTCACTTGTTTTTTACTGTTTGCCGCATATTTACTGGACTTTTTCCACTTATCATTTATTTTATACTTTCTTAATTATTTCCTGATTGACTACTTCACCCAACTGAAATATCCTAGGGGACGGAGGGGACAGGTATCTCCGTCCCCATGATGAGCGACGAAGTTTTCAGCAGATTTTATAAAGTTATCAACATTAAGGAGTAGTTATGAACACAAGTACAATTTCTTCAAATTCCGAAGAGAGGATGGGCACGGCGCCGATATTTAAACTTATGCTCTCCATGGGCATTCCGACATTTGTGGCGCAGCTCATCAATCTCTTATACAACATAGTGGACAGAATATACATAGGACATATCCCGGAGATAGGCGCAGCATCCCTCACAGGAATCGGACTGTGTCTCCCGATCATCACCCTTGTAAGTGCATTCAGCGTGTTCGTGGGCGCGGGCGGAGCACCTCTGGCTTCCATTGCTCTTGGTAAAGGCGACAGGGACAAGGCACAGCGCATCCTGTCAAATGGCGTAACCCTGCTCATCATATTTACAGTTATTGTTATGGCTGTCATCTACACATTGAAGAAGCCGCTTCTGTATTTCTTCGGTGCCAGCGATGCCACCTATCCACATGCCGATGACTATCTGAGCATTTACCTTATAGGCACTATATTTGTCATGATCACCACCGGACTGAACACATTTATCACAGCCCAGGGGCAGGCAAAGACAGCCATGGCTTCAGTACTCATAGGTGCGATATGCAACATCATTCTCGATCCGATATTCATATTTGCACTGAACCTCGGAATCAAGGGTGCGGCCATAGCAACCGTCATATCCCAAGCGATAAGCGCGGCATGGGTTATCAGATTTCTGACATCCGACAAGGCTAGTCTTCGCATATCAGCGCAGATGATGCGCCCGCAGGGCAAATTGATACTGTCCATCGCAGCTCTCGGTGTGTCACCATTTATCATGCAGGTCACGGAGAGCCTTATAACCATCGTGTTCACACATGGACTCCAGAAGTACGGCGATGACCTGTACGTGGGATCGTTCACCATACTTCAGAGTATCATGCAGATTATATTTATCCCGATGAGCGGCTTCTCACAGGGAGTCCAGCCCATCATCAGCTACAACTACGGCAAGGGCAATGTAGCCAGAGTGAAGAAGACATGTACCATACTGATAACCATGTCCATCATAGTGTCATTTGTCCTGGCCGGCGCAGCATTCCTGTTCCCGTCTATGGCTGCCGGAATATTTACCTCGGATGAATCCCTCAAAGCACTCTGTGCAAAGGTTCTTCCGATATACATATTCGGAATGATGTTCTTTGGCATACAGAACGGATGTCAGCAGTCCTTCATATCCATGGGTCAGGCAGGCAAATCCCTTATATTTGCACTGCTGAGAAAGGTCATACTGATAATCCCACTCGCGATCATCCTGCCATACTGCACACACTCAGTCATGAGCATTTACTACGCCGAGCCTATCAGCGACATAGTATCCGCCTTCTCCTGCGGCGCGACATTCCTGCTGACATTTAAGTCAATGATGAAAGGCGCAGGGCAGAAGTAGTTATATCATTTGCACTTAAATATTTCAATATTACAAATTTTCCTTCTAAGCAGCATCGTTCCCACCACGCACGACACGATCCCCGTGATCGGGAATGCCCACCATATCAGTGATACATCTGCCTGACCGCCTAAGTTAGTTGGACTTACGCTGAAAAGCTACACACTAGAAAATTTTTTATATACACATAAAAAGCGAGTGACAAAACTGGATTTACGCAATCTTTGCCACTCGCTTTCGATGTGTATTATACTTTCTGTTCTTAAAAAAGTAAAGTTCTAAAATTTATAATGGACTGAACATGTTATCCAGAATATCCTGATAATTTCTGTCTCCAAGAGTCTCTATGGCTATTGTCATCGCGTACTTTCCGTCATCTGATCTTACTATTACATTTGTCAGAGAGTACTCTGTTCCGGACATATCAGCCGTTGCTGTACATATGTAATGCTCTTCACCAAATACTGTACACTTGGAATAACCAGTCTCGATATTGCTTGCTTCAGCACCAATTCTACTTGCTGTAGATGTAACAACAGTATCCATCTGAGCAACAGTTGCCTTTGCTACTGTCTCCTCATCAGCCCACACATCATAACCGTAATTTCCGCCACCCTTAGGGGACTTTATTTTGAGCAGAATATAGTGTGTACCATCATTTGCACAGAATGCATAATCGTTTCCTACCGTAAAGCTATTATCCAGATTATCCAATGCCCTCTGCACAGTCTCATTGCTATTGGAATCCTCCACAACCTCAGAGATATCGGTAGCAGACAGTAATGAACCTCTTGTCTGAATTCCATAGCTTCCTTCAAGGTTGATCTTAAATCCAAAATACGAATTCTCATAACCATTCTTGGTGTATACACCTACTATTGAAGGATCAGCCTCTGCCTCTTCACTGTCCTCTGTATCTTCCGCTGTGTCCTCCTCATCAATGGCGACCGAACTATCCTCAGTATCATCCGCTGTGTCCTGGATCTCAGTATCCTGCTCCTCTGTTGCTACTTCTGTCACAGACTCTGTCGTAGCGCTGGCTGCTGTAGTGTCAGAATTGTCACTTCCACCACAACCCGTCAGTATCAATCCCATCACCATTGCTGCAACTACAATATAGCTTGTTCCCTTTTTCATAATACTCATTTCCTCCTGAATGTTTAATTTTGCAATGACTTCATTATAAGAAAATGCCGGTGTCATTCAAGCTAATTGTAGTTGCAGATCTCGCAACCGGTGGTTGCAGACCTTGATTTTACTGGATTTTATATACGTCCACCATATACAGGGAATCCGCTGCTGGCACCATAGCCTGTGCAGTGTCAACATGTCTGTAACCTATCCTTATAACTCTATAAAATAAAAATCTGTGTACTATTTTATCAAGTACACAGACCTCTTTAATCCAATATCTATGCATGGATTTTTCTATAATCTTCAGCCCACCATATTTATCTTTTTCTGTTATATTCTGCCTGATGGAGATAATTTTATCCACCGGATTTCAGCCAGTATTTATGATAAAGTCATATCTCCGTCCTTAACCCAGCCGAGCTTTCTCACCACCATATTGATGAGTGGACAGAGAACTGCAGGAAGTACAAATGAGATGAGTATAAGTCCAATCCAGTCTATAGCTGTAACTGCTGACTTGGTTCCCGCCTCGATATCATTCATCCATCCTGTGTACACTCCGATCTGTCCAACCAGACCACATGTACCCATACCTGATGATACAGGAGTTCCGTTCATCTGAAGCTTGAAGAGACATGTTGCAAGAGGGCCTGTGATCGCAGATGTAACTATAGGTGCGATCCAGATTCTTGGGTTCTTTATGATGTTGCCCATCTGGAGCATGGATGTTCCTATTCCCTGTGAAACCAGTCCGCCCCACTTATTCTCTCTGAATGACATAACCGCAAAGCCCACCATCTGTGCACAGCATCCTGCCACAGCAGCACCGCCTGCCAGTCCTGTAAGTCCGAATGCCGCGCATATCGCAGCGGATGATATCGGAAGTGTAAGCGCCACACCGACGAGAACTGATACCGCAATACCCATCCAGAACGGCTGAAGGTTTGTAGCCAGCATGATGAGATCTCCAACCTTCATGGCTATGGCACCAAGTGTAGGTGCAAGAAGAGCAGACACAGCCACACCACTTCCAATGGTCACCAGAGGTGTCACCAGTATATCTATCTTTGTCTCCTTTGAGACAACCTTTCCAAGCTCAGTTGCGATAACCGCAATAAAATAAACTGCCAGAGGACCACCTGCGCCGCCCAGGGCATTTGCTGCAAATCCAACTGTTATCAGTGAGAACAATACGAGCTGTGGGGCCTTAAGTGCATATCCTATAGCCACCGCCATCGCAGGTCCTGCCATTGCAGATGCGAGACCTCCAACTGTATAATCTGTTCCATTCACGGTCGCAACAACCGCTTTAAGAAATCCTACACCAAACTGATTGCCAAGCGTGTTCAGTATAGTTCCGATCAGCAGAGTACAGAACAATCCCTGTGCCATGGCACCCAGGGCATCTATTCCATATCTCTTGACACTGAACACGATGTCCTTCTTCTTCAAGAATCCTTTTACCTTTTCCATCATTCTTCTCCTTATTGAAATTATATTGATGTCAATTACTTCAATCTCTCAAGTATACCCAGTACATATCTCCAGGTTCTCTGTACACTGGCAACATCCATAGACTCTCTGCTGGTATGGATATTTTTCATATCCGGGCCAAATGATACGCAGTCCAGACCAGGCAGCTTACCGGCAAAAAGACCACACTCCACTCCGGCGTGAAGTGCCTGTATAACAGGCTTTCTTCCATACTGCTCTTCAAACACATCCACCATAATATCTCTGAGAGGAGAATCATGTCTGTACTCCCATGCAGGATAATCTCCCTGCACATCCAGATTTCCACCAGCCGAGACTGATACACATCGGAGCTGATCTATCAGATTTTCCTTTTCAGACTGTACACTGCTTCTTACTGAAAAGCTTGCTATGACCTCATCCTCAGTTGTCTTCAATATTCCAAGATTCAGCGATGTCTGCACAAGCCCTTCTATATCATTGCTCATCTTCTGAATTCCATTTGGCATCATCATAAGACTCCTGATAACTATATCCGATGACTTTTCTGTCATAACTCTGTTGATCATGGTTCTACCATACATATCGTTCTGCACATCATCCGCATTATTATATGAACCCAGATCATCTGACAGATCCGTTTCTACTTTCACTACAAGCTCTGGATCAGTATTTCCAAATTCATGCCTCAGAATCTTCTCATTCTTTTCCGCAGATTTTACAAAGTTATCCACATCCTCCGGATCAATACCCACATATGCCTCCGCCTTGTTAGGTATTGCATTGTCCTTAAGACCGCCCTGTATAGATATCAGTCTGTATGGAACATCCCTTCCTATATTATATAGAAGTCTTGCAAGCTGCTTGTCGGCATTTGCCCTCTGTTTTATGATTTCAACTCCGGAATGTCCGCCGGTAAGTCCCTCCACAGCAATCCGCACAACTGACAGATTATTCTCTACATCACCATACTCAACCGGAATATGGCACGTAGCGCACGCACCTCCGGCACATGACACCAGCAGATACCCCTCATCCTCCGAATCCAGATTGAGCATGATCCGTGACTTAAGTGGACTACAATCAATCGCCGCAGCTCCCAGCATTCCTATCTCCTCATCAACCGTAAATACACACTCAAGTGGCGGATGTGGTATATCATCGGCATCCAGTATAGCCAGCGCAAATGCCACAGCTATCCCATCATCTCCACCAAGAGTGGTTCCGTCGGCGGATATCACTCCGTCCTCAAACACCAGTTTCAGTCCATCATGTTCAAAATCTATATCACAGTCCGTATCCTTCTCACATACCATATCCATGTGTCCCTGCAGCATAACAGACGCGCTGTTCTCATATCCCGCAGTTCCATCCTTGAATATAATTACATTGTTGCTCCCGTCCTGTATAAATCTCAGATTTCTGTCTGTGGCAAACTTCACCAGATAATCACTTATCCTCTTTGTATCAGACGATCCGTGTGGGATCCCGCATATCTCCTCAAAAAAACGAAACACTCCATTAGGTTCAATATTTGACAAAACTCCCATTTTTTACGCTCCTTTTTATGATATCAACCAACTATTATGCCTCTGATTATATATTTGACACCCGTCAATTTCAACTCACCTCAGAAATTTCATAGTGTCCGCCTTCGTTGACTTTGCACTCTCTTAATGATATATATTAATCAAATGCATATCATCGCATAAAACATAGATCGCACATACATATCTGTGCGATAGATTGGAGAGTATCATGTCAGAAAATTGTACACATAATTGCAGCAGCTGTGGTCAGAGCTGTTCAAGCAGAACAGAACCACAGAGTCTTATCATAAATGCGCATCCAGACTCACACATAAAGCACATTATCGCTGTTGTAAGTGGAAAAGGCGGCGTTGGAAAATCATCAGTCACTTGTCAGCTCGCTGTTCTCATGCAGCGCATGGGATTTAAAACAGCCATACTTGATGCCGATATAACAGGACCATCCATACCAAAGGCATTTGGTGTAAATAAAACACCCGAGGCAGAGGGAGATTATCTCTACCCTGATGAGACAAAGACAGGAATCAAGATAATGTCCGTAAATCTTCTCCTTGACGACGAGACAACCCCTGTTCTGTGGAGAGGTCCTATCATCGCCGGCACAGTAAAACAATTCTACTCAGATATCATATGGGGAGATGTAGACTACATGTTTATCGACTGTCCTCCTGGAACCGGGGATGTTCCGCTTACAATATTCCAGTCCATCCCTATAGACGGCGTCGTGGTCGTCACAACTCCCCAGGATCTGGTCTCAGTCATAGTCGGAAAGGCCGTTCACATGGCGGACAGCATGAACATTCCAGTTATAGGAATGATCGAAAATATGTCATATTTTGAATGTCCGGATTGTGGTAACAAACACTACATCTTTGGAAAGAGCAGACTTGAGGAAGTCATGAAGGAGCTTTATATCGGCAATGCCATAAGACTTCCTATCAACCCAAAACTGGCTGATCTCATGGATCAGGGAAATGTAGAAGATATGAATGCAAATGCTGACCTTCAGGAGATGGCTGATCTCATAAGCAGCTACGATCCTGATAAACTGTAATAGATATGTAGTTATTATGGAGGTTTCTATGGATATAGAAAAAATGCTTGAAAAATGCATACTTTGTCCGAGGAAATGCGGCGTCAACAGAACAAATGGAAGTACAGGTGCCTGTCACACTGGGGAAAAAGTCAGGGTATCACGGGCTGCACTTCACATGTGGGAAGAACCTTGCATATCAGGTAAAAATGGATCAGGTGCCGTATTTTTTTCCGGTTGCGCTCTTGGATGCTGTTTCTGCCAGAACAAAGATATTTCCAGAGGCAGAGCAGGAAAAGAAATATCCATAGAAAGACTTTGCAACATATTTTTTGAACTTATGGATAAGGGTGCCAACAATATCAATCTTGTGACACCCGACCACTATATTCCCCAGATTGTATCAGCCATAGATATGGCCCGCAAGAGAAACTTCCATCTCCCATTTGTCTACAATTGCAGTGGATACGAAACGGCCGATATGATCCTGATGCTGGACGGATATATAGATGTATACCTTCCTGACTTCAAATTCATGTCGCCTGAGATAGCATCCAGATACTGCAACACCCCTGATTATGCCAGCTACGCCAAACAATCTATAGCTGAGATGGTCAGGCAGTGCGGTGGAGCAAAGACAAACTTCAATCAGTATGGCATCATGCAAAAAGGTGTAATTGTACGCCATCTGCAGCTTCCGGGACACATCGCTGACTCAAAATCAGTCATAACATATCTGTATAACACATACGGCGACGATATCTACATAAGCATAATGAACCAATACACTCCTATGGAGGGAATTGAGGAAGATTTTCCTGAGCTCGGACACAAAATCGCACCTGAAGAATACGATGAGCTTGTGGATTATGCCATCGATATCGGCGTTGAAAATGGATTTATTCAGGAAGGTGACACAGCAGACGAAAGTTTTATCCCCGCATTTGACAATGAAGGCGTATAAATGATTGAGTATAAATAATGATCTGTACATGTAAATAAACCGTCATATAGGAATTCGTGTAAATACGATATCTGCATGACGGCTTATTTTATCGCACAAAAAATGGATCAGCCGCAATTTATTGCAGTCAATCCATCTTGTAGTGGGCCGCCGGGGGCTCGAACCCCGCACACCCTGATTAAGAGTCAGGTGCTCTACCAAATGAGCTAGCGGCCCGTATTCGTTTGCTTGCTGTGTTGTCACAACAAAATAGAGTATACATCAATTCAAAGAATAATGCAAGTGTTTTTTTACTCATTATTTTCAAATATTTGTTGTGACAAAAAAATGGATCAGCCACAATTTATTGCAGTCAATCCACCTTAAAGTGGGCCGCCGGGGGCTCGAACCCCGCACACCCTGATTAAGAGTCAGGTGCTCTACCAAATGAGCTAGCGGCCCGTATTTGTTGTTTACAATGTCGTAACCATCACAACAGATTAGAGTATACATTAGTTTATTTAATAATGCAAGCATTTTTTTATTTTTTTCTATATTTTTTTATATTCCGCCTCTAGCTTTTATTATAATCCTGATCTGTAAGTATTTGCATAACATTTAAATTAAATTAGTTGATTGTCTTGAAAAATGCTTGATTTACAGGCATATTCGCAGGTTTGCAGATTGATTTTACTACTCATTTACTACTTTTAACGAATTGAGCCTTGATATGCAAAAGCACCTGCGAAGCTGCCGGATAAACCACTACACCACCTTACGCGGCACGTCGAAAAGAAAAAATAAAATAAGCACCACCTATAAGGCGGCGTTTCTCACTCCCACACAGGAGAACAGGAACGCTGCTTTTTTTATGCCCTCATGTTACGCAGTAAGGGCAAATAAAGCCTTGATTTATGCGGCTCTTAGAGCGCGGAAATGAGAAAGGCAAGGGTTGATACCTTTTCCCTCAAAATCGCGTTTCTACTGCGTAACAAATCCAACCAAAGGAGTGATGAAGCTATGGCAGTTTTCCGCGTGGAAAAGAACAAAGGTTATACGGTTATGAGCAACCACCATTTACGCAACAAGGAACTTTCCCTAAAGGCAAAGGGCTTGTTGTCGCAAATGCTCTCACTTCCCGAAGATTGGGACTACACCCTTGCAGGGCTGTCCCTTATCAACCGGGAAAGTATCGACGCTATCCGCACCGCTGTATGGGAGCTTGAAAAAGCCGGATATATCACAAGGCGGCAGGGACGCGACGAGAAAGGCAAAATGACCGCTATCGAGTACACCATTTACGAACAGCCACAGCCCCCGGCATTGGATTGTCCGGTATTGGAAAATCCAACAGCGGATAAGCCGATATTGGAAAATCCGACACCGGATAACCCGACGTCGGAAAATCCAACGCAATTAAATAAAGAGATACAAAAAACTAACTTACCAAAAAAAGAAAAATTAAATACAGATATATCAAGTACCCATTCCATTCCTTTCCATTCCCTAAATCCCTCTCCCTTAGAGGACGCGGCACAGCTGCCGGAACGGAAGCGAAAGGAAGCGACAGACGCATACAGCGTGTATGAGGAAATCATCAAGGACAATATCGAGTACGACTATCTGATACAGGACAGATACCTTGACCGGGACAGGATAGAGGAAATCCTTGCCCTTATTCTTGAAACCGTCTGCACCAAACGAAGAACAATCCGTATCGCCGGGGACGACCACCCGGCAGAGCTTGTAAAAGCAAAATTTATGAAACTGAACAGCGAACATATCCGCTTTGTACTGGACTGTATGCAGGAAAACACCACCAAAATCCGCAACATCAAGCAGTACATGAAAGCTGCCCTTTTCAATGCTCCGTCTACGATTGGCAGCTATTACACGTCCCTTGTATCTCACGATATGTACGGCGGGCGCACTATCCAGTCGGCAAGAAGCAAGGGCATACCCGATTACACCTGCAACGAGGGCGAAAGCCTGTAAACCAACCCAAAGGAGGATTTTATGATGACACAGAAAACAGGAGCTTTGATTTTTGATGAAACCGCTGACCGCTACGACATTCGCTTTGACGTAAACGACTATTACGGGGGATTGCATTGCGGCGACTGCATGGAGGTCTTTGTGCGGGGCAAATGGAAGCCGACCCGTATGGAGTACGGGGACAACTGGTATCTTGTGGGTATTCGGGCGGCAGACCTTTCCGGGCTGCGGGTACGGATTTAACAGGGCGGAGTGAAAGCGGATGCTCTTTTTTCATGCCCGTCCCGTTTCCCGGCGGCGGGCATACCACCATAGAACACGAAAGGAGGACACCCATTGCAGGAGGAAACCAACGAAAAGACCATAGCCCTTTACATCAAGACCGGAAAGCTGACCGCGCAGCAGCTCCAAAAGGCTATGAAAGCCCTGCTTGCACAGATGAAAAAGCAGCATGACAAACAGAAAATCCCGCATGGAAAGCAGACCCTAAAGCAGCTTATGAAGCAGAACGCGGGCGTTTCCAACATTGAAATCACAAAGGAGAATATCAAAGCCTTTGAGAGTACGGCGAAAAAATACGGGATTGACTTTGCCTTAAAGAAAGACAGCACCGAAACCCCGCCCCGCTATCTTGTGTTTTTTAAGGGACGGGACGCGGACGCACTGACCGCAGCTTTTAAGGAGTTTTCCGCAAAGAAGCTGACGCAGGAGCAAAAGCCCTCTATCCGCAAGCTGATTGTTTCCCTCAAAGAAAAGGCGGCAGCTTTGAACGCACAGCGGGAGAAAGTCAAGAACAAAGACAGGGGGATTGCAAGATGAACGCTATCAACTGGAAAAGGCTGATACTTCCCAATATTCCCTATCTGCTCTTTATGTATCTCTTTGATAAAGTCGGGCAGGCGGTACGCCTTGCGCCGGGGGCTGACCTGTCCGGCAAGGTGCTTTCCCTTGCAGACGGCTTTTCCGCTGCCTTTGCAAATCCGCTTCCGAGCCTTGCTCCTATGGATTTACTGACAGGGCTTTTCGGCGCGGTACTTATCCGGCTGATTGTCTATGTCAAAGGCAAGAACGCGAAGAAATACCGCAAAGGTGTGGAATACGGCTCTGCCCGTTGGGGAAATGCCGAAGATATACGTCCCTACACCGACCCGGTATTTCAAAATAACGTGCTGCTCACACAGACGGAACGGCTTACCATGAACAGCCGCCCAAAGCAGCCGAAGTATGCAAGGAATAAAAATATCCTTGTTATCGGGGGAAGCGGCA
>ERZ1027240.3-NODE-3-length-100132-cov-9.630774_pt1 | contig 100132 bp, 113 predicted proteins | sample MGYA00519263_ERZ1027240 | MGnify/ENA primary metagenome ERZ1027240 (study PRJEB26926, sample SAMN06164633) | human gut metagenome | biome: ENVO:00009003; feature: ENVO:2100002; material: ENVO:00002003 | host: Homo sapiens | place: USA | collected 2012 ... | reverse complement strand
CTATCTCTGCCTTTGTTAAGACACAACCACAATGGAACAAAGAAACTGAAAACTACTCTAAAGGTGGCGGCGAAGATCACCTTCAAGGTGGTGCCCTTCTTTATGTGAATGATTCACGTACACCATGGGCGAATTCTGACTATCGTCGTTTGAACCGTACAGCAACTAACCAGACTGGTACAATTGATAAATCAATTCTTGATGAGCAATCAGATCCAAACCACATGGGTGGTTTCGACTTCTTGCTAGCTAATGACGTAGATTTGTCAAACCCAGTTGTTCAAGCGGAACAATTGAACCAAATCCACTACCTTATGAACTGGGGTTCAATCGTTATGGGTGACAAGGATGCTAACTTCGATGGTATCCGTGTCGACGCGGTAGATAATGTCGATGCAGACATGCTTCAACTCTACACAAACTACTTCCGTGAGTACTATGGTGTTAACAAATCTGAAGCAAACGCTCTTGCTCACATCTCAGTCCTTGAAGCATGGAGCCTTAATGACAACCACTACAATGACAAGACAGATGGCGCTGCGCTTGCTATGGAAAACAAACAACGTTTGGCTCTCCTCTTCTCATTGGCTAAACCAATCAAAGAACGTACACCAGCTGTAAGTCCTTTGTATAACAATACTTTCAACACGACACAACGTGATGAAAAGACTGATTGGATTAACAAAGATGGAAGCAAGGCCTATAACGAAGACGGAACAGTTAAACAGTCTACAATCGGTAAATATAACGAGAAATACGGAGATGCGTCAGGAAATTACGTCTTTATCCGTGCCCATGATAACAACGTTCAAGATATTATTGCTGAAATCATCAAGAAAGAAATCAATCCAAAATCAGATGGTTTCACGATTACTGATGCTGAAATGAAGCAAGCCTTTGAGATTTACAACAAAGACATGCTCAGCAGCGACAAAAAATATACGCTTAACAACATCCCAGCGGCTTACGCGGTTATGTTGCAAAACATGGAAACTATCACTCGTGTCTACTATGGAGACCTTTATACAGATGATGGTCACTACATGGAAACTAAGTCTCCATATTACGATACCATTGTTAACTTGATGAAGAGTCGTATCAAGTATGTATCTGGTGGGCAAGCACAACGTTCATACTGGTTGCCAACTGATGGTAAGATGGACAATTCAGATGTTGAACTTTACCGCACAAATGAAGTCTACACTTCAGTACGTTATGGTAAAGACATTATGACAGCTAATGATACAGAAGGTTCTAAATACAGCCGTACTTCTGGTCAGGTAACACTTGTAGCTAACAATCCAAAATTGAATTTGGATCAATCAGCTAAACTTAATGTTGAAATGGGTAAAATCCATGCCAACCAAAAATACCGTGCTTTGATTGTTGGTACAGCTGATGGTATCAAGAACTTTACATCTGATGCAGATGCAATCGCAGCAGGTTACGTTAAAGAAACAGACAGCAACGGTGTCTTGACTTTCGGTGCTAATGACATCAAGGGTTATGAAACATTTGATATGTCTGGTTTCGTAGCAGTTTGGGTTCCAGTTGGAGCTTCAGATAATCAAGATATCCGAGTAGCGCCTTCAACAGAAGCTAAAAAAGAGGGTGAATTGACTCTTAAAGCGACTGAAGCTTATGATTCACAATTAATCTACGAAGGCTTCTCTAACTTTCAAACTATTCCAGATGGTTCAGATCCTTCAGTCTATACTAACCGTAAGATTGCTGAAAATGTTGATTTGTTCAAATCATGGGGTGTAACATCATTTGAAATGGCACCTCAATTTGTATCTGCTGACGATGGTACCTTCCTTGACTCAGTTATCCAAAATGGTTATGCCTTTGCAGACCGTTACGATCTTGCCATGAGTAAGAACAATAAATACGGTTCTAAAGAAGATCTACGTGATGCTCTTAAAGCACTTCATAAGGCTGGTATTCAAGCAATCGCTGACTGGGTTCCAGACCAAATTTACCAATTGCCAGGTAAAGAAGTTGTAACAGCGACTCGTACTGATGGTGCTGGTCGTAAGATTGCGGACGCTATCATTGACCACTCACTTTATGTGGCTAACTCTAAGTCATCAGGCAAAGATTACCAAGCTAAATACGGTGGTGAATTCTTGGCTGAACTTAAAGCTAAGTACCCTGAAATGTTCAAGGTAAACATGATTTCAACTGGTAAACCAATTGATGATTCTGTTAAATTGAAACAATGGAAGGCTGAATACTTCAACGGAACAAACGTTCTTGAACGTGGTGTTGGCTATGTACTTAGCGATGAAGCAACTGGTAAGTATTTCACTGTCACTAAAGAAGGTAACTTCATTCCTCTTCAATTGACAGGTAAAGAAAAGGTTATTACTGGATTCTCAAGTGATGGTAAAGGAATCACTTACTTCGGTACAAGTGGTACACAAGCTAAATCTGCCTTTGTAACCTTCAATGGTAACACTTACTACTTTGATGCTCGTGGTCACATGGTTACTAACAGTGAATACTCACCAAATGGTAAAGACGTTTATCGTTTCTTACCAAATGGTATCATGTTGAGTAATGCCTTCTACATTGATGCTAATGGTAATACCTACCTTTATAACTCTAAAGGTCAAATGTACAAGGGTGGTTACACTAAATTTGATGTTTCTGAAACTGATAAAGACGGTAAAGAATCTAAGGTTGTGAAATTCCGTTACTTCACTAATGAAGGTGTCATGGCCAAAGGTGTTACGGTTATTGATGGTTTCACACAATATTTTGGAGAAGACGGTTTCCAAGCTAAAGATAAGTTAGTAACCTTTAAAGGTAAAACTTATTACTTTGACGCACACACTGGTAATGGTATCAAGGATACTTGGAGAAATATCAATGGTAAGTGGTACTACTTTGATGCAAACGGTGTTGCTGCTACAGGTGCACAAGTCATCAATGGTCAAAAACTTTACTTCAATGAAGATGGAAGCCAAGTTAAAGGTGGCGTTGTTAAGAATGCAGATGGTACTTACAGCAAGTACAAAGAAGGTTCTGGAGAGCTAGTGACTAACGAATTCTTCACAACTGATGGCAATGTTTGGTACTATGCAGGCGCTAATGGTAAGACTGTTACAGGTGCACAAGTCATCAATGGCCAACACCTATACTTTAATGCAGACGGAAGCCAAGTTAAGGGTGGTGTTGTTAAGAATGCAGATGGTACTTATAGTAAGTATAATGCTTCAACAGGTGAACGCTTGACTAATGAGTTTTTCACAACAGGCGACAACAACTGGTACTACATTGGTGCTAATGGTAAGTCAGTGACTGGTGAAGTTAAAATTGGTGACGATACTTATTTCTTCGCTAAGGATGGTAAACAAGTAAAAGGTCAAACAGTAAGTGCTGGCAATGGTCGAATTAGCTATTACTATGGTGATAGTGGTAAGAGAGCTGTTAGCACATGGATAGAAATTCAACCAGGAGTTTACGTTTACTTTGATAAGAATGGTCTTGCTTATCCACCTAGAGTGCTAAACTAATTGATATAAAAAGGAGGACTTTGGTTCTCCTTTTTATATTTTATGGGAACGAGTCTTTTTTATGACAAAATTATAATCTATTATTAATGTGATAAAAATATCATTAAAATAAGTTTTATTAACTTTTTTTGATAATAAAAAATGATATAATAAGTAAGTCTTTAAGATGTAGATTTTAAGACAAAAAATATATTGGGGAAAAATTGAATATGGAAAATAAAGTACGCTATAAACTGCACAAAGTGAAGAAGCAGTGGGTTACTTTGGCTGTCGCTTCAGTAGCTTTGGCTACCATTGTTGGTGGTAGTGTTGCCACATCTTCACTCGCTTCGGCAGAAGAAACAAATAACTCTAATGGATCACCTTCAACAACTACGGTCGGGGAAAATACAAATCCTGTGGTTGAAAAAGAGGTAGGCACAACAACTGAGGTTGCAAATACTTCAAATGCCACAACAACAGAGCGAGCAGAAGTTACTGCTGACAAACCAGCTGGAACAACAGTTCAACCAAATTCAGGAACAACTAGTGATAGAGCTGCAGCAGTAGAGGTTGAAGCCAAACCTGAAACGACTGCTAAGCCAGAAGTTGCTACTAAACCAGAAACAGCTACAACATCAGAAGTCGCTGCAAATGCTGGAGTAGCTGCTCCAACGACTGAGAAGTCTAAAGAGCTTTCTGAAGCCGAAATTAAGGCTGCAGTCTCACTCGATAATATTAAAAAAGAAAAAGATGGTAAATATTACTATCTTTTAGAAGATGGATCACACAAGAAAAACTTTGCCATTACTGTAAATGGTCAGGTCCTTTATTTTGATGAAAATGGTGCCCTTTCAAGCACATCAACGTATTCATTTACACAAGAAACAACAAATCTAGTCACTGATTTTACAAAAAATAATGCTGCCTACGATTCAACTAAAGCAAGCTTTGAACTTGTTGATGGTTATTTGACAGCAGACAGTTGGTACCGTCCAAAAGAAATCCTTGAAGCTGGTACAACTTGGAAAGCGTCAACTGAAAAAGATTTTCGTCCACTTTTGATGTCTTGGTGGCCTGATAAGGATACTCAAGTAGCTTACTTGAATTACATGACTAAGGCTCTTAGCAACGGTGAAGAAACAAAAGATGTCTTTACGATTGAAAATTCTCAAGCTAGCTTGAATGCCGCAGCTCAAATCCTCCAACGTAAGATTGAAGTTAAGATTGCTGCTAATAAGTCAACAGACTGGTTGCGTCAGTCAATCGAGGCTTTTGTTAAAGACCAAGATAAATGGAACATTAATTCTGAATCGCCAGGTAAGGAACACTTCCAAAAAGGTGCGCTTCTTTTTGTGAACAGCGATTCAACTAAATGGGCTAACTCTGATTATCGTAAGCTTAATCAAACGGCGACAAGTTATATTAAAAATCATAAGATTGTTAATGGTAGCGATGGTGGTTATGAATTCTTGCTCTCAAATGACATTGACAACTCTAATCCAGTCGTTCAAGCAGAAATGCTTAACCAATTGTATTACTTTATGAACTGGGGACAAATCGTCTTTGGTGATAAGGACAAGGATGCTCACTTTGATGGTATACGTGTTGATGCTGTGGATAATGTTAGCGTTGACATGCTTCAATTAGTGTCTTCATACATGAAGGCTGCATACAAGGTTAATGAGTCGGAAGCTCGTGCCCTTGCGAATATCTCTATTCTTGAAGCATGGTCACACAATGACCCATATTATGTGAATGAGCACAACACAGCAGCTCTTTCTATGGATAATGGTCTCCGTTTGTCAATTGTTCACGGATTAACTCGTCCAGTAACTAATAAAGGTACAGGTGCACGTAATGCATCAATGAAGGACCTTATTAACGGAGGTTATTTCGGTCTCTCAAACCGTGCAGAAGTCACTTCATATGATCAACTTGGTTTTGCAACCTACCTCTTTGTTCGTGCACATGACTCAGAAGTTCAAACGGTTATCGCAGACATTATCAGTAAAAAAATTGATCCTACAACAGATGGTTTCACTTTCACATTAGATCAATTGAAACAAGCTTTCGATATTTATAATGCTGATATGTTGAAAGTTGATAAGGAATATACGCATTCAAATATTCCTGCTGCCTATGCTTTGATGCTTCAAACAATGGGTGCGGCAACACGTGTTTATTATGGAGATTTGTATACTGATAATGGTCAATACATGGCTAAGAAATCACCATACTTTGATCAAATCACAACTCTTCTTAAAGCGCGTCCTAAGTATGTAGCTGGTGGTCAAACATCTTATATCCACAACCTTGCTGGTGATGGGGTATCATCTGCTAAAGACAATAAAGAAGTTCTTGTCTCTGTCCGTTATGGTCAAGATTTGATGTCTAAGACAGATACAGAAGGTGGAAAATACGGTCGCAATTCAGGTATGTTGACCCTTATTGCTAATAACCCGGATTTGAAATTAGCAGATGGTGAAACTATTACTGTAAATATGGGTGCAGCCCACAAGAATCAAGCTTATCGTCCACTCTTGCTTGGTACGGAAAAAGGTATTGTGTCATCATTGAATGATTCAGATACTAAGATTGTTAAATACACAGATGCACAAGGAAATCTTGTCTTCACAGCTGATGAAATCAAAGGCTTTAAGACTGTTGATATGAGTGGTTACCTTTCAGTTTGGGTACCAGTAGGTGCGACTGACGATCAAAACGTTCTTGCTAAACCATCAACAAAAGCCTATAAAGAAGGGGATAAGGTTTATAGCTCTTCTGCAGCACTTGAAGCACAAGTGATTTACGAAGGCTTCTCAAACTTCCAAGACTTTGTCAAAGAGGATAGTCAATACACTAACAAATTGATTGCAGCTAACGCAGACCTCTTCAAGTCATGGGGTATTACGTCATTTGAGATTGCACCTCAATATGTCTCATCTAAGGATGGCACTTTCCTTGATTCTATTATTGAAAATGGTTATGCCTTCACAGACCGTTACGACTTTGCCATGAGCAAAAACAATAAATACGGTTCAAAAGAAGACCTTCGTGATGCCCTCAAGGCTCTTCACAAACAAGGTATTCAGGTCATTGCTGACTGGGTTCCAGACCAATTGTACACCCTTCCAGGTAAAGAAGTAGTGACTGCTACGCGTACTGATACACATGGTAAGGTCCTTGATGATACTAGCTTGGTTAATAAACTTTATGTGACAAATACCAAGTCATCAGGTAATGATTTCCAAGCCCAGTACGGTGGTGCCTTCCTCGACAAACTTCAAAAACTTTATCCAGAAATCTTCAAAGAAGTTATGGAAGCGTCTGGTAAGACAATTGATCCATCTGTGAAGATTAAACAGTGGGAAGCTAAATACTTTAACGGTACAAACATCCAAAAACGTGGTTCTGACTATGTTCTCAGCGATGGTAAATTGTACTTCACCGTTAACGATAAAGGTACCTTCCTCCCAGCAGCCTTGACTGGTGATACAAAAGCTAAGACTGGTTTTGCCTATGATGGTACAGGTGTAACTTATTACACAACATCAGGTACTCAAGCTAAGAGTCAGTTTGTAACTTATAACGGTAAGCAATACTACTTTAACGATAAGGGTTACCTTGTAACTGGTGAACAAACTATCGATGGTTCTAACTATTTCTTCTTGCCAAATGGTGTCATGTTTACTGATGGTGTCAGAAAAAATGCCAAAGGTCAATCATTGGTTTATGGTAAGTCAGGTAAATTGACGACTCAAACTGGTTGGAAAGAAGTTACCGTTAAAGATGATAGTGGTAAGGAAGAGAAATTCTACCAATACTTCTTCAAGGGTGGTATCATGGCTACTGGTTTGACTGAAGTAGAAGGTAAGGAAAAATACTTCTATGATAATGGTTACCAAGCTAAAGGTGTCTTCGTTCCTACAAAAGACGGCCATTTAATGTTCTTCTGTGGTGATTCAGGCGAACGTAAGTACTCAGGCTTCTTTGAACAAGATGGTAATTGGTACTACGCCAATGATAAAGGCTATGTTGCTACTGGGTTTACTAAGGTAGGTAAACAAAACCTTTACTTCAATGAAAAAGGTGTTCAAGTTAAGAATCGCTTCTTCCAAGTTGGTGATGCTACATACTATGCAAATAACGAAGGTGACGTTCTTCGTGGTGCGCAAACCATCAATGGAGACGAACTCTACTTTGATGAATCAGGTAAACAAGTTAAAGGTGAGTTCGTGAACAATCCTGATGGTACGACTTCATACTACGATGCAATCACAGGTGTGAAACTTGTTGATACATCACTAGTAGTTGATGGTCAAACCTTTAATGTCGATGCTAAGGGTGTTGTGACTAAGGCACATACACCAGGCTTCTATACTACTGGGGACAACAACTGGTTCTATGCAGACTCATATGGACGTAATGTCACAGGTGCTCAGGTCATCAATGGTCAACACCTCTACTTTGATGCTAATGGTCGCCAAGTTAAGGGTGGCTTCGTAACGAACACTGACGGTAGTCGTTCATTCTACCACTGGAATACCGGTGATAAATTGGTATCAACCTTCTTCGCTACCGGTCATGATAGATGGTATTATGCTGATGATAGGGGTAATGTCGTTACAGGAGCTCAAGTTATCAACGGTCAAAAACTCTTCTTTGATACTGATGGTAAGCAGGTTAAAGGTGCTTTCGCAACAAATGCGAATGGTAGTCGCTCATACTACCATTGGAATACTGGTAATAAGTTAGTATCAACCTTCTTCACTAGTGGAGATAACAACTGGTATTATGCAGATGCCAAGGGTGAAGTTGTTGTTGGCGAACAGACGATCAACGGTCAACACCTTTACTTTGACCAAACTGGTAAGCAAGTGAAGGGGGCAACTGCTACGAATCCTGATGGCTCAATCTCTTACTATGATGTTCATACAGGGGAAAAGGCTATTAATCGTTGGGTTAAAATTCCTTCAGGGCAATGGGTATACTTCAACGCTCAAGGAAAAGGCTACGTGTCAAATTAAGAGTAATGAATGAAAGAAGTCAATCACTTTTGTGGTTGCTTTTTTCGTAAAAAATTGTCTAACTTTTATACATTCAGGTCATTTGTCTGGGTAAAAAAGTGGTATAATAACTCTTGCTAAATCTTTATTTTGGAGTACACATGGCTAAGTCAAAAAATACTATTGAAAGTCGGATAGATTACTCGATTCTCCTGCCAGTTCTCATATTGCTACTGGTTGGTTTGGTTTCGATATTTATAGCGACAAATTTTGATTACCCAAAGAATCTTGTGCAAGTCATGTCTCAGCAAGTACTATGGATTTTTCTAGGTTCAGTACTTGCTTTTGTTGTCATGTTATTTAATACAGAGTTTCTTTGGAAGGTAACCCCCTGGCTCTATATTTTCGGTCTGGTGCTTATGGTTCTACCTCTCGTTTTCTATTCTCCTGCTTTGGTAGCCTCGACGGGAGCCAAAAACTGGGTAAGCATTGGATCAGTCACCCTTTTTCAACCATCTGAATTTATGAAGATATCCTACATCCTTTTTCTATCGAGAATAGGTGTTTGGGCTAAGCAAGGTAAGGAAGTGACCAACCTACAGGATGACTGGTTACTGCTCTTCCAATATGTTGCAGTCACACTCCCTGTTTTAGGTTTACTGGTTCTTCAAGGAGATATGGGGACTGCCTTAGTCTTTCTGGCTATTTTAGCCGGTATTGTAGTGGTTTCGGGGATATCCTGGCGTATTATCTTGCCGGTAGTTCTAGCTTTTGCAACAGGGTTAGCCTTGTTTGTAATGATATTTACCACAGATTGGGGTAAGGAAGCTATGCTCAAGATGGGGGTACAAACCTACCAGATTAACCGTATCTCAGCTTGGTTGGATCCCTTCACTTATGCAGACGGTATCGCCTTTCAACAGACACAAGGGATGATTTCGATTGGTACTGGAGGAATCTATGGTAAAGGCTTTAATCATCTGGAGTTGAACGTACCAGTTCGTGAGAGTGACATGATTTTCACAGTCATTGCGGAAGATTTTGGTTTGGTAGGTGGTGGATTGGTTCTTTTAACCTATCTCTTCCTCATTTACCGCATGTTGCGAGTGACGTTCAAATCTAACAACCGTTTTTATACCTTTATTTCGACAGGCTTTATCATGATGATTGTCTTCCATATTTTTGAAAATATTGGGGCAGCAGTGGGAATTCTTCCTTTGACAGGTATTCCTTTGCCCTTTATTTCTCAAGGGGGGTCATCACTCATCTCTAACTTGATTGGTGTTGGTTTGGTGCTTTCAATGGCTTATCAGACTAACCTCAACGAGGAAAATAAAATTCTCCTGGCTATGTCTCGTCGTATGCGTACGTCTGGAACTAGTCAAGTGAAACCTGTTTCTAAGAGCAAGTCTAAGAAAAACAAGCCTTCGAAGAGTGTTACCAAGGCCTCTCAAGAATTGGTCAAGGCTAAAGATAAGGTTGATAAGGCCACTGAGAAATTGCGTCAAACCATTTCTCAAAATACGCCGAGCATTCATCAAGGCAAGCGTCGTAAGGGTTCGAAAAAGAAACCGACACGTAAACATTAAGAAGAGCAAGTTGGTTAATCCAACTTGTTTTTCTTTGAAAAAAATTAAGGCCTGTGACCTTTTCTTTGCCCCTGCCTGTGGTATAATAGAAGTTGACTATTTTGAAAAGGGGTTTGCTATGATAGAGACAGCCAAACAGCAAGAACGTGCTATTTTAGTAGGTGTTGAATTGCAAGAAATAGAGCATTTTGACATGTCAATGGAGGAACTTGCCAGTCTTGCCAAAACTGCAGGAGCAGAGGTTGTAGCTAGCTATACCCAAAAACGTGAACGCTATGATAGTAAGTCTTTCGTAGGTTCAGGAAAATTAGAAGAAATTAAAGCCATGGTGGATGCGGATGAGATTACTACGGTCATTGTCAATAACCGTTTAACGCCTCGTCAAAATACCAATCTTGAAGCAGCATTTGGCGTAAAAGTTATTGATCGTATGCAATTAATTTTGGATATCTTTGCCATGAGGGCCAGAAGCCATGAAGGGAAACTTCAGGTTCACCTAGCTCAACTTAAATACATGTTGCCCCGTTTAGCTGGTCAAGGGATTATGCTCAGTCGTCAAGCAGGGGGCATTGGTAGCCGTGGACCTGGTGAAAGTCAATTGGAGCTTAATCGTCGTTCGATTCGTAACCAGATTGCTGATATTGAACGCCAGTTAAAAATTGTTGAGAAGAACCGAGAAACCATTCGCGAAAAGCGTGTTGATTCAAGTACCTTTAAAATTGGTTTGATTGGTTATACCAATGCTGGGAAATCAACGATCATGAACCTTATGACGGATGATAAGCAATATGAGGCTAATGAACTTTTCGCGACCTTGGATGCAACGACTAAGAAAATTTACTTAAAGGATCAGTTTCAAGTGACCTTGACAGATACGGTTGGTTTTATCCAGGACTTGCCAACAGAATTGATTGCTGCCTTTAAGTCAACTCTTGAAGAAAGTCGTAATGTGGACCTTCTTTTGCATGTCATTGATGCGAGTGATCCTAATCACGAAGAACATGAGAAGGTGGTCTTAGACATTCTAAAAGACTTAGACATGACTGATATCCCTCGCCTAGCAATTTACAATAAGATGGATGTAGCTGATAATCTAGTAGCCACAGTCTTTCCTAATGTTCGCCTCTCTGCACGTGACAAGGGAAGTCGTGAGGCACTCAGAAGACTCTTGATTGATGAAATTCAACAGATTTTTGAACCTTTTAGTATTAAGGTCCATCAGGATCAAGCTTATAAACTTTATCAATTGAGTCAATTAGCTTTGTTAGATAGCTACACATTTGAGACAGAAGTGGAAAAAATTACAGGTTATATTTCACCGAAAAATAAATGGAAATTGGAAGAATTTTATGACTGATTATATGGATTTAGCTTTAAAATATGGTGGTTTTACAAGTTTAGATAAGGTCTATTTGAAAAATACCTTGTCAGACCTTTCGGACAGTCAAAAATTGGCCTTCATTACGCCGCCACCAAGCGTGATTAATGCTTATTTTGCAGAGATTTACCAAAAACAATCTCCTGAAGCAGCGACGGATTACTACTTGGACCTTTCAAAAGAGTTGAACCTCTTTAATTCTGCACCATCTTTTGATGAGTACAAGCCTTTTATTCGTCTCAATCTGTCAGGAAAATCTTATGGTTTTTGCTTTGAAAATGCTGATGAGGTGGCCTTAGTCTTTGCCGAGCATTTAGAGGTTCCAACGGCTAGCATTTTGTTTGAGCTTGCTCAAGTTTTCCCGCAGTATAAGGTTTATCTTGAAGGCACTCAAATTAAGATGACCAAGGTTGATTTTGACGAAGAAGTATTGGAAGAGTTAACACCTGAGACACAGTTACTTAGTCGTGTAACTAAGTTGAAAGGGAATGTCATTAAGTTGGCTAGCTTCAATCAAGATGAATTAGTGGAACTTTTGTCTCAATATAAAGGGCAAACCGTTTATTATGGCTTTGCTCAGCGTGAATGCTTGGCTTATATTGTCCAGAAATAAGAAGAACGATAGATAGAAAGTATAGGAAGTCATGGAATTACAATTTTTAGGGACGGGTGCCGGGCAGCCCTCCAAGGCCCGTAACGTGTCGAGTCTGGTTCTGAAGTTACTCGATGAAATCAATGAGGTCTGGATGTTTGACTGTGGAGAAGGTACCCAACGTCAGATTTTAGAAACAACAATCAGACCTCGTAAAGTTAAAAAAATCTTTATCACACATATGCATGGAGACCATATCTTTGGCCTACCTGGTTTCTTGGCTAGCCGTTCCTTCCAATCTAGTGAAGAACAAACAGATTTAGAGGTTTATGGTCCAGTTGGTATTAAACAATACGTTATGACCAGTCTTCGTACCTCTGGGACACGTCTCCCTTACCATGTGCATTTTAAGGAAATTGATGAGCATAAGCTAGGCTTGGTTATGGAAAATGACAAATTCGCTGTTTATGCAGATAAGTTGGATCATACCATTTTTTGTATTGGTTACCGTGTGGTTCAAAAGGATCTTGAAGGAACCTTGGATGCTGAGGCCCTTAAAGCAGCAGGTGTGCCATTTGGTCCTCTTTTTGGTCAAATTAAGAATGGGCAAGATGTGGTTCTTGAAGATGGAACTAAAATCATTGCCAAGGACTTTATTTCCGCACCTAAGAAAGGTAAGGTTATTACTATCTTAGGTGATACTCGTAAGACGAATGCCAGTGTTCGTCTTGGCTTGGGAGCAGATGTCTTGGTGCACGAGTCTACTTATGGTAAGGGCGATGAAAAAATTGCCAAGAGCCATGGGCATTCAACCAACATGCAAGCAGCACAAGTCGCTAAGGATGCGTCAGCTAAACGTCTTCTTCTAAATCACGTATCAGCTCGTTTCTTGGGGCGTGATATCGGTAAGATGGCAGCAGATGCCAAAACGATTTTCGAAAACACCCACATCGTTCGTGACTTAGAAGAGGTAGAGATTTAATGGCTAAACAACGTATTATCGCTATTACTGGTGCTTCAGGAGGGCTTGCACAAGAAATTGTCAAGCAGCTCTCACCCAGTGATGGCATTATTCTCTTAGGACGAGATAAGGATAAACTTGAGAAATGTTATCGTCATGTGGAAAATAAAACCTGCCTTGCCATTGACCTTAGAGACGACAATGCCATTAAAAAAATGGTAGATTATCTCTATCAACGATTTGGACGTATTGACGTCTTTATCAATAATGCTGGTTTCGGTGAATTCAAGTCTTATGATCATTACACTAGCCAAGAGATCCGTGATATGTTTGATATCAATACCTTTGCGACGATGACCTTTTCACGTCTGATGGCTGAGAAAATGGTGGAGCAAGGCCGTGGTCATATCATCAATATTGCCAGTATGGCGGGAAAAATTGCGACAGCCAACTCAAGTGTCTATGCAGCGACCAAGTTTGCTGTGATTGGCTTCTCAGATGCCCTTCGTCTAGAGCTTGCTGATAAGGGAGTCTATGTGACAACAGTCAATCCTGGTCCAATTGAGACATCTTTCTTCGATCAAGCTGATCCTTCTGGAGCCTATCTTGAGAGTGTTAAGAAGTTTGTCCTCAGTCCTAAATACGTGGCTAAAAAGATTATCCGTATTCTGGGGAAAAACAAACGTGAAGTCAATCTACCACGACTCTTAGCGGCTGCGCACAAAGGATATACGCTATTTCCACGCATCTCGGACAAACTAGCTACCAATGTGTTTAACTACAAATAGGGGAATGCTAGATGGCAGTCAATATTCAAGTCTATTTAGAAACCATCCGGAAACCCGGAGGACAGGTATAATATGCCTTGCAGGACAACCGCTTCAAGGGCCAAGAAGGCTGGCGAGAGTCTATGCTTCAGATGGAGCTGGCAGTCTGCCAAGAGTCCCCTTATCGGGATATCGCCCTCTTCCAGCACTATAGGTTAAAAAGGAGTTAAGATGTTAAATTATAAAAAAGAGATTCCAGAGATGACAGACCTACTCGCACTGTACAGTTCAGTCGGCTGGACCAATTATACTAACAATCCAACCATGTTGGAAGAAGCTGTCAAAGCCAGTCTCTGGCAGTTGGCAGTCTATGATGAGGAAGAGTTAGTAGCCTATATTCGCTTAGTAGGAGATGGCCACTCTGTCATTTTTGTACAGGACCTCTTGGTGCGACCAGATCACCAACGCCAAGGGATCGGAAAGAAACTCTTAGAAGAGGCTTTAGCAACTTTCCCCAATGTCTATCAAAGGCTCCTTGCAACTGATCGTAGCGAGAAAAATTTAGCCTTTTACCAATCCTTGGGCTTTGTCGAACTCTCAGAGCAAGCTTGTACAGGGATGATTTATAAATATTGATGAAAAGGATTTCCAAATAGGGAATCTTTTTCTTGTTTTTCCTAATATTACTTGAAAATGATAGTAGAATAGACCTAGATAAAAAGAAGAGAAGAATATTTGAGAAAACATAAGTCAAATAAGGAGCAATACCTAGTTTTTTATTTTATCCAGAAAAGCAGGTCTTGATTGGAAATATAGCACGAGTCGAAGCACCTTTCGATGTTTTCCATTCTCTTTTTAGGAAACTTAGGCTTCTATCCACTATGATAAAATTATTCATGTTATAATAGGTAGACTAGATGACAGGGAGAAAATATAAAAACATGATTACATCAACGTATGATTGGAAAATAAACACAAAAGAGCCAGATGCTGGCTTTTTTAAACTTGCCAAAGAACATGGGCTGGCAGAAACAGCAGCCAAGATTGCTTATGAACGTGGCGTGACGACAGAAGAGGCCCTTGAAGACTTTCTAAAGGCTGATCTATCATACCTTCATGACCCTTATCTTCTTCATGATATGGACAAGGCAGTGGAGCGCATCCGACGGGCCATCGAAGATTATGAGCAGATCCTGATCTACGGAGACTATGACGCGGACGGGATGACCTCGGCCTCCATTATGAAGGAAACCTTGGAGCAGATGGGGGCAGAGGTGCAAGTCTACCTACCCAACCGCTTTACAGACGGCTATGGTCCCAATGAGAGTGTCTATAAATACTTTATCGAGCAGCAAGGCATTTCCCTGATTGTCACGGTGGACAATGGGGTTGCGGGAAATGAAGCTATTGCTTATGCGCAAGAGCAAGGTGTGGACGTTATCGTTACAGACCACCATAGTATGCCGGCACAGCTTCCAGATGCCTATGCCATTGTCCATCCAGAGCATCCAGATGCCGATTATCCTTTTAAGTATTTGGCAGGATGTGGTGTAGCTTTCAAATTGGCAACTGCCCTTCTTGAAACTATTCCTACAGAGATGTTGGACTTGGTAGCCATTGGTACCATTGCTGATATGGTTAGCCTAACGGATGAAAATCGTATTATGGTAAAGGTCGGCCTGGAAATTCTCAAGACTACTGAGCGTATTGGACTTCAAGAATTGCTACGCATCTCAGATGTGGATCCAACAACGATTTCCGAAGAAACGGTAGGTTTTAAACTGGCTCCTCAACTCAATGCCTTGGGACGCTTAGATGATCCAAATCCAGCCATTGAACTGTTGACCGGATTTGACGATGAGGAAGCACAAGCCATTGCTCTGGAAATCAATGCTAAAAATGAAGAACGTAAGGAAGTTGTTCAAAAAATCTTTGATGAAGCTATGACCATGGTAGACTTGGACAAACCAGTTCAGGTTTTGGCCAAGGAAGGTTGGCATCCTGGTGTCCTCGGTATTGTGGCTGGGCGCATCATGGAGCAAATCAGCCAGACAGTAGTGGTTTTGAATATTGAAGATGGCTTGGCAAAGGGTTCAGCCCGTAGTTTGGAATCTATCAATATCTTCCATGCCCTTGATGACCACCGAGACATCTTTACTGCTTTTGGAGGACATGCTGGAGCGGCTGGGATGACCCTTCCGGAGGAAAATCTTGGTCAACTCTCAGATATTTTGTGTCATTATGTCTACGATAATGACATTGATACAAGTGCCAAAAATACGCTTAATTTAGACGAGGAGCTCCAACTCAGTGAGCTTAGCTTGGATACCATTAAGAGCCTTGAAAAACTAGCACCTTTTGGTATGGATAATAAAAAGCCAGTCTTTTGGCTACATGATATTACCGTTACTCAAGCTAGGACAATGGGACAAAATGGAGCCCATCTTAAGTTTAAGGTGAAGCAAGGCAAGGATAGCTTTGACGTTGTCGCTTTTAATAAAGGTAATCTGCTTCAAGAATTTCAACAAGCTCAAGGTTTGGAATTGGCAGTGACCTTGTCTGTTAATGTTTGGAATGGGCAGACAATGCTACAGCTCATGCTAGAAGATGCGCGTGTAGATGGTGTTCAATTATTTGATTTTCGCTCAAAAAATATGGCACTGCCTGAAGGCGTACCAACGGTAGAAGAAGCAGCAGACACAGAGCCTGCGGTTGTCCTCAACACCCTACCTGAATCAGCGACAGAATTAAAAGAGTGGTTTGAAGGTAAAGATTTCCAGGCTATCTATTTTAAAAATAGCATTAAGGAAGCCTATTATCTGACAGGTTATGGAACAAGAGAGCAATTTGCAAGGCTCTATAAAACCATTTATCAATTCCCAGAATTCGATGTCCGCTATAAACTGGATGAACTCAGTCATTACCTTAAAATCGACAAGATTCTCCTGATTAAGATGATTCAAATCTTTGATGAATTGGATTTTGTGACTATTGATAATGGTGTTATGACAGTCAATAAAGAAGCTGAAAAACGTGAGATTGAGGACAGTCAGATTTTCCAAGATCTGAAACGACTAGTTAAGTTCCAAGAACTCATGGCTTTAGGAACACCACAGGAAATTTATGATTGGCTGTATAAGTAGGGGAGTCTTAATCCAAAGGATTCGTCTCGAAATGAGGGTTAGCATTTTCTAAATTTACTATTTCATGCTATAATGGTATGTAAATATTTTTTTGGCGAAAAGCCTATAGGAAGAACAAATGAAATTAGAAGATTATATTGCATCTATTGAAAACTACCCGAAAGAAGGGGTTACTTTCCGTGATATTAGTCCTTTGATGGCTGATGGAAATGCTTATAGCTATGCTATCCGTGAAATCGTTCAGTATGCGACTGATAAGAAGATTGACATGATTGTTGGTCCTGAAGCGCGTGGTTTCATCGTTGGTTGTCCAGTTGCTTTTGAACTTGGTATTGGTTTTGCTCCAGTTCGTAAACCTGGTAAATTGCCACGTGAAGTGATTTCAGCCAATTACGAAAAAGAGTATGGTGTTGATACACTTTGTATGCATTCCGATGCAATCAAACCAGGCCAACGTGTACTTATCGTTGATGACCTCTTGGCAACTGGTGGTACCGTCAAAGCTACAATTGAAATGATTGAGCGCCTAGGTGGTGTCGTTGCTGGTTGTGCCTTCTTGATTGAGCTTGATGGTCTTAATGGACGTGAAGCTATTGAAGGTTACGATACTAAAGTATTGATGAACTTCCCAGGATAAATCTATCTATGAATTAACAAAAGGCCTTAGGGCCTTTTTAACTCTTTTAAAACAAAGGTGGCCTCTAAATATAGTTTAAAGCTATAGCTAACTAGAGAAAATATATATTTGATAACAATACCTCCCCGGTTTATAATATGAAGATAGAATAAATAAGGATGGAGATATTGTTATGCCTATAAAACTTGATAATAAGTTACCAGCTCTTGATGTATTGCGTTCGGAAAATGTCTTCATCATGGATGAGAACAGAGCTAGTAGCCAGGATATTCGACCGATGGAGGTCTTAATCCTTAACCTTATGCCTACTAAAGAAGTTACGGAAACTCAATTGCTACGTCTTTTGGCCAATACGCCACTTCAAATTAACGTCGAGTTTCTTTATATGGCTAGTCATAAGTCAAAAAATACCCATGCTGAACATATGGAAACTTTTTATAAGACTTTTGATGAAATTAAGCATAAGTATTATGATGGTCTCATCGTAACAGGAGCTCCTGTTGAGCAAATGCCTTTTGAAGAAGTTGATTATTGGCAAGAATTGACACAGGTTTTCGACTGGTCTAAAAAGCATGTCTATTCAACCCTTCATCTGTGTTGGGGAGCTCAAGCAGGTCTCTATTATAAGCATGGAGTCGACAAGGTCCCATTGTCAGAGAAACTATCTGGTATCTATAAACAAACGGTTGACATGCCTGAAAACTTCCTTATGAATGGCTTTGATGATAGCTTTGTGTCACCACACTCTCGCTATACTGAGGTTACGCTCGAGGATATTAAAAACAAGACGGATTTAGATATTGTTGTGTCAGGACCAGAGGTCGGTTTATCCATCTTAGCAAGTAAGAATCTTCGTGAAGTATATAGTTTCGGTCATTTTGAATATGACCGTGATACTCTGGCCAGAGAATACCGAAGAGATTTGGATGCCGGGATTAATCCAGACGTACCGGCAAACTATTTCCCAGAGGATGATCCAAGTCAGGAGCCTAAACTTCGTTGGAATCTTGCGGCATCTGCCTTCTTTAGCAATTGGATTAACTATGCGGTATATCAAGAAACACCTTATCGTTTAGAAGAGTTGGAAGACGATTTTTCATTCTACGGTTATTTGTAGTAGACAGTCTCAAAAGACTTATGTGAGCGCATAAAGACTTTTTGGGGTGTCTAGCTACTCTGAAAGGTAAATATGAGTTTTTTTGAACAGTATCGATCAGGCAATCTGGTCCTTCCTAATGCTTTATTTTTCCACTTTAAGGATATTTTTCCATCTGCGGATGACTTTCTAGTTTGGCAGTTTCTCTATCTACAAACGACAACTCAGATTGGAGAAGTGGCTTCTAGTCAGATAGCGCAAGCAACTGGAAAGACACCAACTGAGGTTAATAAAAGTATTACGACATTGACTGAGGCTGGACTCCTTGATTTCACGACTATTAAGGTTAATAATGAAATTGAAATGGTTGTTGATGCTTCACCTGCCTTGGCAGTTTTGGACAAGTTAGTGAGCAATGAAAAGACAACGACCGGGCCTGTAGTTGGTCAGCCAACCAATACACAACTCATCAAGCAATTAACAGATGAGTTAGAACAAGCTTTGGGAATCTTGAATCCTATGGTTATCGAAGATTTAAACAAGGAAATCCAAGAAGAACATACTGATCCCGAACTTATCCGTGAGGCTTTGAAAGAAGCAGTATTTAATCGCAAGACAAATTGGAATTACATCAAAGGGGTTTTGCGTAACTGGAAATTGAGTGGTATTACGACGAAAATTCAAGTTGAAGAGCGACGTTTGGAGCATCAAGGTAAGAAGCACCATCACCAAGTTTCGGATGATTTCAAAACAGGTATGGATGCAGCCCGTCAATTATGGGGTGGCCAATAATGTTAGGAAGAAAACGTGTTAATGAGGCTCTAGCTCTCATGGGGGAGATGTTTCCCAATGCTCATGGAGAGTTGGAGTGGGAAACTCCTTTCCAACTATTAGTTGCTGTTATTTTATCGGCTCAGACAACTGATAAGGCTGTTAACAAGATTACACCAGGCTTGTGGGCGCATTATCCAGAAATTGAGGATTTGGCTTCTGCTAATCTTGATGATGTTGAGATGTGTTTGCGAACAATCGGTCTTTATAAGAATAAGGCAAAGAACATCATCAAGACTGCTAGAGTTGTTTTAATGAATTTTGATGGACAGGTTCCGAAAACGCATAAGGAATTGGAAAGTCTACCTGGTGTGGGACGAAAAACAGCTAACGTAGTGTTGGCTGAAGTCTATGGCATCCCTTCTATTGCTGTAGATACGCATGTCTCACGTGTTTCTAAAAGACTAAATATCGTGCCAGAGGATGCTAGTGTAGAGGAAATTGAAGCAGAACTGATGAAGAAAATCCCAAAGAGGGATTGGATTATCAGTCATCACCGTATGATTTTCTTTGGACGTTATCATTGCTTGGCTAAGAATCCTAAATGCCAGACATGTCCTCTTCAAAGTTATTGTAAGTATTATAAAGAAACAACCAAGAAATAAGCTGGAGAATGTGACTTTCTTCGGCTTTTTACAGCTGTAAGAATTTGTTACAAACTAGTAACTTGACAAAAGTCTCAGGCTTTAAGAAAATAGAAGAAACGATTTAGAAGCAGGAGCGATATAGTGAATGGCTGAATTCAGTAATGAAGAGTATCTGAGAGCCTTAGCTGATAATGGTGATAGAGAAGCAGCCAAAGAATATGAGCAAGCTTTGGATAATCGTATTTTTCAGTTGCAGATTTCATTGGCTCAAACGAGTGATCCGCAGGGTCGTAGGGAAGTGCAAAAACTCTTGGAACAAGAGGAAAAGAAAAAAAGGGACTACTTTCAAGAAAAAGAGGAAAAAGCTGTGAGCGAATTTAGACGTCGTAAAAATGAAACTACAAAGGAAAGAAAAGTTTCGAGTTTTGATAAACTCAAAGATCCTAAAATCATTAGATGGGTAATTGGAGTTGTTGCAGTACTTGCAGTGGTTATTCCTGTGGTTACCTTGATGTGGTATAGTAATAACCAAAAAGAGAGTGTAACAAATCCATGGAAAAATGGTCAGTTAGCTAAAAGTAAGGAACAAGCAGCAGCATCATCAGATAATCAATCCTCTCAAGTTGATACCTCATCCTTGTCTGACCAACAGTTAGAAGACTGGGTTGTTTCTACCTATGCTAAAGAACAAGGTTCAACTGGAGAAAATTATAAAAATCTAGGTTGGAAAGTCTATTCATGGACGGATGATGATGATAACCTAGTTTATGCTCAACTTTATGATGCCTATGGTAATGATGTTCTTCTTTTCCGTGTAGATAAGAAGGGACAACTCGAAGCCTATGGTGGTATTGACGGTTCAAGCGATTCTTGGGACGTCGTTTCAAAAACATATACAACCGATTAATGAAACCATATAAAACACCTGACAATGGTGGTTGAGACTGTCTTTTGACAGTCTTTTTTGGTATAATTTTAAGTAATCGTGTATACAATTAAAAAGCTTATTGAGAAGATTTGGGGATGATGGTTCTACAGAACTTTTTTAGTGTCTTCAGGTTTTCAAGGCTAGCTTAAATAAAGGAGAGTTGTCGTGTCAGACTATTTATCGGTCACATCCTTAACCAAATATTTGAAAATGAAATTTGACCGTGATCCTTATTTAGAGAGGGTATATTTGACGGGGCAGGTTTCCAATTTTCGTCGACGTCCGAGTCACCAATATTTTTCACTTAAGGATGAAGGAGCTGTTATTCAGGCGACGATTTGGGCTGGGGTTTTCAAAAAGCTTGGTTTTGAACTCGAAGAAGGGATGAAGATCAATGTCGTTGGTCGGGTCCAGATTTATGAGCCTAGTGGTTCTTATTCCATTATTATCGAGAAGGCAGAGCCAGATGGTATTGGTGCTTTGGCCATCCAGTTTGAACAGCTTCGTAAAAAATTGACTGCAGAAGGCTACTTTGATGATCGTCATAAGCAAGCTCTGCCTAATTTTGTCAAAAAAATTGGGGTTGTCACTAGTCCTAGTGGTGCGGTTATTCGAGATATTATTACGACCGTTAGTCGTCGTTTTCCTGGGGTAGAAATCTTACTTTTTCCTACCAAGGTTCAAGGTGAAGGAGCTGCACAGGAAATTGCTGAAAATATTCAAAAAGCCAATCAAAGGGATGACCTAGATTTACTTATCGTTGGCCGTGGTGGAGGTTCTATTGAAGACCTTTGGGCTTTTAACGAGGAAATTGTAGTTCAGTCGATTTTTGAGAGTCGTCTTCCTGTGATTTCAAGCGTTGGTCACGAAACAGATACGACTTTGGCTGACTTTGTTGCAGATCGTAGAGCTGCTACGCCTACAGCAGCGGCAGAACTTGCGACTCCGGTATCAAAGGCTGATACCTTGGTTTGGATTCGTGAAAGACAAAATAGAGCCTATCAAGCCTGTTTGAGACGTATACAATATAATCAGGAACGCTTGGCCAAATTGTCACAATCTGTTGTCTTTAGACAACCTGAACGCCTTTACGATGGTTATCTACAAAAGTTGGATCGACTAACAACAAGGCTTGAAACCTTCATGAGTCAAGATTTCGCACGCAAACAAAAAGAAGCAGAGCTTTTGAGACAACGATTACAAGGCTTAAATCTTCTGACTAGTGTTCAGAACTACCAAGACCGTCGAGAGTCTTTGCAACGTTTATTGGTGACTACAACTAAGAACACCATGAATGGTAATCGTGTGAGATTAGAAAAGGCACAGGATGCCTTATTGTCTCTAGATACTAGTCGTATTGTTGCAAGGGGCTATGCCATTGTCAAGAAAGATGATAAACCTTTAACAAGTACCAAGAATATTACCGAAGGTGATCAATTAACCGTCCAAATGAAAGATGGAGAACTAGAAGTAGAGGTGAAAAATGTCAACTAAAAAAACATTTGAGGAAAATTTACAGGACTTAGAAGCCATCGTCACTAAGCTCGAAACAGGTGATGTTGCTCTTGAGGATGCTATTGCTGAGTTCCAAAAAGGTATGGCCTTGTCTAAAAATTTGCAGAAGACCTTGGAAGATGCTGAAAAAACACTAGTTAAGGTCATGCAAGCAGATGGTACAGAAACGGAAATGGATGCCTAATGAGCAAGCTAAATAAAATTGATGCGGCTATCCGTGATTACTACCAAAAAAAGAATCTTCCTGTATCAAGTGATTTAATCACTGCCATCCTTTATTCAGTTGATAGTGGAGGCAAGCGTATTCGTCCACTGATTTTCTTAGATTTACTTGAAGGATTTGGTTTAGAGCTTACTCCTAGTCATTTCGATGTCGCAGCAAGTCTTGAAATGATTCATACTGGAAGTCTGATTCACGACGATCTGCCGGCCATGGATGATGATGATTACCGTCGAGGACGTTTAACCAACCATAAGAAATTCGATGAAGCAACGGCAATCTTGGCTGGAGATTCTCTCTTTTTGGATCCCTTTGACCTCCTGGCACAAACAGAGCTATCAGCAGAAATTCGAGTTCAATTGATTCAAGCATTGTCTCATTCTTCAGGAACCTTCGGTATGGTAGGTGGACAAATGTTGGATATGAAGGGTGAAGGTCAGGAACTTGATTTATCGCAACTGGCTAAAATTCATGAGCATAAGACAGGTAAGCTTTTAACCTTTCCTTTTGTGGCGGCTGGTATTGTTGCTCAAAAAACTCTAGAGGTTTTGGAAAATCTGAAAGAAGCTGGTCGCCTGATTGGTCTTGCCTTTCAAGTCCGTGATGATATTTTGGATGTGACTGCTGATTTCGAAGAACTTGGAAAGACACCTGGAAAAGATGTAGTAGCTGGGAAATCAACCTATCCGGCTCTTCTTGGTCTGGAAAAATCACATGCTATCCTCGAGGAATCACTCAATAAAGCGGAGGCTATTTTCCAAAATCTAGCTGAGACTCAAGGTTTCAAGAAAGACAGTATTATAGAAATCATAGAAAGGTTACGACTCCATGTCTAAGGAAAGAGTAGACGTCTTGGCTTATAAACAAGGCCTTTTTGAAACACGAGAACAAGCAAAACGTGGCGTAATGGCAGGTTTAGTTGTTAATGTTATCAATGGTGAGCGTTACGATAAACCTGGTGAAAAAATCGATGACGGGACTGAGTTAAAACTAAAAGGTGAGAAGCTTAAGTATGTGAGTCGTGGAGGACTCAAACTTGAAAAAGCTTTGGAAGTTTTCAATCTGTCAGTTGAAGGTATGACGACCATTGATATCGGAGCCTCAACAGGTGGTTTTACTGATGTTATGCTTCAAAATGGGGCCAAATTGGTTTATGCTGTTGATGTCGGTACCAATCAGTTGGTTTGGAAATTGCGTCAAGATGAGCGTGTTCGTTCCATGGAGCAATATAATTTCCGTTATGCTGAACCTGTTGATTTTACAGAAGGATTACCGTCTTTTGCATCAATTGATGTCAGTTTCATCTCTCTTAATCTGATTCTGCCGGCCTTGGCTAAGATATTGGTTGATGGAGGGCAAGTTGTTGCTCTTGTGAAACCACAATTTGAGGCGGGCCGTGAACAAATTGGGAAAAACGGGATTGTCCGTGAGAGCAGTGTTCATGAAAAAGTGTTAGAAACAGTGACAGCTTTTGCGGTTGACTATGGCTTTTCAGTTAAGGGACTGGACTTTTCACCTATCCAAGGTGGTCATGGTAACATTGAGTTTCTCGCACATTTGGAGAAGACAAATTCTCCTCAAAATGATGCTCAAACCTCTATTAAGGAAGTTGTAGCACAAGCACATAAGGAGTTTAAAAAGAATGAAGAAGAATGATCGTTTGGAGTTAATCCGAAAGATTGTCCAAGAAAATAAAATTACGACTCAGGGAGAATTGGTAAAATTACTCCAAAATGAGGGATTGAAGGCTACTCAGGCGACAGTATCGCGTGATATCAATGAAATTGGTATTACCAAGGTACCAACGGAAGACGGTTCTTACATCTATGGGCTCTCAACTGCTCCTAGACGAGTGGGTGGAACTTCTGTTGCGACTCGTCGCTTGTTGCGTGTTGATCGTCAACATGCCTTTATGAATATCGTTGTTCAACCTGGGACAAGCCGTCTCATCAAGAAGATTCTTTTGGATGAGTACAAGCATTTGATTTTTAGTGTCATTGCTGACGATGATACCCTCTTTTTGGTAGCTCAGTCAGAGTTGGCAGCTATCGAACTACAGGGGCAAATCATTAAGTGGGTTGAAGACTAGGAGGGCCTATGCTTCTCGAAATTACGATAAAGAATTTCGCAATTATTGAAGGGATTTCTCTAAACTTTGAGAATGGTATGACCGTTCTTACTGGTGAAACAGGTGCTGGTAAGTCCATTATTATAGATGCCATGAATCTTATGTTGGGCGCACGTGCTTCTAGCGAAGTCGTCCGTCATTCAGCATCTAAGGCTGAAATTCAGGGTTTCTTTTCAATCGAACAAAATCCTGCCTTGGTTAGTATCTTGGAAGATAATGGGATTCCTGTCGAGGATGAATTGATTATCCGTCGTGAAATCTTACAAAATGGTAGAAGTGTTAGTCGTATCAATGGACAGATGGTCAATTTAACAACGCTTAAAGCTGTTGGGCACTTTTTGGTAGATATTCATGGACAGCATGATCAGGAAGAGCTTATGAAACCTGCTCTGCATATTACCATGCTTGATGCCTTTGGTGACAAGGAATTTTTCCAAACTAAGAAAGAATACCAAGAGTATTTTGACCGCTATCGTGAGTTAAGAAAAGCTGTTCTTGAAAAGCAGAAAAATGAGCAGGAGCATAAGGCTCGAATTGAAATGCTAGCTTTTCAGATTGCAGAAATTGAAGCAGTCTCTCTAAAATCAGGAGAGGATTTGGCATTGATGAAGGAGCGAGACAAACTTCTTAATCATAAGCAGATTGCTGATACCTTAACGAATGCCTATGTCGTGCTGGATAATGAAGAATTTTCAAGCCTTTCAAATGTCCGTTCTGCCATGAACGACCTCCAGTCTCTTGAAGAATATGACTCTGATTACAAAGAACTCTCTGGAAATCTATCAGAAGCCTATTATGTTCTAGAAGATGTCACTAAACAACTTGGTGACCTTTTGGATAATTTGGACTTTGATGCTGGGCGTTTACAAGAGATTGAACACCGCTTAGATACCATTAATGCAATTACTCGTAAATATGGTGGAACTGTTGATGATGTCTTAGATTATCTGGAAAATTCAAGTAAAGAGTACAATCTTCTGACTGGCAATTCCAGTTCGTCAGATGCCATGGAACAAGAGCTTAAGCAACTTGAAAAAGACCTGCTGGCGTCTGCAGAGACCCTACAAACGGCACGCCATCAAATTGCTACAGCCCTTGAAGCTGAGATTAAGAACGAGTTATGCGACCTTTACATGGATAAGGCTGATTTTAAAGTTACCTTTACTAAAGGGAAATTTAACCGTGATGGCAATGAGCAGGTTGAGTTTTACATCTCAACCAATCCAGGTGAAGGCTTTAAACCGCTTGTTAAGGTTGCTTCAGGAGGAGAATTATCTCGACTCATGTTAGCGATTAAGTCAGCCTTTGCCCGCAAAGAAGACAAAACAAGTATCGTCTTTGATGAGGTTGATACTGGCGTTTCAGGTCGTGTTGCCCAAGCCATCGCTCAGAAAATTCATAAGATTGGGAGTCATGGTCAGGTTTTGGCTATCAGTCATCTTCCGCAAGTTATTGCAATTGCTGATTATCAGTTCTTTATTTCTAAGGAAAGCGATAATGAGACGACTGTCTCTCGTGTTCGTCTTTTGACACCTGAGGAAAGGGTGCAAGAAATCGCTAAGATGTTAGCAGGAGATAATGTGACAGAGGCTGCCTTGAGCCAAGCAAGAGCCTTGTTAAAGGTGGATGACTCTCTTTAGAAAAAGACTTGGGAAAAGTTTTCCAGTCATGCTATAATAGAATAAAAATTTGTGTTAAGCGAGAAAAATATGAGTAAAATCAGAATTGTAACCGATTCGTCAATCACGATTGAACCAGAATTGGTTGAAAAATATAATATCACTGTTGTTCCATTGTCGGTTATGGTGGACGGTGTCATCTATTCAGATAGTGATCTTCGAGAAGAAGGCCGTTTCTTGGATATGATGAAGCATAGCAAAGAGTTACCAAAGACAAGCCAACCACCAGTAGGTTTGTTTGCTGAGACATATGAAAAGCTTGTCAAAGAAGGTGCAGAACAGATTGTGGCTATCCACATCATGCATACACTCTCTGGGACATGTGAAGCCTCACGTCAAGGCGCTAGCCTTTCAGGAGCAGATGTAACCGTCATCGATTCAGGCTTTACGGATCAGTGCCTCAAGTTTCAGGTTGTTGAAGCAGCTAAACTAGCTGAAGCAGGAGCAAGTCTTGATGAGATTGTAGCACGTGTGGAAGAAGTGAAAAGTAAATCCGAACTTCATATCGGTGTGTCTACCCTTGAGAATCTTGTCAAAGGTGGTCGTATTGGACGTGTAACAGGTCTACTATCTTCATTGCTCAATATCCGTGTCATTATGGAGTTGAAAGACTATCAGTTAAATACCATTGCTAAGGGACGTGGTGCTAAGACGTTCACGAAATGGTTGGATTCTTATATTGATAGTATCAAGGACCGCAAAGTGGCAGAGATTGGTATTTCTTATGCAGGGACACCTGATTTTGCACATGAAATGGCTGAAAAACTTGAGGTTTTGGGTGCTCCAATTTCAATCCTTGAGACTGGTTCCATCATTCAAACGCACACTGGTGAAGGCGCCTTTGCCGTAATGGTTCGTTATGAATAAGTGGAAAGAATCAGAATTAGTTAGAAGCCTCGTAGGCTTCTTCTTGCTTTTTCTCTTATTTATCGGCCTCTTTATTTTTGTAGTTCCTAGTACGCATCAGTCATCAAAAATTGCAGAAAAAATTAAATCTATTAAAAATGAAAAGGTCACCTATGTTGCTATCGGTGATTCCCTTACGCAAGGTGTAGGTGATAGTAGTAATCAAGGGGGCTTCGTTCCTGTTTTGTCTCAGGCCTTAGAGTCAGATTTTGACTGGCAAGTGACCTCTCGCAACTATGGTATCGCAGGGAATACGAGCAATCAAATTCTCAAGAGAGTGCAAGAAAAGAAGGATATTCAAAGAGATCTCAAGAAGGCTAAAGTGATGACTCTGACAGTTGGTGGTAATGATGTAATCCATGTCATTAAGGACAATATCACTAATCTTAATGTAGACACCTTCACTAAGCCAGCTCAGGCCTATCAAAAGAGATTAGGACAGATTATTGAGTTAGCTCGTAAGGATAATAAAACATTGCCAATTTATATTGTTGGTATTTACAATCCTTTTTATCTTAATTTTCCAGAGATGACAGAAATGCAAACTATTGTAGATAATTGGAACCAATCTACTGAAGAAGTGTGCAAGAAGTACGATAATGTCTATTTTGTTCCTGTAAATGATTTGCTTTATAAGGGAATTGACGGTAAGGGCGGTGTTACAAGCTCTGATGATACGTCTCAGTCTAGTAACTCTTCTCAAGGTAGCCTGAATGATGCTCTTTTTGAGGATGATCATTTTCATCCAAATAATACAGGTTATCAAATTATGTCAGATGCCATTTTGAAACGTATTAACCAAACAAAGAAGGAGTGGTCAGGTGAGTAAGATATGGAAGTGGTTATTTTTAGGACTCTTGGCCTTAAATCTAGCCCTAGTAAGTGTTGTGACATATAGAATCATGACTCCAGTGGAGACGACGAGTTCTGTATCCCTACCTAAGGGAGCAACTAAAATTGGTAAGTATAGTATGACAAGGGAGGAGCTTGACGCTGCTCTTACGGGCTTTGCCCAAGATTATTCGACCGATAAGATGCGTTTCAAGGTCAAGGTTACCAATTCTAAAATTGTTTTCGAAAGTAGCTATAAGGTTTTAGGTCACCCTGTCCCTCTTTATGTCTACTTTACGCCGGTTGTTAGTGAATCAGGAGCAATTGTACTTCATGTTTCTGAGCTTTCGGCTGGAACCTTGAAACTGCCTGTTTCGGATGCCCTTAAGATGATTAAACGTTCAACTAACCTCCCTGATTACATCGCCATCGATAGTAAGAAGGGAAAGGTTACCTTAAATATTCAGTCTATGAAGAATGAGAAGGGGATTACAGCACGTGCTCAAAGCCTTGATTTGGTTAATGACCGTATCGAATTTGACATCTATAAGACAATAAATTAAAAAGCCTTTACTTTTTGCAAAAAAGCGATTAAATTAGCGTTTATTACTTGACCTCATAGGCCTTTTAGGATAAGATAATACTTGTTCAAGCGCTAAAAAAACTATTCGCTTAGAAATAAATTGGAGGATTGTTACAATGGCTAACAAACAAGATTTGATCGCTAAAGTTGCAGAAGCAACTGAGCTTACTAAAAAAGATTCAGCAGCAGCTGTAGATGCAGTTTTCGCTTCTATCGAAGAATTCCTTGCTGCAGGTGAAAAGGTACAATTGATCGGTTTCGGTAACTTTGAAGTACGCGAACGCGCTGCTCGTCAAGGTCGTAACCCACAAACTGGTGAAGCTATCTCAATCGCAGCTTCTAAAGTTCCTGCATTTAAAGCTGGTAAAGCTCTTAAAGACGCAGTTAAATAATGTAAAAACCCCTAAGATTTTAGGGGTTTTGATTTATACGAAATAAGTTAAGGAAATCTATGAAAACCATAACAGTGGTATTGATTTTTCTTTTGGTTTTTACTGTTATTAAACTATCAGGTATTGTTGCTATCAGCAAACTGATGAAGCCAAGTGAAAAACAAATCGAAGAAGCTCGTCAGAAACGTCTTCAAGCTGAGAAAGAGGGCAAGGATCCTTTTGAAGACTGGGATGAACGTGACGATGATGGTCTTGTCTAATAAGAGAATCCTCATCAAATAATAAAAAAGTTTGGAAGACCTTCCAAACTTTTTTTGTAGACTAGTCAATGTAGTGAAGTTTTCCTCGGAAGTCTTCAAGAGTTTCGTAACCTTTTTCTTCCATGATTTCTTTAAGTTCTTTAGTAATACGGTCAAAAACAGCGACACCTTCTTTTTGAAGGGCAGTACCCACTTGTACCATACTTGCACCACAAAGGATGTGTTCAAAGGCATCACGACCAGATTTGACACCACCAGTACCAATAATTTGGATTTCAGGTTTCAGACGTTGGTAGAAAGCGTGAACATTTGCCAAGGCAGTAGGTTTAATGTAGTCACCACCGATACCACCAAAACCATTCTTAGGTTTGATGACAACAGACTCATCTTCAATGTAAAGGCCATTACCAATTGAGTTCACACAGTTAACAAAGACAAGTGGAAATTGGTTAAACACTGCAGCAGCTTGGTCAAAGTGCACAATATCAAAGTATGGTGGTAATTTCACACCAAGAGGTTTTGTAAAGTAAGAGAAGACCTCAGTAAGGATCTCGGTTGTTGTTTCAAAATCGTAAGCAATTTGAGGTTTACCTGGAACGTTAGGACATGAAAGGTTGAGTTCTACAAGCCCCTCGTAGTCACTTTCTTGAACTTTTTTAAGAATAGTGTGCGTTTCCTCAGGTGAGAGACCTACAAGTGACAGAAAATGATTTTTTGTATTGGGTTGCTTTTGCAATTCAATGACATAGTCAAGGTAGTATTCAAAACCATTATTTGGCAATCCCATTGAGTTGATTGACCCAAGAGGTACATTCACATAACGTGGTTCAGGATTACCAGGGCGGGCCTCAAGTGTCCCTGTTTTTGTGACAAATGAGCCTGCGGCTGAAGCCTCAACCTCTGCCAATTCTTCCTTAGTCATACAATGAACACCAGCAGCATTCATGAGACAGTTAGCAAATGTAAACTGACCAACTTTTGTAGCAGTAGAAACCATAAGATCCTCCTTAAAGATCACAAAGTAAAATGTTACTATTTCATCTCATTTTAGCATGAAAAGAGGCCTAAAACAAGGAAATGTTGTACAGCTAAAAGTATCTAAAACAAATTTCTGATACCGTCTCTTTTAGTCAAGGCAAGAAGCGATAGAATTTTACAGAATTTTTTGGATTTTGCTAGCTTTTTCAAGGTTTTTTGGGTAGAATAGATAGAGTAAATGGGTATAACCCAAAATAAAAAGGAGACATAACTAATGGTAAAATTGGTTTTCGCTCGCCACGGTGAGTCTGAATGGAACAAAGCTAACCTTTTCACAGGTTGGGCTGACGTAGATCTTTCTGAAAAAGGTACTCAACAAGCTATCGACGCTGGTAAATTGATCAAAGAAGCTGGTATCGAATTTGACCAAGCATACACTTCAGTATTGAAACGTGCGATCAAAACAACTAACTTGGCTCTTGAAGCATCTGACCAACTTTGGGTTCCAGTTGAAAAATCATGGCGCTTGAACGAACGTCACTACGGTGGTTTGACTGGTAAAAACAAAGCAGAAGCTGCTGAACAATTTGGTGATGAGCAAGTTCACATTTGGCGTCGTTCATACGATGTATTGCCTCCAGCAATGGATCGTGATGATGAGCACTCAGCACACACTGATCGTCGTTATGCTTCACTAGACGACTCAGTAATTCCAGATGCTGAAAACTTGAAAGTTACTTTGGAACGTGCCCTTCCATTCTGGGAAGATAAAATCGCTCCAGCTCTTAAAGATGGTAAAAACGTATTCGTAGGTGCACACGGTAACTCAATCCGTGCCCTTGTTAAACACATCAAACAATTGTCAGATGACGAAATCATGGATGTTGAAATTCCAAACTTCCCACCATTGGTATTCGAATTTGACGATAAATTGAACGTTGTTAACGAATACTACCTCGGAAAATAAGCTGAGATAAGTAGTTATCAATAATAAAGAAAAAGTTGGTTTAAGCCAGCTTTTTTCTTTTCCTGAAAAAAATTGTAAATAGTGGTCAGAAAAGTCAGTCAATTCAGTATTTTTTCCTTGACTTTCAAGTTGGAAAGATGTATCATATTAACCAAGATACATCGAAAGGAAATGAGTCAAATGACATTCGCAACTACAACAGTTTTGCTATTGCGTAATGAGGGCTAGTGCAAAAGCATTAGTCCTGTTTGGCTTACCAAGCGGGAGATAAAAACATCTCGCTTGGGTTTCCGAGTGAGATGTTTTTTTACTACTATCGTTTTTACTTTTAGAAAGAGGATTGTCTATGCGTAAAGTTGAATTTTTTGATACAAGTCTTCGTGATGGGGAACAAACACCTGGTGTTAACTTCTCAATCAAAGAAAAAGTTGCTATTGCTAAGCAACTTGAAAAATGGGGAATTTCTGTAATTGAAGCTGGTTTCCCTGCAGCTAGCCCAGATTCATTTGAAGCAGTAAAACAAATTGCAGAAGCTATGACAACAACTTCTGTTACTGGCTTGGCTCGTTCAGTAAAATCTGATATTGATGCTTGTTATGAAGCTTTGAAAGATGCTAAGTATCCACAAATTCATGTCTTTATCGCGACAAGTCCTATTCACCGTGAGTTTAAATTGAAGAAATCAAAAGAAGAAATTCTTGAAGCTGTAAAAGAACATGTGTCATATGCACGTTCAAAATTTGAAGTTGTTGAGTTTTCTCCTGAAGATGCTACTCGTACTGAGCTTGATTTCTTGACTGAAGTTGTTCAAACAGCAGTTGATGCTGGTGCCTCATATATTAATATTCCTGATACAGTTGGCTTTACGACTCCAGAAGAGTTTGCACGTATTTTTGATCACTTGACTGAAAATATTAAATCAGACCATAAAGTTGTCTTTGGTGTTCACTGTCACGATGACCTCGGTATGGCAACTGCAAATACTTTGACAGCAATTAAACATGGTGCTGGACGTGTTCAGGGAACAGTCAACGGTATTGGTGAGCGTGCGGGTAATGTTGCTCTTGAAGAAGTAGCTGTCGCTTTGAAAATTCGTGAAGACTTTTTCCAAGCAACAAGTGATATTGTTCTTAATGAAACAATGAATACTTCAGAGCTTGTTTCTCGCTTCTCTGGAATTCCTGTTCCTAAAAATAAAGCTGTTGTTGGTGGAAATGCCTTCTCTCATGAATCAGGTATCCACCAAGATGGTGTTCTTAAGAACCCACAAACTTATGAAATCTTCACACCAGAATTGGTAGGTGTGAAGAGTAACAGTCTTCCTCTTGGTAAATTGTCAGGACGTCATGCCTTTGTTGAAAAATTGAAAGAACTTGAGCTTGACTTTGTTGAAGAAGATATCAAACCACTCTTTGCCAAATTTAAAGTCTTGGCTGGGAAAAAACATGATATCACAGATGCAGACATTCGTGCCCTTGTTGCTGGTACTAGTGTAGATAATCCAGAAGGTTTCCACTTCGAAGATCTTCGCTTGACTACTAATGCTGATGAAACAATCACTGCTACAGTAAGCTTGGCTAATGAAGACGGTGAATCTGTAGAATTTTTGGCCAATGGACAAGGGTCAGTTGAAGCTATTTTCAATGCTATTGATAAATTCTTCAACCAAACAGTTCGCTTGACTTCTTATAATATTGACGCTGTAACTGATGGTATTGATGCGCAAGCGCGTGTACTTGTAACTGTTGAAAATGTAGATACAGATACTATTTTCAATGCATCTGGTTTGGACTTTGATGTTTTGAAAGCATCAGCAATTGCCTATATCAATGCTAATACATTGGTTCAAAAAGAAAATGCTGGTGAGATGGCACGTAAGGTTTCTTATCGTGACCTTCCATAAGCCAAAGAGGATTTAAACATGACAAAGAAAATTGTAACACTTTCAGGTGATGGAATTGGACCTGAGATTATGGCAGCGGGTCTTGAAGTTCTTGAAAAAGTAGCTTCAAAAATTGGATTTGATTATGACATTGATGCTAAACCATTTGGTGGTGCTGGTATTGATGCCGAAGGTCATCCACTTCCTAAGTCAACTTTGGATGCTGCTAAATCAGCAGATGCTATCCTCTTGGCTGCAATTGGTGGACCTAAATATGACAATGCGCCAGTACGTCCTGAACAAGGACTTTTGGCCATTCGTAAAGAGTTGAATCTCTTTGCTAATATCCGTCCTGTCCGCATCTTTGATGCTTTGAAACACTTGTCACCTCTTAAACCAGAGCGTATCGAGGGCGTAGATTTTGTCGTTGTTCGTGAGCTTACAGGTGGGATTTACTTTGGTGAGCATATTCTCGAAGAAGATAAGGCTCGTGATATCAATGATTATTCAGCAGATGAGATTCGTCGTATCATGCGTCGTGCTTTCAAGATTGCTCAAGGTCGTGGCAAAAAGGTCACTAGCATTGATAAACAAAATGTCTTGGCGACTTCTAAATTGTGGCGTAAGATTGCTGATGAAGTTTCTTTGGAGTTTCCAGATGTAACTCTTGAACACCAACTCGTTGATAGTGCCGCAATGATTATGATTACCAACCCAGCTCGTTTTGATGTGGTTGTGACAGAAAATCTTTTTGGAGATATCTTGTCTGATGAATCAAGTGTCCTTCCAGGAACTTTAGGTGTTATGCCATCTGCCAGTCATTCTGAAAATGGTCCTAGTCTTTATGAACCAATCCATGGTTCAGCACCAGACATCGCTGGTCAAGGTATTGCCAACCCAATTTCAATGATTTTATCAGTAGCTATGATGTTGCGTGAAAGTTTCAATGAAACTGAAGGGGCAGAATTGATTGAAAATGCTGTTGATAAGACCTTGAACCAAGGCATCTTGACACGTGATTTGGGTGGTCAGGCTTCGACTGCTGAAATGACAGCAGCTATTATTAGCAATCTCTAAACTCATGACACTAAAACTAGTGTTACTAAGCGTTTTGTTGGTATGGAATCTCCTTGTTTTATGTGCTTATGGACTTGATAAAAGCAAGGCCATTCAACATAAAAGACGGATTTCTGAGAAGGCATTATTATTGCAGACTCTGATTTTCGGTGGTATTGGTGCCTTTCTAGGTGGGAAATTTTTTAGACATAAAATTAACAAATGGTATTTTAAGCTATGTTGGCTTATGGGCATTGTTATTGATGTCGTTATTTTATACCTTATTCTAACAAGACTTTCGGATTAGCTAATCCTTAGATTATATTTGGAGTATTTTATGAGCGGAAAATCAATTTTTGATAAACTTTGGGAACGCCACGTCGTTACTGGAAACGAGGGCGAACCACAATTGATGTATGTGGATCAGCATTATATTCACGAGGTTACAAGTCCACAGGCCTTTCAAGGACTTCGTGATGCTGGACGTAAAGTTCGTCGCCCAGATTTAACTTTTGGTACGACAGACCACAACGTTCCTACGGTTGATATTTTTAACATTCGTGACCTTATTTCTAAAAACCAAATTGATACTTTGGCGAAAAACGTTGAAGAATTTGGTATTGATGCGGCTACCCACGGTACTGCTCGTCAGGGGATTGTCCACATGGTTGGTCCTGAAACAGGTCGCAGTCAACCCGGTAAATTTGTCGTCTGTGGGGATAGTCATACGGCTACTCACGGTGCCTTTGGTGCCATTGCCTTTGGTATTGGTACATCTGAGGTAGAACATGTCTTTGCGACACAATGTTTGTGGCAAGTAAAACCTAAGAAAATGAAGGTGAAATTTGTTGGTAAACCTCAGCCAGGTGTCTATTCAAAAGACTTTATTCTTGCACTTATTGCACGCTATGGTGTTGATGCTGGTGTAGGATACGCGGTTGAATATTGTGGTGAAGCTATTGATGCACTTTCAATGGATGAACGCATGACTATCTGTAACATGTCTATTGAATTTGGTGCTAAGATGGGTCTTATGAATCCAGACCAAAAAACTTATGATTATGTTGAAGGGCGTCCATGCGCACCTAAGGGTGAGAAGTTTGAAGAAGCAGTAGCTGACTGGAAAACCTTGGTTTCAGATCCAGATGCTGAATATGATAAAGTAATCACTATTGATGTTTCAGAATTGGCACCTATGGTTACATGGGGAACTAACCCTGAAATGGGTGTTGAGTTTGATCAACCATTCCCAGAAATCAAAGACTTTAATGATGAACGTGCTTACGAGTATATGGATGTTAAGCCTGGCGAATATGCTAAAGATATCGATCTTGGCTATGTCTTTATTGGTTCTTGTACTAACGCACGTCTCAGCGACCTTGAGTTAGCTGCTAAATTCGTCAAAGGAAAACATATCGCACCAACATTAACAGCTATTGTTGTTCCAGGTTCACGTCCAGTTAAGAAAGAAGCTGAACGTCTTGGTTTGGATAAAATTTTCTTGGATGCGGGATTTGAATGGCGTGATCCAGGTTGCTCAATGTGTCTTGGTATGAACCCAGACCATGTTCCAGAAGGCGTTCACTGTGCATCTACAAGTAACCGTAACTTCGAGGGACGTCAAGGATATGGAGCTCGTACTCACCTTTGTAGTCCAGCAATGGCAGCAGCTGCGGCAATCGCTGGTAAATTTGTAGATGTACGCGATATGCCAGAAGTTCAAGCATAAGGGAGAAGATAATGGAAAAATTTACCGTCTATACAGGGAAATCAGTACCTTTGATGAATGATAACATCGATACGGACCAACTCATTCCCAAACAATTCTTGAAAGCTGTTGATAAAAAAGGCTTCGGTAAGAATTTGATGTTTGAATGGCGTTATCTTAATGATGACTACGAAGAAAATCCTGATTTCGTTTTCAATAAACCTGAGTATCGCGATGCGACTATTTTGGTTACTGGTGATAACTTTGGTTCAGGATCATCTCGTGAACACGCTGCATGGGCATTGGAAGACTATGGTTTCCGCTGTGTTATCGCTGGATCATTTTCAGATATCCACTATAACAACGAATTGAAGAATGGTATGTTGCCAATCGTTCAACCCTTGGAAGTACGTCAAAAATTGGCTGCTCTTCCTGCAGGTGAGGAAATCACGATTGACCTTCCAAACCAAGTCATTAAATCTTCAGCAGGAGAGTTTCCATTTGATATCGATCATGAGTGGAAACGTAAATTGGTTGAAGGGCTTGATGATATTGGAATCACTCTTCAATATGAAGATTTGATTGCTGCCTATGAAAAACAACGCCCATCATATTGGCAATAAGGGATTAAGTTGTTTCTCTAAGCTTTGATATTCAATCTTGCTATCAGAAGCAACGATATGTTAGTAAAAAAATAATGAGCACTTAAAAGAATGGGATAAGGACAATATCAAAAATGTTGTTCTATCTCATTCTTTTTGTTTGAAACAGTTAATATGGTAGAGGCGTTTTTACTAGTAGCGTATGCTATAATAGAAAGATAGAAAGGAGGCCTTCATGTTTGCACAATTGGATACAAAATCCGTCTATAGTTTCATGGATAGTGTTGTAGATTTGAACAGCTACGTTGCGCGTGCCAAAGAGCTAGGCTATCAAGCCCTTGGTTTGATGGATCGTGACAATCTCTATGCTGCTTATCATTTTGCCCAGCTTGCAAGTAGAAACGGTTTACGTCCTTTGATTGGTATGGAAGCTAATCTATTTTACGAGGGAAGAAAAATTCCTTTTCGTCTATTAGCTAAAAATAATCAGGGCTATAAAAATTTGATGAAGTTGGCAACAGAACTCTCCTCAGGACAGCGTGAATTTACAGCTTTTTCGGACTATCTAAATGCTATTGCCCTTATCCTTCCAAGTGAAGACTGGGAGCCAGGAATGACTCTTGGTTCAGAGGTTTTCATTGGGGTAAGGCCAGAAGATGCTGGCAAAGAGTTTGATTATCCTGTGGTTCCCTTGCATACAGTGCGTTATTTTGAGAATGCAGACCGCTCGACGATACAGATGTTGCATGCCATCTCACAAAACGTTTCCTTGTCAGAGGCCTCTATTTGTCCTATGAATCAACTTCTTTTCTCGCCTCAAGAAATGGAAAGTGCCTATAGTGATATTCCAGAGGCTTTGAACAATTTGGAGCAACTTGTTTCAGACATTACTTATCAATTTGATACGGATTTGAAGCTTCCACGTTTTAATCGAGATATGCCTGCTGTTGACCAATTACGTCAATTAGCTCAATCTGGATTGGAGTCTAAAAAGTTAACCTCAGCAGTTTATCAGGAACGTTTAGACAAAGAATTGTCTATTATTCATCAGATGGGCTTTGATGATTATTTCTTGATTGTCTGGGACTTGTTACGCTTTGGGCGTAGCCGTGGTTATTATATGGGAATGGGACGTGGATCTGCTGCAGGAAGCTTGGTGGCCTATGTCCTTGATATTACTGGAATTGATCCCGTTAAAAATGACTTGCTTTTCGAGCGTTTCCTAAATGAAGAGCGTTATAGCATGCCTGATATTGATATCGACTTGCCTGATATCTATCGAAGCGAGTTTCTTCATTATGTTAGGGACCGTTATGGTAGTAATCACTCTGCTCAGATTGTTACCTTTTCAACCTTTGGAGCCAAGCAGGCTATTCGAGATGTTTTTAAACGTTTTGGTGCTAAGGAATTTGAACTGTCCCAACTAAGTAAAAAGATTTCTTTTCGCGACAACCTGACTTCTGTCTATGAGAAGAATATGTCATTTAGACAGTTGATTAATCAGAGACAGGAATTTCAGAGGGCTTTTGAGATTGCTAAGGCTATTGAAGGCCAGCCAAGACAGACCTCAATCCATGCTGCTGGTATAGTGATGAGTGATGATGACCTGACTAACCATATTCCTCTAAAAGCTGGTGAGGATATGATGGTTACTCAGTACGATGCCTCCGCAGTTGAGGCCAATGGCTTGCTTAAGATGGATTTCTTGGGTCTCCGTAATTTGACCTTTGTTCAAAAAATGAAGGAAAAGCTAGAAGAAGAGCAGGGCATCACTATTGATATCAAATCCATTGACTTGGAAGATCCACAGACCCTAGCACTTTTTGCCAGTGGTAAGACAAAGGGAATTTTTCAGTTTGAGCAGGCAGGTGCCATAAACCTCCTTAAACGGATTAAACCGGCTAAGTTCGAAGAAGTCGTAGCGACAACCTCACTTAACCGTCCTGGAGCTAGCGATTATACAGATAATTTCATTGCTCGTAAGTATGGTAAGGAAAAAGTAGATCTGATTGATCCAGTAGTTGCACCAATCCTTGAGCCTACTTATGGCATCATGCTCTATCAGGAACAGGTTATGCAGATTGCCCAAGTATTTGCGGGCTTTACACTCGGAAAAGCCGATTTGCTTCGTCGAGCGATGTCTAAAAAAGATGCCAATGAAATGTCCAAGATGTCCAAGGAGTTCATGGAAGGAAGTCGTCAGTTAGGACGTGACCCTCAGATTGCTGAACGACTCTTTAGTATGATGGCTAAGTTTGCAGGTTATGGTTTTAATAGAAGTCATGCCTATGCCTACTCAGCTTTAGCCTTTCAGTTAGCCTATTTCAAAACGCACTACCCACAGATATTCTATGACGTCATGTTAAATTATTCGTCAAGTGATTACATTAAGGATGCAATTGAAAATGGCTTCTCCCTAGCTAGCCTCGATATTAATAGGATTCCCTATCTGGACAAGATTTCAGATGGCAAGATCGTATTAGGCCTTAAGACTATCAAAGGCTTGCCAAGAGATTTTGCCCTTTGGATTATTGAGGATCGTAAGCAAAATGGAAAGTATATTTCTATAGAAGATTTCTTGACGCGTATTCCAAGCAAATATCAGAAAGTCGATATTTTGACACCTCTTATCCAGATTGGTTTGTTTGATATTTTTGAACCAAACCGTCAGAAAATCATTGGCAATTTAAACAACCTCTTTACTTTTGTCAATGAGTTAGGAAGTTTGTTTGCAGAGTCCTCTTATTCTTGGGTTGATTATGAAGACTATAGCCAGACGGATCGTTATAATTTAGAACAGGAGTTACTAGGAGTTGGGCTTAGCCCCCATCCTCTACACCTAGCTCAAAAAATGGCCTCTCGTCCCTATCAAGCAATTTCTGATTTGACTGTTAATACTAAGGCGACGGTGTTGGTTCAGCTAGAGTCCGTTCGAATTATCAGAACTAAAAAAGGTGATCAGATGGCCTTTCTGAACGTCACTGATGGGATCAATAAACTTGATGTTACCCTATTCCCAGAAACTTATTTCTATCATAAGGATAAGTTGAGTGAAGGTGGTCTCTTCTATCTTGATGGGCGGACCCAGGAGCGTGATGGACGCATTCAATTAATTTTGTCCAACATGGAGGAAGCTAGTACGGAGCGTTTCTGGATTCTACTTGAGAATCATGATAAGGACTTAGAAGTTTCTCAAATCTTAGCTAAGTATCCTGGAAACATCCCTGTAATTATTCGTTATCAAGGAAGTAAGGAAACCATCGTTAGTCAAAGATATAGAGTAGCCAAGAACGAGGAACTTAATCAGGAATTAGCACCGTATGTGTTGAAAACGGTTTTACGATAAAAAAAACAATAAATCTTTTCAAATTTAAAGCCATTTAGAATTCTTTGTGTTATAATGAAAATGTTAAATATATAAAAGGAGTATCAGGAATAATGAAACGTATTGCTGTTTTGACTAGTGGTGGAGATGCCCCTGGTATGAACGCTGCCGCTCGCGCAGTTGTTCTCAAAGCAATTTCTGAAGGAATTGAAGTATTCGGCATTAACCGTGGATACGCTGGTATGGTTGAAGGAGATATCTTCCAACTTGATGCTAAAGGCGTAGACAACATCCTAAGCCGTGGTGGTACTTTCCTTCAGTCTGCTCGCTATCCTGAGTTTGCCCAACTTGAAGGTCAACTTAAAGGTATTGAGCAACTTAAAAAACATGGAATCGAAGGTGTAGTAGTTATTGGTGGAGATGGTTCTTACCATGGTGCTATGCGTTTGACTGAACATGGTTTCCCAGCTGTTGGTCTTCCAGGAACTATCGATAACGATATCGTTGGTACAGACTATACAATTGGTTTTGATACTGCTGTTGCAACTGCAACAGAAGCTATCGATAAGATTCAAGACACTGCTTTCAGTCACGGACGTACTTTTGTCGTTGAAGTTATGGGACGTAACGCTGGTGATATCGCTCTTTGGGCTGGTATTGCTTCTGGTGCAGACCAAATTATCGTACCTGAAGAAGAGTACGACATCAACGAAGTTGTCCGTAAAGTTAAAGAAGGTTACGAATCAGGTGCTAAAACTCACCACGTAATCGTACTTGCTGAAGGTGTTATGGGTGCTGAAGAATTTGCAGCTAAAATGAAAGAAGCTGGAGATACTTCAGATCTTCGTGCAACAAACATTGGACACGTGGTTCGTGGTGGTTCACCAACTGCGCGTGACCGTGTTCTTGCTTCATGGATGGGTGCACATGCGGTTGACCTCCTTAAACAAGGTATTGGTGGTGTAGCTGTTGGTATCCACAATGAAGAGCTTGTTGAAAGCCCAATCCTTGGTACAGCAGAAGAAGGCGCTTTGTTTAGTCTTACTGAAGACGGTAAAATTATCGTTAACAATCCACACAAAGCTCGTCTTGACTTTGCAGACCTTAACCGTTCATTGTCTAACTTGAGCTAATCTCAGTTACTTAAATTATTGTTAATCCGTCGCTAAGGCGACAAAAAATATAAGGGAGTTTTTATTTATCATGAATAAACGTGTAAAAATCGTTGCAACACTTGGTCCTGCGGTTGAAATCCGTGGCGGCAAAAAATTTGGTGAAGATGGTTACTGGGGTGAAAAACTTGACCGTGAAGCATCTGCTAAAAACATTGCTCAATTGATCAAGGAAGGTGCCAACGTTTTCCGTTTCAACTTCTCACATGGTGACCACGCTGAACAAGGTGAACGTATGGATGTCGTTCGTATGGCAGAAGACCTTGCTGGTCAAAAAGTAGGTTTCCTTCTTGATACAAAAGGACCTGAAATCCGTACTGAATTGTTCGAAGGTGATGCTAAAGAGTATGCATACAAAACGGGTGAACAAATTCGTGTTGCTACTAAACAAGGTATCAAATCAACTCGCGACGTTATCGCTTTGAACGTTGCAGGTGCACTTGACGTTTTTGACGATGTAGAAGTTGGTAAACAAGTTCTTGTCGATGATGGTAAACTTGGTCTTCGTGTTGTGGACAAAGATGCTGAAAAACGTGAATTCATCGTTGAAGTTGAAAATGATGGTATCATCGCTAAACAAAAAGGTGTAAACATCCCTTACACTAAAATTCCTTTCCCAGCACTTGCTGAACGTGATAACGCTGATATCCGTTTTGGTCTTGAACAAGGTCTTAACTTTATCGCTATCTCATTCGTACGTACTGCAAAAGACGTACAAGAAGTTCGTGCTATCTGTGAAGAAACTGGTAACGGTCACGTTCAATTGTTGGCTAAAATCGAAAACCAACAAGGTATCGACAACATCGATGAAATTATCGAAGCTGCTGACGGTATCATGATTGCTCGTGGTGATATGGGTATCGAAGTACCATTCGAAATGGTTCCAGTTTACCAAAAAATGATCATCACAAAAGTTAACGCTGCTGGTAAAGTTGTTGTTACAGCTACAAACATGCTTGAAACAATGACAGAAAAACCACGTGCAACTCGTTCTGAAGTATCTGACGTATTCAACGCAGTTATCGATGGTACAGATGCTACAATGCTTTCTGGTGAGTCTGCAAATGGTAAATACCCAGTTGAATCAGTTCGTACAATGGCTACAATTGATAAAAACGCTCAAACTCTTCTTAAAGAGTATGGTCGTCTTGATTCATCAACATTTGACCGTTCAACTAAGACTGAAGTAGTTGCGTCTGCAGTTAAAGATGCTACTAACTCAATGGATATCAAACTTGTTGTTGCTCTTACTGAATCAGGTAACACTGCTCGTTTGATTTCTAAATACCGTCCAGAAGCTGATATCTTGGCTGTAACATTCGATGAAATTACTCAAAAATCATTGATGCTTAACTGGGGTGTTATTCCAGTAGTTACTGAAAAACCAAGCTCAACTGATGACATGTTTGATGTTGCTGAAAAAGTTGCATTGGAATCAGGTCTTGTAGAATCTGGTGACAACATTGTTATCGTTGCTGGTGTTCCTGTAGGTACAGGTGGTACAAACACTATGCGTATCCGCACAGTAAAATAAGATTCAAAGAAAAAGCCTATCATATCAAGGGGTTAACCTTGGTAGATAGGTCTTTTTTTATTTCGAGGGGCAAGAAAGGGGCAAGTTATCAATGATTTCAACTACCTTATTTTTCATTTTGTTGGTGACGTGGGTATAAATCTTCATCGTTGTATCGCTGTCATCATGCCCAACTCTATCCATGATAGCCTTTAACGGGACACCACTCTCAGCCAAGTAGCTGACCAGCGTATGCCTGAAGATATGTGATGATATCGGCTTATTAATAGGTTTATCTAGTCGCTTGTTGGCAGCTTGGATAGAGTTGTTAAATGAGTTTCGCTGAAGTGGCACTCCCTTGTCGGTGACAAATATATAATCTCTATCCATATCTACCCAATCGTCTGACAGCGACCTGTTTAGATCCCGAATCTGTATAGCTTCATCCAGTAATTCAATTTCACGTTTGGTTAACTTGTTACTGCGATAGCCTGCTGGGGTTTTAGGTGGCTCCTTTTTCGCTCTCTTGTATCCTTGGACGCTATCAAGGGTCCCAAAAACATCAAGGTAGCCATCCTCTTTTCTGTAGTTGCACGTTTCAAGAGCTACCGCTTCACCAATCCGAGCACCACTAACGAAAAGGAATTCAGCAAGGATGGCATTTCTATAAGTGCGTTTTTGCTTTCGCAATTCTGCAAGTAGTGGAAGTAGTTCAGTGTCTATCTCTAGGAATTTGTTTCTTATTTTGTCGTAATCTTCCATCGTTTGTTGTTTCTTAGGAAGTTTCGCTTGTCTGGCTGGATTGCTATCAATATAACCAATAGTGCAAGCGTAATCGAAGGTTAGATTTAATATAGATTTAACACGCTCTAGGATTGAACGTGGTATATCAGCGTCGTTGATAAAGCGTTGAATGTAATGTGTATCAATGTTTGCTATTTTGACACCTACACCAAAATTCTCTGCAACATATCTGACGTTGCTGGTCATGGAGCTAATCGAAGTCCTACGAATTCCCTTCTTGTGAAATTCCCACCACTCGTTCAACACGTCGTTAAACGATACGTCAGTAGTGTTTAGCCCTGCTATTTTCCGAGCTATCTTATCATCCAGTAAGCGTTGAGCTTCTTTCTTTGCTCGATTTGAGCCACTATTAAGCGTTACAGATACCCGTTTCCATTTCTCAGTATAAGTGTCCTTGTATCTTTCAAAATATTTATATTTTCCGTTCGGTAATTCTTCTACCCACATTGTCATATCTCCTTAATTTTGATAAAATGGGTACAGAAAAGGACATGTAAGGCTGTTTTCCAGTTTACACGTTTTTTCTGTAATGCATATCCTCACACTCAAAGATGGCCGTCGGAGAGTGTGGGGATATTTTGAGTTGTTTCCAAAATGGGAACAGTTGATTTTTTACTATTGTTCGTTGTAAAATAGTGATGAAAGGTAGGGCGATGATATGTTTTCTTTTTTTACTCACATCAATCAAGAGCGTCAAAAGATGGAGCAATCTAAAAAAGAAATGGAATTGCGCCACAATGAATTTGCTGATAGAGTCCGCATGGATATTAAAACAGGCGAGAAAGAACTTGATTTAAAAAAAGAGTGTTTTAATCAGCGCTACGGACATCTATTTAGTCCTCGAAATAAATAGCAATAGGTCTTACTAGGTGGTCATCCTTATCTACCTTTACTAAACAGTTTGTTTTTGCTAAAATCAAATTTAGAAAGCAAAGAGGAGGAGTTGGTATGAAAAACATTCAAATCCTTTTGGGATATTTATTGTTATATTCTATTTTTTCTCTCACTCTTTTCTTTTTAGACAGGGGTATTATTTTAATAACTTTTGTGATTTTTATTCTAGTTGTAAAAATCATTCCTCACCCTGATTCTCATCGAAACCCATTTGCGTTTGGGCTACGTTTTCGTAAGAGACATTAGGAGAGTCGACAGTTATTTCAAAGGCTCTTACATTTTTTAGTAATTCTAATTCTTGACGAGTTTTTTCTATTTCTAGTTCACGCTGCATATCTTTCAGGGCAGCATCTTTTTCCATCGTTTCAACTTCTACAGTCAGTTTGCGTTCTTCCAATCTGGCTGTTTTTCTTTGCTGTAAATAAGGGAAAAGCCCTTTTACTTTAATACCTTTGATATCAATATCTCCAAACAAAAGCCCTAGTCCTATTAAGCCCGAGTTCAGCATCCAATGATTGTCCGATATGAATTGACTTATGGATTGTAGATTTATTTCCCCTGGACTCTCTACGTTAGATGTAGCAATAATTTCTTCATCAATTTCAGGGTTCTTATACTCATCGATAATAGAATAAAGATTTTTCCACATACTTGATGTGATAGGTTCATTAGTATTAACTCTCAACTGAAGGTGTAATTTTCCATCTTTGAAGTAAAGCGGAGATATGAGACCGTTGATGTATTTTGATAAATCTGTGATATTAAAGATAGTGTGATGGACTGTCAGTGTACTGTATAGAAATTTTGGATTTACTTTTCTTCGTGGCACTTCGTTAATCCACTTTACTTCTCGACGTTTGATATCCGTAGACTGTTCGTAGCCATGATTTAGGGTTAGTTGCTCTTTCGGGATATCTTTTTCATAGACATCACTTGTAATTTGGCCAATCAAGAAATAGTTCGACTTGAATGATGGAACTATGACGTAATCTCCTACACTCATATCTTCTATAAAGCTATAGAGTCGTTTAGCAGTAAATGTAATTTGGTGTTTTGATAGACTTTTGTCTTGATACACTCTTGCTATTTGTTGCTTGTAGTGCTCTATAGTTTTTTCTGTTGTGAGGAGTAAGTCAGTAGTCTGTAAATCTGCAAGCGTGACTTGGTTGTGATGAATAGAAATGAAGTGGTTGTATTTAAAATCATCGTAATACTTTCCACCCTCTGCTCGAACTAGCCAGTATTTTGCACGACTGTTAAATTGATAGATTTCAATTTGATTTTTGTGAGACATTTCAATTTCCTTTTTTATTTCCCTCTATACACATCCACGACTTTACCGATGATCCTAAAATCACTGTCTGAATTAATCGGTATATCTTTGTATTTCTTATTGAAACTTCTCAGATACGCTTTATCTTTCTCTATAATAAGTTGTTTGATATATGCTTCTCCCTCGTAGTCAAATACTCCAACCGTACCACTTGGAAGCTCTACGGTCAATTTGACAAAGACATAATCCCCAGATTTATAATCTGGTTCCATCGAATCTCCGTAAATCGGACAAACAAAATCAGCGTCCACCTTCACAGGAAGCTGGATTGTCTCTATCTGTACTTCGTTTAAATATTGTCCTGTACCAGCAGATACAGGCTGGTCGTAGTAGTTGTATGCGAAGTACTGGACAGACACTTCATGGACTTCAGCAAGTCTCTTCTTAGCTTGCTTTTGCTCCTCAAGTTGCCTCTCTGCACAAGTCAGTACATTACGCTGGTATGGTTCTGGGGCGAGCTCTTTGACTGTATCAACTATTTTGTCGACAATATAATTTTCAACAATCTGTTGTGCTGTTGAACGATCCTCTACAAGATCCGATTTCATCACACCGAAGTAATTTGCGAGCATTTCTATTTTATCAATACGTGGATATGTTTTTCCATTTATCCAGTCAGAAACGGTCATATATTTCAAATTCAAATCAGCTACTAGATCATTTCTGGTTTTGCCAGATTTTTGAAGGTAGTATTTTATATTTCGAGACATAATCTCTTTATTTCCTAATGCCATAAAAATCGCTCCTTTCATTATATTTTACGGTTAAAACGTAAAAAAGTAAAGGAGAACGATAAAAAAATAAAAAAAAACGTATTTTTTTATTGACATCACGGTTTAACCGTGATAAAATATAGTCAAGGTTAAGGAATTAACCAAAAACAAAAGAAAGGAAGGACAGTATGCTGAACCGAAGGCAAAAGAAAAAGGACCCTTGGTTGACACAACCAAGAGCCACAGTTAATGTAAAAGTAAAAAATATTGATCGTTTTATTGAATTGAATAACGATATCCGTAACAATAACATAGAAAGGGAGAATCAAAACGGATAAATTAAGTATTGACATCAATGTTTCTAATGTCGAGGAATTGGCCGAGGTTAGTCAAGAAGTATCTAAAAAAGCCGAAGAATTGCAAGAAGCAATTAAACGGCTTAACGAGGTCAAGTTAAAATTAGAAACCAAGTTTCTTCATGATTAGGATTTGCGCTGCAGCAGACATCATTTCTTTCCAAGTATCGAATTTTGTTTGTTCAGAAACAAAGACATCAAGGATTGATTCATCTGCTTTTTCAAATTCCTCTGCATTGGATATTTTTTCTGGACTTGATAGTAAAAATTCATCAATGGTTGAAAAATTTGTGTGTTCAATCATGAATTGATCGGAGAAAATTTCTTTGAAAGAATATTCGTGTGTACCAGCAACAGATTGAGCATTCTCTGAAAGCTGATCAAGACGGTTAGAAAAATCATCTAGTCCGTTGATTTTGAAAGTCATATTGTTAACCTCCTTTCTGTTTAGATTTTGACTAAAACGCGAGAGGTCTTAATCAAGATATATTGTAACCCAAATATATTTGATTTTCAACATATTGTATAAGAAAGGATTTAATGTGCTTGAAAAACACAACATATGGTATTTTTTGATGTGGGATAAAATTGAAAAACAATTAAAAATAAAAGGCTGGTCGATGTATCGTTTAGCCAAGGAATCAGGTGTCCATCCATCTAATTTTTCAAATCTCAAAGCTGGAAGATTAAAAGAGATGTCTTGGACGAATATGTGCAAATTAGCTGATGCACTGGAGGTCAGCTTGGACGAATTTAGATAGGAGGTGAAAGAATGACACAGTTAACGCTGAAAATGTTGAGGGTTCGAAACAATTGGACTCAAGAGCAGGCAGCCAAAAAAGTTGGTGTTTCAAAAGAAACGTGGTCAAATTGGGAAAATTATAAAACGTATCCAGACATACCAAAATTAAAGAAGATTGAATCAGTGTTTGAAATATCGTACAACGATATTAAATTTTTAGATAAAATCACGGTTTAACCGTGACAAAGAAGATTGAAAAAATGAATGAACTAGAAAAAACAGCCCTCAATGAAATATTGAGGAGTAGAAACATGAAACCAAAACGATATCCATATAGTGGAAAGAAAAAAGAATCAAACGCTATTTTGAATATAACGATTGATTCTAAAAGAATAGCAAATGTTTCTAATCTTGAATTTTGCCACATGAGACGCCGATTATTTGGTCAATAAACAAATAAACAAATGGCATCGTCATTTTTTGATTTGAACTAGTAACCAAAGTGACATCTACTAAGAGGATAGCTTCGAGTGGTTCGTCGCCGTCGAAAGTATGGCTTAAATTTTTATGAAACTCTAAAAATTTTTTTATACCATCATAAGTTTCATCAGGATTATCAGGAAGTAATTTTCCAAAGTATGTTCCAGCCGCTGTCGATATAGCAATATCATTATCAATTTCTGTGGCAAAGAATGCTATATCACCAACTAAGTCAAATTTTTTTGTAGTAGACATATTAATTCCCCTTTCCATAATATTTGACTAGCGATTTTCATAAGGAGATGAGAGGCCCTATTTAATCATTTGTCATGAATCAATTATATCAGAAAGGATAGAATAACACAATATGTTGTGTTTTCAATACAATAAAAAACTATATATTGTGTTTTGGGATTAAACATGAAAAAAACTTTAAGCAAGTTACTTATTGACAGAGGAATGACAGTCACAGAGTTAGCTGAAAAGACTGGTATCAGCTATAACACGTTGATGAACATCGGAAAGAGAGGCATTTCTTTCAGTAGAATGGCGAAAATCGCTGACGTTTTAGATGTCAGTTTAGACGAATTCAGAAAGGATAATACATGAACAATTTAATCAATATAACTTTAAACGAAAACCACGAACCAGTGGTATCTGGTAGACAGCTCCACGAAACACTAGGAGTTAAGACTAGATATAACGACTGGTTTAATCGCATGACTGAGTTTGGTTTTACCGAAAATGAAGACTACTTAGCTATTACTCAAAAAAGAGTAACAGCTCAAGGTAACGCAACCAACCAAACCGACCACATCATCAAGCTAGACATGGCTAAAGAAATCGCCATGATTCAGCGAACCGACAAAGGAAAAGAAGTACGTCAATATTTCATCCAAGTCGAGAAAGACTTCAATAGCCCAGAGAAAATCATGGCTAGGGCATTGCTAATGGCTGACAAGAAAGTCCATAAGCTAGAAGCACAGATTGAGGCTGATCGTCCTAAGGTGCTGTTCGCTGACGCTGTCAGTGCTAGCAAGTCATCTTGTCTAATCGGCGAACTGGCTAAAATCTTGAAACAGAACGGGATTGATATCGGTCAAAACAAGCTCTTTCAGTGGCTACGCTCTAACGGCTATCTAATTAGTCGCCGCGGGGATTCTTGGAATCAACCAACTCAAAAGAGTATGCAATTAAAGCTGTTTGAGTTGAAAGTAACAAATATTAATCACGCTGACGGCCATACAACTACCAACACGACAACTAAGGTCACTGGCAAGGGTCAACAGTATTTCGTCAACAAATTTCTTAATCAAGAACGCTTAACGGTTTAGATCAGAAAGGAAACACTATGAATGAAATCAAAATCCGTGAAGATAAAGTGTCCTTGGACGGTCAAGAGTTAAAAACTCTTACGGAATTTGAAATAAAAAGCACAACCGAGGACGGCTATGCAGAAGTGAAATTAACCTTACTTGCTAAGTTGACCTGAAAGGAGCAAAAAAATGAATCACATTCACGATTTTATCGAGTTCATGCAAAAAGGCCGCCCAATCCCAGAATGGGACTTCACGACCTACATGTTCTTTACATTCTCAATGCTTGTTGGGGTTCTTATCTTGCTTCCTATTCGCTTTGAGCGTTCGTTTGGAAAGCGACCAGAAAGCGCCGAAGATAGGGAAGCTGACGAAGGACATTAAATTTCCAAATTGAGTATCAGACAGGACAATTAAGCAGTTTCTCAAAACGAGGATTCCAAAGATAGCCAAAGCGATCACAAAGCTATAAGTTATATCTCCCTCTTTCTCAAGCTTGAAAAAGAGTAGGACGTCATGAATATAGCTTAGCGCTATCAGCGAGATTAATAAAGCAACGCCAATCACTAGACATAGATACATCCAATTGATGTCAGTTAGGCTAGTCAAAGCTGAATGGCTATCTGGTGTAATGCAGTGAAATTCAACGTATAGCAAACCCACTAACATGAGTGGTACTAATACTTCGGATTTATTCTTCATGTTAATACCTCGTTTTTATTAACTATTATAGCAAAGAAAGGAAACACTATGAATGAAATTTTCAACTTCCACGGACAAGATGTCCGAACAGTAACTATTAACAATGAGCCTTACTTTGTAGGTAAGGATGTGGCTGGGATTTTGGGGTACCAAAATGGTAGTCGAGATGTCAATAGACACGTAGATGAAGAAGATAAGCTGAAGTACCGTTTCGGTACCTCAGGTCAAGACAGAGAGATGATTATCATCAATGAGTCTGGTTTATACTCCCTAATTTTGTCAAGCAAACTACCACAAGCCAAGGAGTTTAAACGTTGGGTCACATCAGAGGTTTTGCCAACCATACGCAAACATGGCATGTATGCCACAGACCAGCTACTTAATGATCCTGACCTTGCCATTGCAGCCTTTCAAGCTCTTAAAGACGAACGGGCTAAAGTGGTGAAACTAGAGGCTGAGTTGGCCTTGGCGCAAGAGCAAGCACGCTACTTCGACATCATTCTAGAAAGTAAAGGGGCGGTGCGTGTTACCCAGATTGCGGCAGATTACGGCATGAGTGCCAGAAAGTTCAATGCAATCTTGCATGATCTAGGTGTTCAGTACAAGGTCAACAGTCAATGGATTTTGTATAAGAAACACATTGGTAAGGGCTATGTCGATAGTTCGACATTTGATTACAAGGATAAGAACGGTCAAGATCAAGTCAATATGACAACGACTTGGACACAAAAGGGGCGCTTGTTCTTGTATGAATTGCTAAAAGCTAACGACATCCTGCCACTCATCGAACAAGAGGATTAAAAAGGGGGGAACGAAATGGAAATCACCTACAAACCAGTCGGAGTTAACGAAACGGCTGAGTGGGGAGACTACGAACACCTCATGCAGCGGTGGGAAGGTCTAGGCAAGTCGATGGCAAAGAACCTCATTCGAGAAATGAGGGATAACAAAGACTTTCGAGGGTACGTATTCAACCCGACGCACAAACTGGTATTCATCAACTATGAGGGTTTCAAATCCTTCATCGAATGGAAAACCAGAAACAGATTCAAATAACATTAACACCCTAGCCGTAGCAGTGAGCTAGTGAGGAGATATAAAAGCAATACCTACCAAAAAAACTACAACGATTTGATATTCATAATTGTCTCCTTAAATATATATGAATTAAAAAACCTCACTAGCTCTCTAGTGCGGTTAGGGAAAGAAGAAAGGAAATACAATACAACATGAGGCCAACAAGATGGCCGTATTCACGGCAAATAACAAAAACCCCTAGCGACTTGCTAGAGGAATGGATTAAAGCTAGAAAAGCATTCTATGCCAGTGCTGAACAAGGGCGCATATTTGCTTTAAAACAGTTGAATGAAGCTACTTATCGTGCCGAGAAAGTTGATCATTCAATTCAGCAACTCGGCTCTCGAGTTTAGAAATCTTTGCATTAAGCTTATCAACTTCTTGAAGCTTGAATGAAGTTTCAAGATCAACTGCTTGGGCTTTGAGTAATTCATCAACAAGTTTGACGATAGCATCAGAACCGCCCGCAAATTCGGTTAGTGCCTTGTCAGCTGCTTGTTTAAATGCATCGAATTGTTCGCTCATAATTCCACCTCCCTTCATTTGGGATAACTCAATTGTATCACGAAAGGAAATAAACAAATGAAACCATCAAAACTATTTAGCTGGATTTGGTCAAAAAAACAGCCACAACAAGAATGTTTCTTTGAACCAGTATGGACACCACGAGAAATTAACGACCAGAAATATGAAGCACGTCAGAGACGTGAGCGGTATCTAGCCGCTAAGTATCTTAACAGTAAATAGATCATCAATCTTCCAACGTGCAGCCACGGCCTCGTCGTGGAGTGTAACTTATACCCATAATTCCCCAAAAATTATACTAAATTACTTTTTTCCTAATTTTCCCATTTACAAGTCTAATAAAACATTGAAACATGACACGGTGGGGCTATGGGTGCACGTTGAGAGCACTAAAAAAAGCATGGGTTAGGGCCCATGCAAGAAAATTATACCAAGGAGATTATACCATGATTTCACAAACAATTGCAAAACCATCTTTTACTAAATCTAAAGCCTATGGCTTGTGTGGCACACTCGCACTCGCTACAGCATTGCTTATCGGAGCGGGCACAGTATCAGCAGACGAAACCGCTCAACCAGTAGCAGACACACAACCAGCGGTGTCTAATGTCTATACCGCTGACAATGCTGGGAACGTTACAGTGACACCTAGCGAAACAGTGGCACCCGTAGCGGAAACACCAGCGGTTGCTACAGAATCAGCGCCAGTGGCAGAAGCACCAGCAACTACCACAGAAGCAGTTCAACCAGTAGCTGAGACACCAGCAGCACCTACAAGTGTTGTTAAAAATGATGACACTATCACCGTCAACAATCCAGAAGTTGAAGTAACATTTCCGAACGGTACTGGTAAATACTCACCTTTCGAAGTTGAATACAAAGATATCAACTTCCCGGATGATATGCAAATCAATGAGGGGGACAAGGTAGTTACTGAGCTACCTAAAGAGATTGGCTTGCAAACTAGCTTTGATTTCGATGTCTATAACAACGAGAATGTCGTTGGTAAAGCCAATGCGGATGCTCAAACACGAGTGATTACAACGACATTTAACAATTACTTTGCGAGCCATCCGCTCAATAAAAAGATGTCGCTCAAGTTCGACGCTAAATGGCTTGATATCGTGGAATCTGGCAAACCAGTGACAGTGAATTTCGACGGCACTGTTAAAACCTTTGAGATTGGCGAAGAAGGGCCACTTCCAAGCAACGAGCTACTTTCAAAATGGGGTAGTCAAAATAAAGACAACCCACAAATTATCAACTGGACATTGCGTCTGAACACTGCTCGTCAGGTCTTGAATTATGCGAAATTGCAAGATGCTTGGTCTGATAACCAAGAGTTCGTGGACGGTAGTCAAAACATCTATTTTGTGGAAGACCCCATTAAGTGGACTGGAATTGACTATTCGGCTAAGGATTACTTGGAATCATGGAACGTCCGAGCAGACGGATTCGATGCTAAATTCAAAGAATTTAACCGCATTATGTACATCGATTACCAAACTCGTTTGAAGAGTGCTGTCAAAGATAGCACTAACCCGACTAACAAGGCTACGCTGGTAGCGGTAGATGCTGGGGCTATCTCAACATCTAAGGTTCAATTGGTTGGTGGTCGTGGTGACGCAAGCGGTGAAAACAAACCAGAACCAACCTTTGAAATTCCACACGACGCACCTAAAGTTGACATCCCAGAATTTGAGGGTGGCATCCCTGGAATTCCAGAGGTACGAGAATTGCCAGAGTACACTGAGCCAATCGGAACAGTTCCTAATGAAGCCCCAGTACATGATAAGCCAGAGTTCCAAGGTGGTATCCCTGGTATTCCAGAAGAACGTGAGCTCCCACCATTTGAAGGTGGCGTAGTGCCAAACGATGCCCCTGTCCTTGACTTGCCAGAATTGAAAATCCCAGAGGAACCAACTAAACCGACACCAGAGAAACCAGTGACACCGAAAAAAGTACCTAGCAAACCCGTAGACGCTCCGAAAGCGAAAGAGGCGGAATCCGCCACAGTATCTTATAAGCTCGATTCTGAGCCAAAAGAAGTGGCAAATACGACGGTTTACGGTGGCACTCTTCCAAACGCTGGTGAAAAAGAAGGAATTGCTAGCACTCTTGGTCTAGCAGTTATCGCTGTTGGTATCGCAGGTTTGACATTGAGCTTTAAGAAATATAACGAAGGTGAAGGAGAATAATCATGAAAGAAAACAATAAACAAGTCATATTTTACAGCGCTGAAAAAGATGGGTTCCTTAAAAGTTACAAAGATAGAGGAAACCTAGTTTTCGCAGCGACATTTACTGACCGTTTGAGAGACGCACTATACTTGCCAGTTGAACCATATGAGGAACAAAAAACTGAAATCGACAAACTTGCTGAAGCGTTTGACTGCGAAGTGCTTATCGTAGAAGCCGAGTATAACGTTACTAAACTTGACGGTTCGGGCTTTGAATGCACGGAGCGTGAAGAATCCATGAAAGATGGTATCAAAGCACCCCTAGAATTTTTGGCGAAGTAACAGAACGTGAAGTGGCGGGAGGGTAGGCATTAATTATGGCAGATAATCAGAAATACTATAGCGCAGGAGGTACAAATGGGGAACCGTAGAATGATAAGTAAAACCGTAACTCAAACGCATCGTTTTCTACGCTTGCCGCTAGAAGCTCAAGCTCTTTATTTCCATCTTATCCAAAATTGCGACGATGATGGAGTGGTGGAAGCGTTCCCTATTCTCAGAATGATAGGGGCTAACGAGGATAATCTAGGGCTTTTAGTTATCAAACAATTCGTAAAACCTCTTAATGATGAAATGGTCTATTTCGTGGTTGATTTTCACGAACAAAACACTGTCAGAAAAGATAGGTATGTTCCTAGCATTTACAAAGAGTTACTAGAGGAAAACACCGATGAAACCACTGGTAAACCACCGGTAAACCAAACGGAAACCACTGGTTTACCCAATATAAGTAAAGATAATGAAAGTAAATATAATTTAAGTAAATCTAACAGTAGAGAGGATGAAACATCAGAAATTAGTCAATTTTCTTCTTCTGCTGCTGACGACCAATCAGATTTTAATATTTTCAGACATTATCAAGAACGAATCGGGCCTATTGATGGCTACCAAATGGAAAAGCTAAAAGGTTATATCGATTTCGATAAGCTAGAAATCATGTTAGTCAAACGTGCCATTGATAGAGCCGCCGACAACTCGAAACGCTCATTTGGATATGTCAACTCTATTTTAAAATCTTGGGCACAAAACGGGATTCATACCGTTGCCCAGCAAGATGAAGAACAACGTCAATTTGACAGTCGTAAAAGTTTTGATGATCAACCGGTTAAATTCGGCCCAGCTTGCAGCAAATACTAGAGGTGATATCTATGAGTTTAGAGCAAACAGCCAAGCAAATGCGAAGGCAGTACATGAAGCCTAGCGATAAATACTGCGATAAGCACCAACGGCACTATGTCACGATTCAGTTTCCGAACTCAAAACCCTACACAGTGTGTGAGCTTTGCCATCGGGAAGAACAAGACCAACAGAACGCCATCAAAGCTCAAAAACAGTACGAGCGTGAGCAAGAGCAGAAACGCTTGTACTTCCTCAAAGATTTCAGTTTACTGGATGATGACCTAGCTAGTGCTACATTTCAAAACTTCAAAGCTCTTACCAGAGAGCAAAAAGAAGACTTAAAAGCTGTTAGAAGTCAGCTAAAAGGCTACTTAGATGGTCAAGACTACAACATCGTCCTTATTGGTGATACCGGAGTGGGCAAAAGCCACCTAGCTTATTCAGCACTTAAGGCATTGTCTGATCACACTAAAAAGATGGGGCTATTCATCAACGTAGTCGATTTGTTAGCCAAAATCAAAGAGGATTTCAGTCTTGAAGCTGAATACATCAGACGCATTTCGGAAGCTGAATGGCTAGTCCTCGATGATTTGGGGGCTGAAAAAGTGACAGAGTGGTCTAACGGTATCTTGTATAGCATTTTAAACAAGCGTACCAAGACCATCATCGCAACCAACTTAAGCCCACGGGATATCATGGGCACTTATGGAAAGCGTGTCTATTCTCGAGTTTTCAAAAAGACAGGACTTGGAACGACGAATGAACATGTTTATCAGTTTAAGACACAACAAGACAAGAGGATGATGCTTTGACAGAAACGGAAGTAAAGCTAAAACTCTTTGAAGACTACGAGCGTATTCATGGACTTGTGTTTTCAGAGGAACATAAACAAAAAATGATGGATGAACTAGACCTATATTCATTCATCGAGAAATTAAACGAATATATGGCATTTGGCCACCAATCGATAATGGTATTTGAGGGAGCGAATAATGATAACATTCAAAGAATTTGAAGAAGTCTGGGACGAGTCAAGGGTCTTAAGTGACATTGTAAGAGTGCTAAGTTCAGCCGAAGGGAAGAACTATATCGAGGTCAAAGTTTACGAAAGCATTAACGGGATAGACATCTCGTCATCGGTCAGACTGGATGCTGAAGATAAAAAGGATGTTGTTGATCTTTTGAATAAAATTATGGCACGAAAACTCAGCAGACTTAGAGAGCAGGGTTTTGATTTTTACGAAGAATACCAAAAATCAGAAACTACCACCTAAAAACGATAAGAGAACCCAAAATTTGAGAATTAGGGGCATATAAAAAGGATATGACATGGAAGAAATGACATTCACGGAGTTGCAGCAAAAAATGCAACTTGAAAAAAAGAAAGAGGGTACAGCTAAGTACGCTTCAAGGCACGTCGAGGACATTTACGACGCTTTTAAAAGTTTGAAATCGAACTGGAGCATTGTCGTCAACTATGATCTAGTCGAATTTTCTGGCAAGACTTTTGTCAAAGCTACTGCAACGGCGTCTAACCGAGAGGAAAAAGAGCAAGCGGTAGCTTTCGCAGAATTGTCTCCGGTACCTATTTTGAAAACTCGTAACGGTGATTTAAAACAAATGAACGAGCCGCAATGGGTGGGAGCCGTGCAATCATACGCCGGCAAGTACGCCATACAAGCACTCTTTGCAATCGGTGAGGAAGACGTGGACCATTTTGAAGTGGCAGAGGAGAGTTTGAGACCAAACCAATCTCACAACCCACAACCGCATCAAAATCAGCAACCACAACAAGCACGCTACGAGTCAAGAATCGATCAACAACCCAACTTCATCAGCAATGAGCAACATGACTTTATTATGCAGCAAATCAATGAGTTAGCTCTAATTACTGGTCAATCAGTTGAAACAGTCGCAAATTACTACTTGAAGAAGTACAAACTAAATGATTTCCATGAGTTGCTAGTAGCAGGTTTTAACGTGGTAAGCAACGACATTCAAACACAAATCAATAACCGAAAGGGATAGAACATGAAGGACGTAACGAACAACGCAACAAATATTTTCTTGGAAACAATCGAACCGGTCTATACGCCGGGGAAAATTAGCTTTGATTTTGACGCATTCGACAAGGCCATTCAGACAGCAGTTAGTGAGTTGTCTGATGAACAACTTGATAACTTGGAATATGACGATATCAAGAAGGAGTTTACACGCTTCAATGGGCTCTTGACAAAGTTGGACGGCAAGCGAAAAGACATCTCGAAAGTGTACAAGAATCCGCTTAATGAGTTTGAAGCTAATTTCAAGACATCTAAAGAGCCGCTCGAAGGACTTATCAATAAGTTACGTGCCAAACGAGACGAAATTGACGAACACAATAGATTGCTCCGAGTTGACCACGTTAGATCAGTATTTGAAAGCAAATGCGAGCTAGCCGGACTAGACAAGGGCACATTCAAAGATAAGTATGATGGCTATTCTTTGAAGAAATATTTCAAAGACAAGAAGATGGAGCTCAAGAAGGAGACTATCGAAGAAATCGACGCTCTTGTTTTGGCTGAGTATGACCGACTTGAGGAGTACAAGGCTAACATTGCCATGATTGAGGAGCAAGCCCTTGACTATGAGCTACCGGCTGAACCATATACTAGAGCATTGCAGAATGATACACCTCTAGTGGAAATCTTGAAGCAAATGAAAAAGGACCGTGATGCAGCTATTGAGCGTAAGCAGCAAGCAGAAGCCAAAGCGAAAGCAGAAGCGGCACGCCTAGCAGAAATTGAAGCCATGGCTAAACAGTCAGCAAACGAGGAAATCAAAGCGGTTAACGCTGAAACTGGTGAGGTAATCGAAGATGTCAAGCCAGCAGAGGAAGTACCTAGTAAACCCGCTGAACCGTACAAGGTCAACCTTGCCCTTACGTTCCACGGTGGAGAGAATCAATGGCATCAATTCGCTAAATTGTTGGATGATAACTTCGTAAACTATGAAATCTTAGGAGAAAATCAATGATCAATTCGACCGTACTCGTTGGGCGCTTAACTCGTGACCCCGAACTTAAATATACAGGTAACAATGTCGCAGTGGCGTCTTTCAGCCTAGCTGTTAACCGCAACTTTAAGGACGCTAACGGCGAGCGTGAAACCGACTTTATTAACTGTGTGATCTGGCGTCAGCAAGCTGAGAATTTGGCTAACTGGGCTAAAAAAGGCGCTTTGATTGGAATTACTGGACGCATTCAAACCCGTAACTATGAAAATCAACAAGGTCAACGTGTTTACGTAACTGAAGTTGTCGCTGATAATTTCCAAATGTTGGAAAGCCGTGCGGCACGTGAAGGTGGCAATGCAAATCAAGGCAATGGCAACGGCTATGCAGGGCCTTACGGGCAACAAACACCGCAACAACAAGGGCCAAACTTTGCAAGGGAAAGTAGCCCATACGAGAACGCACACCCTATGGATATCACGGATGATATGTTGCCATTCTAATTAGGTGAAGTATGAAACTAGAATTTCTATTACCAAGGTCAAAAGCTAAGCCTGCTCAAAATTTAGTTATCAACAGTAACGACAGATTTCACTATCAAGCAGAGGGCCGAATGGTCAAGAAACTGCGATTGATAGCAAGAGCAGAAGCAGGGCTTAACATTAAGCCGGTATATAGCTCAGATAAGCCTTGTAAAGTGCTTGTCACGGTCTATGCGCCAACCAGACGAAGATTAGACCCACCTAACCTATATCCTACTGTTAAAGCCCTTATAGACGGCTTGACGGATGCCAATTTGTGGCCAGACGACAATCACGAAGTTATCAAAATGATGTCGTTTCAGTATGGCGGGCTAAGTGGTGAATCTGGGAAATTTAAGATTGTGTTAGATATCGAAGGAGCTTGAATGAATAGCAAATATAAAGACAAGCTTGTTGGTGTATACGCACCGGGCAACTATGGGCATACTAGCGTATTAGATCAGACACAAGAATTTTCAAGGTGGTTTTGGTCTAATCGTAAGGACATGGAGCTTATCAGCGTTAAGCTAGGTATCGACATTAAAAAGCTCAATCGTATTCTGACACTGGAGCAGTTACCGGATGAAGGCTTGTTAAGAAAGATGGTCGAGCTATGCAATGGTTAAGACGATTTATAGCAAAGAATCCGGCAAAGGTTTTCAGAGAAGGGCCGGAACCGATAACTATGGGAATTAAGGAGCATGAAATGAGTTGGGCGGTATCAGTATTTGAGAATGGCAAGCTATACCAACGTATTCAATACAAGGACAAGAATAAGGCACTGAACGAGTTTCACAGACAAGATGCTAAGTATGGCGGTAGCAAGTGCCATGAAGTGGAGTTAAAGGAGGTTAGTAATGGCTAAATTTATTAGAGTTACAAACATCGCACAAGGAATTGATATGGACACAATTTTAAATGTCGATGATATCGGGCACATCTCTATTGGCCCTAATATCATTTTTGTAAAAACGCCGTTCGCAGACGGGACAAATCGGATTTATGTAAGAACCGAAACGATTGAGCAGTTAGAAAAGATTTTGCTAGAGGGAGAAAACAATGGATAGACAAGAAGCAGTAAATCGAGAAGAAGCAGTGCGGACAATATCAAGGATATCTGGTGGTTCTGTATCTTACGCAGAAGACCTATATGACTCATTTTTCCCTAAACCAGTGGTGTCGCAATGTGTGGCGGATTGGTATGAGGAACATAAGAATGACTTAAATGATGATATTTGGGCATATCTTACAAGCTGGGCTGATACGAAATGGGACGAGTTCAAATACTGGATGTACCATACTGGCAGGAACAAAGCCATCACTACCCTCGCAAACATGCACCAGTTCGGCTACGAGGTCGAGAAAGAGCCTAGGTATACGGTTAAAATTAAAGGTCGTTTAGGGCAATATCTAGGCAAATATTACTTAAACAACGAGGAATTAACGCCACAGTTTACAAGGACTCAATATAGTGAGGGTAGTAATTTTACGAGAACAGAGCTAGAAGCGAACGGGTTTGGCTGGGTTTTCTCTTGTGAAGGAGTAGAGGTGAGAGAAGTTGAATGAAGAATGGAAAACGATTTTAGAAGCACCTGATTACGAAGTGTCTAAAAACGGCAAATTTAGGAATAAGCTAACTAAAAAAGTTGTAAAAACAAGGGTTGGCAAACGCCATGGGTACGTACAAATAAATCTTCAAGTTAGGACAAAAGAAAAAAGGGGACAAAAAACATTTAGAGCTCATAGATTAGTCGCTAAAGCCTTTATCCCAAATCCAGACAATTTACCTCAAGTAGACCATATCAATGGAATCAAAACAGATAATTGCGTAAAAAACTTAGAGTGGGTAACGGGTTCGGAAAATACAAGAAGAGCCTACCGAAACGGATTGGCCAAGCTGTCAAGCGATAAACACATGCAGGAGATGACAGAAAAAACTAAGAAAGCTTGCGTCGTGGTAGACATTTTGGAATCAAAAAAATATTTTTTCGAAACACGACGAGAAGCGAGTGCGTTTTTTGGGAAAAGTCCCTCATGGGCGACAACGTTAATAAAATACGGAATCGGGAGCAAGGGGAGATATTATGGATATGATGTTAAATAGCTGGGTATTCGATTGCCCGGGCGTTGAAGTGAAAGAGGTGGAGTGATGAAGATTAAAAATTATAAATACACTACTAACGAAATTAGCTACACTGCATGTTACGACGTTTTGGAAGCAGAAATAACTCACGAGCGTACAGAGTATGGCGTTCGCACCACGGATATTGAAGACTTTCTAGAAAAAGTGTCTATATACAGTCCCGAAGATGCAGACGCAATCGAATGTTTCGTAGATTTTCAAAACAACTTATTACTCGAAGATGTCGAGTTTGAAATCGAGAGTGCGGAGGTGGACGATGAATAATCTAATCAATAAAATCAACCATTGGGCAGACGAACGCAACTTAAAGCAGGCTGACCCTAAAATACAGTGGATGCGTGTGACTGAGGAAGTTGGAGAGATTCGAGACGTACTCTTGAAACCGACGAAATTCACGGAACCACAAGCAGCGTTGAAAGATGCAATCGGTGACACGCTAGTAACGATTATCGTACTAGCACATCAACTAGACCTCGATGTGACTGAGTGTCTCGGTATTGCTTACGAGGAGATTAAGAACAGAAAGGGAAAGATGATAAATGGCACATTCGTCAAGGAGGAAGACCTTTGAAAATGATTGTCTGGGCGTTATTTGACAGTGGGAACGGATCATATACCAAGGGTGTTAAGAAGCTGGACAAAGATATTGAAATCTATCCAATAGGTATTGATATTGAAAATAAAAACCATCATTTTATCAATCTGAATTTAGCTGATTATAGCCGTTTGTTTGGAGATAACACCCTATTCGACACATTGGATAAATTGCCTAAGCCTGACTTGATTATTGCTAGTCCACCGTGTGAAAGTTGGTCTAACGCTAGTGCTATGGATAGAGGAAATGCTTGTTGGAAACAAGAGCAAGGCGACTCTTTATTTCAACCACAAGAACCCTTGTCGACATTTACCGTTCGTGATCATAAGGATTATGACAGATATCAATATTATCCAAATAAACAGCTTATGAAACGCATTAACGGGGAATTGTGTGTATTTAACACCGTTGAAATCATTAAACGATATAAACCAAAATATTGGATCATAGAGAACCCTGCTCATGGCAGAATTTGGCAATACATCGAGAGAGTGCTAGGTTTCGAAATTCCGTTTGAGAATCACACAAGATACAACAATTATGACGATTATCCGATTTCTAAACCAACTCGATTTTCTGGAAATATTGAACTGAATCTTAAAAATGAAAAGAAGTCAAATGACATCAAATTTCAAGATTGGACGAAATCCTATAATGAGAGGTCAAACATTCCTCTGAGTTTGGTTTGCGAGATTTTTGAAAAAGTATATAAAGGGGTTATGAGTGAAACATAAAGATTTAACAATAGCTACAATCATACTACTAGTCTCACTAGCTATTAACATGCTGTCAGTCTACTATGTTCTGACAGTGCCACGCAGAGTTGAAACAGTGGTTATCCATCGTGTAGATAGCGTGGGCGCAGAGATGCACGGCAAAGTGACTGGAAAAGAGAAGATTAATGATCTCTACACTATTGATTGTGGGGCTTACGGTAAATTCTTAGTTAGCAAGGAACAATATGATGCGGTAAATGTCGGGGATGATATCCCTAGCTACTTGAAGGGGAGAGGACAATGATACTAATCAAGAGGTTAGGGAGAATGAGAATCAACAACAGAAAAAGGTTAGAGTATTGTTCATTATTCAAATGTCCTAAATGTGGCTCTCTTGTTATTAGACCAACAGGGGAAGGTAACAGATTAACTGCGTGCAGTCAATCTTGCTCACAGTTAGGTGTTAGGAGGAAGTCTTATAAAAAGAGCGTCATTATTAGTGGATATGAATACGTTTATATGCCTGAACACCCCAATGCCATGAAATCAGGGTATGTTGGAAAACATAGATTAGTATTGGAGAATAAATTAGGAAGGTTTTTGAAAAATAATGAAGTTGCACATCATGTAAATGAAAATAAATTAGATAATAGTCCCGAAAATATTGAATTGATGTCATTTTCGGAACACTCAAGACTTCATGCCAAAGAAAAATGGGAGGAGCGTGGTGGTTTTGTTAAGATTTAGAGCGTGGCTTAAAGAAGATAAAGAAATGATTGATGTGGAAGAAATACAGTTCTATAATGGTGAGTTTGATTTCATCGGAGACGGTATCACTTGGATGTGTAAGAGCAACGATTGTGTTTTAATGCAATCAACGGGATTTAAAGATCAGTGTGGCAAGGAAATCTTCGAGGGGGATATTCTTAAAGTGACCAACCTATCAAGCTGGTTGGAAGTTGTATCTTTTAACAACAACAAGGCGATGTTTGTCTCTAAGGAAGCCAAAAGAGAGGTTGAAGAAACTCCCTTATATGATTTGTTTAACACAGATATCTTCGAAGTTGAAATCATCGGCAACATCTACACTAATCCAGAACTGGCAGAGGTGAAACAATGAACAAACGACAATTGAAAAAATCAGTAATGAGAAATGTATCTAAACTTTATGATATGGCTTTCGAGCGAAAACGCTTTAGGAGAGACGTAGCTATTATTTGCGGTAGAGGTCCAAGAAACACAAGAGCACTTACTACAATGGTGGTTAAGAGAACTGTGTGCGAATACGCCCCATTCGAAGCTGTGGGAATAACATTAGAGGGATATATCGCTGATCGCAAAGTGATTGAGGGGTGTGGCTCATGAGTAAAACATACCAATATTCAGGGCTGACACCAGAATTATATCAACGCTTAGTCAGTGAACATGCAGCACTTAAAGAGGCACATCCAAGGGATTATAAGCAGTTTTTCCAAAAAGTGAGACAGTGCAGCGAGAAACAAGCGATTATCATTTTGCAAGCACTCAACAGTGCAGTCGTTGAACGTGCGAGGATATCACCTCAAACAGTTGATAGATTAGAAGGCATCATTTCAGACGAGCTATATCATGACCTTAAAGAGTATCTGGCCAACCATTACACAAGAGGTAAAACCATTCGACCAGTTTTGGAGAAAACCAACGCAGGACTGCCAGAGGGACTGTTTAAACGGTTTCAAGAGGAAGTGGAAGAACTACGCAAGGAACACCCTAACAATCTAAATAACTATATTAGAGAGGTTAAAGGATGTGACAAAAAAAGGGCTGACAAGGCCCAAAATGCCATCAATTGTTGCTGCGTGGAGAAAGCCGCCCTAACGCCTTTGAAGGCAATTCAAATGGAAGGATTGCTGTCAAGAGAGCTATTCAGCAAAATCGCTAGTTATGTTTTCAATAACTATGACTGGCCCGAAAAATTGGATGACGATGCTGACCGCATCATGCTTGAATATCGAACTAAAGGCAAGACAGGCAGGGATAAAATTACGGTCAGAAAAGCCTTGTATAAAGCCTATGCGTTAGGCATGTAGCTAGTGAGGGTTCGACTCCCTTACTAGCTATTACCAGTCAATATAAATTAGAAAAGAGGAGCCTTTTGATTTCTTTTCATTCAAATCAGCAGAAGCGTGACTGGTCGTGGATGCACCAAAACCCAGTAAATCTAAAACATAGAAAGTAGGTATTCCTTTATTTATTATTCACAAATCTAAAGCGTCTTACTGGTAACGTGATTATTCAAGGCTTTATGCCTGCAATTGGATATAGGTCAGAAATCTCCATAATTCTTGTATTATTTCAAAAACGAAGGAGGAAAATCTCCAAAAAAATGATTTCACTATATCTGGCTGGAGTGGTTACTCAAGGGGTTCGATTCCTCTTGCCAGCCATTGTCTGTCAAACACTAAAAATAAAAAATGAAGCTAAAAAAAATGAATATAGATTTTTAGTGGCTTGAACACTTTTCAACACCGAGCAAGCTGACAGACCTTGCTCAACAAAAACCCGGCAAATTTAAGAGAAAAGGATGTGAAACACCCTCTTTCTTATCGATATCGCATTACTAAAAAAAGCCAAAGATCTTGCTGGTGTCTTGGCTAGAAGGAGGTGATAAAAGGCCCAAGAAACAACCCAAAAACAAATACATTAATCTTTCCCTTATAAAACTTCTTAATGTTTTTTGGGCCAAACAAAAAAGACCGACATAATGGCCGGCACTCTTTGGAAATCAACACTACTATTATACCAAAGAGGATAGAACAATGCTATTGCCGGAAATTGATGAAAAAGCAACTATCAAACGTTGCAAGCGAAAACTTCGAGAATACCCTAGATGGCGAGAGATAGCACACGATAGCGCTGAGCAGAAGATCACACAAGAGTTTACCTTCATGCCACGAGGTGGTAGCGGAGTGAGCAGACCAGTGGAAAATATCGCAGTTAGGCGTGTTGATGCTATGAACGAGCTAGAAGCCATAGAGCAAGCAGTTAGCGGGCTATATCGTCCAGACTATCGCAGAATACTGATAGAGAAATATCTGGCATACCCTCCGAAACCAAACTGGCAAATCGCCCAGGCAATCGGATTCGAGAGGACGGCTTTTCAAGAATTGCTAAATAATGCTATCCTAGCATTTGCAGAATTGTATAGAGATGGCAAATTAGTTGTGGAACGTTGAAATAACGGTATTTCAACGGTTAATTCACGGTGTCTAACAACTGTTTAAGGTGGTATTATTATATTATCGAAGAAAAAACAAAGAGCGCCTACAATTGGGCGCTTTTGTTATGCGTGTAATTTGAGTTCAAGTGCCTCTGTAAGCACTTGAGAGAAATTGAGGTTATTTTCTTCAGCTAAGTCATTAAGCCATTCTGGGATAGTGACATTTTTACGAACTTTTTTAGAATGATACTTACGCATGTAGGCGGCCATATCAATGCTAACAAGAGCGATATCGCTATCTGGATATTGCTCTTTTAATTCGTGGATTGGTGTTGCTTTTGGGTACTCTGAGTAATCTTCCAAAGCAAAACCTAGAACTTCTACAGCCATAGCGTGGGCTTCTTCAATATCTTTGCCCTGTGTAATAGCTCCAGGCACATCTGGAAAAGTGACAGTGATGTAACCATCGCTCGGTGTGAATACTGCTGGATATAATTTCATGATGTTCCTCCGTTTATATGAGTAGGCAAAAAGCCAAGTGGATTATTTTAATCCAGCTTGCTTTAAGATGGCATCCTCTGTTCCTTTGCTCAAATCTTTATTGTGCATTGGTACAGTTGTTTGATGACCTTTGTCATCTCGCATTTTGAGGTGGCTACCACGTTGACTAATTTCGTAGAAGCCATTCTTTTTTAGGTGCTTGACCATCTGTTTAGGTGTCATTGGCATTTTTGCTTACCTCACTTTCTATACTTATATTATACACATGACAAAAGGCTTTGTCAACAGAAATACGCATAAAATACACACTTTTAAGGAGGTGATGGACATTGGGCTAAATCAACGGCAAAAGTTATTTGCGGATGAATACTTGATATCTGGTATAGCTTATAATGCAGCTCTAAAAGCTGGTTATTCCGAGAAATATGCTAAAGCAAGAAGTCATGATTTGTTGGAAAATGTCGGAATCAAGGCTTATATCGAAGAGCGGATGAAAGAGCTTGAAAAGAAAAAGATTGCAAAACAAGATGAAGTTATGCAAGTTTTTACTTCGATATTGAGGCAAGAGTTGATGGAAGAAGTCGTCGAGCTAAACGCCGTTACAGGTCAGTTCGTCAAGACTAAGAAGCCCCCGTCCATTTCTGAGGTCATTAAAGCTGGTAGCGAACTTATGAAACGCTATCCAACCGCTAAGCAAGCTGAGAAATTGCAACTTGAGATCGAAAAACTCAAATCTCAAGTTGGTGGTGATGAAGGGCAAGATGAAAAAATTGCTGGTTTCCTCGATATTATCAAAGGAGCTGTGAGCGATGGACTTGAGTAAGCTCTATACCAAACGGCAATTGGATGTGTTGCACTATATCTGGAACCACGACTGGTTTATATGCGGTCTTCATGGCGCTAAACGTGCTGGTAAGACAGTAGTTAACAATGATACGTTTGTAACTGAACTGAGCCGTGTTAGAAAGATTGCTGATCGTCTAGGCGTGGATGAGCCTATCTATATCTTAGCGGGCACGTCGTCAACGTCGATACAGAATAACGTGTTGCAAGAACTTTACAACAAATATGGATTTGAGCCAAAATACGATAAGCATGGCTCTTTCGTTTTTTGCGGTGTAAAAGTCGTGCAAGTATACACTGGCTCTATATCTGGGCTTAAGCGTGCCCGTGGTTTTACGGCTTTCGGAGCTTACGTCAATGAAGCGTCACTAGCGAATGAGGTAGTTTTCAAAGAAATCATCTCACGGTGTTCGGGCGAGGGTGCTCGTGTGGTGTGGGATAGTAACCCAGACAACCCAAACCATTGGCTTAACCGAGACTACATTGGCAAGAATGACGGCAAGATTATAGATTTTAGTTTCAAACTCGACGATAACACCTTTTTATCAAAACGCTATATAGACTCAATTAAAGCAGCTACACCAAAGGGTAAATTCTATGACAGAGACATTCTTGGACTTTGGACCGTGGCAGAAGGCGCTATCTATGCTGATTATGACAGTAAGATTCACGTAGTTGATGAGTTGCCAGACATGAGACGCTATTTTGCGGGGATTGACTGGGGATATACTCACTACGGATCTATCGTAATAGTTGGTGAAGGCGTGGATAATAATTACTACCTCGTTGATGGCGTGGCATCGCAATTCAAAGAAATTGATTGGTGGGTAGAGCAAGCTGGGAAGCTAACCGATATCTACGGTAATATCCCATTCTATGCTGATAGCGCACGTCCAGAGCACGTAGCACGCTTTGATAACGAGGGTTTTGATATCAGTAACGCTAACAAGTCGGTAATCGCTGGTATCGAACTTATCGCCAAGTTGTTTAAGGAACAAAAATTATACGTTAAGCGAGACTTTGTGCCTCGTTTTTTTGACGAAATATTTCAGTATCGATGGAAAGAGAACAGCGCAAGAGATGAGCCGTTAAAAGAGTTTGATGACGTGCTGGATGGTGTGAGATATGCGCTCTATTCAGACTATGTTGTCAACAGCACAGAACGAGCAAGTTATGATGATTTGATTGATATGTTTAGTTAAGGAGGAAGAATGGAACAGACAGTATTTGTCGATAGTACCGGGCAATCGCATGTTTTGAATCTGCGATTTCATCGAGAATCGCGCACAAAATACCGCGCTAAAAGTGTTGATGACTTAAAAAAAGATAACTGGGCATTGCTCAAGAATTTCATTAACCATCACAAGTTGCGTCAACATCCAAGAGTTCAGGAGTTGTTTGATTATGCCAAAGGAGATAATCACAGTGTTCTTGAAGCTGGAAGGCGCAAGGATAAAGAGATGTCTGACAAACGTGCCGTCCACAACTATGGACGCATGATTAGTAAATTTAAGACGGGATATCTAGCTGGTAATCCTATTCGTGTTGAGTATGATGATAGTGTTAGTGGCTCGCAAAACGATGAAGCAATCAAGGAAATTGGACGAAACAATGACATTGATACGCTGAACCGTAATCTTATCCGGGATTTGTCACAAGTTGGGCGTGCTTACGAGCTGATTTATCGTAGCGAGGACGACCAGACACGAATCAAGCAGTTAAGTCCTCTTAATACGTTTATTATTTATGACAATTCGCTTGAAGACAATTCATTAGTAGCAGTTAGGTACTACAGTGCTGATTTGTTCTCTGATGCACATCAAACCGTTGAAGTATACACTTCGACAAATATTCACATCTTGGACTACACAGAAGATCTAAAAGAGGTTTCTGTCACTGCTCACGCATTTGGCACCGTCCCAATCACGGAATATTTGAACAACACTGATGGCATTGGCGATTATGAAACCGAGCTTTACTTAATCGACTTATATGATTCAGCCGAATCTGATACTGCCAATCACATGTCCGACATGGCTGACGCAATCCTTGCTATTTATGGTGACATGCGATTGCCTGCAAATATGAAGCCGGAAGACATGAAAGCTAAACGCTTAATGCAATTGGTTCCACCGAAGGCCGCGGATGGTAAGGAAGGGACGGTTAAGGCTGAATATCTAACCAAGTCTTATGACGTGTCTGGCGTTGAAGCGTACAAGACTAGGCTGGATAAAGATATCCACACTTTCACTAACACTCCCGACATGGCTGATGAGAACTTTTCAGGCAACACGTCCGGCGAGGCAATGAAGTACAAACTGTTCGGGCTTGACCAAGACCGCATTGAGACTCAATCGCAATTTACAAAGGGTTTGAAGCGTCGATATCGTTTGGCTAGCCGTGTGGGTGAGTTGGTCAAAGAATTCAAAGCGTTTGATGAAAACTTCTTGAGAATAACATTCACACCAAACTTACCGAAATCACTATCCGAGCAAGTATCTATTTTGACTGGTCTTGGTGGTCAAGTGTCACAAGAAACTGCTCTTAGCTTATCTGGTTTGGTCGAGAGCCCAGCCGAGGAACTCGACAGAGTGGATAAAGAGGTGTCTAAAATCGATTTTAAGGGGTATTCTAGCGAGTTTAACGGGCAAGTGGGTAAATATGCCGACGACGATGAAGGAGAAACGCATACGAGCGATTCTGTGAGGTCTGATGAATGACATACTGGTCAGAACGTGCTCAGAAAGAACGAGAAGCGAGCAATAAAAAGGGTGAAGCTGAGTTTAAGAAAGAACTTGAAGCACTATATAATTTGCAACTTTCACAGTTGCGCAAAGAACTAGATGCTTATATCCAAAATTTCGCTGACAAAAACGGATTAACCGCTAGTGATGCGAAACGAAGAGCAGATAGTTTTGATATCAAGGCTTTTGAAGCTAAAGCCAAGCAGTATGTAGCTGACAAAGATTTTAGTCCGAAGGCAAACAAGGAACTTCGAGATTACAATTTTTCTATGTCTGTTGGTCGTCAAGAGCTTCTTATCCAAGAGTTAGAACTCGAACTATTGGTTTTATCTGAAGGCGAACGTCAATTAACTAACGATTATCTGATGAATGGCTATAAGAGCGAAATTGTAAGAGGAAGCCTGCTTGATCAGACGGTGCCTAACAAGAAAACACTTGAAAAGTACATGACGACGGCTGTTAACGCTAATTTCGAAGGTGCTAAATGGTCGGAGCGTATCTGGAAGAGACAGGAACAGTTGCGCAATTTGGTTAAAACGGAAGTGACCAGAGCTCTTGTTCGAGGAGAGAACGGTATAACCATCGCTCAGAGAATCCGTAAATACATGGATGTCTCTCGCACTGACGCTGAACGATTGGCAATCACGGAACATGCTAGAGTTCAGACACTAGCCCAGCAAGATATCATGAAAGAGAATGGCTTCGAGTATTTCAAACTCATGCCAGAATCGAGGGCTTGCGATTATTGCAAACAAGTTGGTCGTGATACCGAGAGGGAACCCGTCCCGGTTGATAAAATGGAGAGCGGGCTAAACGCCCCGCCGATGCACCCGTACTGCCGTTGTGCGGTTGCCGAGGTGGATGTAGAAGATAGCTCTTACTGATCCAGATAAAATAATCGGATTAATGAAATAAATAATTAAAGTCGTAGCAATACGGCTTTTTCTTATGCGCTGATAGCCGTGCTAGCCAAGGGGCTTGGGGGTTCGATGCCTCGTCAGCGCATAGGGCTTAAATTAGCCCTAAATAAACAATACTAGCGTGGCTCGTGGGTAAACACCCTAGACAAGACTAGAGAGGGCGTAGCTAGCCCTTATCGTGGCTTAGAAAGGGGCGCTACTCATGAGACTAGGTAGGAGGAAACTATGGAACAAGATAACACTATCGAGACTAACGGACAACAAGAGAGTCGCCAAGACCAAGGGCAAGGGAACACCTCAACCCCTGCGAGCGACTTCAAAGCGCCTGGTTCTCAATCTGAATTAGATAGCATAATTAACAAAGCGGTACAGACTGCTTTGAGTAACAGGGACAAGGGTGAACAAGAGCGTACAGCTCAAGCAGTAGCCGACGCCTTACAAAAAGAGAAAGATTATGCCAATCTATCAGCTCAAGATAGAGCTAAAAAAGAGTTCGAGGATCAGCAAAAAAGTTTTGAGAAAGAACGTGCTGCGTTCGAGCATGAAAAGCTTGTTGTTGCTGTTGAGAAAGATTTGGTAGCTAAAGGCTTGCCTAGTGCGTTGGCTGAGACATTCGCAATGGCTGGCAACGCTGAGAATGCACTTAAAGCAGTGACTGAGTTCGAAACAGTATTTAATAATGCTGTTGCGGAAGAAGTTAAGAAAACTGTCCGACAAAATGCACCTCAAGCATCAGCGGATGGCATTTCTAACACAGACAATTACGGCTCTCGCTTAGCTCAAAAAGCTGTCCGTTCGTCAGGTAAGATTATCTAGCCAACAATTAGAAAGGATTTTTCATGTCAGTAAAAAAAGTATTTGACACAAGTAACATTCTACGTTCTTTACCTTACAAAGCTGTCACTGCCACAGTTGATAAAAATTTTGCTGGTGTTGACGTAGACGGCAAGAAGTACATTAAAGCTGGTACTTTAGTAGCTGGTAAAGGTGGGTCAATTTTCGATGACCGCTCTAAACCAGTAGAAGAGAACAAGACGGCACCAGAAGGAATCGTTCTATACGATGCAGACTTGTCTGTTGATAAAACGGTATCTGTTTTGTACGCTGGTGAGGTTTGGAAAGAAGCAGTTAACGGTGGTACAGTTGACGACGCTATTAAAACAGCGCTGCCACTCGTTAAATTTATTGCAGGCAAAGGGGGTAATGCTTAATGGGTCTTATTTATGACACGGTAACAGCATCTAATATCGCTGGATATTTCAACACATCGCAATTAAACGTGGATTCTACGCTTGGGGAACGCATTTTCCCTGCACGCAAACAACTTGGAACTAAATTGTCTTACATCAAGGGTTCTTCAGGGCGTGCGGTTGTCTTGAAGCCAGCAGCATTCGACACTAATGTCACTATTCGTGAGCGTGTGGGCGCTGAAATCCATGACGAACAAATGCCATTCTTCAAAGAAGCTATGTTGGTCAAAGAAGCTGACCGTCAACAACTCAACTTAATCGCTGGATCTAACAACACTGGTTTGATTGAGACTATCACACAAGGCATTTTCAATGACGAAATGACACTTATCCAAGGTGCCCGTGCTCGTTTGGAATCTATGCGCATGCAAGCTCTCGCAACTGGTAAGATTGCGTTTGTCAATGAAGGAAAAAATGTTGATATTGACTATGGCGTTAAAGACGACCACAAGAAAACAGTTGCAAAAGACTGGACGCAAGCAACAGCAACACCTCTTGCGGACCTCGAAGAAGCAATCGAAACAGCTCAAAGCCTTGGCTTGATGCCAGAAATTGCTATCATGAATGCCAAAACGTTTAGCTTGATTCGTAAATCAGAATCTACGGTCAAAATCATCAAACCTCTTGCAGCTTCAGGGACAACAGTTACCAAAGCCGAGGTTGAAGCGTATATTTTGGACAATTACGGTGTGACAGTTCTTTTGGAAAACGGCACATACCGAAACGACAAAGGAGAAATTAGCAAATTCTATCCAGACGGTCATTTAACTTTGGTGCCAAACGGTTCATTGGGTTCTACTGTTTTCGGTACAACTCCAGAAGAGTCAGATTTGCAGTCTGGGGACACTCCAGAAGCTCAAGTTGAAGTGGTTGACCAAGGTATTGCAATTACAACTACTAAAACAACTGATCCAGTCAACGTCCAAACCAAAGTATCGATGATTGCGTTGCCTTCATTCGAACGCTTGGACGATTGCTATATGCTCACTGTTATTCCAGTAGCGTAGTTTGAAAGGAGTAGCTATGACTAAAGTTTTAAAAGCGTTTCAGGATAAAACCGACGGCATTATTTACTATGCCGGTGACGATTATGCTGGTGAACGTGTCGAAGAACTTGCTGAAGCAGGTTTCCTTGACTCTGAAACTGAAGAGAAACCCAAAAAAGCAAGTCGCCAAAAAGCAACAGATAACACTGAAGAATGAGGAGGTCTAGCATGGCTGAACTAGATCAAGAAAAGGTCCTAGATAATGTCATGCTGGACCTTGAGATTTCAAAAGATGACGACGATAGCATTGACCTCTTAAGAGTATTGCTAAATAGGGTAATCAGTCATTTTAAAGCAGAATATGCCGTTGTCAATATTGACGATGGTTTTTCTTTTATCTTCGAAGATTGCGTTATTAAACGCTTCAATCGTCGAGGAGCTGAAGGAGCTAAAGCTGAGACGGTAGATGGTCACTCAATGTCTTATTACGACAACGAGAACGAATTTAAACCGTATGACGATATGCTTCAAAGAACATTTGGGACCTCTGGGCAATCGAAGGAAGGGAGTGTGTTGTTTCTATGAGATACACAGATACTGTGATACTCAAATATCAAAACGATAAGACACCGAAACGATATGATCCCGTCCTTGGTCGCATGGTCGGAGGGGAAGAATGGTCCAAAGAAGTTAAGTGCAATGTGACTGGTGCAAGCTTAGACCTTCAAGCTAAGCTGGGAGGTTTGCTAAATGCTACGAGCTTGGTTGTTCGTTTCAGAAGCCCTGTGACAGTATCTGTAACTTCCGTTGAATACCGTGGTAGCAAATACATTCCAGTAACCGCTAGAGGATATCTAGCTGGAAGAAGTGTGCTGTACGTCAATAAGGCGGTGAAGTAATATGGCTACGCTTACGTTTTATGGGCTAGATGAGATGAGCCAATCTTTGCTAAAAAATGCCAATCCAGAACGTCGACAACGAGTTTTAAAAAAATACGGCAGTAAATTAAAAGAGAACGCAATTAGCAAGGCACAATTCAGCGGTAAATATACCACTGGCGCAACACGTCGCTCGATTACTCTTGAAGCTGGGGGTGATAGAGCTGTTGTGACGGCTCATACAAAATATTCTGGGTACCTTGAAGTAGGTACTCGAAAGATGGCAGCACAGCCTTTCATGGCTCCTGCGTTAGAAGCGACTGTCCCTGGAATGGTCGAGGAATTAGCTAAATGGGAGTAGATATGAAACAACCAGACCAATTACTACATGACGAACTCTTTCGAATTAGCGAGGGACTCGGTTTCGCTACTTACCCTTACCTTCCACCAGACAGTGCATCTTATCCATTTGTGGTTATGGGAGAGATTCAAACACTTCCCAGAGCCACAAAGACACGCTTAATAGGTCGCTTGTCGTCAACCGTCCATGTCTGGGGACGAGTAGATGACCGTAAACAGTTATCTGATATGGCTGGGCAGTTATTGTCCAGCTATTTTGCTATCAAAAATATCGATGGGATGCACTTCTCGGCGGAAGTCAATGAGTCGTCAATTGATTCTAACCGTGATAACAGCACTGACGAAGAGCTTTATCACTTCGTTATTTATTTATTTTACAAATTCTATTAAGGAGGAAAAGCATGGCTGATACAAATGTTAAAGAAGCACAGCTGGGTAAGAATAAAATCTTGATGTTCCGTAAATACGGGGACACGAAAGCAGCAGCTAAATTGGCACTGCAAACAGAACATAAGTGGGAGTATTCCCGTGATGCGGACACCACTAAAACTAAAGACGGTGCGGTTGTTGCTGATGGGGGTCTAGAAACAACCTTATCAATTAACGCAATCGGGACTAAGGACGAAGTCAATGAAATGTTGAAACAGTCAGTAGTTGATGGATTCAAGGTCGAAGTTTGGGAAATCGATTTAACTGATAAGAAAACAAATGGAAAATTCGGCGCACTCTATGCAATCGGTCGCTTGTCTTCATGGGAAGTCCCAGCGAATGTTGAAGAGCTCGTAGAGATTGAATCTGAAATGTCTGTTGAAGGCAAGCCACAAGCTGGTGAAGCAACCTTGTCTGACGAGCAAATCAGAGAGATCCAATATACTTTCCAAGACACTACTGCTATCGCTGGACATTGATAATTAAAACAGTTAGCGAGGGTTTCCCTCGCTTTTTATTTTTGAAAGGAAAATTAAAACATGAACACTATCACAATTAATGACAAAGACTATACTTTGAATTTTGGATTTGACTTCTTGCGAGTGCTCGACGAGCGCTATTCAATCAATCAAAACGGTGTAGCGTTTGGTTTTGGTGTACAGCATGCAGTGGTTGATTTGCAACAAAAGAACCCACTTGTTCTGCTAGACCTCATTCAAGCTGGAACTGCTACAGAACGCCAAAAACCATCTGTAGAGGGTATTGAGCGTTTTGTTGAACGTGAGGCTGAAAATGGACGATTGGATAACTTGTTTGAGGATTTTTTCTCAGCATTGCAGAAGCAACCATTGACACGAGAAACAGCCAAACGAATGTTGGAAGCTCAAGAAGAAGCTTAGAAAACGTCAAGAGCTCAAGAGAGACTTACGAAGATCTAATCACAAATTGCATGGCTAGATATGGAACGACACTTTTAGAAGCCAGACGAATGACGCTGAAGGAGTTGAGGCTGTATCAAAAAGCTTATGCGAAAAGGTTTATTCAAGAAGAGAAGAAACTTTATTTGCAAGCCTTCTTGAACCGCAGTGTCAAGGCTACAAGCAAGGGTGGTAAGAAGTATGTCTTCAAGGAATTTAAAGACTTTTATGACGAAGAACGTCGTGAAAAAGAACTTCTCGGGGATCATGAAAAAGACAATAGGCATCTTATCCAGATAGCTAGACGAAATTTAGCGTTCAAAAGAGAGGAGGGGTTGTTAGATGGCTGATAAAACATTCAATGTAAGGGCAATACTGTCAGCACAAGATAACGGCTTATCTAGCGCCCTGAAAAACGCTCAAAAGCAAGCTGAATCACTTGGTAAGAGTAGCAAGGGCCTAGGCTCAATGTTTAAAAGTGTGCTCGGTGCTAACCTTGTTAGTGCTGGAATCACTAAGGGCATTGGCGCTATAACAAGTGGTATCGGTGGTATGATGACCGAGCTTAACAACTCAACGAAGGCTTGGAAAACATTCGATGGGAGCTTAAGCCAGTTAGGTTGGGGGCAAACAGAAATTGCGTCAGCTAAAAAGGCTATGCAAGACTATGCAACGCAGACAATTTATTCTGCCTCTGATATGGGGACTACATTCTCACAAATGGCTGCAATCGGTCGTAGCGATGCTGGCGACTTGGTAAAAGCTATGGGTGGTCTTGCCGCTTCTGCTGAAAATCCTAAACAGGCAATGAAGACACTGAGCCAACAAATGGTTCAAGCGATGACTAAGCCTAAGATCCAATGGCAAGACTTCAAGCTGATGATGGACCAGTCACCAGCAGGTATGGCTGCCGTCGCTAGAGAGATGGGAATGTCTCTAGATGATCTTGTAAGCAAAATTCAAAACGGTGAAATTAAGACTGAAGACTTTGCAGAGGCCTTTAAACGGGCTGGCGATTCTATGCAGAGCTTGGCTACTAGGTACAAATCTGTAGACGAAGCCGTTGGCGGGCTCTACGAAACGGTTTCAACCAAATTGCAACCAGTTTTTGAACAACTTAGTAACAAGGCAATCAGAGGAATCGAGGGTATCATTGATGCTCTTAGCAAAATTGATGAACAATCTGTCAAGAAGTTCGCAAACGGTCTTGATAAAGCAATTGACCAGGTTGTAAAAGGGGTCAGCCAAACCGTTCAAGCATTTTGGAAAGGCTTTAGCAACACAGGAGCCATCAAGGGTTTAGCAAATGCGTTTAAGTATGTTTCTACTCAAGCTAAAGCAGCGCTAAAAGCCATAGATTTCAAGGGTATATTCCAAGGGCTAGGCACTGGCATTGGCGACATTGTTAGTGGGCTATCAAGAGGCTTAACTGTTGCTACTGGGTCAGTTAAAAGCTTCATCAGCTCGTTCTCAGACACTGGCGCATTCAAAGCTTTTAAATCAGCGATAGGAGATGCTTGGGGAGCTGTTAAAACCATTGGGTCTTCAATTGGCGATGTGTTTAGTAGCTCTGAGATGCAGACAATTATCTCAGCACTAGGGACAGCGTTTGGAACGTTAACAAAATGGATATCTCAAGCTGTTTCAGCGGTATCTAAGTTTGTAAGTTCTATTCCTAAAGGCGTGCTCAACGGCATCACCAGTGGGATTTTAGCCATGGTAGCGGGCTTCATGACTGCAAAGGCTGGGCTTTCAGTGTTTGATACTGCTATGCGAGGCCTGAACTGGATTAAGTCATTCAATCCGTTCAGTGCCTTTAAAAATAAAGCCACTGAGGGGCTTAACGGAGCTACAAACAGCGTTAAACGTTCTAAGTCAACGATAGCTCAGTTGTTCAGTGGGATATCCAACGTAATCAAATCATCCGGAAACGCAATCAAAGGAATCTTGACAGCTATATTCAAAGGTATAGCTGAAACTTACAAAGGTTTCGGGCAAGGTCTAAAATTCGCCTTGCAAGGTCTCAAGGGGTTAAGTTCGGCTCAGATACTATCGTTTGCGACTGGTGTCGCTATCGCAGCAGTCGGAATTGGTGCAGGTATTGCCATTATCGTTGCTTCATTTACGCTCCTAGCTACACAATCCCAAGGTGTTTCGCAAATCTTAAACGCTCTAGGGTCAGCATTTAGCACTGTTGTGCAAGGCATTGGTAAGGCGGCTGGAACAGTAATTGAAGCGTTCGGTACTGCATTTGGTATCGTTATCAAAGCTGTTGGTGAAGCGGCACCGGGATTAGCTAAACTTTCGCCACTGGTTGAAGCTATTGGCACTGCTATTGGCAACGCAGCGCCAGCCATTACAGCGTTTGGCAACGCTTGGACATCTGTTTTAGGGACATTGCCAGCTATCATTGACGCTTTCAGTGGTTTGGCTACCGCTCTAGGTTCTGCCATCAGTGCAGTAGCTACCGCAATTACTCCGATTGTACAGATTATCGGAAATACAATGACAGCGATTGCTCAGATAATTTCAGACACAATTATAGCCATCGCACCAATCATAACAGATTGTATCGTTCAAGTTGCTCAAGTAATCGGTCAATTTGGGCCACAAATTGCAATGGTAATCAATGAAATCGCCGGAGCTATTTCAGCAGTAGCGCCAATTTTCCAAACGCTCTACGAGTCAATTGTTGCAGTAGTTCAAGCATTGGCACCAGTTTTAAGCGAATTGATCCAAGGCATTGTGACAGTGGTTCAAACATTGGCACCTATCTTACAATCTATCATCGATGGCATCGTTGCTATCATCGGACAGATTGTGCCTATCATTACAGCAATTGGTGGTGTGATTAGCGCTGCATTCTCTGGAATTGCATCAGTGGTTTCAGCAGCAGGAATGGCAATTGCTACAGCTGCAATGGGTATCGGTACAGCTATTAGTACGGCACTTAGTGGTGTTGCTGATGTTATTAGCTCGGTTGGTTCTGCGATTGGTACAGCATTACAAGGCATTGCTACCGTGGTCCAATCAGTCGGAACATCAATCAGTACAGCGGCGCAAGGTATCGGTGACGGTATCAAATCAGCGTTTGAAGGCATTTCAAGCGTGATTACCTCTGCAGGTAGCGCTATTAAATCAGTTCTCGATGGCTTAGCTAACGTTTTCAACTCAATCGGCACTGCCGCTCAAAAAGCAGGTTCTGGTTTCAATCAGCTTGCTAATGGTGTGGTTAAGATTACCAATACCAACCTCGGTGACATGGCTGCATCTCTTGCGGCAGTCGCCAAAGGCGTTGGTTCAATCGGTAACAATTCGGCTGGGTTGGCGCAAGCTGGTACTGGCATGACACAGCTTGGTAATGGGATGAGCAAGGTGTCTAGCTCGGCTTCTAGCGCTGTTGCAGGTTTAAGTCATTTCTCAAGCACGATTACAAGTATTCAATCGTCGTTCACTAATCTACAATCACTATTGACCACAGCAGGAACAGCATTTAGCACATTCTCTAGCCAAGCTAGTCAATCGCTCAGTGGTCTAACTGCAATTGTGGGACCTATCACAGCCTTCAGAACACAAATCATGACACTTGCGCCAGCATTGATGCAAGCTGCTACTGGGTTGACTCAATTCAGTGCAGTTTCAACGTCATTGACTTCTAGCATGACTTCGGTTAATGCAAGTATGACTACATTGACTGCTAGTCTAACCAGTCTCGCTAGTCAATTAACTATGATTACTGCTGGCATGTCTACAATGTCATCAAGTACGACTATGTTAGGCACTAGCCTAACTCTCATAGGTACTCAGTTCACTATGATTGGCACCTCTTTGACTGTGCTTAATAGCCAATTTACGACCTTCACAACTGCATTGTCTACAATCAACAGTCAACTTTTGGTAGCTACATCGGGTGTGACAATGTTTGGGGCACAATTCACAGCGCTTGGGACAATTTTGACTATGCTCAATAGCCAATTAACAATGGTTGGGGCATCTATTCAAGCGGTGACTACACAGTTCACTGCAATGAACGCAAGCCTTACTGCCGTTGGTGCTACAGTGGCACTGATTAGTAGCCAATTTACTATGGTAATTGCGAGTGTCATGCAATTGACAGCCTCAATTGCTTTGATTCCAGCGCAGTTCAACTTGGTTGCGTCAAGTGCCACAATGGCTACGACTGCCATTATGCAAATTGGAACATTAGCGCCACTGATTGGTGTAGCAATGAACAACGCAGCGGCACAAGTGCAATCAGCAATGCAAAGAATGGCGCAAGCTGTTCAATCGAATGGTCAGCGAATGATTCAGATGGGTCAACAGGCTGGTCAACAAACTGGACAAGCTATTGCTCAAGGGATCCAATCGGCAATTGGCGCTGTATCTTCAGCAATGGGTGCACTAGTTAATGCAGCACAAGCCCGTGCCATGGCTGGTGTAGGTGCTATGCGAGCAGCAGGGGCAATGATTGGGCAAGGTTTGGCCGCCGGTATGATGTCTGCTCTTGGTGCGGTAACGGCTGCTGCTAACGCCCTTGTGGCTCAAGCAGAGCGTGCAGCTCAGGCAAAAGCTAGAATCCATTCACCATCACGACTATTCCGTGATGAAGTCGGTATCTACATTGGCCAAGGTATGGCTGTAGGTATTGATAGAAGCATAAAATTTGTCAAAGATTCGATTAAAGAAATGATTGATGTGGCTAGTGAGTACGCAATAGATTCTAGAAACTTGTTCGAAGACAACGACTTGTTTGATGGCTTTGGTGGTGGTTTAATTCGTGGTAGCGTTGATTTGTCGGTTCGAGACGATAGTAGAATGGACCGTCTCGAGCAAGCAATGGATATCATCACTGAACTAATCGGTCGTCCAATCTCATTGAGTGTCGATGGTCGAGAGTTTGCATACGCTACAGGAGACGATTTGACTTCATACCAGAAAGATAAAGATTTTACTTACAAACGCATGAGAGGTATTAAATAATGGCTGTGTTTCAATTCAATGGATACGATTTGAACGATTACTTTAAATTAATCAAAGTGTCGCACGAAATCGGGAATGAACGCAACATAACGACGGATTCAGCCCCTAAAATCGGGGTCAATATTCAACAAGTTGCGTTTGGTGCAAAAAAAATCAAACTTACTGTTAGTTTAGCGACAAGACATCTTGAAGACATTGCTTTCGTAGACCCGAACGAGCCAGCCAAAGTTGATAACGGCATGTTTTATCGTGTCAGGGAACAAGCGGCTAGAGTGTTGCATTCTGACAAACCTGTTAAGTTGAGATTGCCAGACGAACCAGACAGATACTATTTAGCCATAGTAAAAGGGGATGTTAGTTTAAAAGGCATTTCCGACTGGTATGACCAAGCTGAAATTGAATTCATGGTCCCAGATGGAGTCGCACATTCAACTACATATCGAAGTTTCGAAACCCCTAAAACAGAAAACGGCAAACTAGTATTTGACCTTGTCAACGACGGATCAGTTGATGCGCATCCGATAATTACAGTGAAGCACAATAGTGAGAATGGCTATATCGGATTAGTTAACAGTAGCGGTATTTTAGAGCTTGGTGACAGGCAAAAAGGGGATACAGAGACTTACAAGCAGTCAGAGGTCTTGTTTGATTACGCTTCATCTAATGGACAACACAGAATCCCTAACGGATTGTCACAAGGTTTGAAAAATGTTGGTATCACGAACGATATCAACGATACCAGACCAAACGGCACGCTTTACATCGACAATGCTTGGGGTCGCCCTCACATTGCGTTGCAGAGTGGCCAGACAGCATCAGTTACATTTGATATCCCAAGGGATTCTAGCGGTGTAAAAGGTGCTCTGTACGAGTATTTCTGGTGGAGGCAAATTTTTTGGCTAGGCTCTGCAGATCAGATGGGTTATTTGAAAATTAGTGTCACAGATGCAAGTGGCACTTTTTTGTATGGCGTCGAAACCTACAAACGTGGTAGCGGTCTGGGTTGTGAATACAACTTTTTAGCCAGCGATGGCAGGGGAGGCTACCGTTTTGTTGACAGAAAGCAGTTTCTAGGGACACACATAGAAGAGCACAACCCATTTAACGAACCTAGAGGGTGGTCAGACATCCAAAGGTTTGACGATGTCGTCCAATTTTACTGGTGGGGGTCTTACCCTAGATATACCATTCCTGAAATCAAAGGTAAGAAATCGGATAAAATCCACATTATCTTCAGCAAAATCGGGAACGCACCGCAAGTTAGCCACATGTACTTAGATGATTTTATTTATCGCAAAGACTATGTCGTAGGGGTCCGGAAAGTTCCCAATCGATATAGGGCCGGTGGAGAAGTTGTGATAAACAGCGAGAACGACACTGTACTAGTAGATAATATTTCGAAAATCGTTGATGTTGTGCAAGGTTCTGATTTCATCACAATTCCTCCTGGCAAGTCTCAACTCGAAGTTTATTGCTCAAGGTGGGTCACGAACAGGCCCTCTGTGTCCGTTAAATTTGAAGAAAGGTATTTGTAATGCTATTAACGATTCACGATGCCAACTTACAAAAGATTGGCTTCATTGATAACGAAAAACAAGAAACGTTAAACTTCTACGACGATGCTTGGACTCGCAATCTTGAGACGGCATCTAGCACATTCGAATTTACCGTTTCAAAAAAGGAATTGCTGAGCGATACAGCAAACCAACCGCTTTACAATCAACTAAACGAGCGCTCTTTCATTTCGTTCAAACACAATGGGCAAACGTACTTGTTTAATATTATGAAGGTTGAGGAAAACGAGCGATGGGTGAGATGCTATTGCGAGAACCTGAATCTTGAGTTGATAAATGAATACACGAATGCTTACAAGGCTGACAATGCTATGTCATTTGCAGAATACCTCAATGCATTTGATATCCCTCAGTTTGCGATGGTAACGCTCGGTGTCAATGAGGTCTCTGACCAGAAAAAAACGCTTGAATGGGAAGGGCAAGACACGAAATTAGCAAGGCTATTGAGTTTAGCTAATAAATTTAATGCTGAAGTTGAATTTGTGACTAGACTTAATGACGACAGCTCTATTAAACAACTCGTCCTGAACGTTTACCATCAAGCGGACGATTCGCATACTGGTGTAGGTCGAATTCGTAGCGACATTCGTTTGACGTTTGAAAAAAATATCAAATCGATGACGAGAAAGGTTGATAAAACCGAAATCTATACGATGATTGTCCCGTACGGTAAGGCAAAAGAGCAACCTGAGAACGGCCCTGAAGTGCGAGTCTATATCAATGGTCTCCCGGCTTGGGAGGAAAAGAATGACAAAGGGATTGTTATCTTCAAACAAGAGGGCAATTGTCTCTATGCCCCTCATGCAGCTAATTTGTACCCTTCGACTTTTGGGGCTTCGACTCAAGATAATAAGTGGATTCGAAAGGATTTAGAAGTTGACAGTGATGATCCAAAAGTTATCCGTGCTGCAGGGATTGCGAATTTGCGAAAAAATGCCTACCCAGCTATCACTTACGAAGTTGATGGGTTCGTTGATGTTGAGATTGGGGATACTATCACCATTCACGACAAGGGCTTTGTCCCATCACTCGACGTAAGAGCTCGTGCTATTGAGCAAAAGATTAGCTTTAGCAACCCAGCAAATAACACAACGGCTTTTGGTAATTTCAAAGAGCTTGAAAATAGAACGTCGGGAGACCTTAGAACCGTCTTCGAACGAATGGTTGAAAACAGTAGGCCTTACAGAATCCTTTTTTCGACAGATAACGGTGTTATTTTTAAAAACAATACAGGACAGTCAACGCTACGTCCAACGTTAAAACGAGGAAATCAGACGGTTAACGCAACTTATCGATTTGTAATTGATGGCTCTATTGTTGGAGCTGGACTGACTTACACAGTGAGTGCAAGCAAGATTAATAAACCAACTGTGATAACGGTATCTGCTTGGGTAGATAATAAGGAAGTAGCTTCGGAAGAGGTTACTTTTTTAAATGTCTCCGATGGCCGAAATGGTGTCAAGGGAGATAAAGGCGACCCAGGGCCAGCAGGCCCAAAAGGTGACAGAGGATTGCAGGGCGAACGTGGTTTACAAGGTTTGCAAGGGCCAAAAGGTGACCAAGGGATCCCTGGTGTTAAGGGTGCTGACGGTAAAACACAGTACACCCACATCGCTTACGCTGATACTGTGTCTGGTAGCGGTTTTAGCCAAACTGATACCGACAAGGCCTTCATCGGTATGTACCAAGATTTCAGCACTACGAATAGTCGGAATCCACAAGACTATCGCTGGTCTAAGTGGAAGGGTAGTGATGGCCGTGACGGTATTCCGGGCAAAGCTGGAGCAGACGGACGAACAGCTTACGTCCATTTTGCCTACGCTGATAGCGCTGATGGCCGAACTGGTTTCAGTTTGACTCAAGACGGCACCAAACGATATCTGGGTATATGTACCGACTTCGATAAAGCGAATAGCACCAACCCAGCCGATTATGCATGGAATGACACTGCTGGTAGTGTGTCTGTCGGTGGTCGCAACCTCTTAAAGGGCTCGAAAGGACCTTTTAAACCGGACAAAAAACCAACGAATTTTGATAATAACGTTTTGTATAAAAGCGAAACTTCTGTTTATTTAGAGCGGGATCAAAAGTACCTCATTAGTGCGAAATCGGACGGTAATTTTACTGCCCTGCACAACGCAAATGTTGAGAGCGACAATGTGACGCTTTGGTTGATTGATGATAAATACCAAAATTATCAGATTGTATCTGATTTAAAAACAGGAACTACAGGAACGCTGATTACTTGGATTAAACCAACAGGAAACTATCATCTACGTGTCAACACATATCACAAAACAGCTAGCAAATCCGTTTGGGAAGTGAAAATCGAAAAAGGAACAGTCAAAACGGACTGGACCCCTGCCCTCGAAGATGTACAAGATGATATTGATTCTAAGGCTGACAGCGTATTGACACAAGCACAACTCAACAAGCTTAACGAAGTTAATTCTGTGGTACAAGCCGAGCTTGAGGCTAAGGCCTCTCTTGAGATACTTAATCAATGGGTGAAGGCATACCAAGATTTCGTGAATGCAAATAACGCTAACCGGGCACAAGCTGAAAAGAATCTGGCTGATGCCAGTGCCCGTGTCGCAAAACTAGAGAACAATCTGAGCGATATGTCAGAGCGCTGGAACTTCATCGACAGCTACATGACTTCATCAAATGAAGGGCTTGTTATCGGTAAAACCGATAACTCTAGCTCTATGTTGTTCAGCCCAAATGGACGCATTTCAATGTTCTCGGCTGGTAATGAGGTCATGTACATTTCACAAGGTGTGATCCACATCGAAAATGGTATCTTCTCAAAAACCATCCAGATTGGTCGCTATCGAGAAGAGCAGGATTTCATCAATCCTGACAGGAATGTCATTAGATACGTGGGAGGTAGTTAATCATGGTAGAATTTTGGTCAAATAATGACCGTGGATATCGCATTAGGCTGTGGATTGACCAAGTTGGACAGAATATCCAAAACAATACAAGTGATGTCCGTATTCGATTAGCATTGCTGAATCAAGGTTGGACGTTTGCAAGTTATCAATGTTCTGGGTATGTTGATGGTTTTGGGCAACGAATTGATTATTCAGGAAGCCCGGTGATGCTTAGCCGAAACTCAGAAATACAGTTGATTGACCGCACAATCACTGTAAGGCATGCTGATAATGGGTTTGGTGTCTTCGGTGTGCGTGCACATTTCAATGGCTCAGGTGGATACAGCCCTGGTAACCTAGACATCAGCAACCAAGATATAAAACTGACGCCGATTCCAAGGGGGAGCTCGGTGAGCGTCGCGGAAGGATTCATTGGCAATCAGGTAGATATCACTATTGACAGGAAATTAGCTGGTGCTACGCACACGCTACGCTATGCGTGGGGCAACAAGCAAGGTAAAATTGCTGATAATGTTGGGACATCGTTTAAGTGGACAATCCCAGCGGATTTCGCAAACGACATACCGAATGCAACAACTGGCCGAGGTACTATATATGTCGATACTTATGTAGACGGCGAATTGATTCAGACGCAGTCAACAACACTAACAGCAAGCGTTGTTACAGACAACATGAAACCCTCATTCACTGGGTTTACCTTGACAGATACAAATCCAACGACTCAAAGGATAATTCCAGAGCCAACACACTTCGTGTCCATAATGTCACTTGTGAAGGTCGTTTTCAACGGGGCGCAAGCAAAGAATGGAGCTACGATAGCTGGGTACTACGCTGAAATTGTTGGTGCTAGCAATTCTGTTTCAACGAACGGTGGGGTATTCCGTGAGGTCGCTGTAAACAAAGACACTCAAATGACCTTGAGAGGGAGAGTTCAAGACTCTCGTGGGATTTGGTCTGATTGGAAAGAGGTTAAAATAACATTTTTATTCTATTTCAGCCCAACACTGAAATTTGAGGTTGCCAGAAGTGGCTCGAAGTCAGATACACTAACCATCAAGAGATTTGCTAAAATAGCGCCACTAAGTGTGAATGGCGTTCAAAAAAATACCATGAAGCTGACTTTTACAACAACAAAAGTTGGAACTAGCAATGTTGTAGCAGATAATGGGTCGGCCGGCGGTGAATGGTCAAGTATTTCTGAATTCAAAGCCTCTAACGCAAATCTGGGCAAAGAATATCCCGCAGATACTTCGTTCATAGTTACTGGTAAATTAGAGGATAGATTTTCGGTCTCGGAATTTCAAACTACAGTGCCTACCGATAAAATTATTATGTCCTACGACCAACAAGGCGTTGGTATTGGTAAGTATCGTGAAAACGGGGCACTTGATGTCAATGGATTGATTTACTCAGGTTCAAAACCAATCCAGCACCACAGGCTGACCGAGCCAAACGGTGCAGCTATGGATAACAAGGTAGATAACTTAAACGACTATAGAACTACTGGTTTTTATTCGATTTTAGGGAACTACAAAAACCATCCCGCATCGGGCGAGGATGCTTGTTTAGAAGTCGTGGAAAGCATTTCGGGGTATCACCAAACGCTAACAACCGTGTCTGGTCGGATGTTTAAACGCACTGTCACTAGTAATTCTAATGGCTCATGGATTGAGTACACGCCAAAACCAGATAAGCCAGAACCACAAATGATAAAGAGAGAAGTCGATATTGGTTGGGGAATAAAATTGTCAATGGCCCGAAAAGGCTCGATAGTAACAGCAAGCATTATAAGGACAGATAGTGAAATAGGTGTGTATGAGTACGGAATTATTTTGGATGGTTCGATTCCAGACGGCTTTAAACCAAACATCGAGGTGCATTTAGTTGCTAACAAAAATGCAGGAACAGCTCACACAGGGGTAGCGGTCTGGCATTTTACGCCGGACGGCAAAGTTCGGTTAACAAACCCATCGAAGGACCGTGCTATCTACACCGGCACAGTCACATATCTAACAGAGGATAATTAAGAAAGGAAAACAATCATGTCACTTAAAATCACAAAACAACGCACAATCAACGCAGAATTTAATGTCGAAGAAGAAGGGACTACAGTTCTGGTTAAGCAGACATACATCAGCATTGACGAGAATGCGGTATCTAGTGTCCAAGAAAATCTTCTTAACGCTGAACTCTATGCTAAACACCGTCAAGAAATGCGTACAGACGAACGTGCATTGCGTGACTTGCGTTATAAAGTAGAGGATGAAATTTTGGCGGATACTACACAGGCGTAAAGCGTTTAAAAATGGGGGTTAAATAAATGTTTTAAGGAGCATTAAATGCACAAACCAGATGGCATCTTTGGCGTGTTTGAAGTCGTCAAAGATTTCTATGAGCATGGCATAGACGAACACCTCTGGGTGTTCCTACTCATGCTTGTTATCGTTGCTGATATCGTATTGGGCGTTTCAAGGTCATGGGCTTTTCATGAATTTTCGAGCCGTAGGTTTCGAAAAGGACTGGTTAGCCACACGGCTATGTTGATTATCGTAATGGTATCCTATCCGTTTATGGTTTTCATGAATCTAGGCGGTGCTATGGATGCTTTTATTTTCGCCATGCTATCAGCGTACGGGGCTAGTATTTTGGCTAGCTTATCGGCTCTAGGGGTTGAAATTCCCTTCATTGACAGATTTGTCAAGAAAAATATTGATAAGGATAAATTTAATCTTACCGAGGAGGAAGAAGACAATGATTAATTTTAAACTACGTTTGCAAAACAAAGCTACTTTGGTAGCTCTTATCTCAGCAATCTTTTTGATGTTGCAACAATTCGGACTTGAGATTCCACACAATATCCAAGAGGGTGTGAATACATTCGTTGTGATCTTGGTAATCTTGGGTATTGTCACAGACCCTACTACTAAAGGTCTTGGAGATAGCGAGCAAGCCTTGGGCTACCACGAACCAAAACAAGATTAACTGAACAAAGGAGACATTAACAATGAGTAAAATTGAATCAAGTATTGCACGCATGTACCATCTACAATCAATCCCGGTTCACTATGATATGGGTGACCGTTACGGGAATGACGCTGACGGAGATGGGCGCATTGAATTTGACTGCTCATCAGCGGTAAGCTATGCACTCGAAATCAACTTAAATAACAACACAGAATCACTTCAACAAGCACTACCAGCAATTGGCTATGCGAAAGTGTTTGACGCTGTAGACGGCACATTCGATGGCCAGCGTGGAGATGTCGTTATTTGGGCACCTCGTGATGGTTCAAGCTCGCTCGGTGCGTTTGGCCACGTATTGATTATGACTAGTGATAGCACGGCTATCCACTGCAACTACGGCATGGACGGAGTGACTGAAAATGATTATAATTACATTTGGGATCTAAACGGTCGCCCTCGTGAAATCGTATTTCGTGAGAGTGGAACACCTCTTCCAGCTCCAGCCCAAAGCGAATTTGAGCGTGAATTAGATGTTAATACACGCTTAGAGAAGTCAGACAAGCCTTATTATGAAGGCACTCTTACCACAGACTACTACGTTGAAGCTGGTCCTCGCATCGATAGCCAAGACAAGGAATTTCTCCCAGCAGGCACACGAGTCCGTGTTTACGAGAAACTAAACGGCTGGTCTCGAATCAACCACCCAGACAGTGCGCAATGGGTTGAAGATCAGTACTTGGACGATTGCACGGAAATGTAATAAATAGACCACGAAACAAAATAAAATAAAAGGAGTATATCACCTCCCGACAGACCACAGTTCGGACATCATGGTGGTAGTGGTCGAGCCTCAGCGTTTGCTGGGGCTTTTTTTATTTGCTATAATATATCTATCCATCATAGGCAAAGAGCCATGAGTTAGTCTCATAGCTCTTTTTTTATTTGCTAATCTCTACGATAAGTGATACCATAGTTAGTGGAATACTTCGTCGACTTTCGATGAACGCAAACTATCCCCGACACAAAGTCGGGTTTTTTTATAAATAAGGGGCAAATAAGGGGCAATAAGTGTAAACTTTAGTAACTTTATGTGCATTTTACCGACTGTACTTCACACGCATATATCCTTATTTAATGGGTTTTCTTCCTATTATATACGCATTTAAAAACCGATTAACTTTCCCGCACAGTAAAATAATTTAAGTAGAACTTAAATAGAAAGAAGATCCTAGGGGTCTTCTTTTTTTGCTCTCAGCTCTCAGTCAACTGTAGTGGGTGATGAAAAGCTAACATCTAGAGAGGACCGGATAGGGATTCCACTGAAAAAGTCATCAATCGATGTTTTTTGTTATCTTATATCGTATATTCAAGTAATAAAAATACCCCAAAAGTTAGATTTTCTCTGTCTAATTTTTGGGGTGCAGTTTAATTTACGGGTAGTTTGATTAAGGGCTATAAGTCCATAATAGTAACCAGCGTCTTAAGACGAAGTCTTTCACTTTGTTCAAGCCTTTATTTCTTTTATTCGTCATAAGCTTCTCAAAGAGGCAGACGCATTACTTACCGTTATCACTGAAGGGATTTTTATATTCTTTCACACTTAATTGTTCAATGCGGTATCATACTTCACTAGTTCCTAGATATATTTCTTAATTGTGGCTTCATTAAGTCCTATCGTACTTACATAAAAACCTTCTGCCCCAAAATGTTTGTTTCCAAATTTATATTTTAAATTGGCATTTCTATCAAACATCATTAATGCACTTTTACCTTTTTAATATCCCATAAAACTAGCCACACTCATTCGTTGTTGTATACTTACTAGCATATGAACATGATCTGGCATTAAGTGACCTTCTATTATTTGTATGGCCCAGCCTGCTGTTTTTTAAGTCGTCATGATTGACTTTGCTCTCTAGGAAGCGTAATCTAGACCTTAGGTAAAGGATTATAAGGAGGTCCCTCAATGATTGAAGTAACTTATTTAAATACTGCCAAGCAAGAAAAACACACTTCCTTTGAAGATTACAATGAATTTGTCAGAGCCCAGCAAGCTTGTTGGATTGCCTTGCCAGATGCAACACCAGTTACTAAGGTGACAATAAACGGACATGATATTGGCTACAAAGGACAATATGGTGACCTTTACTTTTTTATTATGAAGCTAGACTTGGCACAGTATCAGTAATAATAAGGGAAAAGAATCAGACATCGTGTTCTGGTTCTTTTTCTTTAATCAGGGTAATTTTTATAAATTAAGAATATTGCTAATTGACTGAAAATGACTTACAATAGAAAGGAAGAATTTATAGAAGGAGACACATATGAAAAACAAGCGTTTAATTTGGACTTTGATTTTCTTAGCTATCTTGACGCTCGGTTCTATTGGTACAGATCTTTTCAAAAAAGAACACCAAGATGCCAATAAGGTCGTCAAAGTAGGGATCCTCCAGTTCGTGACTCACGACGCCCTGGATCAAATTGAGAAGGGAATTGAGGATGGCCTTAAGGAAGCTGGTTATAAGGGGGACAAGGTTAAAATCACCCTCCTAAATGCCGAAGGAGACCAGTCTAAAATTCAAACCATGTCTAAACAATTGGTTAATGACAAGAACGATGTTGTTATCGGTATTGCCACACCAGCAGCACAGGGGCTAGCGGCAGCTACCAAGGATATTCCAGTCATTATGGGGGCTATCTCAGACCCTGTTGGGGCAAAATTGGTTAAGAATCTCAAGCATCCAGAAGGCAATGTTACTGGTACCTCAAACCAAGTGCCGATTAAGCAGACAGTAGAATTGGTCAAATCACTGACACCAAATGCCAAAACGATTGGTATTCTCTACGCTTCAAGCGAGGACAATTCCAAATCACAGGTTGAAAGCTTTAAGAAGTACGCTGAAAAAGATGGTCTGAACGTGGTCGAGTACGCCGTCCCATCAACTAATGAAATCAATACAACCATGTCAGTCATGACTGGTAAGGTAGATGCCATCTGGACGCCTCAAGATAATACGATTGCCTCGGCCTTTTCAACAGTAATCTCATCAGCCAACCAGGCTAAGATTCCAGTTTATACGACAGTTGATACGATGGTGAAAGAGGGCGGTTTGGCTTCAGTTGCTCAAAGCCAATATGAACTTGGAAAGGCTACAGCTCGTAGTGCAGTTAAGGTTCTTAAAGGTAAGAAAGTTAAGGATGTTCCTGTAGATGTTATCGATGATGGCACACCAACGCTTAACCTTAAAGTTGCTCAAGACCTCAACATCACCATCCCTGACGATGTGCTTAAACAGTCAGACATCGCTGTTAAAGCTGATAAATAAGGAGGACTTATGATTATTTCATCTATTTATCAGGGGCTTCTATACGGAATCCTAGGTCTTGGGATTTACATGACTTTCCGTATCTTGGATTTTCCTGATTTGACAACAGAAGGTTCCTTCCCTCTTGGTGGGGCAGTAGCAGTAACCCTTATGAACTTTGGTTGGAACCCTATCTTGGCAACCTTGGTTGCCGTTTTGGCCGGCTGTGGTGCCGGACTTGTGACTGGTCTCCTCTATACTAAGGGAGAGATTCCTACTATTTTGGCAGGGATTTTGGTCATGACCTCTCTTAACTCAGTCATGCTTATGATTATGGGGAGAGCCAACCTAGGACTTCTTGATATTAAGACTATTCAAGATTTGCTTCCTTTCAGCAAGGACTACAACCTCTTGATTGTTGGTCTCATTGCGGTAACCATTGTTATCACGGCCTTGATTGCCTTTCTTAACACGCGCCTAGGTCAAGCTTATATTGCCACAGGTGATAATAGAGACATGGCCAAATCATTTGGTATCAACACAGACAATATGGAAGTGATGGGGCTTGTTATCTCAAACGGTATTATTGCCCTCTCTGGAGCCCTGATTAGCCAACAGGATGGTTATGCAGACGTTTCTAAAGGGATTGGGGTTATCGTCATTGGTCTTGCCAGCATTATCATTGGTGAGGTCCTTTATGCGACTAACTTGACTCTGTTGGAACGTTTGATTGCCATCTGTATTGGTTCAATCCTCTATCAGTTCCTTTTGACAGCGGTTATTGCTCTTGGTTTTAACACAAACTACCTCAAACTCTTTAGTGCGATTGTTTTGGCTATTTGCTTAATTTCGCCTGTCCTACGTCGAAAATTCTTTAAGGGGGTGACCTTATCACGATGACAGCTATTGTAGAACTCAAAGATGCGACTGTTAAGGTCAATAACGGTTTTGACACCGAAAAAACCATTCTGGACCATGTTAATCTTACCATTAGAGAAGGTGACTTTATTACCATTCTTGGTGGAAATGGTGCCGGAAAATCAACCCTCTTCAATGTCATTGCAGGGACTCTCATGTTGACCAGTGGTCAGATTTTCATCATGGGTGAAGATGTTACGGCTCTCCCTGCTGAGAAGCGTGCCAAATACCTCTCACGAGTCTTCCAAGATCCTAAAATGGGGACGGCTCCTCGTATGACTGTTGCAGAAAACCTCTTGATTGCCAAATACCGTGGCGAAAAACGAGGGCTTAAATCACGCCAAATTCATCTCTACACAGAGGAATTTCAAGGTCTGATTGAACGTATCAGTAATGGTTTAGAAAAGCACTTAGATACACCAGCAGGTCTCCTTTCAGGTGGTCAGCGTCAGGCTCTCAGTCTTTTGATGGCGACACTTAAACGTCCTGAGCTCTTGCTCTTAGACGAGCACACTGCAGCTCTGGATCCTAAGACCAGTGTAGCCCTCATGGAGTTGACTGATGAGTTTGTAACAGGTGACCATCTAACAGCTTTGATGATTACCCATCACATGGAAGATGCCCTAAAATATGGAAATCGTCTTATCGTTATGAAGGATGGTCAAATCATTAAAGACCTTACCAAGGAAGAAAAAGGCCAATTGGATATCACAGACTATTACGCTATGTTTGAGTAAGCCTAGTCTGACTCTAAATTGTAAAATAAGCCAAAAAGTTGTATACTTAAAGGGTATGCAACTTTTTGTTGTGGCCTGTAAATCGACAAGGAGACTGTTCGCACGAACGTTCAGCTTCTTGGACCGTCTGTAAAAATAGGCTCTAGAAGAGAGTCAAACTAAAAAGGAGAAAAACAAGCATGAGCGATATTAAAATTATTGCCCTAGGTGGAGTACGTGAAAATGCTAAGAACCTCTATATTGTTGAGATTAACGACTCTATCTTTATCTTGGATGCTGGTCTAAAGTATCCTGAAAATGAACAACTAGGTGTTGACTTTGTCATCCCTAACTTAGATTACTTGATTGAAAATAGAGATCGTATCCAAGGGATTTTCTTAACTCACGGACACGCCGATGCCATTGGTGCCCTACCTTATATCTTGCAAGAAGTCAAAGCACCAGTCTTTGGATCATCACTTACAATCGAGTTAGCTAAACTGTTTGTGAAGAATGCTGGCGTTAAGAAATTCAACAATTTCCATGTTATTGACGCAGAGACTGAAATTGAATTTGAGGATGCTGAGGTTTCATTCTTCAAGACAACTCACTCTATTCCAGAATCAATGGGGATTGTTCTTGGCACTGACCAAGGCAATATTGTCTATACCGGTGACTTCAAGTTTGACCAAGCTGCCCGTCCTTACTACAAAACTGATTTAGGTCGTTTGGCAGAAATCGGACGTGAAGGTGTTTTGGCCCTCTTGTCGGACTCAGCAAATGCGACAAGTACTGATCAAACAGCTTCTGAAGCAGAAGTTGGCCAAGAAATTGACCAAGTAATTGCTGATGCAGAAGGACGTGTTATTGTTGCTGCAGTTGCCTCAAACTTGGTACGTATTCAACAAGTCTTTGATTCAGCTGCTGATCACGGACGTCGTGTTGTTCTTACTGGTTTTGACGTAGAAAATATTGTCCGCACAGCCATTCGTCTCAAAAAATTGACTGTGGAGCATGAAAAACTTATTGTTAAACCAAAAGACATGAACAAGTTCGAAGACCACGAGTTGATTATCCTCGAAAATGGTCGTATGGGTGAACCAATCGATGGCCTTCAAAAGATGGCTGTTGGTCGTCACCGTTACGTTCAAATCAAGGATGGAGATTTGGTTTATATCGTAACAACTCCAAGCATTGCTAAGGAAGCCGTAGTGGCACGTGTTAACAACGCTATCTATAAAGCTGGTGGAACTGTTAAGATGATTACGCAGAGCCTTCGTGTATCTGGACATGCCAATGCTCGCGAACTTCAATTGATGGTTAACCTCCTTCGTCCACAGTATCTCTTCCCTGTTCAAGGTGAGTACCGTGACCTTCAAGCGCATGCAGAGTTAGCCTTGGAAGTTGGTATTCTTCCAGAAAATATTTATATCGTTAAACGCGGTGACATCATGCACTTGTCTGAAGATCAAGGTTTCCTTCATGAAGGAGCTGTTCCAGCTGGTGATGTTATGATTGACGGTAATGCCATTGGTGATGTAGGTAATATCGTCCTTCGTGACCGTAAGGTCTTGTCTGAAGATGGTATCTTTATCGTAGCTATCACTGTTAACAAGAAGGAGCGTAAGATTGTCTCTAAAGCGCGTGTGAATACACGTGGGTTCGTTTATGTGAAGAAGAGCCGTGACATTCTCCGTGAGGCTGCTGACATTGTCAATGCTACCGTTGAAAATTACTTGGCAGGAGACAGCTTCGACTGGGGTGAACTTAAAGGAGCTGTCCGCGACGATGTGGCTAAGTTCCTCTTTGACCAAACCAAACGCCGTCCTGCAATCCTTCCAGTAGTCATGGAAGTCCGCTAATAACTGACTAAAACATAAGAGTGTGAGCGTGATGTTTGCACCATAGACATTGAGAAAAGTCTCAATAAGACTTTGTTCTAAAATCAAAAGCTGGGGTGTCCCAGCTTTTCTAACATTAAGAAAGGAAAATACAAATGGCTTTTTTTCAAATTGAATACTCATCAGATGTTCTAGGACAATACCGCCAAGTGGATGTCATCTATCCAGATCGCGATCAGATTGCTGAAACGGGAAGTGATACGGACATCCCAGTTCTCTATCTCCTTCATGGCATGGGGGGCAATCATAATTCTTGGGCCTTCCGTACCAATATTCAGCGTCTCCTTCGTAAGACTAATCTCATTGTTATTATGCCTAACACGGAAAATGGCTGGTATACAAATACCAACTACGGGGTTAAGTATTACGATGCCATTGCTAAGGAGCTTCCTCAAGTCATGCAACGTTTCTTTCCTAGTATGACTAAGAAGCGAGAAAAGACCTTTATCGCTGGACTTTCTATGGGTGGATATGGTTCTTTTAAACTGGCCTTAACGACAAATAACTTTGCTTGTGCAGGTTCCTTCTCTGGTGCCCTTGGATTATCAGCAGAGATGATTACAGATGAAACGAGTGAGTCTAAGGAATACTGGCAAGGTGTCTTTGGCGATTTGGAAGGGAAAGACATTGAGCAGCACAAACTAGTTAACCTAGCCAAACAACATGACAAGAAAACCAAATTCTTTGCCTGGTGTGGCCTCGAGGATTTCCTTTTTGATTCTCAAGATAAGGCAGTTGCTGATTTGAAGGCCCTTGGTTTAGACATTGACTACCGTACAGACCATGGAAGGCATGAGTGGTATTACTGGGAAAAACAACTAGAAGCCTACTTAGAATGGTTACCTATTGATTACGTTAAAGAAGAACGCTTGTCTTAATAGGTCAAGTTTGTAACATCTTATCAAAGAGATGATAAAAGCTTAAAGTGATATTTTTTGCTTGTCAGAACTATTAGAGCTTGATATACTAGGGGAAGTTTCGAAAAGGAGGCTCAATAATGAAAAAATTATTCAGAGTAATCTTCTATATTCCCAAACTTCTTTTACAATTTATTTGGAATCTTATTTGGGCTATATTTAAACTTGCCCTAGTCCTAGCCCTTATTGCTTATGGACTCGTCTACTATGCCAATAATTCTTCAAGTACCTTAGCCACAAACATTAACCAAGCCTTTCATCAAGTAGAGCTAGGTTTTAGTGGTACCAGTACTAATGACGTTGAGAAAGTTGTCTCTAACCTATCAACGACTGATACCATTCCAGAGTCTAATGGAGCTAGATGGGCGCAAAATACAGCTAGCATCTATATACAATCTACAGATGAAACCTTGGTAGCAGCTTATAAGGAAGCTATTACTAGCTGGAATAACACGGGTGCTTTCATCTTTACTTTAACTGATGATGCCTCAACAGCTGATATTGTTGCGACTGACTATTCCGATGCGAATTCACAGGCAGCAGGTTTAGCAGACACTCAAACCAATGTTTTGACCAATCGCATCACTCATGTAGATGTGAAGTTAAACCGTTATTTCCTTTTGAATAGTGACTTTGGTTATACTCACAAGCGTATTGTGAATACGGCTGAACACGAATTGGGACATGCCATTGGCTTAGACCATGATGACTCTAAGACATCCGTTATGCAATCAGCTGGATCTTATTACGGAATTCAACAGGTGGATATTGATACGGTCCATGCTCTCTATGCAAACTAAGGAGGGGCTGTCATGCGCTATTTGAAACGCCTTGCTAGACGTTACCCCATGCAAACCTTCCTTTTTCTTTTCAATGCTGGGGTCTTTACTTGGTTGCAAACAACAGGAACCATGATTGCCAATCGTTTGGGCCTATCAGGTGATGGCATTTGGATTTATATTCCCAATTGGGTAAAAACGCTGACCAGTCATTCTATACAGAGTATTCAAACCCTTTACGGAGCCTCTGGTTGGAGTTGGCTAATCACCTCTATGCTTCTCACTTGGCTCTTGACTTTTCTTAGAGGTCTCATGAGAGCAGTGATTCTCATTCTGATAGTTGGTCTTGGCTTATGGCTAGTTTATCGACACTTTGAACTCTTACAAAATCTAAAACTGTCCTGATGGGCAGTTTTTTTGAGTTGTTAGGTCATTTATTTTCTGAAGAAATATGATATAATATAACTAATTTATTATTTTGGAGGACATTATGGCTTTAGCAAAAATCGTTTATGCCAGTATGACCGGTAACACGGAAGAAATCGCAGATATCGTTGCCAAAAAATTGGAAGAATTAGGTCACACTGTAGATGTAGACGAGTGTACAACGGTTGATGCCGCTGATTTTGAAGATGCGGACATCTGTATCGTAGCGACTTACACTTATGGTGATGGTGAGTTGCCAGATGAAATCGTTGACTTTTACGAAGATTTGGCTGACCTCGACTTGTCAGGTAAAATCTTTGGTGTTGTAGGTTCAGGAGATACTTTCTACGATTATTTCTGTCACTCAGTTGATGAATTTGAAAATCAATTCACCTTCACAGGGGCGACTAAAGGAGCAGACAGTGTCAAGGTTGATCTTTCTGCTGAAGATGAAGATATCGAGAACCTCGAAGCTTTCGCTGAAAAAATTTCAGAAGCATTAGCATAAAAAAAGCAGAGTAAAGTCTGCTTTTATTGTAGTCAAAAATGGAGTTTTTATGAATGAAATAGAAAGAGATTTTAGGACGCAATCTCAACATCTTCTTTGGTCCGTTTGGCGAGGGCTCTTAGTGGGGGTGACGGCAGGAGCAGTGGTCAGTCTTTTTCGCTGGTTAATTGCCAAAGGGGCCGCATTTTCTGTAGCTATTTACGAAGACGCCCTTCGTAATCCACTTCTGATTCTGGGAATTGTACTTGTTAATCTCTTGATTGCCCTTTTTATTGGTTACCTTATTAAGCAGGAAAAAGACATAAAGGGCTCAGGGATTCCCCATGTTGAAGGTGAACTGATGGGGCTCTTACATCCGTCTTGGTGGTCAGTTTTATGGCGTAAATTCCTAGGTGGAGTCCTTGGGATTTCAATGGGACTGATGTTGGGACGTGAGGGACCTAGTATTCAATTAGGTGCTATGACTGCTAAGGGATTAGCCAAGGGACTTAAGCTCTCTGCGCGTGAGAAGCGTGTCTTGATTGCTGCAGGAGCAGCAGCAGGGTTATCTGCTGCCTTCAATGCCCCAATTGCTGGTCTTTTGTTTGTCGTCGAAGAAGTCTATCATCATTTCTCTCGTCATGTTTGGGTGACTGCTTTAACAGCATCTTTAGTGGCCAATGCTGTTTCTCTACGCATCTTTGGCCAGGTACCGGTCCTTGCTATGACAGAAAAATTACCCGTATTTCCTTTGAAAGATTATTGGATTCTTATTGTTTTGGGGATTTTTCTAGGTGTGCTTGGATACGGTTATGAGTGGGTTGTCTTACGTATTGGTAAGGCCTACCAAGGGTTAGGGAAAATCTTCCACTTGCCATCTCATTTTCATGGCCTCTTGGCAGTTCTGTTTATCATTCCTATTGGTCTCTATTTTCCACATCTTTTAGGTGGTGGGAATGAATTGATTCTTGCTCTAAATGGTTTACATCCTGCTCTAGCTGTGGCTATCCTCTATTTGGCTATTCGCTTTGTTTGGAGTATGTTGTCCTTTGGTTCAGGTTTTCCTGGTGGGATTTTCTTGCCGATTTTGACCCTAGGTGCTCTTTCTGGTAGTGTATTTGCGGCAGCTTTTGAAAATCTAGGATTCTTACAAGTCAGTCAGTTCCCTATTTTTATCATTCTTGGTATGGCTGGTTATTTCGGTGCGGTATCTAAGGCACCGCTAACTGCTATGATTTTAGTGACTGAGATGGTGGGTGACCTTCACCAATTGATGACAATTGGTGTCGTGACCCTGATTGCCTATCTAGTCATGGATTTCATGGGAGGAGAACCTGTCTATGAAGCCATGCTTCACAATCTAATCGCTCACAAACCAGAGCAAGTTGATAATATACCGACGATGATTGACTTACCGGTTACAGATAGTCTAGCTGGTCGATTGGTTAAGGATTTAACCTTACCTGATGGAGTTTTGATTTCCACTCAGATTTTTCAAGACCAGTCTGAGGTTGTTCATGGAGACACACGTCTAAAAGCAGGAGCAACCCTGTATCTGGTTGTTAATGAAAGTAATATCAGTCAGGTAAGAAAACTCTTTTTATAAGCAATTCAATGGCTTGAGGCTCTTTTGTCCTCAGGTCATTTTTGTTATAATGAAGAGAAAAAAGGAGGTCAGTATGGACTTAAATGAGATTCGCCAACAGATAGACACCGTTGATAATGAGATTGTGGCTTTGTTGGAAGAACGTATGAAATTGGTAACTCGAGTAAGTGCTTATAAACAACGCACCGGAAAGGCGATTTATGATCCCGAACGAGAGCAGGCCCTGTTAGACAAGGTAGGCGCTAGTGTCCTTAATCCCGAATATAAAGAAGCTATCGTCGCAAGTTTTGCGGATATTATGAAGCGTTCACGCATTTATCAAGCAAGTAAGCTGGAAGAAAGTAGGTATCTAGAATGAAAGTAAAACAATTAAGTGATAGTCAAGGTCTTTCTTACTTACATTTAGTAATGTTAAGTCTTTATGCAATCTTGTTAGGGGTGCTGGTTGGACTGATTGATGCTGTTTTTGGGCGCGTGCTGATAGGACTCTCGGAATTTCGTGACCACCATCTCTTTTATCTAGTCCCGGCACTTCCTTTAGCAGGTCTTTTGATAGTTTACCTTTACCAAAAGTTTGCGGGTAAGGCGGCACAGGGAATGGGCTTGATTTTCAAGGTTGGACATAATGAGGAGGATCAAGTCCCCCTAAGGTTAATTCCACTTGTGACTGTAACCACATGGCTGACCCACCTTTTCGGGGGTTCTGCAGGTCGTGAGGGAGTTGCTGTACAACTGGGGGCCACAGTTTCTCATGCTTTTAGTCGCTATTTTAAGCTCCCGAATGCTTCACGTATTTTCTTGATCATGGGTATGGCCGCTGGTTTTGGAGGACTCTTCCAAACACCAATCGCTGCGACCTTCTTTGCGCTTGAGGTCTTGACCCTAGGACAGTTAAGTCTGCCAATCTTGGTACCGACTCTTATTGCATCTTTTATGGCTAGTACGACAAGCCATCTCTTAGGTCTTGAAAAATTTAGCCACTTTGTCTCCGAAAGTTTGACTATTGACCTTGAGACGTTTATGAAATTAGCTCTTTTAGGTTTGGCCTTTGGTATTGCAGGAAATCTCTTTGCTTATCTCTTGTCACTAGCTAAAAAGAAAGTAGCAAGTCTGCTCCCAAATCCTTATTATCGTGTTCTCTTAGGAAGTGTCGTCTTAACCTGTCTTCTTTTGATTTTGTGGAAGGGACGCTATACAGGTCTTGGAACGAATTTGATTGCTTTAAGTGTTGGTGGTGGGACCATTTATCCATTGGATTGGCTCTTGAAATTGCTCTTGACCGTCTTTACCCTATCTCTTGGTTTCCAAGGAGGAGAAGTAACCCCTTTGTTTGCTATCGGAGCCAGTCTTGGTGCTGTTCTAGCACCAGTTTTAGGACTTCCAATTCCACTTGTAGCAGGTCTAGGCTATCTGTCTGTCTTTGGTAGCAGTACCAATACCCTTTTAGCCCCTATTTTCATTGGCGTTGAAGTCTTTGGTCCCGCTAATGCAGTCCCTTACGCGATTGTCATGGCTTTTGCTTATCTCATAAATCATAAGACGAGCATTTATGGACAACAAAAAATGCTAGAAATGCAATGTATGTGTCCTGAATTGGGAGAATTAGATAAATAACATTAAGAGAACGTGAAAAG